>JACCDK010085966.1_pt1 | contig 35325 bp, 33 predicted proteins | sample 7445871 | NCBI WGS metagenome assembly JACCDK01 (sample SAMN15323436, study PRJNA562643) | freshwater metagenome | isolation source: river surface water | place: USA:Blue River Watershed | collected 2017-08-15 | reverse complement strand
GCTAACGAGCCAACCTTGCTAACGAGCCAACCTTGCTAACGAGCCAACCTTGCTAACGAGCCAACCTTGCCAACCCTGCTAATCTCAGCTAACCTTGCTAACCAGCTGCATCGCCTGGTCAAACAATTCGTCGGGCGAAACCTTTGAGTTGTCGAGCACGATGGCGTCGTCAGCGAGAAGTAGGGGACTGTCGAGGCGTTCGCGGTCTTCTTTGTCGCGCTGAAGCAGGTTGGCTTTGACTTCTTCGAGCGATACGCTGCCCGGGTTGGCGGCGTCCATCTCGGCAAAACGACGATGGGCGCGCACGTCGGCATCGGCGGTCACAAAGAGTTTAAGTTCGGCGTCGGGAAACACGACGGTTCCGATGTCGCGGCCGTCCATGACGACGCTGTGGCTTCGGCCCATGGCCTGCTGCTGGGCGACCAGGCGGCGGCGCACGGGGACAAGCGAGGATACGGCGCTCACGACACGGCTGACGTCCATGCTCCGAATGGCGTCTTCGACGTCTTCGCCGTTGAGGATGGCCCGGTTCCGTCCCTGCGCGTCGCGCGCGAATCCGAGGTGGATTTGGTCGAGGGCAGCGTTGATGGCGACGGCATTGATTCCGTCGGGAGAGGCCCACGAATTGCGAATCGCGAACAGGGCGACCATGCGGTACATGGCTCCGGTGTCAATATACAGGTACCCGAGGGCAGATGCGAGGCGCTTGGCGAGCGTCGACTTGCCGGTCGAGGCGTAGCCGTCCACGGCGATGCGGAGGGTCTTCATAGGTTCCGAGTGTAGGAAAATTGCGTGAATCGGCCCGCAACGTGGTAGACGGCCTGGGACCACTGAAACTGGCTCTTTCCGGCTTTGAGACCAAAACCAAAACTTAGGCCCGCGTTGGTGCGTCGGGTGGGCAGCTGCATTTCGAGCTGGCGCCGAAAATCGTAGCCGATTTGAAGGCGGAGGCGTCCGCCCAACTCTGCCTCCACGGCGGTAGCCAAGTGCCTGAGAGCGAGGTTGGTGAAGGATGGCGAGTCGTAGGTAACCGCACCCGTCAACGGGTCGCGCACTTCGCGAAGGGGTTCGTATCCGGCCAAATTCCAGCGCTGCAGGTCGCGGGCGGCAATATGGATGCGAAAGGGCGCGTAGCGGAATTTGCGGCTGATCGCCGCATGCACGGCGGTGGGCAAGGCTTCGGGAGTGGAGCCCAGGGGATCAAGGCTGAGTCCGGCGTGCTGAAGGACGAGGGCCGCGTGGAAGCGTCCGCTGTCGCCCACATAGGTCGCACCGATGTCGGTACTCAGTGCCTGAGCCACAAAGTTCGAGGCAGTTTGAAGGGTCCAGCGCGCCGTGGCTCCGACGAGGATTTGCCGGTCGCCTTTGAGCTCGAACACCCGTGCGACGGTTGCGCGCGGCCGCGATTCCTGAAACCGAAATTCGCCGACGACTCCGCCCAGTTCGTTGGTTTCGGGCATGCGGCCTGAGTTGAGGTAGTCGACTCCGACGGCCCAGTGCCATTTTTTGGCGGAACCGGCCGCACTCATATGCCCCAAACGCAGTCCACTGGGCAACGAGCCGGTGCTGAGTACCGCCTGTCGGCGATCAAGGCCTGCGGCGAGGGATGGATTAAAGGTGGACACTCCGGCATCGGAAGGATAAGCCCATGCGGCTCCGGCCAATGCCGTCCAGCGTGCGGGGCCCGCCGTGTTCATCGAAGACCATGCGAGGTTTTGCGCCACTCCCACCAAGGGAGCCGCCAGGACCACGAGCAACAGGCCTCTTCTCACCCTAGCAAGTTACGCTTTGGCCGGAATTGCCGTGTCGGTAGCCGTGGCTGCAGGTTTGCGCACACTCAGGACTTTGGCGTTCTTCACCTTCTTGTCGGTTACAGAGTACTCAAGCACCTCGCGCATCGTTTTGACGTAGCGCACCTCGAGCCCTTTGAGGTAAACCTCGGGTATCTCGCGGACGTCGCGTTCGTTGTCGGCGCAAAGCAGTACCGTTTTGATTCCGGCCCGCTTGGCGGCGAGAAGTTTCTCACGGATTCCGCCCACCGGAAGCACCTTGCCTCGGAGCGTGATTTCGCCACTCAGAGCCAGCGCGTTGCGCACGCGACGCTGCGTGTAGAGCGAGGTCAGGGCGGTCAGGAGCGCGATTCCGGCCGAAGGACCGTCCTTGGGCACTGCGCCCTCAGGCACGTGAAGGTGAATGTCGTACTGGCTGAAGTGCTCGGGTTCCAGACCGAATTCCGCCGCATTGGCCTTGAGAAAGGTCAGCGCCAGGGTGGCGGACTCCTTCATGACGTCGCCGAGGTTTCCGGTGATGCTCATGCGGCCCGTACCTGGGGCAATCGTGGATTCGAGGTACAAAATGTCGCCGCCCACTGGAGTCCAGGCGAGGCCCGTGGCCACACCTGCCACGCCTTCGTTGGCGTAGTCGTCTTTGCGGAAGCGCGCCACGCCCATGATCTCAGTCAGGTCCGCGGCGGTCGGCTTGGATGGAAAGTCCTTGCCCTCGGCACGCGCCAACGCGGCCTTTCGGGCGAGCTTGGCGAGTTGCTGGTCGAGTCGGCGTACGCCTGATTCACGGGTGTAGCCCTCGATCAGGGCCGACGCTGTGGCGGCCTCGAGCTTGATCCCCTTGGGCTCAAGTCCGTGCTCGCGCAGCTGCTTGGGCATCAAGTGGTTTTGTGCAATCTTGACCTTCTCTTCGCGAGTGTACCCGGTGACCTCGATGAGTTCCATTCGGTCGCGAAGGGCATGCTGGATTCCGCCCAAGTTGTTTGCCGTAGCAATAAACAAAACCTTGGACAGGTCATAGCCCATCTCGAGAAAGTGGTCGTGAAACGCGTGGTTCTGCTCGGGATCCAGGACTTCAAGAAGCGCACTCGAGGGGTCACCTTGAACGCCCATGCCGAGCTTGTCGATTTCATCGAGCACCAGCACTGGGTTGGACGCGCCCGCCTTTTTGATTTGCTGCAGAATGCGGCCTGGCATGGCTCCGATGTAGGTTTTGCGGTGGCCTCGGATTTCGGCCTCGTCGCGCATTCCGCCCAGCGACATGCGCACGTAGGGACGGCCAAGTGCCTCAGCCACAGAGCGACCAAGTGATGTCTTGCCCACCCCCGGAGGGCCGTAGAGGCACAAAATCGGACTCTTGAGGTCACCCTTAAGCGCAAGCACGGCAAGGTGTTCGAGGATGCGCTCCTTGACTTTTTCAAGTCCAAAGTGGTCGCGGTCAAGGATTTTACGCGCCTTTTTGAGGTCGTGGCGGTCTTTGACCACGTGGTTCCACGGCAGGTCGAGCATGAGCTCGAGGTAGTTGCGCTGGATTCCGAAGTCCGGAACCTGTGGATTCATACGCTGCAGGCGTGCGAGCTCCTTTTCAAACTGCTGGGCTGCTTCAGCCGACCAGTTCTTTTCGGCGGCACGCTGCCGAAATGCCTCGAATTCGGCTTCAAAACTGTTTCCGCCCAATTCCTCTTGAATGGTGCGCATCTGCTGCTGCAGAAAGTACTCGCGCTGCTGCTGGTCAAACTCGACGCGCACCTTGTTGGCGATGTCGTTTTTGACCTCGAGCAAGTGCTTCTCTTGGCTCAAGTGCTTGAGCACCTGCTGGGCGCGCTTTTTAAGGTCGTCTTCTTCGAGCAAGAGCTGCTTGGCCTCGACTTCGAGGTTGGTGTTGCTCGCAATAAAATGAAGCAAAAACGTGTCGGACTCGATGTTTTTGACCGCAATCTGGGCCTCGGTCGGAATATTAGGGCTCTCTTGAATGATCTCGAGCGAAAGCTCGCGAATCGTCGACATAAGGGCCGTGAATTCGGTATCGCCCTCGGCCGGAACCGACTCGTCCAAGTACTCCACCCGCGCGCGGTGGTAGGGCTCGTCGGTCAGGAGCTCAAGAATGCGAAAGCGGCGCTTGCCCTGCAAAATGGCGGTGATGTTTCCGTCCGGCATGCGAAAGGACTTGACCATTTGCACCAAGGTTCCGACCTGATGCAGATCGTCAGCCGTCGGCGTTTCGGTGTCGGCGTTGCGCTGGGCCACGACCCCAAAGAGCTTTTTGCCCTTTTGTGACTCCTGGATCAAGCGAATGGACTTGTCGCGCCCAGCGGTAATCGGGCTGACTACCCCCGGAAACTGCACGGTATTGCGCAGCGGCAGAAGGGCCAATTCAGGAGCGAGGTCTGCCTCGGGAACCGAGTTGTCCTCTTCGTTGGTAATGAGCGGAATAAGGTCCGTGTCCTCAGACAGGAGTGAAAAGCGGGGTACTTCCATGGGCCGACTATTGGGCAATGGCCGTGCCACCGCGAAGGTGTGCCGTTTGCGCAAAAATTTCGGACAGAATGTCGGTCGTGGCAGCATCCAATGGCCGGCCGCGGCGTGCGAGCACCCGCTCGGTAGTTGCTAAAACCTTGTCGAGGCGGTACTCGGTCATTCCCTGGGGACCACCCCACGAGAAGTCCGGAATAAAGTTTCGAGGAAAGCCCGCGCCAAAAATGTTGCACGCGACACCCACCACCGTACCGGTGTTGAACATGGTGTTGATTCCAGCCTTGCTGTGGTCGCCCATTACCAATCCGCAAAACTGCAGGCCGGTGGGTTCAAAACGACCGCTGGGGTAGCTCCAGAGCTTGACCTCGCTGTAGTCGTTCTTGAGGTTGGAGTTGTTGGTGTCCGCCCCCAAGTTGCACCACTCGCCCAGGACGGCGTTGCCCAAAAAGCCATCGTGGCCCTTGTTGCTGTTGCCCCACAGGACGGCGTTGTTTACCTCACCTCCGACTTTGCTGCCGGGACCGATGGTCGTGGCGCCGTAGATTTTTGATCCGAGCTTGAGTTGCGAACCTTCGCCCAGCGCGAGTGCGCCGCGCACGAGACTACCCTCCATGATTTCGCTGCCCGCAGCAAGGTAGATGGCTCCGGTACGGCTGTTGAGCACACTGCCCTCGGCCACCGCGCCTTCTTCGGCAAAAATCCGGTCGCCAATCAGGGTGTTGGTGCCGCTAAGCGGAGCCGAGCTGCGCCCTCGCGTCAGAAGGTCAAAATCGGCCTCAAGGACCTCGGAATTGGCCGAAAACAGATCAAATGGGCGGCGCATCAGGAGCACTGAATCGGCAAACACCACATTTTCAGCGGCATCGGCCCCGTGGCTCGCCAGCCATTCGCCCTTGGCGTCGACAAGCTGCTGGCCGGAGCGAAGCGACGCGACGGCATCTACCAGGGCGTTGGTGGCAACTAGACACCCGCGCACGTGGCGCACGGCGTCGCCTTCGGGCTGACTCAGATCAAAACTACCGGCCAGGTAGGCGGCCGAATGGTACGAAAACGTTGAACCCGGGCTGCGCAGCGACCATTTTTCGCGAAGGGTAGTTACACCAACGCGCAGGTCGGCCACAGGCCGGGTCCAAGAAAGGGGCTTGAGCGTCTCGCGCTCGCCGCGGTCGTGGAAGATGTAGTGCATCCCCACGAAGGTAGCGGCTTACTTCGAGAATTTCGCGTAGCGGTTGCGGAACTTGTCCACACGACCCGCTGTATCGAGAAGCTTTTGCTTGCCCGTGTAAAATGGGTGCGAGTAGCTCGACACTTCCATCTTTACAAGTGGGTAGGCCACACCGTCAACCTCGAGGGTCTCTTTGGCATTGGCGCAGCTGCGGATCAAGGTAATGTCACCGGTGCCCATGTCTTTAAAAGCGCACACACGGTAGTTGGTAGGGTGGAGGTTGTCTTTCATCGCTTCGTTATTTTAGATCGAGGTTTGGCCCGATCCCCATTTTTTGCGGACGGCAAATGTACGAAATACTTTTGACCGGAGTTTTATTTTGAAACGCAAATTTCGCGCTCGGATTCCGAACTGCAAAACTACGCCCCCGGTACGACCTTTGCAGCCAGCACAACCACCATGTTGACAAAGCCACTCAGGCCACTCGCCACCGCATTCATCCTCGCCCTGCTCGCCCTCGCGTCGTGCCGGCCCGAGTACCGGTTTGCGCCCGAACCGGTGACCCTCGTGCGCAGCCAGGACACCGTCTACCTCGACACCGTATTTGCCACGGTCGGCAGCTCCACGCGGAGCGTCCGCCTTGTCAACCCCAGCGCCTACGACATCAACCTCAGCCGCCTGAGCCTGGGCCGCGGAACCGAGTCCCCCTTTCGCTTCAACGCCAACGGCCAGCCGGGGCCCGAGCTCGAAAACGTGGTGATTCCGGCCCGCGACAGCATCTGGATTTTTGTCGAAACCACTGCGCCCCGCGGCGACGGTGAGATGCTTTGGGAGGACTCCCTGCGGGTCGAACAAGGCAGCTTTGCCCAAAACATTTACCTCGTGGCGCTCGCCTGGGACGCGCACTTCCACTACCCCAACCGCGTCCTGACTATTCCGCAGCCCGAACCCTACCCCGACATCCTCATTCCCTACGTGATTTTGGGTGCCAACGAAGTCTGGAGCGACGACAAGCCGCACGTCGTCTACGGCTACGCGGTGGTGGACAGCGGGGCCACCCTTGATATTTTGGCGGGCGCGCAGGTTCACTTTCACAGCGGCTCTGGCCTTTGGGTGACTTCGGGCGGAACCCTCCGGGTCGACGCCGCCGGGGCCGGATCCTACGACGAACCGGCAGTGCTTCAGGGCGACCGACTCGAACCCTTTTACCGCAACATCGCCGGCCAGTGGGGTGGCGTTCTGGGCGGAATCTTCGTGCAGCGCGGCGCCCGGGCCGACATTCGCAACGCTTGGATCCGCAACGGAACCCTCGGAATTCGCTGCGACAGCGTGGCCGACGGCGAGCCCCACAACCTTTTGGTGCGCAACAGCCGTATTACCGACTTCAGCCGTGCCGCCATCTACAGCGGATTTGGCCGCATCCGACTCGAAAACACCGTTGTGGCCAACTCCGGCCTCTACAACCTCTACACTTTGGGTGGCCGCATTGAGGCGGATCACTGCACGTTTGCCAACTCCTTTCCCGGGCCCCGCGCCACACCGTCCATTGGACTCTTCAACCGCTACGACGACGGAACCGGCACCTTTCGCTACCGCGCCCTACTGCAGGCCGACCTTCGCAACTGCATCGTGGACGGAAGCCAAGAGTCCGAAGTCGGCTTCGGATACGGACCCCAAGCCGCATTCAACTACCGCTTTGAAGGATCTCTGCTCAAACTGAACCGCTTCCCCGATCCCGCCCTCTACGACGTCAACGACCCCGCTCGCTTTGAGGGCTGCGTGTTCAACCTCAATCCGCAGTTCGAGGCATCGAGCACGTTTGACTACCGACTCAAATTGGGCTCGCCTGCCCTCGGAATCGGCTGGCCCAACGCCACGAACCTCGTTCCGCTGGACGCCTTGGGGCAATCACGCCCTAGCCCTGCCGACGCGGGCGCCTTGGAAACGTTGTAAACGGCTTCCTAGCCCAAACCCACTAAAAACGACGGCGTATCCACACCGTCGGCGTAATCCCAGAGGGCGGGGAACTGGCTTTGGCCAAAGGGCGTCCGCCCGCGACCCACCACGGTTTGAAGTTGGTCGGATTGGGCGTCCAACCAGGATTCCGCTGCAACTGTACTGTCGTGCCAGGTGGTGTGGACCACCGAAAGGGGCGGCTTCAGCGTCTCGTGCTCGCGCAGCACCACCCAATTGTTTTCGAGAAAGGGTTCGCGGTTGAGCATAAACAGGGCGCGGTGGTAGTCGTAGTTCGACCCGTAGCGGGCGTGCTCGGCGATTCGGCTCCACTTCATCCACGAGGCAAAGAGGCGCTGCACGTCGAATCCGCGCTCGAGGGCGAGGTGGGTAACGCTGCGGCATCCGCGGCCGAAGTAGCGAAAGAGGTCGTCTGAAAGGGCATCGAGCTCGGCGTCGGTAGCGTCGGCCGGAACCACCGCTGCCGAAGTCCGCGCCCCGCGCAAAATGCGCGGAACCGTGGCGAAGTACTGGTCAAAATGAGCGACGGCTTGGTCTCCACCAGTGGCAATTAAGGCCTCAACACCGTTCATCCGATCCACAACCTCGATGTCGGCTTCGGAATCGAGCGACTTCAGCCGGCGAAGTACTTCAGTGGTCAAAATGGGGTCGTCGGATGAGGGCTTGAACCGAACCCGGTGGCCCGCAACATAGCCGCACAGCAGATCATGGAGGGCGACCAGCGGAAGGTTCCCCGCGCCCACCATTCCGACGGTCCGCGAAGCGGTTCCGCCCAATGGCCACATCGGAATCCACGCCTCGAGCGACTCGAGCGTCAGTGCGTCGGCCCATGCATTCAGCGCATCCGCGGTGAATTCAGGTGCAAACCACGGATTTCGTGCCGAAGCCCCCGCTAAAAGTTGGGGGTCCGCGGACAAACTGCGCAGCTCCGAACCGAGGCGTTCAAGGACCAAAAAACGAGTGCGGAGCAGGGCAGAATCAAGCATCGGTGCAGAAATAGGGCGTATCTTCGCCACCACAAAAGTACGCTTCGACCATGGCCATTAAGATTACCGACGAGTGCATTAACTGCGGTGCGTGTGAGGCAGAATGCCCCAACAACGCAATCTATGAAGGCGGGATGGAGTGGCGTTTTGCCGACGGAACCAAACTCAACGGAGGACTTGTCAGCAAGAGCGGCATGAAGACCGATTCGGCCACTGCCCAAGAGCCCGTGAGCTTCGACTACTACTACATTGTGACCGACAAGTGCACGGAGTGCGTAGGATTCCACGAAACGCCCCAGTGCGCCGAGGTTTGCCCGGTGGACTGCTGTGTCCCGGACGAAGACCACGTCGAGTCGCGCGAAGAGCTCGAGGCTAAAAAATCCTTCCTGCACCTGGATTGATGCGCCACGTAGCCCTGATTCTGATTGCGCTTGCCGCCGGAACAGGGAATTCGTGGGCCCAATCGCCCGAATTCGATTCACTGGTTGCCGTATCGCGCAACCGAGAGCTCAACGACGCACCGCGCCTGGTGGCACTCGATTCGTTGGCTGCGCGGACGCTTCGGATTCTTCGCGCAAATCCGTCGGCAAAGACGGTTCCGCTGCCTGAGAACGCCCTGCGCACCGAAAGCCCCGACGGCCGCATCGCTGTGGTCACCCTGAACGCCCCACTAAACGACGGGAGCTACGCCTACCGCGGCATCGCAGGTCGCCCTGACGGCGCGAAGGGCATGGTTTGGGTTCCGCTCACCGAAGGGCAGTGGCCTGAAGCCATCGTGTACCGAATTACCTCGGCGCGCTACCGCCGCAAGACCTACTATGTGTCGCTTTGGTTCAAGCCGCACCTCAACGGCGTGCAAGAGAAGGGCATCGAACCAGTGATTCCGACCCGAAGCCGCTTGGTATTTGGCGCCCGCGTGTTTGCGGTGAAAAAGTTCAACGACGAAACCTTTAAAAAAGCACCCGAGCGACTGGTGCTGCGCTACGGCCCGATGGCCACCGCCGCCGTTCGCCCCGAGAAGCCCGGAGTGATCGTGATCGACGAAGTCGCCCCCATCCGCGACGCTCCCAAGGGGCAGTACCGCTACTACGGCCCGACGGCTGTGCAAAATCGACTCATTTTTCGCGACGGAAAATGGCGTTTCGAAACCTTACCCTAACCTAAGCCCCCTAACTTTGCACCCATGAAAAAGCACAACTTTACGGCTGGACCCTGCATTTTGGCTCCCGAAGTTTTTGAAGGCGCCGCAGCCGCGGTTCGCGAATTCGAAGGAATGGGGCTGTCACTGCTCGAAGTCAGCCACCGCGATAAAAAGGTCGTAGCGGTGATGGAAGAGGCACAGCAGCGCGTACTGAAGACGCTTGGACTGGGCGACGACTACGCCGTGCTCTTTCTACAAGGTGGTGCAAGTAGCCAGTTTGCGATGGTTCCGTTTAATCTGTTGACCTTGAACGGACGTGCCGGCTACCTCAATACAGGTACCTGGGCGAGCAAGGCCATCGAGGAGGCCGACAAGCTTGCCCCGGGCCAAGCCCTGGAGCTCGCCTCGAGCAAGGACCGCAACTTCAGCTACATCCCCAAGGGATTTGCAATCCCTAGTGGCTTGGACTACGTCCACTACACCTCGAACAATACCATTTTCGGAACGCAAATGAAGGCCTTCCCCAAGGCCGACAGCCTGATGGTCTGCGACATGTCATCAGACATCTTCAGCCGCCAGCTGGACTACTCGGCCTTTGACCTCATCTACGCTGGAGCCCAGAAAAACCTCGGACCCGCCGGCGCGACATTGGTGGTCGTGCGCAAGGACATTCTTGGCAAATCCGGTCGGTACATTCCCACGATGTTTGACTACCCCGTGCACATCAAGGGCGAGTCGATGTACAACACTCCGCCCGTTTTTTCGCTGTATGTGAGCCTGCTGACGCTGCGCTGGATGGACGCCCAAGGCGGCCTTTCTGAAATGGAGCGTCGTGCCAACGCCCGCGCCGCCGCACTCTACGGCGAGATTGACCGCAACCCACTTTTTGTCGGAACCGCCGCCACAGAAGACCGGTCGCCAATGAACGCATGCTTCCTTTTGCGCGACGAAGCCACCCACAAAGACGTTTTTGACGGACTCGCTAAAGAGGCGGGTTTGGTCGGACTGGCCGGACACCGCAGCGTGGGGGGCTACCGCGCCTCGATGTATAACGCGCTCGAACAATCGAGTGTCGACGCCCTTGTTGACGTAATGCGTGAGGTTGAACGCCGCGCTTAATCACTTATCTTTTTCACATGATTGTACTCGCCAACGACGGCATCGCAGCCTCAGGACAAGCTAAACTCGAGGCCGCCGGCCATACCGTACTGACGACTAAAGTTGCCCAAGAGCAGCTCGCCGACTTCATCAATGCCGAAAAAGTAGACGTGCTCCTCGTGCGTTCGGCCACCACGGCCCGCGCCGCCCTGATCGACGCATGCCCCGGCCTGAAAATGATCGGACGCGGCGGAGTTGGCATGGACAACATCGACGTAGACTACGCCAAGAGCAAGGGAATCAACGTATTTAACACTCCCGCGGCAAGCTCTGAGAGCGTGGCTGAACTGGTGTTTGCGCACCTCAGCGGCCTCTTGCGATTCTTGCCCGACAGCAACCGCATGATGCCCCTCGAAGGCGAAGCCAAGTTCGACGGACTGAAAAAGGCGTACGGAAAAGGACTCGAACTACGCGGCAAAACCCTGGGAATCATCGGTTTTGGCCGCATCGGCCGCGCCGTAGCCCGCCAAGGCTACGGACTTGGAATGCGTATTGTCGCGCACGACCCCTTTGTGACCGACGGAAGCTTCGAAGTAGCGTTCGCCGACGGTCAGAAGCTCAGCACTTCAGCCACGATGCTCAGCATGAGCGAATTACTTGCTACGTCTGACGCCGTAAGCATTCACATCGCCGGCAAATCCGAAGTCCTTGGAGCGGCCGAGCTAGCCCAGATGAAAAAGGGAGCCTTTTTGGTCAACGCCGCCCGCGGCGGAGTCGTCAACGAAGAAGCCCTTCTCAACGCACTCGACCATGGCCACCTGGCTGGCGCCGCCCTCGACGTCTTCACCAACGAGCCCACGCCCCACGTCAATCTCTTGATGCACGAAAAGCTTTCGCTGACTCCGCACATCGGAGCCGCCACCGAAGAAGCCCAAGACCGCATCAGCACCGAGTTGGCCGACACCATCATCGCCCACGCCTGACCCGTGACGCGCTTTGAGCCCTTTGCTGCGGTTCGTCCGCCCCGTGCGCTCGCCGGATTGGTGAGCACGCGGTCGTACGTCACCTATAGCGAAGAGGAACTGGCGCACAAGCTCGGGACCAACCCCTACTCCTTTCTGCACGTGCTTCAACGGCGCTCGGCGCACGAAGACGCTCGGTTCAGCGGGGTGCGCACGGGTTTTGAAGATTTTTTGGCCGACGGAACCCTCGTCGCCGACGTCGAGCCCCACATCTACCTCTACCGCCAGCAGTGGTCGGGTCATACGTTTGTGGGCTTCCTCGGACTGGTCTCGCTCGAGGACTACCGGGCCGGACGCATCATCAAGCACGAGCACACCTTAGAGGCACGTGAGGCCCTCTTTGCCCGCTACCTTGAAACGGTCGGATTCCACGCAGAACCGGTTCTTTTGACGCACCCTCCCCTGCCCGAGCTTGCCGCTACTGCGGCACACGTTCAAACCACCGAGCCCCTACTGGATTTCGCCACGACAGACGGCGCAGTCCACACCCTATGGGCGGTCCCTGCTCCAGAGACCGTTCAGGCCGCCCTCGCGCAAATGGGTCGCCTCTACATCGCCGACGGCCACCACCGCATGGCCTCATCAGAGCGATTGGGCGAGGACGCCTACGTCATGGCCTACTTAGTTGACAGCAGCCAGCTTCATATTTCGTCCTTCCACAGACATATTGCAGGCGTAGCGAGCGGCGACTGGGTCGCAGCCGTGGGTGCCAAGCCATTGGCCCACCGGCCTGAGGGCCTTCCTGAGCGCGGATTCTATGCCTTAGACCACCGCGGATGGTGGCAATTCGACCCTGAAGACCTATCGTTTCCCGAAAGCACTTGGCTATACGATCACGTGCTGGCTCCGTTTTGGAATGTTACTGATGAGCGTCACGATGCGCGGATCCGCTACGAACCGGGCGTGGTTGACCTCGCCACGGTTGAAGCGGAGCGCCGAGACCAGGAGACCATTTTTGTGCTTCCGCACCCACATTGGCACGACATCGAACGCTGGGCAGACCAGGGAAAGTCGGTTCCGCCCAAGTCTACCTACATCGAGCCCAAGTTGCGGTCGGGCGTGACCCTATACGCCTGGAAATGACCGCAAACCTCGAAGCCTACGCCGAACTCAAGGCCCAGTTGCCTGCCGGAACCACCCTGGTCGCCGTAAGCAAGTTCCAGCCGAACGAAGCCATCGAATCGCTATACACAGCCGGTCACCGCGATTTTGGAGAAAACCGTGTGCAGGAGCTTGCCGCCAAAGCCGCCGTGCTCCCGAAGGACATTCGCTGGCACATGATTGGCCGCATTCAAACCAATAAAATCCGTGAGTTCGCTCCCTTTGTACACCTCGTGCACAGCGTTGACCGCGTAGATGTACTGACGGTGCTGCAAAAGGAGGCCCTGCGCGCCGGCCGAACCATCGACATTCTTCTTCAGGTCCATATTGCCCAAGAAGAAACCAAGGCAGGATTCAGCCCCGCAGAGGTGCTCGGACTCTGCGCGGTAAACGTATTAAACGAATACCCCAACCTCCGCGTCGTCGGATTGATGGGCATGGCTAGCCTCACCGAAGACCGCAACCAAATCCGCAGCGAGTTTGCCCGCCTGGCAGGCTTGTACCGCGCCGCCCAAGAACAACTTGGCGTGGGCCAAATCACCGTGCTCAGCATGGGAATGAGCGGAGACTACGACCTCGCACTGGCCGAGGGAGGCAACCACATCCGCGTGGGCTCGCTGCTGTTCGGGGCGCGAAGCAACCAGTAACTAGCAACCAGTAACTAGTTATGTACGCAGTAATAGATCTCGAAGCAACCGGAGGCAAACCCGGTCAAGAGCGCATCATTGAGGTTGCGATTTTTATGTTTGACGGCCGTAAAATCGTGGACCAGTTTATTTCGCTGGTGCGTCCTGAGGTTCCGATTCCGCCCTTTGTTCAAAAACTCACGGGAATTCGCGAGCAGGATGTGCGCACGGCTCCGCGCTTTCACGAGGTCGCCAAACGAATTGTGCAAATGACTGAAGGTGCAGTCTTTGTGGCACACAACGCCCCATTCGACTACCGAATTTTGCGCGAGGAATTCGCCCGACTCGGCTACGACTACCAACGGGTGGTGCTGGACACGATTCCGCTCGCCGAAAAGTTTTTGCCGGGAATGCCCGCCTACGGATTGAGTACGTTGTGTACGGAACTAAACATTTCGCACACCCGCAAGCACCGCGCCGACGGCGACGCCCGTGCCACCGTGCAGCTACTGCAACTTTTGCTCGAAAAAGACCGAGAGAAGTACATCGAGGGCGTGTACCTCAAGCAACCTTCGGCGACAGGACGCCATAAGTTCAGCGAGCAGCTCGAGCGCTACGTCAAAACAACCGGGCTCTACTACCTCTTTAACGCCGACGGACGCGTGCTGTACGTGGGCAAGTCCGACCAGCTCCGCGTGCGGATTGACCGCCACTTCTTGTCGACCAGCGAGAAGGCGCTGGCCCTGCAAGCCGAGGTAGCAAATATTCGGGTCGAAGAGACCGGCAGCCTTTTACTCGCTGACATTTTGGAGCACGTCGAGCTCAAAAAACTCAAGCCTCCGTACAACCAGGCCAAGGATAAGTACCACCTGCGCTTTGGTCTGTTCCCGATCGAGACCGACGAGGGGGTTTTGTGGGACGTGCGCGGAATTCGTCGCGACCCACCCGCCCTACAGGTGGATTCTGTGGCCGATGGCGTTGCACTCCTCGGGGGAATGGCCGAGGCCCGCGGTTGGGCGCTAAGCGACGTCCTGCTCCCGAGGTTGGTTCCTGATGTGGAGCCAGAGCAATCCAATCGTGACGGTCTTCCAACTACTGCGGATGAAGCACTTGAAGCGCTTAACCGTTTTCTATGGCCTGAAGGCAGTGTCGTATACCTCGATAAGGGACGCGGACCGGGTGAAAAGACTGCCTTTTTGGTTGAAGACGGGCGCTTTTTAGGCTACGCCTTTGTGCGCCTTGAGCAGGAAGTCTACGACTTACCCACACTTAAAAACCGCCTCACGTTGCTCAGTCAACAGCCCTATTTGCGCAGTTTACTGGCCGAATACGTACATACGGGCCGATTGAGCGAAGTCCGCCCGGGAATTTTTCCTACCTTGGATGAAGATTTAACTGAAACTGCACCATGAAAAAGATTGCTGCCCTCGCCATTGCTGCGCTGTTCACTGTCGGAATCGCTGTGAACGCCCAAGCTGACACCGACCCCAAAAAGCCCGTTGCTACGGCAACCACGGCCAAGAAAAAGAAAAACAACGGCAGCGAGCCAGCTGGCGCCGCCAAAAGCTGCCATGGTGAAGCTGCTCCCGCAGCGAAGGCACAAGGATGTGCTTCTGCTCCGGCGGGCGGTTCGTGCTGCTCGAAGCCTGCAGCTCCTGCCACAGGAAGCGGCAAGTAGTTCCGCATTCAAAACAAAGAAAGCCGGCCCCGCAAAGGGCCGGCTTTTTTATTTGGTCTCTGTTTGGATTACAGCTTCAGCGCAGCGGACGCGATGAATTGGTTGATTCGGTTGTCGGTTTCGAAGTCGATTCCGCCGATAGACAGCGTTTGACCAAAAGCCGAAAGAGAGCCCTCGTAGCGGGCGCTCACCTGAAGACTGCCGAGCTTGAGACCGACTCCGACTTGGCCGCCCCAGCTTCCTTTACCCGGATCGGTGAGGTTCAGCCCACCCGTCTCTGCCAACGCGATCGAGTACACCGGAGCCACAAATCCGAACAAGGGTCCGAGCTTCACGCCTACCTCGACGGGAACATCCAAGCGAAGCAACGACCAGTCGAGGACTTCTGGGGTAAAGGTCCCGTCTTCGATGATGAACTGCTGGTTGAGGCCCGTGAGCCACACTTGAGGCTGCGCGTAGAAAAGTCCGGCAGAAGCTCTGTAAAATCCGCCCGCATGGTAGCCGGCTCGACCTGTGGCCACCGGAGTAAACGTGGGGTCAATCAACGGATTGAACGAGACGCGCACGTCTGCGAGGTGGTAGCCCGCGGTCACACCACGCGTGAGTTGCGCTTGCGCACCAAGGGCCAACAGCCCAAGGCCAGCAGCTAAACAAAGTCGTTTCATACGGGATTAGCCGCCAAAAAGCGTTCCACGTTGGCGTGGATGCGCGCTTCGGGGTCTCCGTCGGGTGCCGGTTCAAACGTTTTACCCGTGACCAACTCGTAGAGCTGGATGTAGCGCGTGGACACATCAGCTGCCCATTCGTCGGTAAGTTCGGGGATTACTTGCCCATCCTTGCCCTGAAATCCGTTGGCGATCAGGAACTGGCGCACAAACTCTTTGGAGAGTTGCACCTGAGGCTCGCCAGCCGCTTGACGTGCTTCGTAGCCGTCGGCGATAAAGTAGCGCGACGAGTCGGGCGTGTGGATTTCGTCAATCAGCACGATTCGGCCGTCGGGCAGTAGGCCAAATTCGTACTTGGTGTCGACCAAGATAAGTCCGCGCTCGCGGGCCATTTGCTGGCCGCGGGCAAACAACGCACGGGTGTAGGATTCGAGCTGAATGTAGTGGGCTTCGCTGACGATTCCGCGCTCCAAAATCTCTTCGCGGCTGATGTCTTCGTCGTGGGTGCCAATGGCCTCTTTGGTGGTGGGGGTGATGATGGGCTCGGGGAGCGCATCCGACTCGCGAAGACCTTCGGCAAGCGCAACGCCACAGAGGGTGCGTCCGCCCGAGGCATAGGTGCGCCAGGCGTGGCCGCTCAAGTATCCGCGAATGACCATCTCGACTTTAAACGGTTCCGCGGTGTGGCCCACGCTCACCACGGGGTCGGGGCTGGCCACGCGCCAATTCGGAACCAAATCCGCCGTCGACTCGAGAAAATGCGCCGCCATTTGGTTCAAAACCTGACCCTTGTGCGGAATCCCTTTGGGGAGCACCACGTCAAAGGCCGAAATCCGATCCGAAGCCACCATCACCATGCGGCCACCCTGAAGGCGGTACACGTCGCGCACTTTGCCGTGGTAGACGGACTCTTGGCCGGTAAAATGGAATTCGGATTGGGTCAGCGCCATGGTTTAGGATTTAGGTAGTTGGTTGTCAGCTTCGCGGGCGGTACGGGCCGCCATAGATTTTTGGCCCTCGGCGTCGTAGGCCGCGATGATTTTGCGCACTAACGGGTGGCGCACCACGTCGCGTCCGTCGAGCTCGATGTGGCCGATTCCCTTCATTCCGCTGAGCAGGCGAAGGGCATGGGGAAGCCCCGATCCGGCGCGCGGAGGAAGGTCGGTCTGCGAAGGATCACCGGTCACAATGAACTTGGATGACGGGCCCATGCGCGTCAGGAACATCTTCATTTGGGACACGGTCGTGTTTTGGGCTTCGTCCAAAATGACAAGGGCACGGTCAAGGGTGCGGCCCCGCATGAAGGCTAGGGGTGCGATCTCGATGGTTCCGTTTTCGAGAAACTGCACGAGGCGCTCGGCCGGAATCATATCGCGCAGCGCATCGTACAGCGGCTGCATGTAGGGGTCGAGCTTTTCTTTCATGTCGCCCGGCAAAAATCCGAGGGACTCGCCCGCTTCGACGGCGGGACGGGTCAAAACCAGCCGCCGAACTTCTTTGTTTTTGAGCGCCCGAACGGCCAAGGCCACGGCGGTGTAGGTCTTACCGGTTCCGGCGGGGCCCAGGGCAAAGGTGAGGTCGTTGGTTCCGACCGCATTCACCATTCGCTGCTGGTTGGCCGTGCGCGCCTTGATGACGTGGCCGTTGACCCCGTGCACGATGACCTCGTCTCCCTCGCTCAAGCTCTTGAGGATCGATGGGCTGTCGTCGAGTACAATCCGCTCTAACTGTGACGAAGTCAGCACATTAAACTTGCGAATGTGCCTGAGAATTAGGTCAAGTTTCTCCTCAAACATCGCGATGTCCTCGGGCGAACCCGAAAACTTGACGACTTCGCCGCGGGCGACAATTTTGAGCTTAGGAACATACGATTCCAGCTGCCGAATCAGGGAATTGTGCTCCCCGTACAGAACTCGGGGGTCGACGTCTTCGAGGTGGACGATGCGCTCCATTACATTTACAGCTTCAAAGGTACACCTGTGGCCGTCATCACCCTCACCACCGACTACGGATGGCGCGATCCCGATTCTGCGGGTCTGCGCGGCCGAGTCTATGCCGAAATGCTTCGGACCGGAACCGTGGCTCCGGTCGTGGACCTGACCCACAGCATCCCGTCGCGCAACCTCAACGAGGCGGCCTACATTCTGCGCGGAGCCTACGGCGACTTCCCCACCGGGAGTGTACACATCGTGCTTGTGGACAGCATCCACTGGCCGCAAACTGCGTTAATCGCCTGCACCATCGACGGACACCACTTCGTGGGTTTAGACAATGGACTACTCGCCATGATTCGCCCCGAAATGCAGCCGAGCAACCGCGTTCAGCTCGACCTCAAAAACCGCCTGGACTGCAGCACCCCCGAAGCGCTGCTCGCCGCAGCCGCCGCACACCTGCTTGACGGCGGAAGCCCGAGCCTGCTCGGCCCCTCGCGCAGCGAGTGGGTGGAACGCAGCGTCCTAAAGCCCGAAGTGCGAAGCCCCCAGGCGGCCCTCGTACACGTTCAGTACGTCGACCACTACGGCCAGCTCGTGACCGACGCCGACCAGGCTTGGCTGCAGCGCTGGCATATGGGGCAGTCGTTTGAAACGAATGTTCGCGGCCAACGCGTCCGGCAGTGGTGGGGCGAATCGGGGCTTCCGTCGGGCAGCCTCTACTTTCGGTACAACCGGCACCAGCTCCTCGAAATCGGAATGGTCGACGGCGGAAGCGATTCCGTGAACCAAGCCGCCCGCCTTCTGGGGATGAAGCCCGGCGACGCCCTTGAACTCAAGCTGCGGTGAGTCCAACCTTGACCCGCATCGTCCACCTCAGCGTAGCGCCCGAACACCGCGAAGCGTTTGAAGCCTATGTCGCCCAAAAAATCAAGGTGGTTGCTGACCAACCTGGGTGCCTTAGCGCGACCTGGCTCCGCGCCCACGATGGAACCTACTTCACCTACAGCCAATGGAGTGGCGAAGAGTTTCTCGAAGACTACCGCCGTTCCGCCACTTTTGCCGAAATTTGGCCCACGTTAAAGGCTTGGTTCGACGCTCCTGCGCGCGCTTGGTCCTGCGACACCCTGACGCCATCCCCATGCTAAGCTTAGCCCGCCGCGAATTCGCATCCTTTTTTCAGTCCTCTACGGGTGTACTCGTTTTAAGCGTGTACCTCGGATTAAACGCCGTCTTTTTGTGGCTAATGCCGGGCAACTTTCATCTGCTTGACAGCGGATACGCCCAACTAGATGGGCTCTTTATGCTGTCGCCGTGGGTGTTCTTGTTCTTGGTTCCGGCCCTGGCGATGCGCATGCTGGCCGAGGAACGCCGCGCCGGCACACTCGATTGGCTTCGCGCCAAGCCGCTGACGACCTGGCACATCGTCACGGGCAAATGGCTCGCGGGCATGGCCCTACTTGGACTGGCACTTTTACCCACGCTGCTGTACGCCGCCTCGCTGTGGGTGCTTGGCAACCCCGTGGGCAACCTCGACTTGGGCAGCACCGCCGGTTCGTACTTGGGCTTGTTCATCTTGGGTGGTTCCTACCTCGCGATTTCGCTGCTTTTCAGCGCCAGCACCGACAACTCCATCGTGGCTTTTGTCGGCGGAGCCGCCGGCAGCCTCGCCATGTACGCTGGGTTTGACGCCTTTGTGGACCTCCCCAGCATTGCCAACCGCGGACTTTACCTACTGCAGTGGGGCATCAGCGAACACTACACGTCCATGAGCCGTGGGGTCATTGACGCCAACGACATCTTGTACTTTGCCGGCCTTACGGTGGCCTTTTTGGGCGGAGCGCGCATGATGCTCGAACCGACCAAAAACCTTCGCACCGCGCTTCCGATTCTGATTGCGGTCGGAACCTTAGCCCTCTCAACCCTTCGCCCCGTCTTTGTCCGGCTAGACCTTACTGCCGACCAGCGCTTTAGCCTCAGCGACGCGACCGAATCCCTGATCGACCAGGTCGAGGAGCCCATGCTGGTGACGATTTACCTCGAGGGGGACTTCCCGGCGGGATTCCAACGTCTTCAGTCCGAAACCCTACGCTTGCTCGACGAATTCCGCGCCCGAAACCGCAACATTCGATACGAGCTCATCAATCCTTCCGAGAATCCAGATCCGCAAGTGCGCCGCGACACCTATACCCAGCTTCAAAACTTGGGCCTCGGCGCCATTCAGCTCGAAGTTCAAGAGGCCGACGGAGTCAAAACCCAGCAAGTTTTTCCAGGCGCCGTAGTCAGCTACAACGAGCGCCAGTGGCCTGTTTCGCTGCTGCTTGAGCAGTTCGCACAGGCTCCGGACGCCCAAATCAACGCCAGCATCCAAAATCTGGAGTACGCCCTGGCGTCCGCCTTGCGCGGCCTGCTACAGACGGAGCGAAAGCGCGTAGCACTAATCGATGGGCACAGCGAGCTCGAGGCCGTGCAAACGGCAGCGCTCGAACTCAGCCTGCGGAAGAGCTACGACGTGTACCGATTTAACCTCCGTGAGTTTCCTGTGGACAGCATCACAGGCGAGCCATCGCTCAGTATGCAAATTCGCAGGCTCAATAGCTTTGACGGAATCGTCATGGCCAAGCCGCGCGACGCCTTCAACGACCTCGACCGTTGGTTGCTCGACCAGTACCTCATGAACAATGGGCGCGCGCTCTGGATGATTGAGGCCGTGCACGCCGAAATGGACTCGCTGAGCTATGCGCCCGAGTTCCTGGCCTACCCCACCCTCGACTTCATCGGATTGGACGGCATGCTCTTTACCTACGGGGCTCGCGTGAACACCACCCTTGCGGCCGACCTTGTGTGCGCCGGCATCAACGACCAGCGGTCCGTGCGCCCGTGGGTGTACTTCCCCTTGATGCTTCCGCAGTCTGAGCACCCGATCGTCAAAAACTTGAACGCGGTGCGCTACGAACTCGGAACCACCGTGGACACCATCCGTGTCCCCGGGGTGCGCAAAACCATACTGCTGCAGACATCGCCCTACGCGCGCCGCCGCCCGGCTCCGACCCAAGTCAGCTTGGCCGAACTCTACAATGAACCCGTGCGGGCCCTCTACACCGAAGGCCCGCTGGCCACGGCGGTGCTGCTCGAGGGCGAGCTTCCGTCGTACTTCGCAAACCGCATGGTACCCAAAACAGAGCTTCCTGCCCCGCCTGCCAAAGCCACCGACGCCAAACTCATCATCGTGGGTGATGGAGACCTTGCCAAAAACCAGCGCAACATTGTGCGCAGTGACATTCCGCGCGGAGCTCCCCTTCCGCTGGGCTACGACCAGTTCACTGGTCAGCAATTCGGCAATTCCGACTTCGTGCTCAACGCCATGGACTACCTGCTCGAGGGCAGCGGCCTGATTTCGGTGCGCGGACGCGACGTCAGCCTGCGCCTACTCGACCGTCCCAAAGTCGACGCCCAGTCGGTATTCTACCAAGCGCTTAACTCGGTTGCTCCGATTGCCTTGGTCCTTCTGCTCCACACCCTGTACCGCGTCGTACGCCGCCGTCGCTACGGACAACCCCAACCTGATGCCTCAATCTAAGCCCTTTCGCTTGCGCGGAACCCTTATCGTCCTAGCCCTCGCTGCCGCTGGTGTTGGCTTTCTTGTCATTCGTGAAAACCGAAGCCACGACGACCTCAGCCCTGAGGCCTACGACTTCGCCATTGCAGACACCGCTTCCATTGACCGCATTGTGCTTTGGAACCGCAGCCCTGATACCGCGGTCCTCACCCTAGAGTCCGGAGTTTGGCTCATCAATGGAACCTACCCCGCCCGCCCCGACGCCGTCGAGGTCCTTCTTGAGACACTGTACCGGGTGCGTTTGCGCGGATTTGCTCCGGACGCCGCCACGACGAACATTTTGTCGTCTATGGCCACCTACGGGGTACACGTTGACGTATTTGCTGGAGACCAAACGCTTAAATCATTTACGGTCGGAACTGAAACGCCCGACATGCTCGGCACCTACTTCCTTCGCGACGGATTCGGACGTCCGGTCGCAGTACACATTCCCGGATTCAACGGCTACTTGAGTAGCCGGTTCTTTTTGCGCGAAGACCTTTGGCGCCACCGTGTGCTATGGCCCAACCAAGAGCCCGTTTCAGCGGTCGTGATTTCGTACCTGGATTCTGCCGCTGCCAACGTAGAACTTATCAACAAGAACGGCAACTGGACGTTATCTGGGCAACCTGCAGACGGGATGAAGGTCCAAGCGCTTTTAAAGGCCGTAGCGAGCAGCCAATACGAAGGCGTTATTATTCCTTCGGATGGTGCCTACGGCATGCAAGACAGTTTGAAATCCCTGCCACCGAGGGTGCGTGTTGAAGTACGCCGAACGGACGGAAGTGTCAATTCCATGCTGCTCTACCACATTGCTGGTGATCCCGAGGCGATTACTGACGACGGGCAACCCCAAGTATTTGATCCCAACCGTTTCTATGCGTTTTTAGAAGACGGCCGCATGGTACTTGTACAGCGCTTCGGTCTTCAACACCTGTTGAAAAGTTCTCGCGGATTGCGTTCGTAGGGGTAATTACTTTGCAGCATGAAGTTCATCGTTTCCAGCGGACAACTACTCCGCGCGCTACAGACCGTTTCGGGTGTCATTCAATCCAACCACACCCTGCCGATTCTCGACCATTTTTTGGTCGTACTCGAGCCCAATAAGCTCACCATAACCGCGTCTGACCTCGAGACCACGATGACGACCACGTTGGACGTGGCTTCCGAGAGCTCCGCCACCGCGGCCATCCCGGCGCGGATGCTGCTTGACACCGTCAAGAGCTTTCCTGAGCAGCCGCTCACGTTCACCTTCAACCCAAGCGCACACAGCCTTGAGGTGAGCAGCGACTTCGGCAAGTACGCCATTTCGTACGTCGATGCAGCCGAGTACCCCAAGGCCCCCGATGTCGATGCCACGGTTACCGTTGAACTGCCTGCGCACGTACTCGGAACCGCCATCGCCAAAACCCTTTTTGCCGCGGGCAACGATGACCTTCGCCCCGTAATGAGCGGAGTGTTTTTTCAGCTCACCCCCGAAAGTCTCACGTTTGTAGCCACCGATGCCCACAAGCTCGTGCGCTACCGCCGCAGCGACTTTGCCGCACCGCAAACGGCTGAGTTCATCATGCCCAAAAAGCCGCTGAACCTTTTGAAGGCCACACTGGGTAGCAACGACGACCTCGTCGAGATTCGCTATACCGAGCAGAATGCACAGTTCACCTACGACGGCGTCACCCTAATTTGCCGCCTGATTGACGGCAAGTACCCCAACTTCGAGGGGGTGATTCCAAAGAACAATCCCAACCGCATGACGGTCGATCGCGGAGCGTTCACCGGAAGCGTCAAGCGAGTCAGCCTTTTTGCCAACAAGACGACTCATCAAATCCGCCTCAAAATGGCCGGCAACGAGCTATTCATCAGCGCAGAGGATCCGGATTTCGCCAATAAAGCACACGAACGCTTGACCTGCAGCTACGAGGGCAGCGACCTTGAAATCGGATTCAACAGCCGGTTCATCGTCGAAATGCTCGGCAACGTGGACTCCAGCTCAGTGGTTTGGGAATTTTCTGCGCCCAACCGCGCGGGACTGCTCTTTCCGGATCGCCCCAGCGAAGAAGGCGAAGACCTGCTGATGCTGGTCATGCCGGTGATGCTCAACGCGTAGAACCAGCACAACGTGAACCTCTTGGTCGTGGCAGACGTGCATGGGTGTTCGAAGACCCTGAAGACGTTAGTGCGCGGCAAGTGGAACCCACACGACGAGTTTCTCATTTTTGTAGGCGATTTGGTCAATAAAGGGCCAAAGTCAGCAAAGGTGATTGAGTACGTACGCGAGCTTCAAACCGAGTATCCGTACAGCGTTTTTGTCGTACGGGGCAACCACGAGCAAATGCTAGTAGATGCCTACGACCAGTCCACCCCAAAGTTGGCTTTTTATGAGAAATTCAAAAAAGACCTACTTCGTCGCGGAATTCCGCTGAAAAAAACCATCGACTGGATGCGCCGCCTCCCATTGAAGTGGGAGAATAAGTATGTGCTCGTAACCCACGCTGGCGTTGCGCTCCACTCCCGCGATCCCTTTGTCGCAGGCAACCTGCGCTCGGTACTGCACAACCGATCCGCCCTCAAAAACGTCGGCAAGCTTCAAATTTTTGGCCATGTGATCCAAGAACCCGGAATTCCGCGCTTCTACCCTTCGGCCAACGCATGGGGAATTGATACGGGATGTTGGCGGGGCGGCGGACTGCATGCGATTCGCATGGCTCGGACGGGAGAAATTTTGGAATTTCTTCGCGAACCGACCCACAGTACCGACCTTTGACGTACAACTCGCGACCCGAGCGGCCGCACCAAACCCTTCGATGTATGCCGAACGCATTATTCAACGTCCCCAAGGCCATTAACGAGCCTGTGTACAGCTACGCTCCGGGCACCCCAGAGCGCACCCGCCTTTTGTCGACCTACGAGCGAATGCTCGGCGAGCAGGTAGATATTCCGATGTTTATTGGAGGCAAAGAAATTCGCACGGGCGAGCTCCGCGACTGCCGACCGCCGCACGACCACCAGCGCGTCATTGGCCGCTACCACTGGGGTGGCAAAGAACACGTCGAGCACGCCGTAGACGCCGCTTTGGCTGCCCACGCTTCGTGGTCGTCGATGCCCTGGTTTGAACGCGCCGGAATCTTTTTGCGCGCCGCCGACCTCGTAAGCGGCCCCTACCGCGCCACGATCAACGCGGCAACCATGCTCGCGCAGTCCAAGACAGTGCACCAAGCCGAAATCGATGCAGCCTGTGAGTTTGCTGACTTTTTGCGCTTCAACGTGCAGTTTATGACCGAGATCTATGCCCAGCAGCCCGAAAGCTCACCCGGGGTCTGGAACCGCATGGAGTACCGCGCCCTCGAAGGGTTTGTTCTCGCAATTACCCCATTTAACTTCACCGCCATTGCAGGCAACTTGCCGTCTGCACCTGCATTGATGGGCAACGTGGCAGTGTGGAAGCCCGCCGATGCCCAGATCTACTCTGCGTGGGTGATCATGGAAATCTTTCGCAAAGCCGGACTTCCCGACGGCGTAATTAACCTCGTCTATGCCGACGGACCTGCCGTGGGCGACGTGGTCTTTAAGCACCCCGATTTTGCGGGCTTGCACTTCACCGGCTCGACGGGCGTGTTCAAGCACCTCTGGAAAGAGATCGGAACCAACATCGACCGCTACAAAGCCTACCCACGCATTGTCGGCGAAACGGGCGGTAAGGACTTTGTCCTGGCCCACCCCTCGGCCGATGCCCTCGAGGTCGCCACTTCACTGAGTCGCGGCGCCTTTGAGTTCCAAGGCCAAAAGTGTTCGGCCGCCTCGCGTGCCTACGTGCCCGCAAGCCTTTGGCCCGCCGTCAAGGCCAAGCTCGTCGAAGACGTCAAGAGCTTTAAGATGGGCAGCCCGGGCGACCCCTCCAACTTTATCACCGCAGTCATTGACGAGCGTTCGTTCGACAAGACCGTGTCCTTCATCGACTACGCCAAGGGTCGCGAGGACGTCGAGCTGATTGTGGGCGGAGGCCACGACAAGTCCAAGGGCTACTTCGTCGAGCCCACTGTGGTGGTGACGACCAACCCGCACTTTCGCACCATGTGCGAAGAAATCTTCGGGCCGTTCCTGACCATCTTCGTATATGAAGATTCTGCGTGGAGCGAAACCCTCGACCTGATCAACCGCACCTCTGAGTACGCCCTAACTGGAGCCGTATTCTCTCGCGACCGCTACGCCGTCGACGAGGCAACGCACCGCCTCAGCTTTGCCGCCGGAAACTTCTACGTCAACGACAAGCCCACTGGCGCCGTAGTCGGCCAACAGCCGTTTGGCGGTGCTCGCGGATCGGGCACCAACGACAAAGCGGGATCGGTCTTGAATCTGCTTCGTTGGGTTTCACCCCGAACCATTAAAGAGACGTTGGTTCCGCCTGCGGACTACCGCTACCCGTTCTTGGGGTAACCGGTTGCCAGCAACTAGTTGCTAGCTGCTCGTAACTAGTTACTCGATCAGGCCGGAAGCTCCACGATGACCTTCGTCTCGTAGAATTCCCCAGGCAGCCATTGAGACACCGGGTGGATTCGGTGGCGAATTCCGCGAAGTTCTTCGCTGAGGTCTCCGCCCTTGAGGGCGTACAGCGCGGTATTGGGCTTGGACGACCAGTGGCCCTTCATCCACTGCTTGAGTTCGGCGGCTGGAGCTACCGCACGCGTCACCGCGAGGTCAAAGGGCCCTTTAACGGTTTCCATGCGTCCCCACACGGGGCGAACGTTGGTCAGCCCTAGGGCATCTGCGACCGCCTGAACCACCTTGATTTTTTTGGCGATCGAATCGACCAGCACCCATTCTACCTCGGGAAAGACGATGGCAAGCGGAATTCCAGGGAATCCGCCACCGGTTCCGATGTCAGCCACCCGAAGGCCCGCCTTGAGTGGCATAACGTGGCCCAACACGAGCGAATGCGCGATGTGGCGTTCCCAAAGGTTGTCCAGATCTTTGCGCGATACGACGTTGATTTGTGCATTCCATTCGCGGTACAAGTCTGGAAGTGCTTCGAGCTTCGCGATCGCATCGTCGCTTAGAAAAGAAAATGCTGACGTGTCCATTAGCCCTTCCAAAAGGGTTTGGCCATTGGGTCGCGTTTTGGAATTCGACGGCGAACGGCGTCCACACGAATCCAAAACGGAAGGCGTACTGCTTCGAACCACGTACCAAAACGACTAAAGTGCACGATGAGCATTGCGCCTACTACCGCGTGCAGCGCAATCCAACTTCCGGCGGCAAACAAGGCTTGGTTGCGGTAAAAATCGCGGAGCGGATCCAAACCCTCTTGAGCGATGAGGACCCAGTGACCCAATACGCCCAGTGCAGCGACTATTCCGGCAAAGTCTGTAACCCACAGCCCAATAAATGCCAAGACCAACGCAGTCTGTTCTGCCGCGGGTCGCACCTCACGTAGCTTGGGGTCGCGCTGAATGCTTCCGCGTCGTGCAACCACCGCATCGGTTGCTAACGCAACCCGACCTGGGTCCGATAAGACACCCATGAGCAATTCGCCTTCACCGCCATCGACATGCATGCTGTCTTGAAAGCCCTTTCGCTCCATGAAATCCGTAGAACGAAACGCCAAATTTACAGGAATGAGTGAGCTCGGAATTCCGCCCGTATGCTGTCGTAGCCAGGCCCAAAGTTGGCCCGACGCCAGGGGAATGCGTACCGCGGACTTCGCATCGACTACCTGAACTGGTCCCCACACCGCCGCTACATTTCGGTCCATCAATGGACTGGTGAGCCAACCCAACCAGCTCGACAGGTCCGATGGCGGAACCGTCGCCGCGTCCACCCACACGACGTTGCTTCGCTTGGTCGCCTTGACCCCCAAGGTCATCGCGAGCTTGCGGGTGCGCCAAAATCGATCGCTGTGCGGAACGGTGACCACTGTAAGCCATGGGTACTGAAGTCGAAGCTGCTCAATCCGATGGGCCGTATCGTCTTCACTTTGGTTGTCGATCACAATCATTTCTACAGATGACGCCAGGCCGCTCGAGGCAAAAGCGGCGATCCACTCTTCAAACCATGGAGCAGCGTTGCGGCCAACCACCAAAAGGGCCAAATCTTTGGCCGCTGCGGGCGCTCCTTCGGACACCTTTGGCTTGAGGGCCGACAAGCCCCGCGAGGCGTAAGCCACTGCGAGTAACGTCACGATCGACGCGAGTCCGGACGCCACCATTAACGTCGATGCCATGGGCGTGAGCAGCCATCGAGATGCTTCGGTATACCAAACTTCCATCACGGGGCAAAAGTAGTCCAAGAACCGGCGCCGTACCTTTGCACGGTGCAATTTGATATCCAAGCAAAAGACCCCCATTCTGAGGCGCGGAGCGGGCTGCTTCACACCGCCCATGGGGCGGTTCCGACCCCCATATTCATGCCCGTCGGAACCCAAGGAGCCGTCAAAGGGGTAGGCCCCGACCTGCTCGCGGCCGATACTCGAGCGCATATTGTTTTGGGCAACACCTACCACCTCTATTTGCGCCCCGGAACCGACGTCCTCGAGCAAGCCGGCGGCCTGCACGCATTCAGCACCTGGACGGGCCCGATGCTCACCGACAGTGGTGGATTTCAAGTATATAGCCTCGAAGACCGACGCAAAATCCGCGAAGAGGGAGTGAAATTCCAGTCGCACATCGACGGAAGCACGCATTTGTTTTCACCCGAATCCGTCATGGACGTGCAACGCTCCATCGGAGCCGACATCGTCATGGCCTTCGACGAATGCACCGCATACCCCATCGAAAAGGCCTACGCACGTGAAGCAATGGAGCGCACGCACCGCTGGCTCGACCGCTGCTTTGTTCGCTGGAACGAAACCGAGCCCAAATACGGCTACAACCAAGCACTCTTTCCGATCGTTCAGGGTTCGACCTTTTCAGACCTGCGCAAGGAATCCGCCGAGTTCATCGCCTCAAAAGGCGCCTGGGGCAATGCCATTGGCGGCCTCAGCGTGGGCGAACCCCACGACGAGATGTACGCAATGACCGCCGAGGTCTGCGCGATCCTGCCGGCTGACCGCCCCCGCTACCTCATGGGGGTCGGAACCCCCGCCAACATTCTCGAGTCCATCGCGTTGGGCGTCGATATGTTCGACTGCGTGATGCCGACCCGCAACGGCCGCAACGGCCAAATATTTACCCGCCAAGGAACCGTCAACCTCCGCAACGCGAAGTGGGCCCGCGACTTCAGTCCGCTTGACCCCGACGGAGATTCCGCCGTCGACAACCGCTACTCCAAAGCCTACGTCTACCACCTCATCAAAGCTGACGAAGCCCTTGGCCGCCAAATTGCCTCGCAGCACAATTTGCGCTTCTACCTCGCGTTAGTCGAAGAAGCCCGCCAGCGCATTGCCGACGGAAGCTTCCGCGCGTGGAAGGACGCCCTGGTACCCCAACTCACCCGTCGCCTGTAGCAGCCAACGAGCTAATTTTACCAGCAAGCCAACCTCGCCAACGAGCCAACGAGCCAACGAGCCAACGAGCCATTGATGAACCGCCCCCTGCTTCGCATTGACCGCTACCTCCTCGGGCAGTTCCTCGGAACCTATGCGCTGTTCATGGTGCTCATTATGGCCATCGCGGTGGTATTTGACATCTCGCAGAAAATTGACAACTTTCTGAACCAAGGCATCACGATCGGATTCGCGCTTCAGCACTACTACGGCCACTTCATTCTGTACTACGGATCCACATTCAGTGCGCTCATCCTCTTTTTGTCGACCGTCTATGCCACGGCGCGCCTCGCCAACCGATCTGAGCTCATGGCCATCTTGGCCGGCGGCCTCCCCTTTCGACGGTTACTTCTTCCATTTGCCCTCGGAGCCGGAATTGTCTTCATTTTCATGATGCTACTCAGCCACTTTGTGGTTCCGCAAAGCAACATTGCGCGGCTCGCATTCGAAGACCGCTACGTTCAAGACGTGGCCCCGAAGCGGCCGATCAACATTCACCGCCAAATTCTGCCTGGGCACTACATCTACCTAGAAACTTGGAGCCCGGAACGCAAAGCGGGTTACCATTTCAGCTACGAAGTCTTTGACGGAAGCAAACTGGTCAGCAAACTCCGCGGCGACTACCTGCGCTACGATACGGTTGCCCAAACCTGGAAGCTCGACAACTGGGAACGCCGAACCTTTGCCGACCAAAGCATGAGCGACGTTACGCTTGGACGAACGCTTGATTCTAATTTCGCCTTCAAGCCCACGCTGCTCAACCCCGACCAGCGCCGCACCGAGACCATGACCTCTCCGCAACTGCTTCGCTTTCTCGCCCAGGAACGACTCAGCGGATCCGAAGCCGTCGTCTGGCACGAGGCCGAATGGTACCGCCGTACCGCCTACCCTTTTTCAATGTTTATCCTAGTGGTCATGGCCTTCTCTCTTTCTTCGGCGAAGCGCCGGGGCGGTTTGGGGGCGCCCATTGCTCTCGGACTGCTGTTTGTCGTGGTCTACATCTTCTTTATGCAGCTCGGGAGCATGAGCATGATGGCCCTGAATACCCCGCCGCTCTTGGCTATTTGGCTTCCCAACCTCGTATTCGGAACCCTGACCATCTACCTCTACCAAAGGGCGCCGAAGTAAGTAGTTTTGCCCCATGTCGATTCTACGGCCTAACGACCAAGACCCCGTAGGCATTCACTATGCGTGGATGCACTTCATCGTCCTCATATGGGGCTTTACCGGAGTCTTAGGGCGCCTCATTTCAATTGGCGCACTTGACCTCGTGTGGCTGCGCATCATGCTGGCGATAGGCTTTTTGTGGGGATACCAGCGACTGCTCGGCGGACGAATCCAGCGCATACCTACTTCTCGCCTCGGCTGGACCCTTGGTCTGAACGGCATCGTGCTCATGATCCACTGGGTCACATTTTACGCCGCCATCAAACTCTCCAACATTTCATTGACCCTGGCCTGCCTTTCCACAGGGCCATTGTTTACCGCCTTTCTTGAGCCGCTCATCTTTAAACGCCGCATTTCTTGGGCCGAAGTTGCGGTAAGCTTCGGAGTCGTCGTGGGTCTACTCCTTGTCATCGGATCTGTTGAAGGTCAAGGCCTTGCGATCGCGGTGGGCCTCACTAGCTCAGGACTTTCTGCACTTTTTTCAGTCTTGAACGGCCGCATCGTGCGCCAAATGGAACCTGCCTCGATCTCGTTTTGGGAACTCCTTGCGGGCTTTGTGGGCCTAAGCGTCGTCCTTGCTGCAACGACGAACCTCTCCCACGTCCTTGCCGCTCCGAGTGCCAGCGACTGGTTCTACCTCGCGATTTTGGCGAGCTTCTGCACCGCCTTCGCCTTTGTGCAGTCCGTCCGCATCATGCGCTACCTCAGCCCCTTCACGGTCGTACTCGCCATTTCGATGGAACCCATCTACGGAATCATCCTCGCCCTACTCGTCTTTGGGGCGGACGAAGCCATGCCATCCCTGTTCTACCTGGGCTTCGCTGTGGTTCTGAGCATGCTTTTGGCAAATGCTTGGATTCAGCGGCGGAACCGCCTGAAGTTATCCACATCCACCCCATCCGCCGGCAAAAAGTCGTAGGTTTGACCCCTTCAGCATATCCTATGGAATACTTAGATTTTGAAGCGCCCATCCGCGAACTGGATGAGCAAATTGTCAAGGCCGAGGCCCTCGAGCTTGAGACGGGAGTATCGATGGAACAGTCCATTGAAGAACTTCGCGCGAAGCGCGACGCCACGTTTCATGAACTCGCGGCAAGCCTTAGCCCGTGGCAACGCGTACAACTAAGCCGTCACCCGAACCGACCCTATACACTGGCCTACATCAATGCGATGACTCAAGGTCAGTTCTCTGAACTTCACGGTGACCGCCATGTCAAAGACGACAAGGCAATGGTCGGTGGCTGGGGTTGGCTCGATGGCGAGTCGTTCATGTTTGTGGGACAGCAAAAGGGCATCAATACCAAAATGCGTCAGCTTCGCAATTTCGGAATGGCCAATCCCGAAGGCTACCGCAAGGCACTTCGTCTGTTCAAGCAAGCCGAAAAGTTTGGGCGTCCTATCGTGACGCTGATCGACACTCCGGGCGCATTCCCAGGCCTTGAGGCTGAAGAACGCGGCCAAGGTGAAGCCATCGCCCGCAACATCATGGAAATGACTCGTCTCAAGGTACCGGTCATCTGCGTGATCATTGGCGAAGGCGCTTCTGGCGGAGCCCTCGGGATCGGAGTAGGCGACCGCGTGCTCATGCTCGAAAACACGTGGTATTCCGTTATTAGCCCTGAATCCTGCTCGTCGATCCTATGGCGTAGTTGGGACTACAAGACCACCGCAGCAGAGGCCCTCAAGTTGACCGCACCCGACATGCTCAAGAATAAACTCATTGATGGTATCGTCCCCGAACCCCTCGGCGGAGCCCATCGTGACCCCGAGGCCATGTTCGAAACGCTCAAGCACGAAATACTCAAGCATTATCGGGAGCTCCAAAACATGGATCCGCACGAACGAATCACCCAACGCATGGACAAATTCAGTTCCATGGGCGTGTACGAAACCGCCTAAATCCAAACCATGGAAGCCAATCAGCCCTTGCAGCGCACTGCCGCCCGCCGCCCTAATCCGGGCAGCGTGGCTTTGCCGTCTGTATTAGGCAAACTACCTCCTCAAGCCCTCGAGCTTGAAGAGGCTGTTCTTGGTTCCCTACTTATTGACCGAAATGCCCTTTCTAAGGTCATTGACATCTTGACCCCTGAAACCTTTTATGTCGACGCACACCAAGCGGTCTTTTCAGTGGTCAAGGATTTGTTTGCCGAATCGCAACCGATTGACATACTCACCGTGGCGCAAGCACTGCGCAAGGCGGGACAGCTCGAACGCATCGGAGGCGAAGCCAAACTGATCAACCTCAGTACCCGCGTTTCGTCTTCAGCACACATTGAATACCACGCTCGAATCGTCGTACAAAAGCACATCCAGCGCGAACTCATTCGTATCGCTGGAGAGCTCACTGAAAAAGCCTACGACGAATCCACTGACGTCCTTGACCTTTTGGACAGCGCTGAACAGTCACTCTTCAGTGTATCGCAAGGCAATCTCAAGCGGAACTACGAATCCTCGCTCAATCTCGTCAAGCAAGCGCTTGATCGAATTTCTGCCATCTCGCAGCGCGAAGGCTTGTCGGGTGTCCCGAGCGGATTCCGCGACGTCGACCGCGTAACCTCTGGATGGCAAAAATCTGACCTGGTCATCTTGGCTGCACGCCCAGGTATGGGTAAGACCGCCTTTGTCTTAAGCATGGCGCGAAACATCGCCATCGCGCACAAAGTCCCTGTCGCCGTATTCAGTCTTGAAATGTCATCGGTCCAGCTCATCACTCGAATGATCTCCTCAGAGACCGGCATTGGAGCTGAGAAGCTTCGCCGAGGCAACCTCGACGCCACCGAATGGGCGCAACTCACCTCGAAGGTTAAGACCCTTCAGGACGCGCCGATTTACATCGACGACACACCAGGGTTGAGCATCTTTGACCTTCGGGCCAAGTGCCGCCGCCTCGTGTCGCAGCACCAAATCGGAATCATCATCATCGACTATCTGCAGTTGATGACTGCTGGTAATTCCAAGTCAGGAGGAAACCGCGAACAGGAAATCTCGTCGATCTCACGAGCACTGAAATCAATTGCCAAAGAGCTTGACATTCCGGTCATTGCCTTGTCTCAACTCTCGCGTGCGGTCGAAACTCGCGGTGGTTCGAAGCGACCTCTTCTCTCTGACCTCCGTGAATCAGGTGCGATTGAACAAGATGCTGACATTGTGTCGTTCATCTATCGTCCTGAATACTACGGCATTCACGAATGGGACGACGACTCTGGCGCGCCCGCCGACGGCCAAGCAGAACTGATCATCGCCAAGCACCGTAACGGTTCGCTTGAAAACGTTCGACTCAGATTCGAAGGTGCGATGGCTCGCTTCTCAGACTTGGACTCCGGCTACAGCGCCCGGGGTCCAGTCACCTCTGGGGCCAGCTCAAACAATGACGCATTGTTTGAATCCAAAATGAACCACGTCGAACCCAACGAGGGAGACGAGTACCCGCCGTTTTAAACGACTACTCAAACATCCTCCATCGCAGAAACCACCGAATAGTGGCCGGCGGAACCGGATAATTTTGGGCAACAAATACCGTATTCGGAATCCAACCTTGATTTGCGTTCTGCGCAATCACACCGAGTTGCGCCTCTCCGAGATAGACCATAGCCGCCGCGTGCACTAACCCGCCCGAAGGCATCCGCTGGTCAGTTTGGGAATATCCAAATAATCCCTTTTCTGCTACCCACACGGGGCGTTGCCAGCCGCCTGTCCATCCTTGGCCCTGAAGCTCAAACTGTACACGCATTCCGGGGTACAAATTCGGAATCTTTGCCGCGTACACCAATCCGAGCTCCCCAAAACCTGGAGCCAAACCCAATTGGCGCGACGAAGCCCAGCGGCCCTGCGCAAAAGCACGTACCGACCAATTCCGTGACAGGTTCACACGCCCCTTCAAGTCAGCACCGAGCATTGCCCATGAATCTCGGGCAACCCACGTCGCACTAGCATCCGACCAGTCTGCCACCGACAGCATTGGATCACTGCTACTAACTTGGGCGCGAATCACCAACTGCTTCCACGGCGTGACATTGAGCACTCCGCTACGGACGTGCGAAACCACACTTCCCTGCCAGGGCATCGTCCACCGCTGTGCCAACTCCAATTCGAGCCAAGGGTTCGAACCATGATCCAACCACTTTTGGCGTCCGTACCGGAACTCGACCGCCTGGCCCAGGAGATCAACATCAGCCCGTAACCTATTCCGGCGCCCTGGAAACTCCCACGAACCCACTGGCGACCACCTCGGAACCTGACCCGACCTGTTCCACACTCCACTCTCCCAATACTCAGCATTGATAAGTCGCACTCCGGCTGACCAACTTGATCGCACTTTAGGAAGCACATCGATCACACTGAACCCACGCAGGGCGGGCTCAGACCAACGTGCGCCATCCGTGCGTACCACGCGAATGTCAAGCACCTCGTAAAGTATCGAATCTACAGACAACCCTGATCCCTGGAATCCCGATCGATTATGGCTCCAATTCAGCTCGACACCCAACCGACTTCGCGCATGAATCCACTCTGCACGTACCTGACCCGATTGACCCACACGCTCAGCTTGGCTCCAGCGCGTCGTCACCAGATCCCGATTGGGTTGCCAAAACTCAGCCTCGGTCAGTTGCGCTACATCCACCACTCCACCGGCCTCGCCATCCACAGTGCGCTGTAGTCCAACTTGAACACTGTAATTCCAGCTTCTTGCGGAATCTCTACCCCAAAAAGCAGTTTGAAGGCGATCCCGAAAATGGTCCTCAGTCAACAACCCACCACTCATCTGCAAGCGACGAAAATCAATCCAAAAATGCTGATAGTACTTTGGTGACGCACTGGCCACCACTCCGAATTCCTGGCCTCGGCCATGTGCGGACTCACCGACCCAATCAACCACGGGCAAGGGGCCCTTGCGAACATTCCAATCTTGAGGAATCTCACGAACCGCATTCATCCAGTATGGAACACCCACCGGTATCGATGAACCCAAAAGACCTAGACTAAAATCCCACGCGGGACTACCTAACGCGCTAACGCCTACACGTGCAGAACCAATGGGAACACTAAGGACGCGATCTTCCGAGGACTCATTCCGAAATGACTCTCCGTCCCATACCGCTATATTCCATGGAACAGGTCTTAGCGTATCCTCCATCCGGACCTCGCGCACTAATGCGGAATCTTGTACCACGCCTTGAGCAAGCACCGAAATCTCTGTGCACAACAAAACCGCCCAAGCAAGAAGTAAGCGAAGGCGGTTCTCAGATTTCATGGATGCAAATATGATGCGAATAAAAACAAAAAACCCCCGCATATGCGAGGGTTTCTGTATAAGTATGGCGGCGACCTACTCTCCCAGCGTACTAGTACCATCGGCGCAAACGGGCTTAACGACTCTGTTCGGAATGGGAAGAGGTGATCCCCGTTGCAATAACCACCATGTTTTTACAAAGCTTTT
>JACCDK010843709.1_pt1 | contig 35452 bp, 29 predicted proteins | sample 7445871 | NCBI WGS metagenome assembly JACCDK01 (sample SAMN15323436, study PRJNA562643) | freshwater metagenome | isolation source: river surface water | place: USA:Blue River Watershed | collected 2017-08-15 | reverse complement strand
TTACGGGAATAGGTTAGGTAACTGTATTGGTAGGCATTTTTCTCGTCAGTTACTCCGCGCTCCCGCTCACTGACTTCCCAGGTATCTAATGGGATTTCGGGGAAAAAGGCATCGCCCTCAAAAACATCATGCAGTTGGGTCACTAAAATCTGGTCGGCCAAAGGAAGACTCAATGCATAAATCTCGGCACCCCCGACGATGAAAATATCATCCCTTGTTAGGGATTTTGCCTTTAAGATGGCTTCCTCGACTGAGTGGGCGATGATGACGCCCTCAAGGTTTAAATCGGCTTGCCGACTAATCACAATCGTCGTTCGATTAGGCAAGGCTTTGCCGATCGATTCGAAGGTTTTTCGTCCCATGATGATGACATGCCCCGTGGTTAGAGACTTGAAACGCTTCAAGTCGGCCGGTAAATGCCAAATCAACGTATTGTTTTTGCCAATCACACGATTTTCATCAAAGGCAACTAAGATTTTTAGCACGATTTTAGGTTTTAATTGTCAAAAATAAGGGAAATTTTGACCGGAATAACTTTATCAATTTTATTTTCAAAAATGCTTCACTTTTCGGGTTCAAAGCCCTAATTTTGTACAATTTTTGAGCCTGCAGTTAAGGTATCGAAAATAGCTAATCAATACTTTTAAAATTATATCATCTCGTGCCAAAAGATTCCTCGATTAAATCCGTCCTCATTATTGGTTCTGGTCCTATTGTCATTGGGCAAGCCTGTGAATTTGATTATTCTGGTTCTCAAGCCGCTCGATCCTTGCGAGAGGAGGGTATTGAAGTAATTTTGATTAATTCGAATCCGGCAACGATCATGACCGATCCGATGAATGCGGATCATGTCTATTTGAAACCTTTAGAGAAGGCTTCGATTATTCATATTTTAGAGAATCATCAAATTGATGCCGTTTTACCTACGATGGGAGGTCAGACGGCATTGAATTTGGCAATTGATTGTGATGCGGCTGGGATTTGGGAAAAATATGGGGTAAAGATTATTGGAGTAGATATTGCTGCGATTGAGACGACGGAGGATCGTGAGAAATTCCGTTTGAAGATGTTGGAGATAGGGGTTGGGGTTTGCAAAGGGCGGACAGCTCGATCGTTTCTGGAAGGGAAAGAGATTGCACAGGAGACCGGTTTCCCCTTGGTTATTCGTCCTTCATTTACCTTGGGGGGGACAGGGGGTGGATTCGTTAATGATCCCAAAGATTTTGATGCGGCCTTGAATAAGGGATTGCATGCTTCCCCTACGCATGAAGTGCTCGTCGAGCAATCTATCATGGGATGGAAAGAATATGAGTTAGAGTTATTGCGGGATAATTTAGGGAATGTCATTATTATCTGTTCGATTGAGAACTTTGATCCGATGGGAATCCATACGGGGGACTCGATTACAGTGGCACCGGCGATGACTTTGCCGGATACCATTTATCAGCGAATGCGTGACATGGCGATCAAGATGATGAATGCCATCGGTCAGTTTGCAGGAGGTTGCAATGTTCAATTCTCTTTGAATCCGGAAACAGATGAGATTATTGCGATTGAGATAAATCCGCGCGTTTCTCGTTCATCAGCCTTGGCATCCAAGGCAACGGGTTACCCAATTGCGAAGATTGCCGCGAAAATGGCCATCGGATACAATTTGGATGAATTAACGAATGCCATTACGGGTACGACATCCGCTTATTTTGAACCAGCGTTGGATTATGTGATTGTCAAAGTACCGCGCTGGAACTTTGATAAATTTAAAGGTGCGGATCGCACACTCGGACTTCAAATGAAGTCGGTTGGAGAGACCATGGGAATCGGCCGTAATTTCCAAGAGGCGCTTCAAAAAGCTTGTCAATCCTTGGAAATTAAGCGAAATGGAATGGGCGCAGATGGCAAAGAATTGCGCGACCAGGATGCGATTATCCATTCTTTGTCGAATCCTTCTTGGAATCGTTTGTTTCATATTTATGATGCATTTAAGTTGGGGATTTCGTTTAAGACGATCCAACAAGCAACAAAAATCGATAAGTGGTTCTTGAATCAAATCGAGGATTTGGTTCGTGTAGAACGTGAAGTGGAGAAATACACAATTTCCAATATACCGAAGGAATTATTGGAGGAGGCAAAACACAAAGGGTTCGCCGATCGTCAGATTGCACATACTTTACGTTGTTTGGAGTCGGAAGTTTACGATAAGCGTAATGCAATGGGAATCAAACGTGTGTATAAATGCGTGGATACCTGTGCGGCAGAATTTGAGGCAAAGACACCTTATTACTATTCGACCTTTGGTCAGGTAGGAACGGATGTCTTAGATAATGAATCCCAGGTTACTGGAAAGAAAAAAGTGGTGGTTTTGGGTTCAGGTCCGAACCGAATCGGCCAAGGAATCGAGTTTGATTATTCATGTGTTCATGGGGTTTTGGCGGCTAAGGAAGCGGGATATGAGACGATTATGATTAATTCAAACCCAGAGACCGTGTCGACCGATTTTGATATTGCTGATAAATTATACTTTGAGCCGGTATTTTGGGAACATGTTTATGATATCATTCAGCATGAGAAACCGGAAGGTGTTATTGTGCAACTGGGAGGGCAAACAGCCTTGAAATTGGCAGAGAAGCTTTCCAAATATGGGATTAAAATTATTGGTACGTCGTTTGAGGCCTTGGACTTGGCGGAGGATCGAGGAGCATTCTCGAGTTTATTGAAAGATATGGGTATTCCATATCCCAAGTTCGGTGTATGTGAAGATGCTGATAACGCGGTGGCCCTTGGACGCGAATTGGGCTATCCATTATTGGTCCGCCCGTCCTATGTATTGGGGGGGCAATCGATGAAAATTGTGATTAATGAACAGGAGTTAGAGCAACACGTGGTGGATATTTTGCGCGATATTCCTGGGAATAAGATCTTGTTGGATCATTTCTTAGAGAATGCGATTGAAGCGGAGGCAGATGCCATCTGTGATGGGGAAGATGTGTACATCATTGGGTTAATGGAGCATATTGAACCGGCGGGTATCCACTCAGGGGATTCACATTCCGTGTTGCCGCCATTCGATTTGTCAGACCATGTCATCAAACAAATTGAGGATCATACGCGTAAAATTGCCGTAGCTTTGAAGACCAAAGGCTTATTGAATATTCAGTTTGCGGTCAAGGACGAGGTGGTGTATATTATTGAAGCAAATCCACGTGCCTCGCGAACGGTTCCATTTATTTGCAAGGCCTACCAAGAACCTTATGTGAATTATGCGACCAAGGTGATGTTGGGCGATAAGAAGGTAAAAGATTTTAATTTTCAACCCGTCAAGAAAGGTTTCGCAATAAAGATTCCTGTATTTTCGTTTTCTAAGTTCCCGAATGTAAATATGGAGTTAGGGCCTGAAATGAAATCAACAGGTGAAGCGATTTATTTCATTGATGATTTGAAAGATGATTTCTTCCGTAAGGTTTATGGAGAAAGAAATTTATACTTAAGTAGGTAAGATGTTAAAACTTATTGCGCTTATATTAGTTATGATTTATGTGGTGATGCCATTGCTTCGCTTTTTGCTGAAAGCATTTGTCATCACTCAGGCGCATAAGATGATGTCGGAACAGGAAATTCGAGCCAAACAAGCGGCTTCGAAAGCCAAAAAAGAAGGTACGATTGATGTGGATTATGTGCCGCCTAAAAAGAAGTCTAAGTCCGATGAAGTTGGGGGCGATTATGTCCCTTATGAAGAAGTGAAAGATTAATATGTTGAAGCGAATTCTTTTGTATTTCTTATTGGCCTTTTGCATTCTATCGAAAGATGGGATTACTTGGATTATTGATTCAATCCAGGTTAAGCAGTCTGCATTTAACTTGATGGAAAAGACAGCTGACAATGCAGCGGAAGAGGAGGATACGACCGAAGATATTTGGCATTTTGCCTCTACGGGTATCGAGAACCTTTCATTTGTTTCCATCGACTGTACGAAACAAATTTTACCGAATACGTTTAAAGAAAACCTTTTGCAGGTTCATTTAGAGCGGATAATTCCCCCACCCGATAAGGCTTGATTTTTCGCCTTATTGAAACAAAATCATAAAACCTTTTTGCAGTCTATGCCTTCGGCATAGCATTTAAAACCGATGAAAACAACCGTCCTAACGGCTGCGTTTATCTGTATCGTTTTTGTAGGCTTTGGACAGGGCAAGAACTACAAGAATCAGATAAACCCGACCTTGAAAGAAAATGTATTTATTGAGCAGGCAGTGATCGAAAAACCGAGCCAGCCTAGCCAACAGACCCCTAAGTACAAACAAAATTTGCCGAATTTACTTTGGGCAGATTCAAATAAACTAAAAAAGAGTCCTCCCTCTTACAAACAACATGAGGGGAGGCCAAATACTTAAAAAATGAGAAAATACTTATTCGGATTATTGCTGCTTGCGGCTTGTACGGACAAAAGAGAAGAGGCGATTGAGGTTCAAACGCTGGAAGTTTCCACTCCGATATCGTTGGATACAACTATCCAACAAGAATTTGTGGCAGATATACATGCCATGCAAAATGTCGAGATTCGGGCTCGTGTGAAAGGATATTTGGATCGAATCTTGGTGGATGAGGGTAAACAAGTCAAAAAAGGGCAAATTATGTTTACCATCAATAGCCAAGAATATGTAGCAGATTTGGCGCGCGCGAAAGCCGTGTTAAGTCAGGCAGCCGCTGAACTTAAAGCAGAGGAATTAACGCTTGTTAATACCCGATTATTGGTTGATAAAAATGTTATTTCTAAAAACCAGTTATCCATTTCATTAGCCAAGGTAGACGGCTTGAAAGCAAAACGTGAGGAGGCTGTTGCACATGTTCGTGCTGCGGAGTTGAAAGTGGAGCATTCTAACATTCGTGCACCATTTGATGGGATTGTGGACCGACTTCCCTTTAAGCGCGGAAGTTTGGTAGATGAGGGAACCTTATTGACTACGCTATCAGACAATCAAAATGTATTTGCTTATTTCAATGTATCGGAGCAGGAATATTTGGCATTTAGTCAGAAAGGTGGTGTCAATAATGCCTCTATGGTCAATTTATTATTAGCCAATGGGGATTTATATGCCCAAAAAGGTGTTGTGGAAACCATCGAGGGAGAATTTGATAAAAATACGGGGAATATTGCTTTTCGTGCCCGTTTCGCGAACCCCAATAAACTCTTGCGTCATGGAGCCTCAGGAAAAGTTCAATTACCGAAGCAAGTCAAAGGGTATTGGGCGATTCCTCAAAAATCGGTTTTTGAGATTCAGGAGAAGAGTTATGTTTTCATCAAAGATGCTTCCGGTATCGTAAAAATGAAAAACATTGTTCCAGATATTCGAATTCCACATTTCTACCTTGTCAAGAGTGGTTTTTCCAATGCAGATACCGTTTTAATCGAGGGTATTCAATTGGTGAAACAAGGTCAAAAAATCAATTCGACCTACAAGCCGATGCGACAATTGTTGAACGAATATAAAGCACGTTAAAAGATGGTACAAAAGTTCATTACCCGACCGGTATTGTCGATTGTTCTATCGATTTTTATCGTCATTCTAGGGGTTTTTGCGATGAAGCAATTGCCCATTACTCAATATCCCGATATTGTTCCCCCGGCTGTTACTGTCACGACAAAGTACACAGGGGCAAATGCGGAGGTTTGTGCGAAAGCCGTTGTTACACCCCTCGAAAGAGCGATTAATGGAGTGGCCGGCATGACTTACATGACCTCCGTTTCGGGCAATGATGGAACGAGTATTATTCAAGTCTATTTTCAAGTGGGGACCGACCCGGATGTGGCTGCGGTTAATGTTCAGACGCGTGTTCAAACGGTCTTGGATGAATTACCCGAAGAGGTCATTAAGGCAGGTGTTATCACGGAAAAAGAGGTAAATAGTATGTTGTTGTATGTGAACCTCTTAAGTGAGGATCCTACAATCGACGAGAAGTTTATTTTTAATTTCGCGGATATCAATGTTTTGCCTGAGTTAAAACGTATTGATGGCGTAGGTTTTGCGGATATCATGGGCCAACGGGAATACGCGATGCGTATTTGGTTACACCCTGATCGTTTATTTGCCTACAAACTCTCTGCAGAGGATGTGATTCAAGCGTTGCGCAACCAAAATGTGGAGGCTGCTCCGGGTAAAATCGGGGAGAGCTCTGGGAAACATCCGCAAGCCCTGCAATATGTCATGCGTTATACGGGGAAGTTTACCAAGGTGTCTGAATATGAAAATTTGGTCATTAAAGCATCGGAAACGGGACAAATTCTTCGGTTGAAAGACCTAGCGGATGTGGAATTTGGTTCTTTGGATTACGATGTCCTTTCCAAAGAAAATGGCAAACCTTCCGCCGCGATTTTGCTGAAACAACGTCCAGGATCCAATGCTGCGCAGGTCATTGAGAATGTGAAAAAACGGCTTGGAGAATTGAAGACGAGTACTTTTCCTCCCGGCATGGGATATACGATTTCCTACGATGTGTCTCGTTTCTTGGACGCCTCCATCCATGAGGTAATCAAGACTTTATTAGAGGCTTTCATTCTCGTTGCCTTGGTGGTATTCATTTTTCTTCAAGATTGGCGGGCCACGTTGGTACCGATTATTGCGGTTCCTGTTTCACTCATTGGAACATTTAGTTTTATGTTGGCCTTTGGCTTCTCCATTAATTTGCTCACCTTGTTTTCGTTGGTACTAGCGATTGGAATTGTCGTTGACGATGCAATTGTTGTGGTCGAAGCTGTGCATGCTAAAATGGAGGAAAAGGATATGCCTGTTTTGGCAGCTACCCAAGAAGCGATGCATGAGATTTCAGGGGCGATTATGGCAATTACCTTGGTTATGGGGGCTGTTTTTGTGCCTGTGGCATTTCTGACTGGGCCAATTGGCGTATTTTTCCGACAGTTTTCGGTGACCATGGCGATTTCGATTGCTTTGTCGGGCCTAACAGCCCTGACATTAACTCCCGCATTGTGTGTTTTATTGCTGAAAAAGCCGGAGCATCACCAAAATAACTGGCTGGGCAAGTTTTTCCATGCATTCAACCATCGGTTTGATTTAATTTCTCAAAAATACTTGGTTTTGGTTGGCGGGGTCATTAACCGTCGTTTCTTGATGTGGATGATTTTAGTGGGTGCCCTAGCAGGGACTGTTTTGATGTCTAAAATTGTCCCAACTGGATTTATTCCATCGGAGGATCAGGGTACTTTGTATGTTAATGCAACCACGCCGGCGGGTTCAACGCTAGAGCGAACGGAGGCTGTCATGGATGAGGTTTATAAATCCTTGAAAGGGGTTGATGCAGTCGAGTCCTTTTCTACTTTGGCTGGATTTAGTTTGTTGACGGATGGTTCTGGTGCTTCCTACGGTACGGGAATTATCACCCTAAAACCTTGGGAAGATCGTAAAGAAACGGTCGATCAATTGACCGAGATTATTCGCAAGAAGACCAATGGTATTAAAGATGCCAGTATCCAATTTTTCCCACCGCCAGCTGTACCTGGTTTTGGTAACGCATCCGGATTTGAATTTCGGATACAAGATCGAAGTGGGTCTGGGGATTTGCAAAAATTGGCTGCAGTTGCGGGTGATTTTGCCAATAAGTTAAATGAGGCTCCGGAAATTCAAAACACATTTTCGAGTTTTGACCCGAGTTTCCCTCAGTATATGTTGGAAGTCGATCAGGAAGCCGCCGCTCAAAAAGGGGTCAATGTGCTACCTGCCATGGATAATTTACAAACCTTGTTGGGAAGTTTCTATGCGACCAACTTCATTCGATTTGGCCAAATGTACAAGGTGATGGTGCAAGTGGATCCTCGATACCGAGCCCATCCGAATGATGTGTTGAAGTTTTATGCCAAAAATAAAGCTGGGGAAATGGTTCCTTATTCCTCCTTTGTAAAAATGAAGCGCGTGTATGGCCCAGAGCAATTTACCCGCTATAATATGTTTACCTCAGCGATGGTTAATGGAGAGCCTGCACCTGGATTTAGTACCGGTGCGGTGTTGGATATAATCCGTGCGCAAGCAGCTAAGAGCCTCCCAAGAGGATATACATTGGAATGGTCGGGCATGACCCGGGAGGAAGACCTAGCCGGTAATCAAGCGATCTTCATTTTTGCCATTTGTATTTTGTTTGTGTACTTATTGCTCTCAGCACAGTACGAATCTTTCTTACTGCCATTTCCTGTCCTTTTGTTTTTACCGATTGGTGCGATGGGGACCTATACATTCCTTTATCTCTTCGGATTACAAAATAACATTTATGCGCAGGTAGCTCTAGTTATGTTGATTGGTCTTTTGGGCAAAAATGCGATTCTTATTGTGGAGTTTGCCATCGCAAAACAAAAAGAAGGGGCCTCCATTATTGAGGCGGCAAAAGAGGGTGCCTTTACTCGTTTGCGACCAATTTTAATGACTTCATTCGCTTTTGTAGCAGGTTTGATTCCATTAATGATCGCATCGGGTGCAGGGGCCATTGGCAATAGAACGATTGGTACGGCCTCAGCAGGAGGGATGATTTTAGGTACGGTGGGTGGTTTATTAGTGATTCCGGGTTTGTATGTGGTTTTTGCCACACTCTCGGCTAAATGGTCTAAAAATGAGAAATAAGTTTTGGATATTAATTTTGGGATTGGCTTTAGGTTCTTGCCAACAAGCCTTATTGACCGAGCAAAAGAAGGTAGACCTCGATCTAGAGACCTATAAGCGACCGAATGAGAGTACTTCTGTGGCGGATGTTCAGGCTTGTTGGAAGCGGGATACTCTATTGCTCCAGTTGATTGATTCGGTGTTGGTACGTAGCAACGACATTAAAATTGGATTTTTAGAAATGGCCATTGCGCGCGCGGATTTTGCCAATCAGCGCGGACTGCGTAAGCCTGTCGTTTCGGGTTTGGTGCAACCAAGCCTTCGTAAATTCGGTAAATACACGATGGATGGGGTGGGTAATTTTGATACACAATTTTCCCCCAACATCACTCGAGATCAAGTTATTCCTGAGAATTTACCCGATTTGTTACTTGGTTTTCAGGCGAGTTGGGAATGGGATATTTGGGGCAAACTTGCAAAACGTAAAAAGGCGAGCGCTTTGCGGTATTTAGCGACAGAGTCAGGTCAGCAGTGGTTTATAACCTCTTTAGTTGCGGATGTGGCAAGTGCTTATGGACAATTGGTGGCTTTGGATCAAGAATTAGAAATTCTGAAGGCAAACATCCAGATACAGCGTAAGGCATTTGAGCTAGTCCAGGTGCAGAAAGAAGCCGGTGTGGTCAATGAATCTGCTGTCCAACAGCTTGAGGCACAATGGCTAAATTCACGTGCCCAAGAAGGGGATGTCCTCCAGCAAATCACGGTGTTGGAAAACCAAATTCAATATTATTTGAACAAACCCGCGCGACCTATTTTACGAAGTAAGTATCCGTTCCAGTGCGCATTGGATTCTACGCTTTATGCCAATGTAAAGATTGATCAATTGGAACGGCGACCTGATATCCGCCAAGCTAAATTAGCGCTGGAGGCAGCGGTTGAAATGAAGGAAAGTGCAAAATTGGCTTTAAAACCATCGATTGTTTTATCGGGAATTTTAGGGGTTCAAGGTTTTCAACCCGCTTATTTGTTCCAATTGCCAGCATCGATGGCGTACCAGTTGATCGGTGGCATTACAACTCCATGGTTGAATCGCGCCGCCATTACCTCCGAGATCTTGCGAACAAATGCCCAATGGAAGTCATTTGATTTAGCTTATCAGAATGCGCTTGTTAAGGGATACCTTGAATGGGACACACAGGTGAAGTCTTTGGGGTTTTTGCAAAAGCAAAATCAATTAAAAGAGCGTGAGGTTGTTTTGACCAAGGGGGCTGTCAACACGGTGGGGACTTTATTCTTAACAGCTAATGCAAGTTATTTGGAGGTCCTAACTGCACAGCAAAATGCCTTACGATCCGAGCTTGATTTATTGGAGATATCGAGAAAGCGTTGGATGCATGCCATACAATTGTATCGCGTGCTAGGTGGTGGTTGGTAAAACCAATTTTTCAATCACCCGCGGGAAGTCGCGATGTTCTAACAATTGTCCTTTTTTAGCGACATCTTCTGGAGTATCGTCCGGTAAAACCGGGAACGAGCTCTGGAAGATGATGGCTCCCTCATCGTAATGTTCATTAACGTAATGAATGGTGATGCCTGATTCTTTTTCGCGCGCGGCAACGACTGCTTCGTGCACAAAGTGGCCATACATGCCTTTCCCTCCAAATTTTGGTAGTAAAGCAGGATGCAAATTGATAATCCGCTGCGGGAATGCTTGTACAAAATCGGATGGAACCAACCACAAGAAACCTGCGAGTACAATCCAGTCGGTCCGCAACGATTGAATTTTTCGTAGCAAATCTCCATTTTTATATTCTTCGCGTGAAAAAAGACCGCAAGGGATGCCTAGTCGTTTAGCACGTTCAAACACGCCAGCCTCGGGATTATTGCAAAAAATGTGGGATATTTTAACGGCTGTGGAGCCTTTAAAATGTTCAACGATTTTTTCGGCATTTGAACCGGAACCTGAAGCGAAAATGACGATATTCTTCACAGAAGCTAATTTTATTTTTGCAAATTTAGAGCTAATTCAGGAACCTTTCCGTATTTGTCGTAGTTTTGTTTGGGTTTGAATCATCAAATATGAAAATAGGAATCATTTGTTACCCCACGTATGGTGGCAGTGGTGTTGTCGCGACAGAGCTAGGGAAAGCCTTAGCATCCGTGGGGCATCAGGTACATTTTATTACCTATACGCAGCCACCGAGACTGGATTTCTTCAGTGAAAACATTTTTTACCATGAGGTTTCTGTGGCATCCTACCCCTTATTTGAATATTTACCTTATGAATCCGCATTAGCTAGTAAAATGGTGGATGTGACGGTGAATGAGCAATTGGATTTAATTCATGTCCATTATGCGATTCCGCATGCCTCGGCGGCCTATTTGGCCAAACAAATTTTGAAATACAAGGGAATTCATGTGCCTGTTATTACCACCTTACACGGTACAGATATTACGTTGGTAGGTCGAGATCCATCCTTTGAACCCGTCGTAACTTTCTCGATCAATGAATCGGATGGGGTAACCGCGGTTTCGGAAAGTCTTCGTGAGGATACCTATTCGTCCTTTGAAATATTAAGTAACATTGAGGTTATTCCCAATTTTATTGATTTAGAACGTTTCCAGAAACAACCCAAGGAGCATTTTAAAATGGCGATTTGTCCGCATGGGGAGAAGTTGCTCATGCATACCTCCAACTTCCGAAAAGTGAAGCGTATTGAGGATATTATTCGAGTATTTGCGAAGGTCCAAAAACAGATTCCATCTAAGTTATTGTTAGTGGGTGACGGTCCTGAACGTTCGGGCATCGAAGCCTTATGCCGGGATTTGGGCGTTGCTGCCGATGTTCGTTTCTTAGGCAAATTAGACACCATTGAGGAGGCCTTGTCTTTAGCGGACTTATTCTTTTTAACTTCCGAGAAGGAGAGTTTTGGCCTGGCTGCCTTAGAAGCGATGGCCTGTGAAGTGCCTGTTATTTCATCCAATGCGGGAGGGATTCCCGAGGTAAATATTCATGGGGTAACAGGATTTGTCAGTGAGATTGGAGATATCGAAGATATGGTTGCCAATACGATAACCATTCTGTCTGACGACACCTTGCACCGACAAATGAAATCAAATGCTTTGGCTCGGGCTAAAGAATTCTCGTTGGAGAAGATTCTTCCGATGTATGAGCGATACTATGAGAAAATTGTAGGCCAAAGCTGGCGCTTTCCTTCTCAAAAATTTAGTGATTCGGAATAATCACGACGGCGCTCATGTCGTTCGATTCGATCAGCAATTCATTAATGGATTTCTTAAAAACAGGATGTGTCCAATCTGCGGCGATTTCATGGAAAGGAATTAAGATGAATTTTCGATCTTGAATATGTGGATGAGGGATTTGTAAGTCCTTGTCTTGGATGATATCTTGGTCGATAAACAGCAAATCTAAATCCAAGGTTCTAGGTCCCCAGGTGACTATCCGCTCTCTTCCCAAGGCTTTTTCAATGGATTGAATTTCGGTCAGAATTTCAAGAGGAGCCATGGAGCTTTCCAGTAAAATGACTTGATTTAGAAAATCAGCTTGATCGGTTAATCCCCAGGCGGCCGTTTGATAGAGGCTGGACTTCTGAAGGATGGGCCCAACTTTATTTTCAATCATCGGATAACTCCGCTCAAATATTTCCCGAGTATTTCCTAGATTGCCTCCTAATGAGAGGAAAACGTGCTTCATAAGGTCGTTTAATTTCAAACAAACTTACAAAATTCTTGCACATGCCGAGCCCATCTGTGTTAAAACCAGGTGTATTGTTAATTTCTGAGCCCTTCTTGGAGGACCCCTCTTTTAAGCGTTCTGTTATTCTTCTATGTGAACATTCAAGTTCGCACTCGTTCGGATTAGTATTAACCCAACCCCAAGAGGTTATTTTGGATTCCATCGTGGACGCCAAAGTCCTGGGAGAAATTCCCCTTTTTGCAGGAGGGCCCGTGGATCCAACAATCTTGCAATTCATTCATCGTCGCCCTGATTTAATTCAAGGAGGACAGGAGATCAGCCCCGGAATTTTTTGGGCAGGGGATTTTGAACAAGCCATTGAAGCTGTCATTGAAGGGACAATTTCCTTCCAAGAGATTAAATTTTTTATCGGTTATTCGGGTTGGTCTGCGGGGCAGTTGGAACGTGAATTAAAATCAGATGCTTGGATTGTTTCAAAGGCACATATTTCCGATGTCTTTGAAGAAGCACCTGAAAAATTGTGGCGTTCCGTTCTTTATCAGAAAGGTGGTAGTTTTCGTGTTTTATCTACTTATCCAGACGACCCCTCATTAAATTAATGCGCTATTCACTTTCTTAGGCAAACCAGATAGGATTGCTCCAAGTATTCCTAACTAATTCGCGCCCAGTTGGTTGTGTCTTTTCGCTGTTGCAAGACTTGTTCGCGGATCATTAGGTGTTTGTCGAGTGTTAAATTGGGATCTTCGTCTAGAATTTTGGTGGCAGTTTCGCGTGCCACTTTTAAAATTTCACCGTCTTTGGCTAAATCAGCGATCATGAGATCAATGGCTCCGCTTTGGCGTGTTCCACCAATATCCCCCGGGCCGCGTAATTGCAGGTCTACTTCTGCAATCTCGAAACCATTGTTGGTTCTAACCATCGTTTCAATTCGCTTTTTCGTGTCGGCACTTAGTTTATAATCTGTCATCAGGATGCAATAACTTTGCTCGGCTCCCCGACCGACTCGTCCGCGTAACTGATGTAGTTGCGAAAGGCCAAAACGTTCCGCACTTTCAATAATCATGATGGAGGCATTAGGGACATTGACCCCTACTTCTATGACCGTCGTTGCTACCATGATTTTCGTTTCATTGGCGACGAAGCGAGCCATCTCAATGTCCTTATCGGCCGGCTTCATCTTTCCATGCAAGATGCCCAACGGGATCTCTGGGAAGGCGCGTGATATACTTTCATAGCCATCCATCAAATCCTTGAAATCCATTTTTTCAGATTCTTCAATTAATGGATAGACAATGTAGACCTGTCGGCCCTTCGATAATTCATGTTGGATAAACGCAAATACCTGCAATCTATGGCTATCGTAGCGATGTGTCGTTTGAATGGGCTTACGTCCCACCGGCAGTTCGTCGATCACGGATACATCTAAATCCCCATAAAGTGTCATCGCTAAAGTACGCGGTATGGGCGTGGCGGTCATCACCAGGACATGCGGATGAATTTCTTTGTTTTTATCCCAAAGTTTCGCACGCTGAGCTACACCAAAACGATGTTGTTCATCGATGATGCACAAACCTAAGTTGCCAAATTGGACAACATCCTCAAAAATCGCATGGGTACCTACGAGTATCTTCAATTCACCGGAGGCTAAATCTTCTAATAACCCCACCCGGTCTTTTTTCTTGACCGACCCGGTCAATTTGGCGATACTGATACCAAGGGTGTCCGCGAATTTTTTCAGGCCTTGGTAATGTTGGTCGGCCAAAATCTCCGTAGGCGCCATGATACAAGCTTGCGTCCCATTATCAATCGCCAGTAGCATGGAAATAAATGCCACGATGGTTTTTCCAGAACCCACATCGCCTTGGAGAAGTCGGTTCATTTGCTTGCCTGACTTCATATCTTCAAAGATTTCCCGAATGACTTTTTTCTGTGCTCCAGTTAAATCAAAGGGTATATGGTCTTGGTAGAATTTAGTTAACAAGACGGCGGATGAAAATACCTGTCCCGGAAACTGATTTTTTCGAACTAAATTTTGCTTGATAAGGCGCAATTGGTTGTAGAAAAGTTCCTCAAATTTCAGTCGGCGCTTCGCCTGGTGCAACCAATTTTCACTCTGTGGATGGTGAATGTGGTAGAGTGCTTCTTGTTTAGATACCAATCGAAATTGTTGAATAATATCCATTGGCAGCGTTTCTCGAATATGCGAGAATGCCATACCTAAAAGTGTGCGTTGTAAACCTGCAATGACTTTGCTGTCGATGTATTTTTTTCGCAGCTTTTCCGTTAGCGGATAAACCGGTTGGAAAAATTTTTCGGTATGATTAGCTCCTTTGTAAACCTCCATTTCAGGATGCGTCATTTGCATCTGTCCATTGAAGGAGGTAGGCTTTCCATAAAATAGGTAATCAACGCCGGTTACGAGCGATTTTTCCAACCACTTAACACCTTGAAACCAGACCAATTCGATGCAGCCCGACGAATCACAACATTCAGCTACGATGCGTTGTTTGGCTCCATTCCCCAATTTTTCTTTGTAGCGTATGCGTCCGATAAACTGCGCATGCTCCATAAGGTCATTGATTTCTGCGATAGGATGTATTTTTGTTCGATCTTCATAGCGAAATGGATAGTACTGAATTAAATCACCAAAGGTAAAAAGGCCTAGCTCAGTTTGAAGTAAGCTGAGTCGAGTAGGAGTCATGCCGCGTAATTGCGAAAGATCTGTATCGAAAAAATGGCCTTGCGACATAGAACAAAAATTTTGTGAATTTAGGTATATTTACAAAAACTTAGTGCGTATCCTAAAATCCTTTATGTCGATTTTCACGATTTCTCATAAAATCATTTTGACAGTTTTACCTGTGTGCATGTTCAGTCTCGCATTTGGACAAACAAGCTCCCAGGTTTCACAGAATCCATGTAAGGATGTATGGGTCACCGCAGACGCTAAAATAGTAATGTTTTCCCCGGAGCCAGGTGAAATTACAAAACCCATCATGGTTCCCGTGAATGGTTCGCTAAACCCACGCATTGAATGGACATGGACACCCTCTTTAGGGATGGTGGATGTCAATGGAAACGATGGTTCACGGATTTTAAAACCTTATTTTGATGTGCAGAAATTAGGTGATTTAGGAGGAAATGCATTTACCACCACCTTTTATATTACAGGAAGGGCGCCAAGTTTAGGTTGCAATACTTTTGCGGCTATTGATGTGATTATCTTAGCCCGTGTTAAACCCTACGATGCAATTACGCCCAATGGAGATGATTTGAACGACTTTTGGGCGATTGACAATATTTCTTCTTATCCCGAGGCGACCATAACTGTAATTGATCGTTGGGGGGTTCCTGTTTTTCAAGGTACAGGAGATACATATGAAGAAAGGCCTTTCCGTGGTAAACTGGGTGATAAATTATTGCCTACCGGAGTTTACATGTACCGCATTAAACCCTCGGCGGATTATCCTGAGGTGGTCGGATCTTTAACCATAATTCGATAGATGAAGAGTTTATTAGACCAAAAGTTTCAGGAGGAGGGTTTTGTTATCACGAAGGTGGAAGATCTCATGAACTGGGCACGCGCCAGTTCTTTGTGGCCAATGAGCTTTGGTTTAGCTTGTTGTGCGATTGAAATGATGCAGGCCTTTGCCTCTGGATATGATCTAGATCGTTTTGGCGTATTTCCTCGCCCTTCCCCGCGTCAATCCGACGTGATGATAGTGGCCGGAACGGTTACCTTTAAAATGGCGGATCGGATTCGCCGCCTTTATGAGCAGATGCCAGAGCCACGCTATGTGATTTCAATGGGTTCTTGCGCGAATTGCGGTGGACCCTATTGGGAACATGGCTACCACGTAGTTAAAGGAGTGGATCGGATTATCCCGGTCGATGTGTATGTGCCGGGTTGTCCACCAAGACCCGAGGCGCTAATTGGTGGTATATTAAAGTTACAAGAGAAAATTAACCAAGAAACGCTTGTCGTTCCCCAACGAATTTTGGATGCTATTGCCTAAAGGAAATATATGGACTTGTTAGAAATTAAATCATTTATCGAGCAAAAGCTGGACCTAAATTTGGAAGCCAATGAAAAGTTGGCTCAAATGACTGTTCCAGCGAGCGAACTTGTTGCGATATGTGATTTGCTCTGGCGAGACCCTCAAACTTATTTTGATTCACTTTCATGTTTGACAGCGATGGACCTTGGGCCCGAAGCCGGTCAAATGGAGGTGATTTACACACTTTATTCCATTCCTTTTCATGTGACCTTGCACCTGAAGGTGGTCATCGACCGAGAAAAGCCGGAGGTTCCGAGTTTGAGTGGGATTTGGAAGACGGCCGACTGGCATGAGCGGGAGGCTTTTGATTTGCTAGGAGTTCAATTTACGGGTCATCCTAATTTGACGAGGATATTGTTGCCTGCCGACTGGCAAGGCCATCCCTTGCGGAAAGATTATGTCGAGCAAGAGCGTTATCACGGCATCAAAGTGAAGTATGAATCATGAAAATAGCCGGATTTACATTTATTCGAAATGCGGTTCAAAATGATTATCCTATCGTGGAGGCTATCACCTCAATTTTACCCATTTGTGATGAATTTGTGGTGGCCGTAGGGCAATCGAACGATGGAACTCTTGAATTGATTCAAGCCATTGATTCCGATAAAATTCGAATCATTGAAACAGTTTGGGATGAGAAGGCACGGGAGGGAGGACGCGTTTTCTCCATGGAAACCGATAAAGCTTATCAGGCCATTTCGCCGGATACCGATTGGGCTTTTTACATCCAAGGGGATGAGTGTGTGCACGAGGATGACCTACCAAAGATTCGAAAAGCCATGGAAGATTATGCGACTAATCCCCAAGTGGAAGGCTTACTTTTTCATTACAAGCATTTTTATGGTTCTTATGATTATGTAGCGGTTTCTCGGCGCTGGTATCGTCGCGAAATTCGTGTTGTCAAATATGACCCTGCGGTTCAATCCTACAAGGATGCCCAAGGATTCCGAAAGGCTGGAAAAAAGATTCATGCCAAATTAATCGATGCGTCCATTTACCATTACGGCTGGGTAAAGCCCCCACAAGGTCTTAATAACAAGGTGCGGAATTTTACCCATTTTTACCGGGACGATGCTTGGATGGCGGAGCATGTTCCGGAAAATTATCAGTTTGATTATGAAAATGCTGAGCGATTAACGCTGTTTCAGGGCACTCATCCAGCTGTGGCACAGGAGCGTATCGCGCGGATGCAATGGCCTTTTCATTTTGACCCCAAGGTACTTCGGGCCAAGATGAGTTTTCGACGTAAAGTCTTGCAACAAATCGAAGATTGGACAGGCTGGCGAATTGGGGAATATCGAAATTATAAGCTCTTGTAAGTGGATCAAATTCAAACCTTTCCTGCCAAAACCGCTCCAGAAAAGCCCTATTTCTCCATTCTCATTCCGAGTTGGAATAATTTAGAATTTCTACAATTGTGTATACGAAGCATTCGCAGCCACAGTGTCGTACCGTTTGAATTAATCGTTCACTTGAATGAGGGAAAGGATGGATCCTTGGAATGGCTTCAAGGGCAAGCTGATATTGCCTATTCTCATTCTGAAACCAATGTTGGTGTTTGCCATGCGATGAATGCCATGCGGACATTAGCGCGCGCGGATTATCTGTTGTACATCAACGATGATATGTATACGCTACCGGGTTGGGATATCCTTTTGAAACAAGCAATTGAGGCCTGCTCCGACGAATATTTCTTTATTTCGTCAACGATGATGGAGCCCCGTGCACAGAGTACTTGCTCCATCGAAGCGAATTATGGAACGAGCATCTCGACCTTCGAGGAGGCACGCTTGTTGGCCGAATATCAATCTTTCGATAAGCCCGATTGGCAAGGTGCGACCTGGCCCCCCAATGTTGTACATAAAAAGCTTTGGGATGCGGTAGGCGGATATAGCACAGAATTTACTCCGGGGATGTACTCAGATCCCGATTTTTCGATGAAGCTTTGGCAAGCTGGAGTACGTTTGTTTAAGGGTTTGGGCCAAAGTCGGGTATATCATTTTGGTTCGATTTCTGTGAAACGGGTCAAGCAAAATCGAGGATATTATCAGTTTATTCGTAAGTGGGGAATGACTTCCAGTACGCTTTCAACGTATTATTTACGGCGTGGGCAGCGCTTTGATGGGCCATTGGTCCAACAAACTATTCCCTGGTTGGTCCGTGTCAAGAATTGGTATTATCGAATTAGTACAGCCCGAAAAACAATTTAAAGCAATAGGCGAATTTCCCAAAATCAGATTTGCCCTTGTAGGCCAACATATCATGGCGGTGTTTTAATACAATGCGAACCCGATTCAAACGATGGGGTAAAGTTGTTCCCTGACAGGCGCTGTAAAAATCTGCTAGAATTTGTTGTTCATGGGGTTTGGGGCAGCGTGTTTGTAATAGGTTCAAACGAGCTAAAATTTGATCAAACTTTTCTTTCCGACTTTGATAGGGCTTGGGTGCTTTTTTTAAATTCGCTCCAATGGTGTTGCTGGCATGTTGGCGATAATGAACCAGGCTTTCCGGTAAGTAGGCGATTCCATTCGTGCAGGTTGCGGCAAAACCGATTAGGTAATCATGTGTCACAAATTCGACAATTGGAAGCGCAAATTCGAGTAAATCGCGTTTGAATAACATACTGTGACCCGGTGCCCATGCGCCAAAAGTATACATGAGCGGGCTATTGTAAGCGATTTGTCGTTTGATATCGGACATTTTCTGCCCAATCAAGTTGCCTTGATCATCCACTAAATCTGAGTCGGCATAGACCATCGATGCCTCCCCAATGGAATTCATAAGTCTACTAATTTTCGTTGGAATCCAATAATCATCCTGATCGGAAAGTGCAATTAATTCACCTTTTGCCAACAATATTCCTTTTTCAAAGGATTTTCGGTAGCCCACGTTTTCATGATTTTGGATGATATGGATGCGATGATCTTTCGAAGCATATTGTTGAAGAATAGCCTGAGTGGAATCGGTTGATGCATCGTCTACACAGATGATTTCAATGTTTTGGTAATCTTGGGCAAGTAGACTTTCGAGCTGAATTGCCAAGTATTTTTCGCCTTGGTAGCAGGCCATGACGATGGTAACAAGGGTTGAATCGAATTTTGTAAGCAAATTGTTTCTGAAAATTGTCGTAATTTAAGCCAAATTTTGAAATAGATTCCTTGAAAACTTATTTACGTTTACTGTCTTATGCCGTTTCAATCCGAAAATATGTCTTCCCATATTTTAGTTTTTCGTTGCTAGCCAGTCTTTTTGGGATTCTGAATTTCACCTTGTTGATTCCTTTATTGAACGTCTTGTTCAATCAGGCCTCAACGAATCAAGCGGCGCTGTATCGTGTCATACCGGCATTTTCCTTGAGTCCGAGTTATTTCTCCTTTTTGTTCAATCATTACTTTTATGGGGCCCTGGAGGCTTATGGACGTTTAGGGGCTTTGCAATATGCCTGTGCGGCAATCATGATTTCGGTTATTTTGGCGAATATTTTCCGCTATTTGTCCCAACGTGTATTGAAGACGGTGGAGGCAGATATGATTGCCTCTTTACGTCAGGCTGTTTTTGCGCGTGCGATTCGTTTGGATTTAAGTTATTTTTCGGAGCAGCGAAAAGGGAATTTGATGTCGCGTTTGACAACGGATGTGCAAGAAGTCGAGAATAGTATAGGTAGGGCTTTCACCGCGACGTTTAAAGAGCTATTTACCTTGATTATGTTTTTTGTTTTCTTGGCGAGTATGTATGGGAAATTGACTTTGTTTTCGTTGATTATTTTGCCACTTTCCGGTGGGGTAATCGCTACCATTACGCGGCGTTTGCGCCGCGCGGCGGGGGAGGTTCAGCAGCATTTGAGTGGTTTGATAAGTTTGCTGGATGAGACCTTTGGTGCGATGCGGGTGGTGAAGGCTTTTCGAGCGGAGAGGGTCATGGATGCGCGTTTTCAAGAGGGGAATGATCGATATCGGAACTCGTTGTTGCGCATGGTTTTTCGGCAAGAATTGACCTCGCCTGTCTCGGAAAGTTTAGGGGTTTTAGTCGTGACGGGCATTTTGTTGTATGGAGGTAGCTTGGTGATTTCGGGGGATGGGGAATTGAGTGCGTCGACTTTCATTGCGTTTATCGCCACTTTTTCGCAAGTCATGCGGCCTGCCAAAGCAATCGCAGATGCATTTTCTGGAATTCAGCGAGGTGTTGCATCCGCAGATCGAATCATTGAGATATTGGATACTGAATCGGAAATAAAGGTAGAAGAGCCTGTTCAAAATTTGCTTAGCTTCCAAGATAAAATCCGATTCGCAAATGTGGGATTTTCATATATCAATGGACGTTCGGTTTTGAAGTCGGTGAGTTTCGATATCCCCAAAGGGAAAACAATTGCCTTAGTGGGCGCATCCGGAGGAGGCAAGTCGACTTTGGCCGATTTATTGCCTCGTTTTTATGACCCCACGACTGGTCAAATCACCGTGGATGGAATTCCTTTGAAGCATATCCCTTTGGAGGATTTACGGGCTTTGATGGGAATCGTGACGCAAGAGTCGGTATTGTTCAATGATACCATTTTCAACAATATCGCTTTTGGAACCGATGCGACCTTGGAGGCTGTCATTGAGGCTGCTAAAATTGCCAATGCACATGAGTTTATTGAGGGGAGTGCGGATGGTTATCAAACGGTGATAGGGGATCGCGGTTCGAAGTTATCGGGTGGGCAGCGGCAACGATTATCGATTGCTCGGGCGGTATTGAAAAATCCTCCGATTTTGATTCTGGATGAGGCAACTAGTGCCTTGGATAATGAATCCGAGAAAATGGTCCAGTTGGCCTTAGGAAATTTGATGAAGAACCGAACGGTCTTGGTGATTGCACATCGTTTGAGTACGATTCAGCATGCGGATCAGATTTTGGTGGTGGATAAGGGAGAGATTGTCGAGCGCGGGACACACACCGAATTGTTGGCGAATCCGAAGGGGGTTTATACGAAGTTAAGCCAACAACATTAATCAAGCTTTTTCTTAATTTAATTAGCTTTTAAGCGATGAAATGGGTAATTTGCGCCCGATTTCAACCATTGTATTTATATATATGTCATCATCCTTATTAGCCCAACGCATTCAAGCATTAGAAGAGTCATCCACGTTGGGAATGACAAAGAAAGCGCGTGAATTAGCTGCGCAAGGTCATCAAGTAATTAGCCTATCGGTAGGTGAGCCAGACTTCAAAACACCAGCTCATATTTGTGATGCGGCCAAAAAAGCCATTGATGATGGTTTTCACGGCTATTCGCCAGTGGCGGGATATCCGGATTTGCGTTTAGCGATTGCTAATAAATTAAAGCGTGACAATGGATTGGAGTGGGGTTCGGAGAACATTGTCGTTTCTACGGGTGCGAAACATTCCTTGGCAAATGCTATTGCCGCCTTGATTAATCCAGGGGATGAGGTCATCATTTTCTCTCCATACTGGGTTTCTTATTCCGAAATGGTCAAATTGGCGGATGGAGTTTCTGTGGTTGTACAGGGAGCTTTTGATAATAACTTTAAGGTAACGGCGGCGCAGTTTGAGGCAGCCATTACGCCGAAAACGAAAATGGTGATGTTTGCTTCGCCAAATAATCCGACGGGTTCGGTGTACACGGAGTCTGAGTTGCGAGATATTGCGAATGTTGTAGCTCGTCATGCGAATATTTTTGTTTTGGCGGACGAGATTTATGAATACATCAACTTCACGCAGGGAGGTCATTTTTCTATTGGTTCAATTCCCGAGATTAAGGATCGTGTCATTACGGTGAATGGTGTTGCGAAAGGTCATGCGATGACGGGATGGCGTATAGGATTTATTGCGGCAGCTAAGTGGATAGCGGATGGAATTGAGAAGTTGCAGGGTCAAGTGACCTCAGGGACGAACTCTATTGCGCAAAAAGCAGCAGTAGCAGCGTTCAATGGTTCCTTGGACCATGCTTATGAGATGAAAGCTGCTTACGATCGCCGTCGTAAATTAGTCGTTGGGAAATTGCGTGAAATCCCTGGATTTAAGGTAAATATGCCGGATGGCGCATTTTATGCATTCCCTGATATTTCCTATTACTTCGGAAAGTCGGACGGTAAAACTACCATCAATGATTCAGATGACTTCTGTACGTGGTTGTTGAACGAGGCTTATGTTGCAACCGTTGCGGGTTCAGGTTTTGGCGCGCCGGATTGTATGCGTATTTCTACGGCTGCGGCAGATGAGCAATTGGAAGAAGCTTGCGAACGCATTAAAGTTGCGGTAGCAAAATTGAACTAATGGGTTTAGCCCTTGTTTGATATTTGAAAGTCAGGGACACAAATCCCTGACTTTCTTTTTTATATTTACGGCATGGAAATAATTTCAGTTATCATATTTGTGGTTGGGTATTTGGCGATTGCGTTGGAACATCCGATTAAGATTAATAAGACGGCATCGGCCTTGGTGACAGGAGTTTTGGTGTGGGTGATTTATGCCTTGGTCAAAGGGCCTGACCAATTAGAGGTCTTGGGGCATCATTTAGGATCGACGTCGGAAATTCTATTTTTCTTGTTGGGCGCTATGACCTTGGTGGAGTTGGTGGATGCGCACCAGGGGTTTCAATTTGTGAGCCGACTGATTAAGACGAAAAATCCGGCGAAAATGATGTGGGTCGTGGGTTTGTGCGCATTTTTCTTTTCGGCAGTTTTAGATAATTTGACAACCTCGATTGTCATGGTCACCCTTTTACGCAAGTTGGTCAGCGATACCGCTACTCGTAAATATTTTGTGGGCGTTGTGGTGATTGCCGCTAATGCGGGAGGAGCATGGTCGCCAATTGGCGATGTGACGACGACGATGTTGTGGATAGGTGGACAGATTTCCGCTTGGGGGATTGTGAAATCTTTGTTTATTCCTTCGGTCGTATCTTTGTTGGTTCCGCTTTCGGTGGCGGCATTTTGGGTGAGGAAAAACGATTTGGGTCATGCCGTGGCATTCAGTCCGATGTCAGCAGAAGAGGAACGGAATGGGCGAATTATGTTATTGGCAGGAGTTGTAAGTTTGCTTGGGGTCCCCGTATTCAAAACGACGACACATTTGCCTCCTTACATGGGCATTTTGTTGGCATTGGGTTTGGTGTGGATTTTATCTGAATTTCTACATGCCGATAAGGACGAAGAGGCGAAGCATCCTTACACGGTAGGTCATGCACTGACAAAGATTGATACTTCCAGTGTTCTGTTTTTTTTAGGGATTTTATTGGCCATCGGAGCATTGGAGTCTTTCGGGTATTTGGGTCAATTGGCGACTTACTTGGAGGCAAGTTTAGGAAATCAGTATGTGATTGTTACCGTCATTGGTTTGGCCTCATCGGTGGTTGATAATGTACCCTTGGTCGCTGCAACGATGGGCATGTATTCCTTGTTGGATTTTCCGATGGATCATGCCATGTGGGAATATTTGGCATTCTGCGCAGGTACGGGAGGGAGTATTTTGATTATTGGATCAGCAGCGGGTGTCGCCGTGATGGGCATGGAAAAGATAGACTTTCTATGGTATGCCAAGCGAATCGGATTACTGGCATTATTAGGCTATTTTGCTGGTGCAGCCTGTTACTTACTCGTTCATTAGAAGGTGTAATTCAAACGTGCTGCGTAATAATTGGGGGCTACGATGGGTTCCCAATCCAAGGTGGTTTTGTTTAAGGACTTTTTGAGTTTGGGGTATGCCCAATGGGCCAATTCAGCTGAAACGATGCCGATGGCCGCTCCCATGAAAATGTCGGATACCCAATGTTTGTTGTTTGCCACGCGTAACACACCCGTGGTACTTGCTAAAACATAGCCTCCTACAGCTATGCCCGGGTATTTTTTCCCATAAGCTTTATCAAGCATGCGAGCTCCAAAGAAAGCGGTGGTTGTATGACCTGAAGGAAAACTACGATCGTTTCCATCGGGCCGAGTTTCATTGATGCCGTATTTTAGCCCTTGAGCAAGAACATAATAGGTTCCTGTCCCCACTATAAATGTACCTACTAAATCTTTTTTGCTTGTTGGATCTTCCAAGCCGGCAAGATGTAAGCCGATATTGAGCAAGGTTGGGCTATATTGTAAAAAGTTGTCGGTGGAAGTTTTGAAATGGCTCAGATTTTCTTGGTAGTATTTTTGTTGGGCTTCTTTGCTTGCATCATTGTAGAGCAAAAGACTGACGCCCGAAAGGCCAGCGGCATAGACCCAAGTTTTCTTTTGTGCTTGGGACTGAATACTTAAAAAAAGCATGAACAATACGAGAATTCTATTTTTCATGTAAGAGGGTTTGAATAGTTTGTTCAAACTCATGAATCCAATCCGTGTAGTAAACTCCCGTTCCAGGTCCTGAAAAGCCTGTATGAATTTCCCGTACTTTCCCTGATTTGTCGAGAATAAAGGTGGTCGGGTAGCCATTTATTTTATGAAGCATGGGTAGGACTTTTGCAATGGTTTCGTCGTTTGGCTGACCAGCCAAGAGGATTTCGTAATTTACTCCGATTCGTCTTTTGAAGTTTTCAATTTTAGGCCCTGAGATGCTTAACTCGGGGGAATATTCGAAGGCAAGACCGATGACTTCCACGCCTTGTGCTTTCATTTTTTGATAGAAAGGGGCAAGGTAGCGGGATTCATCTACGCAATTAGGGCACCAAGATCCCATCAATTCAATGACCACCACTTTATTTTTGTAACGTTCATCTGCTAGACTGATGAATTGACCCGATGGATTCGGCAGGGAAAAACTTATCCGGTCAAATCCGGGTTTTAAATACGTTAACTTTTTCAAGTCGGGAAGACTCGCCTGTGCATCTTTTTTAGCTAAGAAGTTCCGTTTTACAGCTAGCCCTGAGAAAAAATATCCACTAATTTGACCTTCTTGTATGCTCGCTCGGAATTGGGTGGCGCCACTTCCATCAAAATAGCTCAAAAGCAAACTGTCTCCGCTGATGTTTCCTTGTAGGAATCGGTAATCACCGCTCGTTTTTAAAACGGTTCCTGTGACTTGATTTCCTTTTTGAGTCAGTATCATCACGCCGGGACTGTGATTATTTTCGTCCGACCAGAAGTCGGCAGAATACTTCCCACTTACATTTAACTTAGTTGGTTTTAAGTTAGTAAATCGCGCGAGGCTTCCAGCTTTTGCCTCAAATGGGATGCGAAAAAGTATTTTTCCATCGCGTTTTTTTTGCCAAAAGCCGGTGAGTGTTTCGGACGTTTTTAGGGTTCCTACGAGTTCAGAATCATAAAGATCAAATGGAATGACTAAGGAGTCTCCCCGAAAATAGGCTTCGCCATGACTAGCTTTTTCAGCACCATTTTGGATTTGGATATCCATTTTGGTTTTGGAAGGATTATTGCCAACGATAAAGTTGAAGGGCAATTTACCCCCGAGGTGATTGATTTCCCCTCGCCAAGGACCAGATTTGGGTAATTGGCTGAAGGATATATTCGATAGGATTAGGCAAAAGGAAAGCAAGAAGAAAGGTTTCATATTCGTCCGATGTTTGTACAAAGATAGGGGATAAACCTTGTCACAAAAAAATCATCATCCTGATAAAAAAGCTTATGCTTGGCGAGAGATAATTTGTAAATTTGAAATATGTCAGAAAGTTCCTATCATACCTCGGTTTTGTTGCTTGAATGTTTGCAGGGTTTAGCGATTAAACCGGATGGGGTGTATGTGGATGTGACATTTGGTGGTGGAGGACATTCGAAGGCAATTTTGGAGCAATTGGGTCCCCATGGTCGCTTGTTTGCTTTTGATCAGGATCCTGATGCTTGGGAGCAAGCTGATTTAATTGAAGATGATCGTCTGACTTTGATTACTGCAAATTTTCGATACCTCGAAAAATATTTGCGTTTGCAGGGCGTGAAGCAAGTGGATGGAATATTGGCAGATTTGGGCGTGTCGTCTTTTCAATTGGATGCGGCTGAGCGGGGGTTCTCCACGCGATTTGATGGGCCTTTGGATATGCGAATGGGTCCATCGGCATCTATGTCGGCTGCGGAGGTTTTAAATTCCTATTCCGCGGTGGATTTGCAAAAGTTGTTTGGGATGTACGGAGAGATAAAAAATGCAAAAACACTGGCCTTGGCCGTGGTCCAAGCGAGGGCGCAAAAGCCTTTGGAGACAACGGGGGAGTTTAAAGAGATTTTATATAAATTAGCTCCAAGGAATAAGGAGTTCCGGTATTTTGCCCAAGCGTTTCAAGCGATACGAATTGAAGTGAATCAGGAATTACGGGTGATTGAGGAGTTTTTGGAACAATGTCCCAAAGTCTTGGCACCTGCGGGACGTTTATGTGTGATTTCGTTTCATTCCTTGGAGGATCGATTGGTGAAGAATTTTATTCGAACGGGGGATGTTTTTGGGAAGGAGGATAAGGATATGTTTGGGGTAGTTCACAAGCCGTTGGAAAGCGAGATTCGAAAGCCGATTACGGCATCGGAAGGCGAATTGAAAAGTAATCCACGTTCGAGAAGTGCAAAATTGAGAATAGCTAGTAAAATTTAAGATGGCAAATGCAGTAAAAAACACGGAGGGGGAATCCAAATCGAAGCCGCAAACAGGGGTGATGGATTTATTGTTTAATATCGATTCATTAACAGGGGGAGAATTACCGATTCCGTTATTGAAAAAGGTCTTGTTTATTGCTGGGCTTATCATGGTTTATATTTACTATACGATGATGGCTGAAAGCAAGATTCACCGGATAGAAAAGGTCAAATTGGAGTTGGATGAAATTCGGGCAGATTACACGACTCAAAAAGCGGAATACATGAAAGTGGGCAAGCAAAGTTATTTGGCCTTGGCTATGAAAAAATATAAGTTGGAACCAAGTTTAATTCCGCCGACCAAGGTGGTATATGAAACGGAAAAAGAACAATAGTCATGGCAAAATCGACGACTCAAAACATTCGACAAATTATTACGAGGCGCTTTAATGGTTTTTTTATCATTATGGTCGGGGCATTTATCTTGTTGTTATTTTTTCTGTTTAAGGTGGTATTTGTGGATGGTCCGAGTTTAAAATCGGACGCTTTTTCCAAGTATGTTCGGGAGCGATCCATTGAGGCTGTCCGGGGGAATATTTATGCCAGTGATGGAAGTTTACTTGCGACTTCTTTGCCTAAGTACCGTTTGGGAATGGATTTCTCGGTGTTTAAAACGCAGGAATTGAAGGATGTATTTCATAAGAATTCTCGGGCATTGGCGGAGCGTTTAGCTGAATTTTACAAGGATCGCACGGCGGATGAATACTATTACAAGTTGAAAAAAGGCTTTGATCAAAAAAGGCCATATATAATGATCAACAACCGTTTGTTGGATTTTCAAGAGCGTAAAAAGATTCTGACTTTTCCGATTTTTAATTTGCACCCGACTAATCCGATTAAGACAGGGGTCGTTTTTGAAAAGAAAAATGTGCGTTATGCTCCCTTTGGGCAAACTGCTTATCGAACAATTGGCTATGTTAAGGATAAGAACAGTGTTGGTTTAGAAAAGGCCTTTAACAAGGAGCTAGCTGGCGTTCCTGGACATGGATTCTTTGAAAAGATGGATAAGAATGTTTGGCGTCCGATGGATGGAAGTAAGGAGATTTTGCCGCAACGGGGTTTGGATCTTCATACTACTTTGGATGTGGATATTCAAGATATTGTTGAATTGGCCTTGATGCGATCATTAGACGATTACAAGGGGGATTATGCCACGGCAGTTGTTATGGAGACGTCGACCGGGGAAATTAAGGCGATTTCAAATTTGATGAAAAACCCCAAATCCCCAACCGGTTATTCTGAAGCTCTTAATTATGCGCTGGAGGTATCGGAAAATGATCCAGGATCGGTATTTAAGTTGCCAGCCATGATGGCGATGATGGAGGAGTCCAAGATGCCTTTGACAGAGACGGTGACGACTGGGGGGAAATATACTGTTTTTCAAAAAACAATGACGGATTCGCACGACTATGGTACCTTGACCGCTCAAGGCGTCATTGAGCATTCTTCAAATATTGGAACCATTAAATTAATGCAACGGGTTTTTGGTTCTAAGCCATCCAAGTGGTATCAATATTTAAGGGATTTCCACATGCTTGATCCATTGGATTTTCAAATTAAGCCGGTGACACCCAAGCCACGATTTATGCAACCATCCAAATGGGACAAGCTTACTTATATGTGGACTTCGGTTGGTTATTCATCAAATACTTCTCCCTTGCACTTGTTAGCGTTTTACAATGCGATTGCTAACAATGGCTATTGGATTCAACCGATTATTGTTAAGAAGGCAACGCAAGGCAATGAAGTTGTTATTGATTACACTTTAACCCAAAAAAAGGATTCCAAGCCCCTCTGTTCGAAGGAAACGTTGGTTAAGCTTCAGACGATGTTGAAAGGCGTCGTGGAGCGAGGAACCTCCAACAATTTGAATGGTACAAAATATGGAATTGCGGGGAAGACGGGGACGGCCCAACGTCGGGTTAACGGTCAATACATAAAAGGTACTTATTATGTGTCTTTCATTGGATATTTTCCGGTAAACAATCCGAAGTACACGGTTTTAGTGGCGATGGATTATCCTAAGGGAAGTTCAGAGGCAACTTATGCGCGTCAGGTAACGGCTCCTGTGTTCAAGGATATTTCGGAGCGTATCTATGCTCGGGACATGAAACTCCAACAAAAACTTTCGGGTTATTTACCAGACTCTTTGAATAACGCAGCCTTACGTCATCTGATTCACCCCATGGATCATGGCGTGTTGTATTCGAATTTGGGACTGCCGAGAATTGAAGAAGATGGTCGGTGGTTGTCGTTTCAAATGAATAAGAAAGACGTCAAGAATTATGCTGTTAGTTTTACTCCGAAGAAGGTTCCCAATGTGGTGGGGATGAATTTACGGGATGCATTATTTGTTCTTGAAAATCAGGGACTTAAAGTACGGGCGAAAGGATTAGGGCTTGTGAAAATGCAATCAATTCCTGCCGGATTTCCCATTCAGAAAAATGCACTCATCACTATCCAGTTACATTAGACTATGACGTATTCGTCTTCCCAATTAGTTAAATCAATCGCAATACTCCAGCAGTTCGGAGAAGATCAGTCGATAAATCACCTTTGTTTTGATTCTCGACAAGCGAAGGCGGGGTCGTTGTTTTTTGCAATTCCGGGGACACAAGTTGACGGACACCAATTCTTACCCCAAGTATTTTCACAAGGGTGCACAGCTTGTGTCGTGGAAAAGATTCCGGAGCAATTACCTGCCGGTGTTTTGATCATCCAAGTCCAGGATTCTAATGAGGCGATGGCGCTCGTTGCCTCGCAATTTTACGGAAATCCTTCTGCCCAATTGAATTTGGTGGGCATTACGGGTACGAATGGTAAGACGACGAGTGTTACCCTGTTATTTGAGCTGTTCAAGTTGCTTGGGCATCGTTGTGGCTTAATTTCGACGGTACAGAATAAAATACAAGATCGAGTAATCCCTGCTACGCATACCACCCCCGATTCCTTAAATTTAAATGCGCTTCTTGCGGAGATGCTTTCGGATGGATGTACGCATGTTTTTATGGAGGTAAGTTCCCATGCCGTGGTTCAGAAGCGAATATTTGGTTTAACGTTCAAGGGGGCTATTTTTTCCAATATTACGCGAGATCACTTAGATTTTCATGAGACTTTTGATGCCTACATTAAGGCCAAAAAGGGATTTTTTGACGAATTGCCCAAGTCGGCCTTTGCCCTAACGAATGCCGATGATAAGCGAGGTTCTGTCATGTTGCAAAATACGAAGGCGCGAAAGGTAACTTATGGTATTCTTGAATCGGCTGATTTTAAGGCAAAGGTGAAGGCAAATGTTCTTTCGGGTTTGCAATTGGAATTGGATGAAAAGGAAGTTCATACCCAATTAATTGGCCAATTCAATGCCTATAATTTATTGGCGATTTATTCGACGGCCATGTTAATGGGGGAGAATCAAGAGGAAGTATTAATTGCCTTATCTAGTTTGAAAACCGCGCCAGGAAGATTTGAGCAAATGCATGGGCCCGCCAATAAAATGGCTATTGTCGATTATGCGCATACCCCGGATGCCTTAGAGAATGTCTTAAAAACGATCCAGGCGATTCGACAAAAGCAGCAACAAATCATTACCGTTGTTGGCTGTGGAGGTAATCGCGATGCCGGCAAACGTCCGATTATGGCAGCTTTGGCTGCCGAGTTGAGTGATAAGGTGGTGTTAACTTCTGATAATCCTCGTTTTGAAGATCCTGAGCTAATTTTGGATCAAATGGTAGCTGGAATCACCGAAAACTTATTAACAAAAGTTTATCGAATTTCAGATCGTGCGCACGCGATTGAGGAAGCTATTCAGAATTTAGCTGGGCCAAACGATATCATCTTAGTGGCTGGCAAAGGGCATGAAACCTATCAAGACATTCAAGGAGTGAAATATGATTTTGATGATAAGCAGGTAATCGCAGCTGCATTTGCCAAAGGTTTGATTTAGCCGTAATTTTTTGCAAATTTGTCCATTCATTCAAATTTTCAGTCACCTCCAAAAGCAAGGCATGTTTTATTACCTTTTTGAATACTTAGATAAAACCTTAAATATTCCGGGTGCTGGAGTTTTTCAATACATTACTTTTCGTGCAGTGGCAGCAGTGATTACCTCTCTGGGAATTGCGGCTATTTGGGGGAAATCGGTGATTTATCGTTTACAGCGATTACAGATTGGGGAAGAAATCCGAGATTTAGGTTTGGAAGGTCAAATGGCCAAAAAAGGTACGCCCACCATGGGAGGATTTATTATTTTGTTATCCCTTTTAATCCCTACGATTTTATTTTCTAAAATTACGAACGTTTACATTGTTCTGTTGTTGACATCGGCTATTTGGTTGGGGGCTGTGGGTTTTGCTGATGATTACATTAAGGTATTTAAGAAAAACAAGGACGGTCTCTCGGGGAAGTTTAAGATTGTCGGTCAAGTTGGCCTCGGTATCATCGTTGGTTTGACGATGTATTTCAATGAACATATTAAAGTGCGTGAGTTTGCAGCGGATGGGACATTTGTGGATCATAAGTCCTTGTTAACCACTGTGCCATTTATGAAGGGGAATTCCTTTGACTACAATATGTTGCTGCCCAGCTTTATTCCGGATCAATACGTTTGGGTGATTTATGTCTTGGTGGTCATTTTTATCATTACGGCTGTATCCAATGGGGCGAATATTACGGATGGTATTGATGGTTTGGCAGCTGGTACTTCGGTGATCATTGGTATTGCTTTAGCCATTTTAGCTTATGTATCAGGTAACAAAGTCATTTCTCAATACTTAAATGTGATGTTTATTCCCAATTCAGGGGAATTAGCAGTTTTTTGTGCGGCATTTGTGGGTGCCTGCATCGGCTTTTTGTGGTACAACGCCTATCCGGCGCAGGTATTTATGGGGGATACAGGTAGTTTGATGCTTGGGGGTGTCATTGCAACGTTAGCGATTGTAATTCGTAAAGAGATGTTGATTCCCGTATTATGTGGAATTTTTTTAATTGAAAATTTGTCGGTCATAATCCAAGTGGCCTATTTTAAATACACCAAAAGGAAGTATGGGGAAGGTCGTCGGATTTTCTTGATGTCCCCATTACACCATCATTTTCAAAAGAAAAATTATCACGAGGCGAAAATTGTTACTCGGTTTTTAATTGTAGGAATTATTTTAGCTGTTATTTCATTAGTTACCTTAAAATTACGCTAAGCGTTACCTTGTTTTGAGTAAAATTCGCCTTTATCCTCGTCAATCTTCGTTTCAAGAAAAGATACCCTTACCTTCCTCAAAATCGGAGAGTAATCGTGCATTGGTCATTAATGCATTGGCTGGGGGGGCACAAGATCAGTTGTCGAATTTAGCGGAGGCACGTGACACACAAACCATGTTACGTTTGTTGGCAGATGAGCATAATCCCATCGCTGATGTATTGGATGCGGGTACGACAATGCGTTTTTTGACGGCCTATTATGCCATCACGGGAGCTCACAAAACCATGACAGGCACACCCCGAATGTGCGAACGACCTATTGGAATTTTGGTGGATGCACTTCGTTCTTTGGGTGCCAATATCACATTTGAAAAGAAGGAGGGTTATCCCCCTTTGCATTTAGCGGGTTTTCAGTATGCAGGTTCTCGTGAATTAAGTATTCGGGGGGACGTGAGTTCCCAGTTTATTTCTGCGATTTTAATGATTTCACCCTTGTTGCCAGATGGAATTGCTCTAACGATTACGGGATCTTTGGGCTCCAAACCGTATGTCGAAATGACTTTGGCGCAAATGGCCCAATTTGGAATAAGGGCTGAGGTAGACTGGTCGAAAGGTTTAATTGATATTCCAGCTCAAAGCTATGTTTCAGCCCCTTTTGCTGTTGAGTCAGATTGGTCTGGAGCTAGTTATTGGTATTCCATGGTTGCTCTTTCGCCATTTGCCGACAGTACATTGGAATTGTTAGGTTTGAAAGAAGATTCCCTGCAAGGGGATTCTGCTATTCGGGAAATTATGTTGCCGCTTGGGGTAAAAAGTACCTACACGGGGCGTGGATATTTATTGACGAAATGCGATTCAGTTTCCGAATTATCTTGGGATTTCACCGATTGTCCGGATTTAGCGCAAACAATCAGTGTCGTGGCTGCGGCAAAAAACATTGTCTTGAACCTGACAGGTATTGAATCGTTAAAAGTGAAAGAAACGGACCGAGTATTAGCTCTACAGAATGAGTTAATCAAACTAGGGGCTAGCTTGACGGAGATTAAAGAGAACGACTTGTACCGAATTTCGGGTACATTTATGCAGAATGCCAGTATTCCGGAAATCAATACCTACGACGACCATCGGATGGCGATGGCTTTTGCTCCGGTGGGGATTTTGCGCGAAATTATCATTCACGACCCAGGTGTCGTGGCTAAATCCTATCCAAGTTTTTGGAATCATCTGGATTTGTTGTTGAATTCATCAACGAACGATTAATATTCCTTATTTATCTGTTTATTCCATACAAGACATCGTTTTTTTTCGTAGACTTGTTGGTCATATACACGCAATTGAGGCCATAAGCCTCGACAGCGTTGCCAGAAAAACTCAAACGATGAAAAAGATTTTACTGCTTACCTTGTTAAGCCCAATCGCCTTATTTGCCCAAAAAACGCTGTTATACTGTGGTAAGATGGTGGATGTAAAGGCTGGAAAAGTTCAAACTGCCTTAACCATTGTGGTGGAGGGGAAAAAGATTCAAAGTATACAAGCCGGTTACCAGCCCGCTGCAAAGGGTGATCGAGTCATCGATTTAAAAAACAGGACGGTTATGCCGGGCTTGATCGACATGCACGTTCACTTGGAGAGCGAGACAAACCCCAACGCTTATTTAGATAGGTTTACGAAAAATCCAGGCGATGTAGCTTATCAGGCATTGGTTCATGCGAGGAAAACGTTGAATATTGGATTCACGACGGTTCGAGATTTAGGCGGAACCCACGTGGTCATTAGTTTACGGAATGCGATAAACAAAGGGATAATTGATGGTCCACGGATATTTACCGCTGGGGTTACCATCGGGTCAACAGGGGGGCATGCTGATGACGCGAATGGTCTAAATGAAACCTTTAAGAAGGATTTGGGTCCTGAGGATGGTGTGGTGAATGGTTTATCCGATGCAGCAAAAGCTGTACGTCAGCGATACAAAGAGGGTTCTGACTTGATTAAGATTACCGCGACGGGTGGCGTATTAAGTTATGCCAAAGATGGAATGGGCGCTCAATTTACCGAGGAGGAAATTCGGACGATTGTTCAAACCGCGAAAGATTATGGCTTTAAAGTGGCGGCACACGCACATGGGGCGGAAGGGATGAAACGTGCGATTATTGCTGGCGTTCATTCCATTGAACATGGTACTTACATGACGCAAGAAGTGATGGACTTAATGAAGCAACATGGGACTTATTACGTACCAACGATTATTGCGGGCCGTTCTGTGGCGGATTCTGCCAAAATTCCGAATTATTATCCAGAAATGGTCAAGAAAAAGGCAGAATCAATCGGGCCGATTATTCAATCTACTTTTGGAAAGGCCTATAAAGCAGGTGTAAAGATTGCTTTTGGTACGGATGCCGGAGTATTTGGACATGGTAAAAATCTCAATGAATTCCTTTTAATGACTGAGGCAGGGATGCCAGCGATGGAGGCGATTCAGTCGGCCACAGTGGCCGCTGCAGATTTACTTGGTCAGTCTGATTCCATTGGATCCATCGAGGTGGGTAAACTGGCTGATATCGTAGCAGTGGAAGGAGACCCAACGCAGCAAATTCAAGATATTCTTAAAATGCGCTTTGTCATGCGCGAAGGGAAGGTCTATAAGCAGGATTAAAAAAAAGCCCGAATGTACATTCGGGCTTTTTTGTTTTTGATTATTCTATTGCTGCGGTGCTAAAACCTTTCGTTTGAACAATTCGAAACATCCAAAGAGTACTGATGAGAAGAAGAACTGGCTGACAATTGCGTTCTTTAAAAAGGGTAACGCAGCGGCATAACAGCTCATGAGACCCGCTAAATCCTTGGAATATACGACCGCATTACCTGCTTTAAATCCATATCCGATGGCATCCCCTGCCCACACAGCCAAATTGGAAAGGATGAAAAATGCGATCACGGTAGCTAGGTTGGAACCAACGAAGGAAGTCAAATTCGAGATGCGTGAACCCATGATAGCGATTCCGGCAAATAAGGCTAGATGAACCCAATCGAGTCCCCAAGAGAAACCCTCAAAGTATTGTGGATAAACAAAATTGTTTAGCATCACATTGGAAATCCAGATAGGTAATAAGGCCCCAATAAGGGCTTGGCGTCTGTTTAAGGCATAAGCCCCAGCAAATAAAGCCATTGAACCAAGGGGGGAGAAATTAGCCCAAGAAGGATTTATTAAAACTAAAAATCGGCTGGCGACTGCTAGGATTAAAAATCCAATCAGAAGCATGGTGCGCTTTGTCATTTGATATTTCTTTGTTTGGGAAGCTAAATAATTTCCAAAGGTAAAACAAAAGCCGTAA
>JACCDK011938322.1_pt1 | contig 35502 bp, 31 predicted proteins | sample 7445871 | NCBI WGS metagenome assembly JACCDK01 (sample SAMN15323436, study PRJNA562643) | freshwater metagenome | isolation source: river surface water | place: USA:Blue River Watershed | collected 2017-08-15 | reverse complement strand
ATTACACTATAGTTAATAATAAATTACAAAAAATAATCAAAATTAACAATAATATTTTAATGGCATCATATAGTGATAGTTCTAATGCATTATATTGGAATAAAGTAAGTAAGTTAAGTAAAGATAAACAAATTAAAATAGTATCTAAATATTTAGATGAATTTAATATTAAAGGAACAATAAATGATATAGTTATTGCATTTTGGAATGAGGGTATTCATTATTATAAACCAACTGATAATTTACATAAAACAATTAAAATGTTATCAAAACCAGCTAAAAATATTAATGTTATAGGTGAGATGATATCTTATAAACAAGGATGGGTAGAAGGTGCAATTGAAAGTGTTAATAGAATTATTTATTAATTTTTATTTTTATTTAAAAGAATTATTATCAAACACAATTATCAAACACAAAATTTATTCAGCATTTTCAGATGCATCTGCACGGGAACCAATCTTGCGGAGAAAATCATCGCGTCCCTCCAAATGGGAGTTGTAGCAGTCAACATTGCGACACCGGATAGGCTTACCGTTAGGACCAGTTTTCCAAGGACGTTCCCACTTACAAAAGAACTTGGGAAGCTTCGAACTCTTCTTGATTACAGGGCCAAGAAAATTGTGGTTCTTCGGACAAGCAGATGGCTTCTTGCTGTTTGGACACTTGAAACCAGCAGGACAGTCAGTGTTCAGCTTCAGGTCAAACGGCGCAATCTCAGCTTTGTCATCATCCGCATCATCCTTTGAACTGGCATTTGCTTGCTTGGCTTGAGTTGCTTGCTTAGCATGCTGTTGACGGTGAAAAGGTGCGTCAGACTTGCGCTCTTGTGTGACCTTTTTCTCAGCATGTTGATGTTCAGGGTGTTCCACTTGTTCATTGGTCTGAGTAGGACCCATATGAGGCATCCAATGTCCAAAAGGAGCCATAGTAGGCATTGCCGGCATTGCCGGCATTGCCGGCATGGCCGGCATAGCCGACATCATTGGAAAACCATACGGGAATGGCACAGTTTGTTGCTTGAGTTGATGTTGCATCATTTCAAGCATCTTCTGTTGGTTAGCAATCATATCTCGCATCATTTCAAATGTCTGTGATTGTTCCTGAGGTTGAGGCTGAGGCGTAGTTGTAGTAACGCTCTCGACATTCAGCCGGCAAATAGGAGGTTCATCAGATACAATGTTATTGCTTTCAACTGGTGCTTTTTGAGGAGCAGGTGGAGCGCTATCAGCTTCCTTAGTATGCTGAGGCGTTTGAGGGTCCGCATGAACTTGGGCTTCTGCCTGAGCTTGAGCTTGAGCTTGAGCTTCATCTTGAGTTTGAAGCTCTGCATCAGATTTCGCAACACGCTTCCACTTTGTCTCGTCAACTGGCTCACTATCAGATGTGGGAGCAGATTGAGCCGGACCTGTGGTTGAAATATCAGAAGGCTTTTTAGAATAAAACGAATTAATATCACTATGCTTAGAACCCTTACCACCCTTACCAGCCTTACCCTTATTATTAGCATTCATGACAATATTAGCCATACTAGTTTTTTATAAATAAACTCTTAATATAATATTATTTCAATTTTTCCTTAGGATATAAATTTACTTTGTAAATTTATATTCTAATTAATAATAAACCAAAGGTTATTAATTGCGTGGACGTAAACATAAAAATATTGTAAAACAATATATATAACCTATGGTTGTAACGTCCCACGTTATTTCAATATAATTATTAGAAAGTTAATCCACTCTAATGGTTCCAATATTTATTATATTTTGAATATCACATCAATATTAAAGATATTATAATTTTATATAAAGAAAATCACAACAAACATATTTTGTTATTTAGAATGTCGCGCTAGTGCTACGATTGCTATTAAGACGCGCTGCAAAAATAGCAGGGTTAGTCAGGTCTTCATCATTATCATCTTCATCATCAGTAGTTGCATTGCTAGACGAAGATGTATCCGCAGTATTAAATGCTTTACGAGGACCATCCCATTCAGGCTCCTCTTGCTTGTCAAATTCCTGAAGAGCTGTCGCAACAGCCAGTGCATCTTCACGAGACATTACAATTACAGTTCCTTCAGATGATGATGTAGTAATCACAGCAGTTGCAGTATGGTTAGTTTGACTAGAGGTTTTGTTAACAGGCTTCTCCTGTTCGTCACTGTTGAAAAATTGCTTCTTCTTTTGCTCGATAAATTCAGCACGATGTTCCAGATGGACCTTAGTACAACGACCGTCACCGCAACGGAGAAAAGGAGGACGTTCATAAGGGCAAAGAATATCTTCTGTCAGCTCAGTTCCACGAGAAATGATATCACCCTTTCCATCGTGATTGAGTGCACATGCAAAAGGACGGTCACGCTTAACACATCCCTTGCCATAAGAGCACTGCTTTTCCTTACGCATGTCTTCCTGTGCATAATGGATTGGCTTGACAAAAGAAGATTTGTTGGTATCGGACTGCGTTTCATCTTCATCTTCTTCTTGTTCCGCCATAACCTGTGAAAACTGCACTGATGTCTTTTCAAGCTTGTTCCATGTCTTTGTTGAAGTTGAAGTGGCACCACTGGGCCGGACAGCTACAGGTGTCGCAATCTTTTGTTCCGTATGCTTTTCCAAAGGGACAAACTTTTTCTTACCCTTGTTCTTGCGATTTTCCTCGGGAGTAGGAGATGGGGGAATAGGAGACGGAGGTACAACTACACGCTTGGGAGGTGTCATCGAAAGAATAACACCTGCATTTTCCAAGGGAGATGCTTCCAAAGCCGGCATCGGCTTGGTGAGCGTGTACGTATTGTCGGAATAGTCCGGGTAAATCCACACACGCTTTTTGTTCGTCAAATCGAGGCCCTCCTTTTCCAGCTTTACCAGCATTTCCTTGTGAAAAGCATCCAAATGACGAATAATCGACCCAAACTCTTGACAAATATGAAAACCACATCCACCGGGACACTCAAATGCCTTCATATTCCGATGGGCCAAAAGCTCATCAGCTGTATTGAATGCAATGCCTCCATCGCCACTAACACTCTTTTTCTTACATTCTTCGCAATAGCACAAATAACCTACAATATCACGCGTGGTTCGGCTCTTCATTACACTTGCACCACCCATTACCCACAACGCCTCAATCTTACTATGCGTAGCATTATGCGTAGCATTATGCGTAGCATTATGCGTAGCATTATGCGTAGCATTATTATTATTAGCCATGGTGTTAATAGACGCCATAATAGTCTATTATTAGGCTATATTAATGTTATTTTTTCAATTTTTTTAATCTTTGATTTTTAACCAGTTCTAATCACAGATTTATTTTTGAATGGAACAAAGGTTAATAATATTTATTAATATCTTCCAAATTGATATTTAGCAAAATCTGTTACTACTTGTTCCATAAAATATATACCATTCCAAAAGATAGAACCAATTATTATATTCCCAGCATAATATTGATAATTTGTGAATTGATTACTATACATTATCATATTCATTGTAGTAATACAAGAATTCATAATACATCCTGGGGCTCTTAACCATAAATTTAATGATAAATTAACTCTTTTCTCAATATATTTATGAATTAAATTATTTCTATTTAAAAATAAAAGAAAATAATCAATTAAACCAGGTAATCCAGTTGTAAAAAATAATCCATGAGCAATAATATTGCTTTGTGGAACATAATGAGTTAATGGTAATGCAACTCCTATCATCAATATATGATGCAACCAATCATCTTTTCTTAAATTTTTATAATACCATATAATATGATATAAATGAAGACTATATACTGTTATTCTTGCAATATCTAATGATATTAATTGTTCTGGTGATATTACTTTCATAATATTATAACTATCTATCATACTACTAAAAGTATTATAAACTACAATACTATTGCATATAGTATGATTAAAATAATATCTGCCTTCAATATTTAATTTTTTTAATATATAATCAGAACCAATAAAAAATCCAATTCCAACAATTATACTTTTAAACATTATAATAATTATTATAATAATTATAATATTTCTCTAAATTTATTCATTAAAATGTACATCATATACATAAAAATTATTATTTGAAATATTCACATAAATGATACCATCTAAATATTCATTGCGAAAATTATCAGATAATTTTTCAACTATTTTTACATCTGGAGTTTCTTCATTTAAATTAACTTTTAATATATATTCTTTATTATCTTTAAAAACATCAGGAGTATCTATTTCATCTTCTGAACATAAGCATGAACTTGTTTCATCATCATTAGTCTCATCATCATTAGATTTATCATCATTAGTCTCATCATCATTAGATTTATCATCATTATTTTCATCATCATTAGATTTATCATTATTATTTTCATCATTTGATGCATTTAATGCATTTGTATCAACTTCTAAATCTTCAAATGAATTTTCAGAAGCATTTCCATCTAATATGTCTTCTATAAAAACTGCTAAATCATTTTCTTGTAAAAATCTTTCAAACATATCTATTTTATCTAAAAGTACATCAGATACAAAAAATATAGCATCTTCATCATCCATATAATAATTATTCAAATCATTGACGTCTACATAATCAAACTCATATTGTTTAGATAAATTATCAACTAATTGTTTAAACATAATAAATGAAATTTTATTAAAATCTTCTTTTACTAAATATCCATATTTACCTTTTATGCAACTTTTTTCTAATTCAGTTGTATCAATTAATTCATTATTATTTTTATAATTTTTAACAATATTTAATCTCCAATTAGGATATAGTATAGTTACATATTCTTCCATATCAGGAAATAATCCTTTAAATTCACATTTTGAAAAATATAAATGTGTTAATTTTCTATCAATTGGTATATCATAATTTGAAAAGAATTTTAATAATGTAATATTATCAATTAATAAGAATGGTTTGAATGTATTAGTTATTTCCTCTTTTTTATTTTCAAATATATTATTTAATATATTATTACTATAATTAATTAATGTATGACCCTCGAATACATAATCAATTTCATAATTTTTACATATATCTTTAGTTTGGTTATAACGGTTCTTATATTCATCATCACTGAAAAACTCTTCGGAATTTAATGATGAATTTTCGAAAAAATTAAAAAATAGTATATTATTTTCATCACATACATTTTCTAAGAAACTTACAATATTATTATCATCGTAATGATGTGAATAATTATATACAAAAATATTTTCTTTATTAAATACATTCATTGCAATAGCTAATAATGCCATTGATTGATAATCTCCTGTACAACAAACTAAAATTTTTTTGCTTGTGTCCAAATTATTTTTAGTTACTTCATTCATAAAACATTGATATAGAAAATTTTCTTTATCAATTTCTATATCTAATTTTGATGTATTTTCTTGTTCTGAACAATTATCTTGTTCTGAACAATTATCTTGTTCTAAACAATTATCTTGTTCTGATTTATCTTGAGAACATAATTCTTCAGTATTATATTCTTTTGTTTTATCAAATAGTTTTTTAGCTGCATAAAATAAAGTTCCACAATATATAGCTAATACAAGGAACATAATTAATATATATTATATTAAAAATAGAAATCTTTAAATCCTTAAAGATTATATCCAAACTAACCAAGTTTTAATCTTTGGTTGGAACATTAAAATTATATTGATTAATTTTATCTATATAATCATTTTCATAATTACTCATTACAATAACATAAGTGTTTTGAATAGTTTTATTTTTGAATAGATAAAAATTATGATCCATATAAGTAAAATCATCTTTTGATATCATTCGTAGTCCTCTAAAAAAACAATTATTTTTTATAACATTCATTATTTCAAAATCATCATATTTTATAATATTATTATTATTTTCCATATTATTATCAAGCATTATTTGTTTTCCTTCATTATCCCATATTGGAATTGTTATTATAAATGCTAATTTTTCTTTTGTTTTTTCCATATGATTGATAATTTTATTAATACCATTTGATATAATATCATATTGATAAGGTGGATTAAATGAATATACACCTCTGATTGGTTCTATATTGAAAAAATTACCAATTGATCCAAAATATTTTTCAACATCATAATAAATTGAACAAAAATGATTAAGTGATGTATTGATAGCAGATGCAAAACATTCAACTGATAACTTAAAATCATTTATCATTTTATTATAAATTGATGGAATAACTGCTAATTGATTATTATTAGAACTTAATAATTGATATCTAAATAATATTATCCATATAATAGTATCCATTTTATTTTCATTAAATGTTTCATTATCATTATGATTAATATATCTTGTTTTCATTTCATTATATTGTTCTATTGGTATCATAATATTATTGATTATATTTGATAATTTATTACATATATTAAAATTAATGTTACCTACATTAAAATTATAAAATAATATTTTTTTTTCATTTCTTTTGTATGATGTTTCATTTTTATAAACATTAATATTATTACTTTTTTTATTATATTTAATTAATTTATCTAATAATGCTTCATAACATTTATATAAATCATTAATAATATTATTAATTTTATCTTCTAAATTATCTATTTCATGCAAAGAACAATAATCTTTTAATATTCTTCTAATAATTTCATCATAATTTGTATAATTTGAAGGAAAAAATTCATCAAATATAAAATCACATTCTTGATATAAAGTAAAAAACCAACTAGCTAATAAATTAGTAATGGTTCTTGTGTAGTTTTTTTTATGAGAAAAAACATTTTCATTTAAATTTATAAGACATGATTTTGTAAATTGTTTTAATAAATAACAATATAATTCACCTCTAAAAATTTCCTTATCTAAATTAATTTCACTATTTGTATATAATTTATAAAATAATTCAAAATTTTGATTATCTATATGGTTCATTATAATATATATTTATTTGTTTCTTTTAATCAAATAAATATATATTATTATAATAATGGATATAAATATATTTATACTTTGTTATAATGAAGAAATTTTAATACAAAAAACAATAAATTTTTATAGAAATAGATTACCTAATTGTAATATAACCATTTATGATAATATGAGTACTGATAATTCTGTACTCATTGCAAAAAATAATAATTGTAATGTAATTCAGTTTGATACAAAATTACATGATAATGAATATACAAAAATAAGAATATTAAATAATTGTTGGAAAAAAATTACAAAAGGTTGGATTATTGTAGCTGATATGGATGAATGGTTAGATATAACTTATGATATTTTGTTAAATGAATATAATAATGGTACTTCAATATTAAGTATAAATGGTATTGATATGATTGGTGAAAGTAATAATATTAATTTAGGTGATATTAATTTAGAAGATATTAATAAATATGTTGAAAATAGTAATGAAAGTAAAAATATATGTTTTTTAAGAGAAAAAATAACAAATATGAACTATACATGTGGACATCATATATGTTCACCAAGTGGAGATATTAAATATAGTTCAGTTTTTTATAATTTAAAACATATGAATTTTTTAGGATTAAATTATATCATTGATAAAAATATTAAAAGATATAATAGATGCGATCTTATGAGAAAAAAAGGACTGAATGTTCATTATAAAAATAATATTGAAGACGTTAAACATCAATATTATAATAAACTAAATAATGCGAAATTACTTAATTAGCATTTTATTCAACTAATTCTTTCACAATTAAATTTTGAATATTTAATGTTTTAAAATATTCTCCAGTTTTAACAACAAAATTTCCTTGAATGTTAATTGCTTTTGTATCATCTTGTCCTTCATAATTAATATTTTTAATAGCACCACCACAACCAAATTTCTTTTTAAGTTTTTCTAAAGTGTTTTTATAATCGGTTTCAGATGCTTCCCACCCGACAATATAAGTATTATAGCGTCTACCGGTCTTTTCACAAAATACAACTACCTTTTCATCCTTAAAAATAACATTATTTTGTTCCATTGAAAATAAATCCATATTAATATAAATATTATTTTAATTTTATATAATTTCAATTTTTCCCATAAAATTAAAATAACCTCATATAAAATAAATTAAGAGGTTTATGCATAACAATATCTCTGTGATGTATTATTAGACCATTCCTTTGCTGTTAGAATGATTGTATTAATATTCTCTGAAAAATCATAACCATATCGTTCCTTAAAAATAATTTCAGTTAATTTTTTATAGTTAGGTACAATAATTTCAGATAGAGATGAATCATTCTTTTTAATTACTTTTAAATATTTATTAGAATTAATTTGTTCATTAGAAACATAAAATACATGCCTAATTTTAATAATTTTTGTTTTACGACAGACTGAATAAATAATAAAAATAATATCTAACCCATTATTTTGTCTATTCAAATAATCATTATAATTTCCATGATTAAAAACCAAATCATTTGGCAAAACCTTTGAACTCATACACTTAGACTTTATTTCAAACTTTGTTTGACACTTTGAACATATTATGTCAAGTGAAGGAGCGTGAGTGCCAAGAGGTTTCAATGTTTTATTGTTGCATCGCGGACAACAAACCTCATCAGCAACAAACTGCTCCATATACATTCCTACTATCTTTCTCATAACAGGGGCTAACCGTTTTTCTAAAGGACATTCTCTCGAACTATGATGATTATTACAATATTCGCATGGTGTACATTCATATGACATCTTAATATATTAATTTAGTCATATTGTTAATAATTTTCAATTTTTTATTACTGATAGATAATGATAAAAAAAGATGAAATTATATAATATTAATATATAATATATTAATATTATGAGCCTTAATATTAATGGGAAAGTAACTGATAATTTTTATCGCTATAAGATGGATGGAGTTAAAATATCTCAAACTGGTAGAGGTGGTAATTGTCACACTATATTAGATAATTTAGATAAAATCTCTGGTCAAATTAATACAGCACCAGAATTATTATTACAATATATTGGTATGATAATTGGATGCAATACTAACCAAAAATCATTAAAAGGACATTATGATGTAGCTAAAATTCAAGATTCTATTTATAGTTTTATTGATTTTGCTACATTGTGCAAAAAATGCACCATTCCAGAATTATCTCCTAAAATAGTCAAAGAAGGGAAAAAAACATCATTAATAATGATGTGTTCAGCATGTGGTCAAAGTTATCAATTAATTGGTAATAATAAATATAATGATAAATTAGTTGATAATATTATTAAATATTATTCATCTAATGAATTTGTTGCTAATAAAGGAAATATGGTTGTTAATAAATCAAATGACAATTTTAATCCATTCACTTAATCATTCTATGAATGATTTTATTTGTTTCACAAATTAATCTATTTTTTTAATATAAATTGCTAATATTTTATACTCTTTTTCTTGTTCTCTAGTATAATATTTATAATATATATTACATCCTTCTTCTATAGTTTTTATATTTGGTAAGGTACGTTTAAGGCCTTCTTGAGATAAATATTCTTCAAAGGTATTATATTTAACTATTTTTTTAATTTTAGCTTTAAAACTATCTCCTCCATTAACAAATTTAATAATTTCCCCTTTTTGTAATTCAGCAAAAGAACCTTTATTTAATCTTCCTTCAATGCGCTTCTTTTTATTTTTTAATAATGAAAACCATGGGTCAGAAACTGATATTTCTTTCATAAATTATATTATACTATAATATAATTTATTTTTTTCAATATTTATAAACTATGCAACCATTTCAGCTTTAATTGCTGGATGAGAATTATAATTTTCTAATATAAAATCTTTATAAGTAGCATGTTCTACATCTTCAATTGTTTTAAATTCTGGAATGTGTAATGTTGGAAAAGAGAATGGTTGTCTTTTAATTTGTTCTTTAACTTGTTCAACATGACATTCATAGATATGACAATCGCCTAAACTAATATGAACATTATCTGGTTGCATTCCAACTAATTTTGCAACAATATATAATAATAAAGATGTTGATGCTATATTAAATGGTAATCCTAAAAATAAATCAGCACTACGTTGATACATTTTAATAGATAGTTTATTATTAGACCCAGTCTTATTAACATAAAATTGTATTATTAATGAATGACATGGGTATAATACACCCTCGTCAACCATTGATGGATTAAAATCAGTCATAATTAAACGACGACTATTAGGATCCTTTTTTAATGTTTCAATAATATTCTTAAATTGGTCAATATAATGATTATCAATATCATTCTGATATTTTTTCCCAAAAAATCTCCATTGATATCCATACATTGGTCCCATCATTCCCTCCTTATAACTTAACCCTAATTTATCTAAAAATTCTCTAGTTGTATTCCCTTTCCATATATTAATACCTTGTTCCATTAATTTATTAGTATCAGTTTCACCGCGAATAAAAAATAATAATTCTTCAATTATACCTTTGGTAAACATTTTTTTTGTTGTTAATAATGGAAAATTATTTGAAACATTAAAAGATAATTCTTTACCAAATAAAGAAAATACAATCCCATTACGAGTTTGTCTTTCATCTCCATTCTGTAATACATCATTTAATAATCTTAAATATGAAATTTCAGCTGTTTCTTTAATTTTACATACATTTAATGTAAAATCATCTAATATATTTTTTGATATAATATTACATTCTGATAATTCAAATTTCACATCACATTCATAATCACCTTTAATACTTGAATGATAAATTAAATTTAAATCCGGATGATTTATAGCAGTAGCATATAATTGTGCTCCACCTATTACCCAAACTCTTGATGCATCCTTTCCTACTAAAGAATAAGCAGTTCTTAATGCATCATTAAAATTTGAAACATAATAAATATCATTATTATCATTATTTTGAATAATTTTTGATGTAATAATTATATTTATTCTGTTTTTAAGATAACCATTTTTTAAACTTTTCATTGTTTTATATCCCATTATTACTACTTTATTAATACCACATACTGATGAAGTTAATGATTTAAATAATTCAACATCTTTAGGAATATTCCATGGAATACTATTATCCTTTCCAATACCATTTTTATTGTCTGTTGCTAAAATAATATTAAACATTAATAATATTATTAATATTATTTTAAACAATTTTAAAATATTTAGAATTTAATAAATTTATAATGATTATTTAATAGAAATAAAACTAGTAACAATAATATAACTAACAAAAAGTATGTTAATGATGATGAACCTAATAAATTTTCAAATGTTTCATTACTAGAGAATTTTTCAGTAGATTGGTCTGTTTTTTCTTCTGAGGCTGGTTCTGATACTGATGCTGTTTCAGCTTCTTTCTCTGGTTCTGATACTGATGCTGTTTCAGCTTCTTTCTCTGGTACTGATGCTGTTTCATCTTTTTTCTCTGCAACTGCAACTGCTTCTTTCTCTTGTTTGGTTTCTGATACTTGTGTTGTTGCTTTATTATTTACATCTACAGGAACTAATACATCAGTTTTGTCTAATTTAGCTTTTTCTAATTGGTCTTCTATTTCTTTTTCTAATTCTTTTGCTTCAGATAATGCATCTTCTAAAGCTTTTATTTCATCTTCTTTAGATAATTTAGAATAATTCATACAACTACCATTATCAATTGGTGTGACATTATAAGTATTAGGATTAGGAGTATTTTTATATAATGAATTTAATATATCTGTTACAAGACTATCTTCATTACTATTCATAGGAAATGAAATACCACCATCATTAGGTATTTCAGTTAATACTAATACAGGTTGATTAACACTATTTATTCTCATATAATATATTTCATAAAATATATTTTAATAATTTTTTTTATACTTTTCTGGAGGCGGAAGTCTTGGACTAAATTTTCTTTTTTGATTAATATTTTCTTTCTTAATTAAAAATAAATTTTTTTTTTTATTATTTGTTGGTAGTTTATCAATAGATTTTTTAACTGTTTTTTCTATTTTATTAGATTTATTTGATTGAAATAAATCATCATCATGTTTATTAATAGTCATTCTAGATAACTCATACATATCATAATCATCTTCTTCATTTTCCTCTTCATTTTCACTTATAGGAAAATCTCTAGAAGGTTGAACTAATTCTTCAACATCATTATCATTTTCATCATCTGACCAATCTTCTAATGCTTTGCATTTCATTATAATATAATATAGTATCTATTTATACCATTATTATTAACGTTTGGTTAAAATCTATATTCATCCTCATCTTTATTTCTAGCCCATTCAAATCTATTAATCAATGCTTTGTTAAATAGTTTATCTTCTGGAATATTATATTTTTTAATAAATGCAAATATAATTCTAGGGTCAATATAATTATTCTTTGATGTTCCTAATGAAACATTTTTCATTTTAATTTTTGTCTCTTTTTTCATTTTTAAAGTAATTATTTTAGCATCTATTAATTTAATTTTTTCTTTATCTGATGTTTTTTGTTTGCGTTTCTTATATTTTTTGATAGCTTCTTCTATTTGCTTAACACTTTTTTCAATATCAGATGAAACATTTTTTTGATGATTGCATAAGAGAGCAACTGCTGTATTAGCTTGATTGAAAATACTCATAAGATAATTTATTCTTTCACTTTCTGGCATCTTTTCTAAAATGTTTGGGTTGACTTTATCTAATTCTTTTTGAAATAACATTGATGCGTTATATGTTCTCCATACTTTGGCTGTTAATCCTTCCATCATTTTATTTAAATAATTATTTAGTGATGCAGATGATATTTTATCAAATAATTCATCCTTTTTATTTTTATTATTAATAAATGATTTAATATTATTGTAAGCAACTTCATCTATTTTAACTTTTCTACAATACCTGACTGAATCTTTGCCTAAAAAATCTAATTTAATAATATTATCATTATTATCAGAACCAGTTGGTTGAATTATTATATGTTCTACTCTTAATGATGTCACACCAACTGTATCTGCTTGTTCTTTTGTGTCTTTAGAACCACCTACTCTAAGTGCTAAATTATCTATTAAATATAAAGCAGTTGCTAATTGTTTTTTAACTATATCATCTCCTTTCATATCTTCATAATAAGATGCTCTTATATTATTAACCTTCTTCTTTAATTTTCTAGCTAAATCAAATTTATCCATATCACTCTTTGATTTAAATATAGATTCCATAGAAGTAAATACATATTTATTTTTACCACTAATATTGTCAGTCCATGTTGCTAACCAAACAACTTCATTATTATGTATAACTTTACCCCAACCATTATTGCTATGCATATTATTAACATTTGGTTTAGGAATAGGTGCATCTTTGCTTAAATTAATTATAACATCTTCTGGATTGATACGTGTTTTAATACATCCTAATTTTGGATGTTCTCCACGTCCTAAAAATATTCCAGGTGGTTCTATTTTATAATTACCAACTTTCATTCTGCTACCATTAACCATACAATATTTATACGGCTCTTCAATTTCTTCATTTTGTTTTTTAATTTTTTCTTTTTCTTCCTTACTCATGTTTGCTTTATGTTCCTTAATTTTATCTAAATGTTTTTTAATATCACTTACATCAACTTCGCTCATATTTGTAATACCTAACGATATAATATGATTTGGCAAAGTTTTTTTCCAATCATTAAAAAAATTTTTATTAAATTTAGGTTTATTTACATATTCTGTATCAATATATCTAGCATACATTGTAATATATTCTTCAGCTAAACCAGCTAATTGATATTTTTTACCTTTAATTATTATAGGAATATTATGTGGTTCATATAATGGAGCAAACATAGGACCATTATGTATAAAAACATCCCATTGTTTAACACCCGTACCACCACCTAAAAGGAGGTTTTTAATATTATAAAATCCAATATTTAGATCTTTAGATTTATTCATATTATAATTATTTTATAAAATAATATAAATATATATATATGGTACAAAAAATTATATTTAATGTATTAATGATAGTGATTGTTTTTTTAATATTAGTGTTATTATTTAACATTCTTTTTAAAAGTATAGATAAAAATATTGATGATAGAATTGCAAATGCTTTAAAAGCAGCAGGAATAAACACAAAAAGCCAAGAAAATTTTGTAGAAGTGGATATTGTGTATGATTCTTATGATAAAATTAAAAATAATTTTGAAAAATATATAAATACATTTTTACCAATATTAAATGTAAATGAAATGAATAAATTAATACAAAAATATACTAATACAAATAAAACAATAGATAATATTATATCAGATAATATTAATAAAAATTATGAAGGTTATATAAAAGAGACATTAAAAATCTTAGGTTCACAAATTCAAGCACTCACAACTAATGAAATAGATAACATATTAGGTGGAGTTGTTCTTATAAATCTATTAAATATTGAAATTATTAATAAACAAAATATAAACTATAAATTATATTATTTAGATGATTATAATAAAACTAAAGATTTTGTTATTTATTTTATTCCTAATAATTATGATAAAACTAACATAGACACTAATACAGCTGAAAACTTTACTAGTATAGACGATTTATCAAACAGTACTAAATTATATAAATATTCCATTAATAATGAACTGTTTAAGAGTGGTAAACAGTTGATTAGTACCAAAAAAAACAAACCAATGGATGAAATAACAGATGATGATGTTAAACAATTAATAATAATATTTAGAAAAAATCCATCACCTCTTATAAAATATTTACAATTATTACTAATAATGCCAATTGTAAAATTACAAACTAAAACTACAATTACTATTAATGAAGGACTTGGAAAAGATTTTTTTGATTTATTTAATGTTCCCAATTCATTTACAGATGATATTAAACCTTATTTGCCATCAGGTGATATGATACCAAATATGATGGGAGTGCAATATATTATTAAGTAAATATAATTTTTATCCTTTAATATTAAAAAATAAACACTAATATTTATTTTTTAATGTTATAATATAAAATAATCTATCTTGTTAATACTCTATTAAGTAGTTTATCTATAGGGCGACCACCGGGTATTTCACAATCAATACAATTAGATGGATGTTTATAATCACTTGATGCATCACAATCAAAACATTTAGAACGTTCTTCTGATGGTGCATAGTTATACCAATAAGATGGTTTTAATTCATTTTTAATAAAACCATTTTCATCTAATTCTGAATTATTTGTTGATAAAGTGGTATTATTTTGAAAACCACTTAATAATATATTTCTATTAATATAAATTAATATTATTATCATAATACTAAATATAAAAAGTATGATTAAATCTGTATTCATTAATATATAATATAAAAAAATATTAATTTATAGTTAAAATTTAGGCTTAATAATTTTATTTGCTTTTTTAACAACAATTTCTTCTGATGGTTTAGGATTAGTTTGTTTCTTAATCTCAATTTGAACATTTAATGGAACCATTCCTTTTTCTGTCATATGAACCATTCGCTTATAATTATTTAATTCTTTTTTCTTAATAACTAATAGTTCATTCAATTCACTTTTCTTTTTTTGAGTAATAGCTACAGTAAAACCATCATTGTCTTCAACAGGAACCAATAAACTATTGATTTTATTAATTTCTTCTGTAATTTTTGATTTATTATTTTCAAATTCTTCTGATGAAATACAAGAACAAGAACCAGTAATTAAATTATCAATACAAATCAAATCATTAATGTCATGAACTCCTTCTTTACAATTAATATCACCAACACAAATATTTTTAACTGACATTCGAACCTCTTTATCAAGAGCAATATATTTAGGACACATATGTAACATTCTTTCTAAATCCCAAATATCTTCATTATCAATATAAAAATTTGGAACATCATCCTTATAATGAAATCCTTCAATAGGAAGTGGTTTACTTTTAGTATCAGTCCATGCCTTCTTTGTTGGTAATTTTTTAGAAATATTATGATGATAGTAAAAAACTTCATACCAAAACATTAACAATTCATCAATTCGCATTTTATGAATATTGGGAATTTTAGAACGATATTTTGTATTTTGTATCATTTCTCGATTTTTTTCTAATATATCAATAACACTTTCCATGAACTCTAACACATTAATATTACTCTTATCAGCTTTCTTCCATTTTTTAATTTTAGCTTTCTCAATGATTTCATCGGCAGTATGTGCACCATGGCACTTTTCGCCAAATTTGCATGGGTATATTTCAGTGATTTTATAGCCTTTCTTATTTAAATCCATACCATAATAAGACCTACACCAAATACTCTTAATATTATCATCATTGTCATGTGATGCCATAAAACAATTTGCTTAGTCATAATATTTTAAATTATCAATTTTTTTATTTTATAATAAATTACCTCAAAATATATAATATTGTCTTATTTTACATCAATATTAAATAACTGGAAAATTGATTTAAAATAAAATATCATTATTTATATAATGAACGAAATTATAAAACAATTTAATGAAATATCAATTGATTTTTTAACACAAACGTCCGAAATCGTCGGTAGTTCATATTTATATAAATTTAAATTAATGACTAAAGTAAATAGTATATTTGCGATTGATTTATTTATACAAAGAGTAATTCCACATAGAACAAAAATCTTAGAAAGAGATGAAACTTTTTTTATGAATAGAACTATGGATAGTGACGATCCCTATGCTGATTATATGGATGATATAATTGGTATTAAAAAAATATATCATACATTAGATACTGATTCCAAAAATAATATTTGGGAAATAATATTGGCTTTATTATATTTAGCTGAAGAAAGAGTAAGTCTTAATAAAAATAAACACAATTTACATTCTCATTCTCATTAAAAATGTTCATTATTATCCAAATTTTAATGTAATAAAAATAAGTAAAATAAATAAAATTATTATTAAAACAAAATTAATATGATTATTATTAAATCCCTCTTTTATATTAGTAGTACTAATTGTATTTGAAGAGTTAAAATTAATACCATATACTATCTCATCTAATGTTTTATTTTTATTTGAATTAATAATACTTTCTTTTGCATAATCTAAATATGTTTTATTTATATTATACAACATTTTGCTTAATATTTTATATTTTCTCATATCTAAAAATTCTAATGCAGAACATAATATTAAATTTATATCAAATCTATTAATAATAATATTTAATGCTTGCATTCTGTTATTTTTAGAACCTTCTTTTAATATATTATCCATACTACGTTTAATATCTTCATTGGTTCTAGATTCAATTTGAAGTTTTGTTATTAAAACATTTTTAATAGAATCAATATATGTTTTTATCATTGTATCTTTTTTAGCAACATCAAAAAAATTTTCAATATCTTCTGGTTTTCTATTTTCATAATTATCAATAACTGTATTAAACATTCTTGTTGCATAATCTAAAAATGGAACTTCATAATATGGTTCAAATCTATATTTTAAATTTACTTTATTAATAAATAAACACATTATTAATTCATTATCTAATGGATTTTTATCTATAGGTGATAATTTTATTTCTCCATTTAATTCAGCAATGTTATTTTTTATTTTATCCCAATTAGAATCAGACATTATTATAATAATATATAAAATATAATATAATATAATGTCTGTTAAAATATCTGCAAATGGAAATAATATTGCATATTTAAAAAATGGTACTATTATATTTAGTGGACCTATTAAAAAAAAAAATTTAATACCTATTAATTTAAATAAAAATATTATAGATATTGCATTAGGTTTAAACTTTATAATATGTTTAACAAATGAAAATAAAGTAATTGGATTTGGAACTATAAATAATCAACCAATTGTTATTCCAACTGATCTAAATAATGTTATTAATATTTATGCTGGATATAATCATTGGGTTGTTTTAAAAAATAATGGTTCGATATTAGGTTATGGAGATAATTCGAAAGAACAAATTAAATTCACTTCTAATTTTGCTGTAAATCTTAATTATTATCGAATAGTTGTAAAGTATAATGTAACTTGTGTTTACAATTATGATAATCAAAAATATTATTTATATGTATTTGGAACCGATAATGATAATATAAAAATAACATCAATTAAAACAATTCCTAATAATAATATTTTAAATTTAATATCAATTGGTTATAATTATATAATCGCTACGAATACTATTAATAGTGATAAGTTTTATAAATGGGTTAATAATAATTTAAACCCAACTATAATTGATTTAACAAGTATTAATAATAAACCCATTTTAAATATATTATCAACTGATTTATATGATATTTTTGTATGTAATTTTATTGGTAAAGTTAGTCTAAATATTATATGTAAAATAGGAACAGTTATAAATTTAAATAATATACATTCAATAAATTTTACAAAAACTATACAAACTAGATTATCTAGTGGAGAAAATAAAAATTATGATACATATACTACTATAATAAATTATTCAGACTTTATTAATATTATAACTAGTAATAATTATTTTATATTCTTAAAAGATGATGATACTATTAAAATTATTGGTGATAATATAGATAAAACAACAGATAATTTTACTATAATAAATGGAGCATGTCGTACAAATAATACATTAACAGAATATCCACCATGGAAACAAATTTTGAATACAAAATATGATTTATGTGCATCTGAATCATTAAAAGATTGGTACAGTTCTGGTTTTGCATTTGATACTAAAACCAATCAATGTCAAATATTCAATAAATCTAGTTATACTAATGCATCAAAAAATTATATTAATCAATCTCCATTAAAATATGGATTACAATTTTCAGGTAATTCATGGACATGTTATGTTAAAAATAGAAACGTTTCATTAGAAATAGATTTATTATTTCAAAAACATGGTTTTGTAAATAGAGGTTTATGGAAAGATTGTCGGCTATTATGTTCCACTAATATGTCAAATAGAACTATTGCTGTTAATTTTGAAGATTTAACAAAAAAAAACTTTAAAAATGAAAGTGATGTATATTTATATGTATTAAATAAATGTATTGAACAAAAATATGACACTTTTGCATTTCAAGCAGGTTATGCATTATTTATAGGTAATTTTGAAAAATTTAATGTTGATAGTTCTTCTAAATTATTAGAAACTGCAGATAATTCATGTAAATTCTATTATAGTAAACATGGTAAATCAGATTTAGATAATAATGAATATCCTTTTGGCGCTGATTGTGTTAATAGAGTATATTCTACTAAAAATGAAAATGGATTAATTGATACTTTACCTAATATGAATAATGAAATAGATAATTTGTTATCTATAAATGGATTTAAAGATAAAGGCTTGTGGATTGGAAGAAAAAACAATGTAACCTCTTTTTATAAATATGATGATACTACTGTTGATATTAGAACTTTAGATATAAAAAATATAATAGATTTATATAATTATATTATAAATGAATGTAATACAAATAATTATAATACATTTGCATTTGAAAATAGTTATTTATTATATTTTGGTAATATAGATGAAACTATTATTGGAACTGGATATACTTATTATAGTAAAGTTGGTAAATCTAATTTGAATGTAGAAGATTATCCATATGGAGGTAATAATATAGTAAGAGTATATTCAAAAAGAGAACCTAATGGTATGATTAATTACAGTTCTGAAATAACTACTACTTCAGCGGATAAATCAAGAAATTTAGGTCCATTAATAAATAGAAATTTAGATTTATGGATAGACAGAGCAAATACAATGGATCTATCTAATAGAACTTTTCCTAATTCAATTAATCAATCTCAATTAAATGGATTATATTATGATTTAGATTATATTCCTGGTTCTAATACATATCAACCACAACCATATGCAGGAATTGGTATTCCTATAAATTTTTTTAGTAATATTGAAAATTTAAGAAATATAGATAATAAAATTATTAAAATTAGTTTATTTATAATCTTAATAATCATTTTAATATTATTTTTATTAAAAAATATGCAAATTATTAATTTTTCTTAGTCAACATCCTTGGCATTATTAGATGATGCATCATCTGGTGAACCACCAGTTGGAGTACCTTGTGGCGCACCAGGTGGTGCATTAGCTTGGTAAGCCTTTTGAATAACTGGCATTAATTTGCCTTCAACTTCCTTTTGTTTAGCTTCATATTCTTCTTTCTCATGGTCACCTTCTAACCACGATAATGTTTCTTTGATTGTTTCATCAACCATATTATAATCATCGCCAAGCGCTGTCTTCATCTTTTCTTCCTCAAGCATTGAGCTACGGACTGAAAAGCAATAACCTTCCAATTTATTCTTAGCTTCAACCTTCTCCTTAATCTTATCATCATCAGCCTTGAATTTTTCCGCTTCAGCAACCATACGTTCAATTTCTTCCTTGCTTAAACGGTTTGACTCATTCTTAATAGTAATCTTTTCTGACTTACCTGAGCTCTTTTCAACTGCTGAAACTGATAGAATATTATTAGCATCAAGTTCATATGTGATTTCAATTTGAGGCACACCACGAGGCATTGGTGGTAGACCACTCATGGTAAATTCACCTAATTTGTTATTGTTACGTGTTTGAGAACGTTCACCTTCATAAACTTGAATTGTAACACCTGGTTGGTTATCACTGGCAGTACTGAATGTTTGAGTTTTCTTAGTAGGAACAGTGCTACCACGGGGAATAAGCACTGTCATCATGCCACCAGCTGTTTCAACACCTAATGATAATGGGGTGACATCAAGTAAAATCATACTGTTAGTTGTTTCATCTTGAACACCAGATAAAATGGCTGCTTGAACGGCAGCACCATAAGCAACAGCCTCATCAGGGTTAATGTTACGGCATAATTCCTTGCCGTTGAAATAAGCTGAAAGCATTTCTTGAATTTTGGGAATACGAGTTGAACCACCAACTAATACAATATCATCAATGTCACTCTTTGTCATCTTGGCATCACGAAGGACAGTATCAAGTGGGTCAAGAGCACGTTTAAAGAATGATGATGATAAACTTTCTAACTTAGCTCTAGTTATGTTGATGTAGAAATCAATACCATCAAAAAGAGCATCGATTTCAATACTAGCTGATGTGGATGATGATAAAGTACGCTTAGCACGTTCAGCTGCTGACTTGAGACGGCTCATAGCTTTTTTGTTTTCTGTTAAATCCTTCTTATTCTTCTTCTTAAATTCATCAGCAAGGAATTGAACTAAAGCATTATCAATATCACTACCACCAAGATGAGTATCGCCACCAGTGCTCTTTACTTCAAATACACCATCATCAATTGTTAATACGGAAATATCGTGGGTACCGCCACCGCAGTCGAAAATTAGCACTGATTTTTCTTCCTTATGGTTCTTATCAAGACCATAAGCAATAGCAGCAGCAGTTGGTTCATTAATAATACGAAGAACATTAAGACCAGCAATAACACCAGCATCCTTGGTTGCTTGACGTTGTGCATCATTAAAGTAAGCAGGGACAGTTACAACTGCATCCTTTACAGGCTGGCCTAAATAAGTTTCAGCAGTTTCCTTCATCTTAGTTAAAATCATAGCTGAAATTTCCTCTGGAGTAAAAAGTTTGGTTTCACCTTTAAATTCAACTTCAACTTTAGGTTTACCACCAACATTAACAATTTTATAGGGTAAACTCTTCATATCTTCTTGAAGAGCAGGGTCATTAAAATCACGACCAATTAATCTTTTTACATCATAAATTGTATTAGTAGGGTTAAGCGCTGACATTGATTTGGCCGCATCACCAATTAAACGTTCAGTCTCATTGAAACTGACATAACTTGGTGTAGTACGGTTACCTTGCTCGTTAGCAATGATTTCTACTTTACCATTTTGATAAACTCCAACACATGAATATGTTGTTCCGAGATCGATACCGATAGCTGTTGACATTATGTATTATATAATTAAAAAACTTTAAATCAATTTAATAATAAAATTTGAAAAATTATTATTAAAAATAATATTCAATTAGTATAATGAGTAAAAATAATAAAATAATTAATAAAGGAACTGGAGCAGGTGGTGCTAATACAAATTACAATGGTTTAAGTTTTGAAGAAAAAACATCAATTGAATCAAAATTAGAAGAGTGTAAATATATAAAGAAAAATATTAAAATTAATAATAGAAAAGGTTATTATTATGAAAATAATAATATTATTTACTATACCAAAGGTAGTAAGAACTCATTTAAATTATATTTTGAAAAAGAATTTAAAATTATAACTTATCGACAACCAGATGAAGCTTATCTAATTAAACTAGATGATAATAATTATATTCTAAAAATATTAGAAAAGAAAAATCAAAATGTCGATGGTAGTGTAGAAGATAAATTAAAAACAGGTGCATTTAATAGACGTGAATATGAATTGATGATTAATATTCATGAAAATATTAAATTTAAAGTTATTTATTATTTTTGTGTTAGTAAATTTTTACAAGAAAAATTAGAATCAGATAATATAAAATATAAAAATATTAAAAAAATTATGGAAGAAGACACTATTGGCGTATTATATGGAGATGAAGATAATTATCAAGATAAATTATCTGAGTGGATAAATAATATTAATATTAATAGTTCTTAATAATTACTTCATTTACTTTTGATTCAGGATTTTTACTATTAATACTTCTCTTACATAATATTGTTATAATATTATATCCATTAAAATTTTCTTTAACCAATTCAACATCGGCATTACTCATAAGGAACTTAAAGTTCTTATTATTTCCTTCTTTGATTAACTCAAATAATTTTTTATGTTTGTCTATATTAAAACCATCGGCCACATAACCAACAAATGAAGTATTATTTATAGGTGCATAAGGTGGATCTAAATATATAAAATCCATTAAATTTATTTTTTTAAAAGATTCTTCAAATCCCATATGATAAAAATTAACATTTTTAATTAATTTAGATACATTCATTATATGTTCTTCATTCATAATTTCTGGATTATTATAATGACCATATGGAACATTAAATCCATTAGGACCTTCTCTATAAACTCCTCTAAAACATGTTTTATTTAAAAATATAAACATAGCAGAACCTTTTATTTTGTTCTTTTTACTTTGACTATAATGATTATATTTGTATCTAATCCAATAATAAAAACTTTCTTTTGATTTAATTGCATCTTTTTTATGTTTAGCATCTCTAGGTCCTTTTTCTTCTTTAATTTGATTAAAATATTTAATCAATGTATTTAAATATCCAATTATTTTATTAGGTCTATCTCTAATATTAATATATATATTTATTAATGTTTCATTAATATCATATGCATTAATTGAACCATTTATTTTAATTTTATTATCGGTTTGAAATGATAATAAAGCTAATAATACACTTCCTCCTCCTAAAAATAATTCATGATAGTTATTTATTTCAGTTGGGAAATTTTCCATAATTTTATCAATAATTTGAGTTTTACCTCCTACCCATTTTATAATAGGTTTACAAATCATTATAATTATTAATATTGTATATTTAAACCAAAAATTAATAATAAATCAATTTTTATTTATATTTAGTATTAAAAATTTCTTCTTCAATTGTATCTTTACATAAAATTCTAATTACTTTAATAATTTGTTTTTGTCCTAATCTAACAGCACGACCAATTGCCTGACCTTCAATTGCCTTAATATTTTCTTTTGTATCATCAATTGGTTCAACAATAATAATATGTGTTGCCTCAGTAAGATTGGTACCTGATGCTGAATTGGCTAATGATAATAAAATTACACTATTATCATGTCCGCCCATTTTAAATCTATTAATTGCCTTATTTCTACGATAAACATTACCAGAAATAAAAGAGCAATCAACACCATTTTCTAATAAACTTTTACCAATCAATGATAACATATCATCCCATTGGGAGAAAATAATAATACGAGCGTCCTGACTTAATAAAGTTCTAGTAGTTTGAATTAATTTTCCTAATTTTGAACCATACTTAATAACTAATGGGTTAATCAGGGGATTTTCAGTTGTTTCATCTACTTCTTTGTTTTTCTTCTTCTTAATATCAACTAATTTATCAGGAGTAATTTGATGCTTACACATAGGACATTCTGGTTTTAATTTAATACATTGTTGAATACAGCTATTACAAAACATATGACCGCAGGGAGTTAAAATTGGTTTATCCATTACATCGTAACAAATAATACAATTATCATCTTCATCAAATTCAATCTTTTCATTAATTTTTTCCAATGTTTTAAGAACAAATGTTGATTCAGTTATTAATGCCTTATATTTACTTAATAACATATGATAGGCTTGATTGGTTTTATCTAAATTTTCTATTTTTTTAGTATATTCTTTAATTACATCATTGTGATGTTCAATTAATTTATCTTGAACTTCATCTAATGATACAGGTTCATTACCAATAATCTTTTTATAACTTTCTGCAATTAATGGATGACAACAAATCTGTTGTAATATTCTTTTATCATATGGACCCATATTATTTTTAACTTTACTTTCATAAATGTTTCTTTCTGGTTTGCTTAATTCAACCCATTCAATTTCCTCTTCATGACCTAATAATTTAACCATATCTTTAACATCTTCTTTAAGATGTCTAACCATAATAGTTTCTAAAAACTTTTCAATTATATGATAATTGCTCATATAATTATAAACTCCACTATATCTACTATTATTAATAATAAAATTATTCATCAAGTTTGAATTATCAAAATTTAATTTCATTATTTCTTTATCAATAATAAATTCTACATTCAAATAATTCATTATATTTCTTAATCCACGAAATGTAGTAAATGGAGTTCCTGATACATACCATTTAAAACTAGCACTAATATGTTTAACAAAATGATTTATAAAACCACCAACTTTAAAACTTATATTATCTTGTTCCATAATTTCATGTCCTTCATCAATTATAACTCGATTAAAATGAAAACACTCAAATAATGGTTTATAATTATTTTTCAAATAATTATCGTCTCTATCCATCATATCAAAATGATATCTAATAATATTTTCATATCTTTGCTCATAATCAAATGTACCAACTGATCTAAAATTATAATTAATAGTACAATAGTTTTTAATATTTAAAATGAATTGAATTGTTACTATAACAATATCTGCTTCAACTATATCTTGATATGTTGTTTTGTCATGATGAGTTTTGGTTAATATAACTACTATTTTTTTAGTTGTACTATAAGCTTTTAAATATTCATCAACCCATTGTTTTGCTAAATGAGATGGAACTATAATCAATGTTGCTTTACTATAAGTATTTGGCGAATCAACATCTTTTTCTTGAATTGTCTTACCATAATGTGTTAATCCAATTGCTGTAATTGTTTTACCTAAACCCATTGTATCAGATAAAATACCACCACTTGATTTAACTTTAGTAATAGCATTACTTTCTACAATACTATCATAATGAGGGTCCCAAATAAATTTATTTCCATTCATATTAATATCAGTACTTCTAATGAAATCCATATTAATATTATTTTCAATTTCAATCATTCTCATAATTGTTTTCTTTTGATATTCAAATAATTTAATATTAAAACTATTATTTTTTTCTTTAGTAAATATGTGTTTATCAATACTACATACTGATGGAATACTTAAATTTTCAATATCAGGTATATTTTTAAAAAATTCATTTTGACTTCTATAATATAAACTACAAATAGCATTAAATATAGGTTCATCCTTATATTTTTCAATAAGTGTTGTATTAACAAAAACACTATTATTTTCATTAATATTTATTAATCTATTTTCTAATTTCAAATGCTTTTTATGATAAAAATAATGCATTATCATATTAATAATTGGGTCATAAGTATAATAACCTTCTCTAGAAGATTTTGTATTAATAAATCTCATTCTATCATGACTATCCATAATAACCTTATCATAATTATTTATATTTGACATATTTGTTAACTTGCAAATTTCAAACCACATTACTATTATTTAAATATATTAACCTATGGTTTATATATATTTAAATAATCAACTTTTACAATTTATAAAATCTATGATTTTTTAAATTTACATACTAAATTATAATTCTTACATACTAAATTGCAACTGTGCCATTCCATCTTCTATTTGAAGTATATTATAATTAACACCAAATACAACAATTCTGGTGCCAGCACTTCCTGCACTGTCGTCCGGACCTAATTCTAAAGTATAATCATCATCTAATATATGATATTGGCGAATATCAGAACCAGCTAATCTAATATTTAATTTAACATTTTCAAACTCTGAAAAATTGCAACTACCACAATTCATCTTTTTATTAGTTAAACCAAAACTATATAAATATATTTGATGTAGTGGTCGTGTTTTAAATGTTTCATAATTTTGAACAGTAAACCAATATTTAAAATCTTTATATGGAACTCTATCAACATTATTAAATTGTAGACTAGCTTCTAATAATAAATCTTTTTCTGGTATTAAATTCCACAATGATTTTGTAAATTCAGGAGGTGGAGGATTTGGACCAGGTGGAGGTGCTTTATATGGTATAAATTGAGGTTTACCACTATAGCAGAAACTTTCTTTATTTAATTCATTTTTAGATAAAAGAAAATAAAATTCTCTAATAGGATTATTAAAATTAAGATAAACTGTATCTTGATTATTGCATTTTTTTTCTATCATTTGAACTTGAGTAATTAAAATGTTTAATTTATTATTTAAATAATATTCTCTTTCATTACTTTCTAAAAAAATAAAATTACAATCTAATCTAATATTATTAAAATTTTGTTGAGTTAATTTATCTAATGTATGAGCATATTTTCCAGATGCAGGATCATTTTTTGTTGGATCATCATTTTTAACATCAGTTAATTGCTGAAGAACTAAATATACTTCATCCCATTTACGTAATTTAATTTCTACTTCTATTTCATGATATCTAAGAGCATTAATAGGTAATGCTGAATTATAGTTACCACAATTGAAAAATCTTAATGGAACATATATATATTGTTTAAACGTTTGTAATTGTGGTGAAACTACAAAATTATCATGACCACTTAAAACTGATGTTATCCATGAATTATCATATAAATCAGTATAACACATCATATATTCGCCAGTCATTTCTTGAATAATTTGCCCACCGATTCTTAAAATTGCTTTTTCAATAATAGTATAACCAATAAAATCCTGCCATTTAACCCTATAATTTGAAGTAACTATATTTTCATTTTTACCAATAATTTGTGTTACATCGATTTCTGGTAATTCTAAGGCTATATACATATTAGTCATTAAATCACCAACTTTATTTATTTTAAATGTCATTCTATCACCCCAACTAACAGAGCTAGTTGGATAAAAACTATAAGGAACCTCTGAAAAATTTGTTATTTTTTTATAATTATTTTTAAATTCAGACATTTTAATATCATCAGTAAATAATAATTCATCAAATTCATTTTTGGATTCTAATTGTAAAATTGCTCCATTTGACATATTATAATATATATATATTATATTTTTAATTAATTAAGTTAATTAATGGTAAAAACATGTCCACATTCTAAGCATGTTATAAATTGAGTAGCAGGTTCATCAGCTGACCTAACTTGTTTTTCAATAATAGAGCATTTACTTTTTTTACATTTTTTGCATTCAAATGCAGTGCTACCTTTTTTCTCACTTAACATCATATTTAGTTCTCTTTTTTTAACTATATCTACATATTGTTTATTTGCTAATAATAAGTTTAATTCAGTTTGTCTCATGTCTGCTATTTTTTTTGGGTCTAATTTATTATCTTTAATTGCTTTAATTACAATTTGAAGATTAGTATTTAATAAACAATATAATTCTTCAGCTTTACTAATATAAATATTTTCTAATAAAAAAGGGGTATTATTACTTTCAGCATAATTTAAACTAAAATTATAGATAGATTCTTCTAAATCTTTACTAATATTTGGACCAAATAATTTATTGAATTTATTAAAAACTTCATCTCTCTTTTTTTTGTCTATCATATAAATATATATATTATAATATAATATATAAAAATGAATCCAAATAATTTAGGTAATATAGATAATAATCAAAATAATATAGATAATAATCCAGATTATCATATCGAACAATTTTGGTTATCGTTTAAAAAAAGCATGGATAATTTTTATGAAGAATATAAATGTTTATCAAGACCTATTAGTTTTTGGAGTCATTATTTAAATGAACTTCAAAAAAGAAGAGATTATCCTAATATTGAAATTAATATTAGAGATTATTTGTCATTATATGCAATAGATTTATTAAGAAATAATGCTAGTTATCATATAGGAATTTTAAATACTAATATTAAAAGATGGAACAATATTAGTATTAAAAGGTTTGAATATTGTGATTCTAAATATATTAATACTGTCTTTTTATTATTAGATATGTATGAAATATTGATTAAATGTAGTCAAAATCACGAAATAGAAACTTTATATAGTATGGTTGAAATATATATTATTCATCAAGATTTTAAAATATTTATTGATTTTGCTATTAAACATAATAAACCAGGTATCATTGATAAAATATTAAAATATGAAGAAGAACATAATATGCATTCTAATACAAAAAATACTAGTATTATTTATATAGAAAAAAATTTTAATGTTGAATTAAGTCCTAAAATTAGTGCTAAAAAAATATTTAATAAAATTAATCATAATTCTAAAACTTAAATGAAAATCCACATTCTAAACATTTAACAAATGTAGTTGCAGGTTCATCTGCAGCCCGTGTTTGTTTTTGTGTGACTTCACAATTACTTTGTTTACATTTTTTGCATGAAAATATATTGGAGCCTTTATTTTTCTTTTGATTGTGTTCATATGCTTTCTTTTCAATAATTGCTTTATATTTTTCAGGGCATAATTCATGTGGTTTTAAATAACCTAATTCTTCAGGTAAAACATATCCACCTGATATCATTTCACCAAGATAATCTGATTTTTCCATATATAGTATTATTTCATCTACTTTATTAACAAATATATCATTGATTAAAAAAGGACAATCATTTGTTTCAACATATTTTAATGCAAATTCATTTAATCCTTCCATTACTCTTTCTAATGTTTCATCTTCAAAAAAATTAAATAATTTATCTTTCATTTTTTGTAAAATTTCAGGATCTAATACAATATTTGTTTGAGTTGACATTAATTATTATTATATTATTAGTTTAAATCAAAAATTAAATAAATCAATATTTTTATATGTTTAATAACGGTGGCATTAACTCCATAGGTACAGGTAATGGAACCTGTGGTTCTTGTGGTATTACCTGTAGTTCTTGTGGTTCTTGTGGTTCTTGTTGGTCTGTATTAATAGCACCCCATTCTGTTGTATCAATATCTGCATTCCATTCATTATTTTCAGTATTATTTGTTTCAGTATTATTTGTTAGATAACTATTAATGATAATAATATCTTTATACAATGGTTCAATATAACCAGTATCTTTATTAATAGTAGTATATTTTTTATTAAAAGATTTATCTGATTTAAATCTATTAATATTATATTCCTGTTCTGATAACATTCTAATATTTGGTTGAGAATAATTATATTCAACTGGTGCAATTTTTTCATTATTAATTAAACCAGCATTAATCATTCTTGGTTTAAATACATCAGAATAAATTTGTAATGGTCCATAAGATCTAGCATAGCTATTTTTATTATTAGAATTAATATGGAACATATTATTCCAAAATGGTACTTCATAAATATATTTAATATAAGTTTCTAATTCACTTTTATTGAGCCAACATCCAAAACCTCTCATACGATATTTATTAATAATATTAATTGGGTCTTTACTACCTGCAAAATATTTATAATCAATATTCATGAATGTCATATGAGCTGATACAAATGAAGGAGTCATATAAACATTGTCACCATTATAGTAAGCTCTCACACATGGCATGTGAAAGTTAGCAACTGTATTCATAAAATCATCCTTATATATAGGGAATAATTCAAAATCATGATTAAGTTGTGGCGCAGTAATACGAGCCTTAAACCCATCACTGAAACCCAAACCATCAGTCATTGGAATTATAATATTAATTTTCTCTTCATCCATATTATTATTACTATTAAGGATCATTTCAATTTCTTCCTGTGAAAATTCAGACTCCAATGGTTTAGTAATACTATTAGTAATCATTGTAGTATTTGTTTTAGTATCTTTAATTTTTATAACTAAACTTTCTTCATCAAAAACAAATAATTCTGTATATTTATCAATTAATTTAGTTTGTTCTTCTTTAGTTAAACCTTCCAGCTTTTTCTTACATTCCATTTCATGCATTTTCATTGCATAAGGAACAAATAATTTAATAATTAGTTTTAATTCAAGACCCTTAACAATTACATCATAAGTTAATCTATCATTACAAATATGTTCTTTGATAAAATCACTAGAAACAAATAAATATGTACTTCTTAATAATTTATATTTAATGTGTTCTGGTTCAGCATTCAAATATTGACAACAATTTAACATAATTTTTTCATGGAATGATTTAGTTATATCAAAAAACTCATAAATTGTTTTACTCATTACCATTACATCAATATCTGATTCATAGTAATATTCGTCAAAAAACCGTTTATCTCTTTCATTATCTGGAACATTCGAAAATAAGTTCATCAATGGATGTTTATATTGAGCACAAGCTGTCATAATACTACCAGTAATTGCAATATTTAATTCCTTAAAATCAATCCCATTTAATAAGTTAATATTATTGTTTCCACTAATGAAAATATTTATTTTTTCTTTAAATTCATCTAAAGTACAGATACGATGTTCTAAATCTTTATCAGTATTACAAACTATACCACCAATATTAAATTCAGGATTGAGAGATTTGTTGGCAACTAAAATAGGACAATAAGGATTATTATGAGGATTTTTATGATCGAAATGGAATACAGGTAATACTGATGCAGTATTAATATCAAAAATATACATATCATTAGTTTTAACACGGAAACGATTAATTGTTTCTTCAAAATAAAATCGAAGCCATGCATAACCAAAAAGATAAGTATAAAGATTAATATTTTTATGAATAACAGGTGTCATCATTTTAATAATATATTCATTATTAATAACAAGATGACTATATTTCTTTGATATACATAAGTTACTAAATAATAAATATTTTTGGTTCTCATCAATAACATTAAATATTTTATTAATATCTTCATTTTTATATTCACAATTCCATACTTTCCAATATAATTTATAACCTTTTTTATTAATAATTTCAGATGGATCAACATAATTTCTACGATTAAAGATTTGTTCAATATAATTTTCTTTAATGGGTGAATTACTTATTCTATCTAAAATATTGCTAATATTTGGTGATGTTCGAATAATATTAAAATTAAACTTTCTGCTATCAAATAATTTAGTAATATTAGGCATACAATTAAAAGATAATTCCCAATATTTACTTTCATCAAAGTTATTAATAATATTATTTATTTTCAATTTAGATAACTCTGTCATTTTATCACCGAAATAATTATTAATAATCATAATATCATATAAATCATTAAATTTTATAAATCCATTTATATTATCAATATATTTCTGTAAATCTAAAAATGAAATATTATAAATTGGTAAAATTAAAACATTATCTTCTAAATCATAACCAAATTTATTTGCACCAATAACAATATCTTTTTCACAATAACAAATATTACCATAATGAATATAATTTTTCAAAATAGAAATATTTGTTTTATATAATACCATTTGATTTATTGTATTATTTAATAATTCTTTATTAATTTTAGTATCTATAAAAACAGATGCATCAATCGTAATATTATTATTCAAAGAACATAAGCAATAAACATGTTTAAAATATTTAGCTACATTTAAGACATCAACTACAATTTCATCATTAATTCTTTCATCATAAACAGTTATAGATTTGTTAATAAAAGGATTAGACATTATAATTTAAAATAAATAAATAAAGGAAGTAAATATCAATTTTTCTAATCAAACAACCTTGGTTTGTTTGATTAGAAAGTTAATAGGGAGTGCCAGATATTTTAACTAAATTAAAATATCTTGCGCCCTATCAATTTTTATGGCTTTTCAATATTAATAAACAATCTTTTTAACTTTATTATCATTAATTTCAATATAATCATTTTGTTTCATTTTATGCAAAACAATTGCGAAAGTCTCTATATCTACTTCAAATATTTTAATATTAGCTTCAATAATATCATGTAAATCAGCAACACTAATTTTTTCATATTTTTTAATATGATGATTAATATTGGCCATAATAATTTCTTCTCTTTCGTGACATAATTCTTCTTTAATATTTTTAATGATTGTTTTATTTGTATTATTCATATTATGAAATACATCAATCATATTAAGCATTTCATTAGTATTATTATCATTCTTCAAATCAGTTGTTATTCTATAATTATCCTCTTTAGTTTTAATTAAAATAGGTCCAACTAATGAATTAATAATGCTTTTAATAAAATCATCACTATAATTACTCATATTTAATTTAACTCTATCAAATAAAATATCAAATGATAAGTTTGTATCAAATGAAACAAATAATTCAAGACAAAACATATGAGCAGGTAGAACGATTATTTTTTTATTATAAATTTCAATTTCAACAGAACCTAAATGAGGATACATAATTAATTTCTTTTTAATATTTAGATTTTCATTTAATTGATTATATTTGAAGATATTTTTACATAAAATAGTAGTAAATTCTTCAGTATTTATAATTGTATTAGAATATCCAACAGCATGATTAATTTTCCATGCTTCTAATGATGTAATTAATAATTTACTATTATTAGATGAATACATAGTAGAATCAGCATAATCATTCAAAATAATATTATATTTTAATAGAAGATTATTATCAACAATAAAAACATTTTCAAGAATTTCTTTATGAATATTTTCAGTTTTAATATCAATATCAGTATAAATAATTCTTTCCATTAATTTTTGACAAATGCAAGCAATAAATTCATCTTTATTTTTAATTAAACTTCCTAATAAATAATAAAATTTATTTGAAGTTTTATTAAGAATATCAGTATTTATTAAATCAGCTAAATATATAATATTATCAAAATTATTAAAAAATGTATCAATATTATTTTTAATACATGTTAAGATAATACTATTTAATATATTATTATGTGCCATCTCACATAATGTATTATAATAACCAATATAATTATGAATATCTGTAGGACAGCAACTTAATAAAATATTAGTTATATCAATATGTTTAATTAATGAAATAAATTCATTTTTAAAAATAGTCATAAAATTTTTAATAAATACTATATCATTATTATTTGTTTCAAATAATAATTTAATAATTTGTGTAACATGGTCTTTTAGTTTATTAAATGGTTGATTTTTAGTAATATAATAATAATTTGTATAACAATCCATATAATATTTATATAATTTCTTAAAAATCTGAATATTAATAGTATTATTATCCACATCTTTATTTGCTAAATACATACTATTTTTCAACATATTAGTTTTAATATCAATATAATCAACTAATGCAGAATCAATATGTTCTACAAAGTTAGAATAAAAAGTATTTTTATTACTAATATATTCAGAAAAAATACTAATATAATAATTTAATCTATAAATATCATTATTTTTAAGTTCTTGATTATTATTAATATTATTAATTATTGAATATTTAAAAATTATATCATTGATTAGAATATTATTAATACTATCTATAGTATATTCCCATAGAATACCTGTACCCCATTTATGTTGTCCATTTTTTTTTATTTGATTATTAGGGATAATATGTTGAAACATGCCATTTAATTTATTAATTAATTTATACATATTATCAAAATAAATATTAAAATCTGAAACTGTCAATTTATTCTTCTTATTTAAGTTTCTAAAATGAATTCTTTGATTTTTAATATTGCTATTAATATGTCGTTTAATACATTCAATTATATAATTATTAAAATCTGTATTATTATTTGAATAATTATATATAATATGATTAAATACATAACTATTAAATATAATGTTATTATGAATGATAATATTTTCTAAAATATTATCAATTTCATTATTAAATTTATCATTACAAATAACATTAATTGGTTTAATAATACACCGGATGTCATTTAAAAGAGCCATTAATTTATTAATTTAATTAAATTAATAAATTAATTATCAATTTTTCTAATCTTGATTATAATCTAAGATTTTAATCAAAAATTAGGATATGGATTGTATCTTGGTTGGTCGTAATTATAAATTGATACATTATATGGGTTTTTATCAATAGGAACATTTATTACCATTCCATCTCTTATTTCTTCTTTATTATTTAATTGAATAGGTAATTTATATTCTAATCCACCTGCATCTTTACCTCTTATATAATATTCCCATTCATATGCACCTGGATAAATACGTCTTCCATATAATTGATAATTTTTATTAACTTCTGTATTATATAATAATCCAACTAATTGATAATCATCAGGATCTCCTCTAGTTCTTTCCCAGAACATATTATTTGGGTATGGATATTGGCGTTCTTCCACTCTTTGTTCTGGAGGTGCTAATGGATTATAAACTGCGTTTTCATCTCTATTTTTAAGAAATAATTTTTTTATTAATTCCATTAATTTATTATAAAGTTCATTATTATCTTTAGCGGAGTCTTGATTATTATTTTGATAATTATCTTGATTATCCATTATAATCTTTTTATTATTAATGAAATAAACAAATTGATGACATACAAATAATGCTAAAATAATATTAAAAACATCATGTAACATTTTTAAATATATAATATAATTAGAAAAATTAATATATTAAATAATAAACACTAATATATTTAGTCTTTTCCTTATTTAGATATTTTTTTTTATAATAAATAAATTTAATATTATCTTTAGCTAAATAACTTGAAATAGCCAAATGTAAATCCAATTGAAAACTATCATATAATAGAAATCTACCATTAACCATTTGAGTTTTTAAATATAATTTTTCATTATCTAATCTTGAAGAAACAGTTGAACTAATTTTTAATCCATAATTTAATAGTTTTCTAACAATATTTGTTTCATTGTACATAAATTCTGGAACTAACCATGCCCACATCCATATATTAGTGGAATTATCAAATATACCTAAAAATTCATATTTAAATTCATTATTATCATCAATATCTAAAAATTTAATATTATTATTATTTCTATCTAAACTAATATTTTCAGAATTTATATATTTGTTATATT
>JACCDK011534522.1_pt1 | contig 35565 bp, 33 predicted proteins | sample 7445871 | NCBI WGS metagenome assembly JACCDK01 (sample SAMN15323436, study PRJNA562643) | freshwater metagenome | isolation source: river surface water | place: USA:Blue River Watershed | collected 2017-08-15 | reverse complement strand
TAACCGTGAGCGTCATCGGCGTGCATTCCCAAAGGACCCATCCGATCGTGAAGTTTCTCAAAAATATCTTTCATGATGTAGTGGCGTAACGTATTTGTTACTGCAAAATTAGCAAGATTTTGTGTTTATTACGTTCCGATGATAAAAACACAAGGCGATTTGCCCAAAATAATGTTCATTTTTTTCCAATCGGACAAGGTTTTTGTTTTAATCCATTCGTCATCGGTATGAAGTTGATAGCCAATGCACAAAGCGATTTGCGGTGGGAATTGCTTGATTAATCCTTGAAAAAATTTATCGGAACGATAGGGGGCTTCGATGAAAATATGGCTGTGATTTTTTGGGTAATTTTTAAGTAATGTAGATAACAACTGTTTCTGTAGGTCGTCTTTCACCGGAGGATATCCATGAAAAGTAAAAGATTGCCCGTTTAATCCGCTGCCTGCTAGCGTTAATAATAGTGAGTTTGGACCCGGGATAACCTGTACATTCCAATTTCTTGTTTGCGCAAATTTTACCGCTAAATTTCCGGGATCCGCGATACAAGGCATTCCGGCTTCGGAGCAAAGTCCAAGTATTCCGGTAGGATGCAACTGAGACCACTGTGATAATTGCTGTTCAAGCTCTTTTTGCGAAGTGTGCTCATTGAGTTCAATAATCGTTAGTTCGGGAATGTTGATTCCCAATTTTAATGACGATAAAAATCGTCTTAAGGTCCTCGCTTCTTCGGCCACCCAGGTTGAGATGGATTGTATTTCTTTCAGGTATTCATCGGTAAGCATCCAGGCATTGCTGCGCTCGCCGATAGGTAAAGGAAACAGGATTAATTGGGGCTTTGTAGTTGTGATTATTGGATTGCTATCCTGATTATTAGGGGTAGATTCCATGATTGTTGATAACGGCGGTTTATTCTTTGGTACGTTGATTTGAACACTAAGCAGGTTCAAACTTAGACGAAAATTTATGGAATTCTGTCAAGAGATTGTCAACAGTTGGGGTTGGGGCGAACACTATGCGTACTTTTGCATTGTGAGTTTTGTAAATAAACTAAAAGAGCGCTGGAAAGTGCAAAGTGCCACTCAGGTTTGGCTGATTTTATTGGTGTTTGCGCTTACTGGTTTTTCGGTAATGTTTTTAAAGCGGATATTTCGTTCTTGGCCTATCCACGAAGCGTGGTGGTTTGACATGGCGTATTATATATTGATTCTACCAATTTACAATCTGCTGTTGTTGATTTACGGAGCGATTTTCGGGCAAGCAAGGTATTTTTGGGAATTTGAAAAACGCTTTTTCGCACGTATTGTTTCTTTGTTTAGCGGTAAAAAATAATTGTTTATGGCAATCACACAAGAAAGTGTATTAGCGGCTTTGTCGCATGTGGATGACCCCGATTTAAAGAAAGATTTAGTAACCCTGAATATGATTCAGGATTTGGAAATTGGAGATTCTATTTCGTTCACCTTGGTATTAACTACACCCGCATGTCCGATGAAAGATATGCTGGTGAATGCTTGTAAGACAGCCATTAGAGTGATGGTTGATCCTCAGATTGCAGTGAATATCGCGGTGAGTTCTCAAGTGCAGCGGAGTTTACAAGGGGATCAAATATTGCCTGGGGTGAAACACGTAATTGCGGTTGCTTCGGGTAAAGGTGGTGTTGGAAAGAGTACACTCAGTGCGGGGTTGGCATTTTCTTTGGCTCATTTGGGCGCAAAAGTGGGGTACCTAGATGCGGATATTTACGGTCCATCTGCCCCAACTATTTTTGGAACCACGGAAGCGCCCCACATGGTGCAACGCGGTGATAAGCAAATTATGGTTCCCGTAGAGGTGCATGGTATGAAAATGCTCAGCATTGGTTTGATGACTGCTCGTGGGCAAGCCGTGGTTTGGCGCGGACCCATGGTAGCATCGGCCTTCAAGCAGTTTGTGCAAGATGCGGCTTGGGACGACTTGGATTATTTAATCATCGATTTGCCTCCCGGAACGGGTGATGTTCAGTTAAGTTTGGTTCAAACGGTGCCTTTAACGGGCGTTGTGTTAGTAACTACACCCCAGGAGGTAGCATTGAGCGATGCACGCAGGGCTTTGGGTATGTTTTCGATGGAGCAAATTGCCAAACCGTTGTTAGGGGTGGTGGAAAATATGAGTTACTTTACTCCCGATGATGCTCCGGATAAAAAATATCGTTTGTTTGGGGAAGGCGGCGGAAAACAAATTAGCGACGAATATGGACTGCCATTTTTAGGAGAAATTCCGCTGAATCCCCAGTTGATGTCGGCCATGGATACAGGAAATATTCATCCCGATTCGCCGTTATTGCAACCGTTCCATGCAGTAGCTGCTGCGGTAGCTCAGCAGGTGAGTATTTTGCAATCGAAGTAGTTTTTGGGTTACTTCGCGAAAACAATCGCGGGTGCTAAGATCTTGGTTTTGTGGTTGTTGTCCATAAGTATTTGGTGGGCATTTACGGACCTTCGGGGCGGATACTATGCTACTATTTTTTGGACTTATCCTTGTGTTATGGTATATTTGTATTTCGAATAATTTCATGAGTACTACCGTAGATTTAGAAACTCTTACCCACAAAATAGAAGAGGTGTTGAATACCGTTAGGCCCTATTTGCAGGCCGATGGAGGAGACGTAGAGGTGGTAGAAGTATCTGAGGGACGTGATGTATTGTTGAAATTAACCGGCAATTGTAGCTCATGCAGTATGAGTGAAATGACGATGACTGCCGGAATTGAAGAGAGTTTACGGAGAGCCATTCCTGACCTTGGGAAAATTCAAGCCGTTAAATAATCAACGATGGGCTGGAGGTGGTCCATAACCAAGGAGTCTGTAACCTCTGAGAACATCGATCCAGGTTTCTTTATACAGTTATTGGGTATTCCTCTGATTGCGTATGTCCTAACTACTTTATTAATTCAAATTCAAATCGATTGCTTGCCGTTATGGGTAACAGGTTCTGTAGTAAATCCGAATAATTGGGAGTTTAATTTTGAGAACTTGCCATCGTGGATGGTTGATAGCTTCACAAATTCTGACAAGGGGCGTTTTGAAGATAAGGGGCCGATCGGAGCACAATTGCAGTTTGATCGGTTTGGATTGAATTTGCATCTTACTTTATTCTTAGGGGCTGTGTTGATTGTCTACTCTTGGGATTTAATCATGGATATTCTGACATGGGAAAAATTTGGAAAAGGCATTGATAAGAGCTTGTTTGTACCCGCTATTTTGCTGTTGATCGCAGGATTTGCTACCGTCGGATTTCCTTGGATTGCATGGATTTTGTTTAGCGAAGATGCTTCTGCGGGTCCTTTTGGATTGCGGTCTATAGTTAATTGGTTTTTTCGAGATTGGGGTGTGGTTTTATTGATATTCGTGGCATTGTATGGATTTTTTGCTAGCAAGAAAATTCCCTTTTTGGCGATGATTTCGCCGATGATTATAGCCGTTTCGATTACTCTATTATTGTTTATGCCTCGTGAGGTAGGATTTTGGTGGTTTGGAGAATTTGGTTGGGAAAACGAAGCCCAAAAAATAACGGGGGGATTTCAATGGTGTACCGATGTTCAGGAATGGCGAACCCAAGGATTGATGCTGTATTTTATTGGGTTCTTTATGATGAATGTGTTGTTGATTCAGCAATTGGAAAAATCGAAGGATCGGATTTCCAATTCTCCCAATGTGTGGTTGCTGTTTGCTGTGGATTTTCGGGATAAGAAATTATCGTATCGACAAGAAGAACCGGAACTGTCAATCTTCCCCAAGTTTTGGTGGGTTCCCTATTTTTGGTTGCTAATTTCGGTGGTGCTGATATTGGTGGGCTTAAGTTATTTGGTGCAGGGCGATAATTTGTTGGAGGACCATACCGTCAATTTCTGGGAGTTAAGAAATTTGAATTTGTATTTCGAACGGTATGCCTTCCGTGCTATGGGGCTTGGGGTGTATTACGGATTGCTTCTGTTATTTCAATCGGCGATACAATGGAATCGGATTTACCGGTTGTTGGTAGAATCCGGTTTGCTGATATTGGTCTTGTAGGGCGTTGGTAACTTTATTTCATAAGAGGCAGTTGTGGACTGGAAGGAATCATGATATATCCCTGGGGGTAAAATCGATTGTTTTTTGTGTGATTTTATGAGTTCTCCTTGGGATATATTGTTCGTTATTTAATGGTTCTTCAACTATTTTACTGGGATTCGTCTCGGTTATCGTATTCATACGGCATGACACATTCCCCCATGATTATGGGTTCTATTTTTTCGATTTGTTGAATTTTTGGTTTACCTAAAATGCGAGACTGTTTATCGACCTTTTTAAGGTTTTTGATTTGATTGGTTTCTTCCCCCAACGTATCCACTACAGCTATGGTATCACCCAAGAGAATTTTCCCTTTGGTGGTTTCCGATGTTCCCAGCGTATCCACTACAGCTGTGGTATCGCCCAAGAGAATTTCTCCTTTGGTGGTTTCCGAATTACAGGAAGAGACTCCAATTCCTAGAACTAAAACTAGGATGTTGGCAAAATGAAGCAATTGTATGGGTGGTTTCGGATTGGAGGTTGTGTGGTTGGTTGCAGATGGGAATATGGATTGCTCCCAAGTTTTCGTGGGGGTGGTAGATTCGGTTTTTTGTATGAGTTGTTCGGATTTAAATCGACCGCAAATTTTTTCGGTTTTTGGTTTGTTGAAAAATTGCAAGATTTCTGAATCGGACATTTCGCTAAAATCGATGACAATTTTTTCACAAGAATTGCAAAATCTACCTTGTTTTTCTGGGGTCATACGATTCCAATCTTCGTGGCAGGGGTTTTCGATAGCGATACTAATTTTTTTCATGATTCTCCGATTTTTTGGGAGCGTAATACGCTATCGAAGGAAAAGGTAAACGACGATTTGAATTTTTGTCTGGGAAATTACGAAATACGAATTGGCAGACAGAGGATTGCTCTCGTTTTACTTAGGATTTTCAGGAAGAGACATCTTTTCGAAATGGGAAAAGATTGGGTAGAGGAAAGGGTGTTATATTCTTCCGTTCATGCCTTGAGTCCAATGTTCTTGGCATCGGGCTTGGTAGATATCGGTATGACCTACAGCAATTTGTGTTTCGATTCCCGGTTCGCGGTAGGTGAAATTTGCGGGTGCACCACAGACATGGCATTTGGCAGATACTTGGATTTTCTGGGTAGCGATTCGTTTTAAATCGGCCATCGGACCGAAGTCTTGATTAAGGTAATCTTTATCTAGTCCAGCGGCAACCACACGAATTCCATTCATCATCAGTTCGGAAACAGCATGTACGATATAGGGTCCAAAGAACTGAATTTCGTCTATGTACACTTCTTTAATCAGTTCGTTGCATAATGGGTATAATTCTTCGGCTTTATTAATGCGATGTGCAACCATCTGTAATCCGCTGTGAGCGTTGATATTGTTGGGGTTGTAGCGTTTGTCGAGTAGGGGTTTAACGGCGATTTTTTCGTCGTACCCAACTTCGCTTTCGTTGTACAATCCGATCAATTTCGTGGTTTTACCAGCGAACATACAGCCATAAATGAGAATAAATTCCCGCATGAAATACTTGTTGTTTTACTAATTTTACCACCAACCATGGAACTTCAAAAGAAATCCATCGATGCATTGCTGGAATCGGTGGCAATATTACGTCAGGAACTCCAAAACAACCAAGATTCGGAGAAAGAAATCGAGCTATTGGGTGAATTGAAATTGCTTTCGGCCAGAATTTACATTGAATCTGATTTGACGGTTATGTCGATGTTGCCTGAAATGACCGAAGATTTATCCGATTCGTTGGGTGAATTGGGAGGTGAATCTTTGGAAGAGGAGTATTTGGAAGAGCGTTCCGAGGAGTTATTTGAGGCAGAAAATCCGGTGGAATTCAAGTTGGCCGATAACGACGAGAATTTGTTGTTAGAAGAGGAAGTAGTGACTGTTGCAGAAGAGGCTGAAACTGAGTTGGATGTGTCATCGGTGATTTCATCGAAGGAAGAGGTTGTGGAGGCTAATGAAATGGAAGAAGATGTGGAGGCTAAGGAAATAGAAGAGGTTGTGGCGCCCAAAGAAGAGATACCGTTACAGCAAGATTTATTTTTTGCTGCGGTACCTGTGTTGGGTGGGCAAAAAAATAGTAGTTCGATTCAGGAAGAGTTGGCGAAAAATGCCAATGAGGAAGATCTTGTTGCAAAAATCGCAAATATCGACTTTGATTCTCCGGAATTTAAGCTTCCGGAATTTGAGTTGCCAGAATTTGAGTTGCCCAAGGAGGGTGTTTCGGATTCTGAGGTTTCAACGATAGTAACGCCCGTGGTGGAAGAATCTGTGGCAGAGGTGGTTGCTCCACCGGTTGAGGTGGTTCCAGCCGTGGCAGAAATTGTAACGCCCGTGGTGGAAGATGTTCCTGCGGTTGAGGTGGTTCCAGCCGTGGCAGAAATTGTATCGCCCGTGGTAGAAGTTGTTCCACAAGCTGAATTTGTATCTCCTCCAATGGAGGTTGAATCGCTGCAAGTTGAGGCCGTTTCTCCGTTTGCGGAGGTGGTGGCAGAGGTGGTTGTTCCGCAAGTTGAGGTTATTCCTTCGGTGGAAGAGGTATCGCTGCCAGTTGAGGTTATGTTACCGGTCGTAGATGTGGTTGTTCCGGAAGTTGAGGTGGTATCGCCGTTTGCGGAGGTGGAAGAATCTGTGGCAGAGGTGGTTGTTCCGCCGGTTGAGGTTATTCCTTCGGTGGAAGAGGTATCGCTGCCAGTTGAGGTTGTGTTACCGGCCGTAGATGTGGTTGTTCCGCCGGTTGAGGTAGTTTCTCCTCCAATATCGGCCATCAATACTGTAACAGACAGTCCGGTAGATTCTAGTAGTTCGGTGCAATTGAACGAAAATGGGGAACTGCCTCCGCCCGCGTTATCGGGAATGAATGTGGAGGCCATTGTGAATCAAATGCCTATTTCTCGTCGATTTGAATTTGCCAATTTGCTATTTGGGGGTGATATTCAGAGAATGGGTACGTTTATACACGAATTACTTCAAGCTCCAACTGGAAGTGGCCGAATGGATGTTTACGAGCGTTGGTATGATGAAAATAACTGGCGACGTAGAGACGAGGCTGCTTCCGACATGCTACGATTGATAAAGCGAATTTTCCCAAGTTAGTGCATGGTTGGGTCTGAGTAAATCGGACTGAAACTATGCGAAATACCTTGGTGAAACAACAGTTATTGGGATTTTATCGATCTCATTTTTTCTTCCTCCCGTTGTTGGGATTGCTTACCGGGTACTTGGTATTTGCATTCTTGTTGGGCAGTGAAATTGCTATCGACTATTGGTCTGTTTGGGTATGGGTAGTGCCGGTTATTTTACTCTTTTCTACACTAGTATGGGCAATAATCCAATATCGAAAAAGGAAAGAAGATTCTTCAACGTGGATTTATCGGTGGATTCGTTCGACAATTATTTATCTCTTGCATGTTTGTATTGGTGCTTGGGTATTGCCGCCGGAATTGCCTAGCAATCGATTGGGTGAAGTAGCTGTGGAGCCTGAATTTTTGCAGGGTCTCGATTCTGGTCATTTTGTAGTGGTAGATTGTGTGGATTCGGTGTCGAAGGAGGCTCGAATTAACGGTAGGTTTTGGGTGAAAATTACTCGATGGAGGAAGGATTCAGAGCCATGGGTAGGTCCTTTTGATCGTTGTGTTATGCCGATTTCTGTATTGAGTGAGTTTGAATTCAGTGGTATTCCAGAGGATACGGATTGGCGCACGATTTTTGGGTCTAAAGGATATTATGGTAGGTTAACTTGGCCGATAAAAAGACAGGAGGATGATCAAGGTTTCAGAGGAATGGTAGCGGAAAGTGATGGATTCAGGTGGATTGGTGCGGAAGGGAATACGGGGAATGCCTGGCGGATGGATCATCGCGATTTGGAGATAGGTTGGAAGGATTATTTATCAAGGAATGGGTTGTTTGATTTGCGCTTGCGGTGTTTGGACTGGATGAAAACGCAATTACACAAGCATCTGTCTTTGAAGTCTTCTTCGATGGCAATTGCCTTATTGATTGGCGAAACGCGGGAAGTGGATTCAGAAACGGTAAAAGCGTTTGGAGTTGGCGGATTGATGCATGTCTTGGCGGTATCGGGTATGCATGTAGCCTTGGTTATGGGTGCCATTTTGTGGGTGATTACGGGTTTTGGTAGCTGGCCTCGGCCTAATAAGGTGTCGCTACTTGTTTTGATGGTTATGGGTTGGTTTTATGCCATACTTACGGGTGGCAGTGCAGCGGTTGTGCGAGCGATGTTATCGGCATCGTGGATGTGGCTGGCTAAGTATTGGGTAAGAAAACGCGTTTCGAGTTTGCATGTTTGGCTGGGGTGTGCTTATGTACAACTATTGCTTCAGCCCTATTCGATGTATAATTTAGGGTTTGTATTAAGTTATTTAGCGGTACTTTCATTGCTGATTTTTTATCCCATTTTACGGGATTTTTGGTTGATGAAAACAGAGAATTTCAGGAGTGAAAGTAGGATGGGACGTTGGATGAGTAGGGTAGTTGGTGCTAAGAGAATGGATGCGGGTTGGCAGCTGTTATTGGGTTCGGTAGCAATGAACATTGCCGCTACTTTGTTTACATTTCCTTTGATAATGTGTGGTTTTGGTACCTTCCCGGTTTGGTTTTTGCCAGTGAATTTGCTGTTAGTTCCGTTATTTACGATATTGTTATATGGGGCTTTGATTGTGTTACTATTGGGTTGGATTCCGGTGGTGGGAAATGGGTTGGGGACGGTTGTGGATCGATTGTTTTCGTGGGTTCTCGGGAAGTTGTTGTTTGTGTTGGATTTGCCTTTTTCTCAATTATTTTCATACGATTGGGAATGGGTGTCGGCCTGTTTTGTTTTTGTACTGATAGCATGGATTAGTTGGTGTTTGTGGCTAGAGGTTCGGTTTGGCAATAGGGTTGGAACACTGTGGTTGATTTCCATGGGGTTGATTTTGGCAACGGGTTTTTGGATTGAGCAAAATCGTGTTCGTTGGGTGGGGAGTAATGAATATTTTAAAGGTAAATTGGGAGGCAAAGAGTTTTGGGCGTATAAACGGAAAGAGATATTGGTGATTACGGTGAGGAAGAAGGAATGGTTGGGGGAATCTGGTGGTTACAGGGAAAGGCGTAAGGATAGCGATAGTACTTGGTTGATACGCTGGGGAAGGACGGTTGAAAACAGGAGGAAATGGGAAAGCAGGTTGGAAAAAAGTACAGAAAAGTACCGAATACAGCGGGGTATTGAGGTAGTGAAGGTTCGGTGGTGAGACGATGCAGGGTTGGGGAGGAATGCGGTATGGTAGTGAGGTAATATTGATTTGTTGTGAGGCGATACGGTGCGGTGTTGAATTGATAAAGTATGTTAGTGAGGTGATAAATTTCGGTGATGGTGTAATTCAGCGTGGTGGGGAAGCGAAATAGTATTTTCATTACTTCAGTAGAATTATGGGTGAACTTCAGGGGCTGTAAGGGTGAAGTTATAACTTGGGATGGTGGAAGTTGACTATGGGTGGGATTAGGTATGTATTTTAGAAGTACGGAATTTGGATTGTACCTTTGTGAAATGTCTGTGTTGAATTTTTTTGTTGAAGACAGAATTGCTTGGATTGTGATGAGTAGGCCGGAGAAGCGCAATGCGTTGAGTATTGAATTAATTGAGGGGATGACGGAAGCGTTTTTGTTGGCCAATGCGAGGGAGGATGTACGGGTGATTGTGTTAAAATCCTCGGATAAACCTTTTTGTGCGGGGGCGGATTTGCAGTATTTGACACAGTTGCGCAACAACAGTTTGGAGGAGAACGAAGAGGATTCTCAGCGATTGCGCAGGATGTTTGATGCGATGTATCATTCTCCGAAGTTGGTAATCACGCAGGTGGAGGGTCCGGCCTTGGCCGGGGGATGCGGTTTAGCTACTCTGTCTGATTTGTGTTTTGCCACTCCGGAAGCGAGTTTTGGATATACGGAGGTGAAGATTGGATTTATTCCGGCGTTGGTGATGGTGTATTTGGCAGAGAAAATTGGTGGCGGTGCTATACGGGATTTATTGTTAACCGGAAGAATATTGGATGCCACGGAGGCGAAGGAAATGGGATTGGTGCAGCGGATAGTAAGTTCTGAGGAGATAGATGAGGCAGTGGGTGCGGTGGCGCGGGGATGTGCCGAAGGCACATCCGGGGCGGCAGTTTCCACGGTAAAAGAAATGCTCAGACAAATACCCTCTATGCATCGTGATCAAGCCCTGGACTATGCCGCCCGCATGAATGCTCATGCCCGCGCCACCCCAGACTGCATCAAAGGAATCGATGCCTTTTTAAATAAACAAAAACTTACCTGGTAATTACAAATGGTTCATATAATCGATACGCATTGTCACCTTTATTCCGATAAATTCAACGAAGACAGACCTCAGGCCATTGAAAGAGCATTAAAAGCGGGAGTAAAGCAGATTTTGTTGCCGAATATCGACCTCGATTCAATCCCCGGATTGCATCAATTGATGCTGGATTATCCAAACCAATGTTATGGCATGATGGGCCTGCATCCTTGTGATGTAAAAGCAGATTATGAGAGTGTATTAACCCAAATGTTCGATTTGTTTTCCAGTCATAAATATGTGGCCGTGGGTGAAATGGGTATGGATTTGTATTGGGATAAAACTACCGAAGAAATCCAGAAGCAGGCATTTTTATTGCAGGCTGAATTTGCTTTGGCTCATAAATTGCCGCTTGCAATACATACCCGAAATGCAACACAGCAGACCATTCAATTATTAAAACAATTTAAAGGTAAAGGATTAACCGGGGTGTTCCACTGCTTCTCTGAAAGCTACGAACTGGCTCAGGAAATTTTAAAATTGGAAGGCTTTTATTTGGGTATTGGCGGTGTTCTTACTTATAAAAATGCAGGCTTGCCCGAAGTGCTTTCTCAAATAGGACTAGAACATCTAATACTAGAAACGGATTCGCCCTATTTACCCCCAGTTCCCCATCGTGGTAGTAGGAATGAACCCTCCTATACCTTGTTGGTGGCCCAAAAACTGGCTGAGGTAAAATCAGTTTCGTTGCAAGAAGTGGCCAAAACCACTACCCAAAATGCAATTAACCTGTTTAATTTGCCTCTTTCGTATAAGACGGAATTATAAATAGTGAATAGTTAGCCTATTTTTATTCGCTATTCTCGTATTTAATCTATAAGTTAGATTATCTGGTGTTTAGCTGACCAAGTTAGCCGATAAATTATCTAAGATCAAATGGTTGTATAATTTGTCTACTTTAAATTTAATTAAATCGGAACTTGAATAACTGAGATTCAAGTTACTGGTTACAGAAAAAAATTTCCGTGACTTAAGTCACACTCGATACCAACGGATACTGCGAACTTCGCTGTTCATGTTTGGTGTTCGTAACCTAGTATTGGTAATTGGTACCTTGTTTTTTAGTTATAATCACTTGCAGGGGCAAGATCATCCCTACGTTCACCCCAACGAACGAGTAAACCTAGATTCTAATTCCATAAGCGCTAAGGTGAAGCCAAAGTCGTTGCAGGATTTTTTGCGGTCGGGGAACTTTTTCGGACATGCCCGATGGTATAGCATGGTCACCAACAATGCATCCAATTATTCCGATTATTTCGCTAATGCAATAGGCGTTGGCATAGGGTACGAAACGGGCGTTTATCGAAATTTTCAGTTGGGAATTAGTGGTTATGCCATTTATGATGTGTATTCGTCGGATTTAACCAAAATTGATCAACTTTCCAATCAGCCCAATCGCTATGAAGTGGGATTGTTTGATGTATTAAATCCGGGGAATCACGACGATTTGGATCGCTTGGAAGATTTGTACATTAAATACTCGTTGCCATCCAAGGGTTTAATCGTAAAAGCGGGTAAACAACATATACGAACCCCATTTTTAAACCCACAGGACGGAAGGATGCGACCTACCTTGGTTCAAGGGATTTTAGCAGAAAAAAAACTCGGGAAAAACGGATTGTTGCAGTTGGGTGCGATTGATCGAATTTCGCCACGGAGCACGGTACGATGGTTTTCGGTAGGGCACTCTGTAGGCCTATACGGTGTGGGCGTGAATCCCGATGGTTCTAGGTCACAATATTCCGGTAACCTACCGCATTCTTCAGTTTTGTACGCAGGATATACGGTAAAAACCAACCGTGGAAATCTGATGTTATGGTCGCAAACGGTGTACAGTATTTTCCAAACGTATTTAACCCAGTGGGATGGAAAAATGGGAAACAAGGATCGCGCTTGGATCTATGGAATTCAAGGGATACATCAACATTCTTTGGGAAATGGAGGTAACATAGATATCAATAAAGCGTACTTTCAGCCCAATAATAGCAGTTTTGTCTTTGGGGTTCGATTGGGAAAACAGTTGAGTGAGAAACAGAAAATTACACTCAATGGAACTCGAATTACCAGCCACGGAAGATACTTGATGCCCAGAGAATGGGGTAGAGATCCGTTTTATACCTTTATGCCCCGGGAACGAAACGAAGGTTATGGGGATGTTTGGGCGATGAATGCGTTGTATAGCTATGGATTTACTGAAATGCCTCTGAAAATTGATGTTGGAATAGGTAGGTATAAACTCCCCAACATCTATAATTTCGAATTAAATAAATATGGTTTTCCGGCGTATTATCAAGCCAATTTGGATGTTCGATACAGCATGGAAGATTTTTTCAAGGGCTTGGAGATTCAGTTTTTGATAGTTTTGAAACAAGCCATCGAACAACAAGGATATTTGCCGAAATTCGAGATTAATAAGGTTAATTTAACCCATTATAACTTAATATTGAATTATCACTTCTAAACAAAATACTAGCCTATGGCTGAAAATTACAATAGCAATCTTTCCAATAACGAATCAAATAATACCGTAAATTCAAATGAGGAGAAATCCCATTTACCCGGTTGCTCATGCTGTAAACCCAATCGAAGAGGGTTTATTAAACAACTGGGAGCAGTAGGTTTGGGCTTAGGAGCTGCACCTTCTTTGGTGCATGGTTTATCGAGTTTGGATCCATCGGCCGGGAACACGAACCAATCCTTATCGGTCTCGCCGGGAATTCCCATGGATGCTTCGCATGCCCCATCGGACGAATCGGTATTGGCGTCAATCAAGAAATCATCGACCCTGAAATCCGGTAAAGCACAACACTTTACGCTGCTACATACTGCCGATATTCATGGGCAATTGTACGTTCATGATGAATTTTTTTTAGAAAACGGCAAACCCGTGTACAAGCGTAGAGGTGGTATGGCGCATTTGAAAACCATGATTAATGAAATCCGAAATGAAAATCCAGGGAACACCTTGGTGATTGATGGCGGCGATTGTTTTCAGGGCTCCGGGGTGGCAGCTTTGAGTCAAGGGAAAGCGATTGTGCCGTTAATCAATAATATCGGATACGATTTGATGCTTCCAGGGAATTGGGAGGTGGTTTACGGAAAAGATTTGATGATGCGCGATTTGGGTGGCTACCATGCAGCCAAAGTATGTGCCAATATGTATCACGATGTGCCGGGTTCGGATAATAAAGATTCGCTGTATCCGCCGTATTGGACAACCCGTGTTGCTGGCGTGAAAATTGGTTTTGTAGGGTATAACGATCCGCTCACGCCTAAGCGTCAATCCCCGGCGTACAGCTACGGTATCAAGTTTACTGACCCCGCCGAAAACGCACAGAAATTGATTAAATATTTGCGCGATTACGAGCAATGCAGTATGGTGTTTTTGGTGACTCACATGGGCTTGGCACAACAAGTAGATTTGTCCAACAAACCCTATGTAGAGGGGGCAGATTATATTTTAGGGGCCGATACCCACGAACGGGTGAGAAAACCGATCGAAGGGAAATATTCCAAGGTTACAGAGCCGGGCGCATTCGCTTCTTTCTTGGGTAAGTTGGATATTGTGGTAGAAAACGGGATTGTAAAAGAACATCATTATGAGTTGATGGATGTTGATCCTACACGGTATGCTGCCGATGCGGAAATGGAAGTCTTGGTTGAACAGGTAAGAACACCGTATAAAAAGCAGTTGGATACAGTTATCGGCGTAACAAAAACTCCGTTGGTGCGATATTATGTATTGGAAACACCCATGGACAATATGATTACCGATGCTTTAATGTGGAAACTGAAGCCGGATATTGCCCTGAGCAATGGATTTCGGTTCTGTCCGCCCTTGTTACCGGATCCAAAAACGGGCAAGGCCGAAATTACGGAAGAATATTTGTGGAGTATGTTACCCGTAGATTCCGAAGCAAAAAAAGCCATGGTATCGGGTAAGCAGTTATGGGATTGGTTGGAAAAGGAATTGGAAAATGTCTTTGCGGTGGACCCTGCTAAACGTTTTGGTGGTTGGGTGGTGCGATTTAAAGGTATGGAAGTGAATTTCACATCGGCGAAACCCAAAGGCAGTAGAATTAATTGGATTAAAGTGAAAGGGAAGAAGTTGGATTTGCAAAAGCTATATAGCATTGTTGCCTGCGAAAGAGAAGGAGATCCAGTTGATACGTTGTGCCGATTGGAAAAAGTGCAAAATCCGCAAAAACTAAATGTAACCTTGCACCAAATCATGAAAGATTATTTACAAGTAAATTCCCCGGTTTCACCCAAGATAGAAGGCAGAATTACTTGTACCGATAAGCCCATCACGTTGCTATCACAATTGGAAGGGTATGATTACGATTTCCGTTAAAGCAATAATGGAATATATTTTCAAGTGTGATATAAGTCACTGAAGGCTAAACGCATTTAGTACAATTTTGAAGTTTCCATAGTTAATAAAATAATTTAAATGCATACATCTTTGTTCGTTTTACAACTGCTACAAACGGCTGTTCCGATGGATACAGTTACTACCTTAGTTTCTGATTCAAATACTACAGAGATTGCCGCTCAGGTTTCTACATCCGTGGGCGATTCCGGCCTTACTTGGCTAACGATTTTTGGTTATGTAGGTGCCTTGTTGATGGGGCTGTCTTTGGGGCTGATTGGTGGCGGAGGTTCTATTTTAACGGTTCCAATTTTGGTAAAATTATTTGCCATTCCATCGGTGTTGTCTACGGCCTATTCGTTGTTTGTGGTGGGGTTAACCAGTTTGGTGGGTTCGGTTAGTCATATAAGAATGGGCAATGTGCATTGGAGAACGGCGTTGGTGTTTGGTGCGCCGAGTATAGTAACCGTTTTGTTGACACGGAAATATGTGATGCCAAACATTCCCGATTTGTTGTTTACGGTAGGTGGGTTTGAATTTACTAAAGCGGTGGCAGTGTTAATTCTGTTTGCTATTTTGATGGTGGCGGCATCGTATTCCATGATCAAACCTTCAAAAACATCGGAGAATATAGACAGTGCTGGCGATGCCAATTTCAATTATCCGTTGATTTTAGGAGAAGGATTGTTGGTGGGGTTTGTTACGGGTTTGGTGGGTGCCGGGGGTGGTTTTTTAATTATCCCGGTGCTGGTATTGATGGCCAAACTTTCCATGAAACAGGCGGTGGGTACATCGTTAATTATCATTGCTAGTAAATCATTAATTGGATTTTTCGGGGGCGATTTAAAAGCGGGAAATACCATCGATTGGCAGTTTTTATTAATCTTTTCGTCGATTGCGGTGGTGGGTATTCTTGTTGGAAGTCAGTTGAGTAAAAAGATTCCTGGCAGTAAGTTGAAGCCGGCCTTTGGTTGGATGGTGTTATTGTTGGGGATTTACATGATTTTGGATACGTTGGGAGTATTTGGAGGAGCGGCAGGCGGACATTAATTTTGAGGAAACAGTATTATGCAAAACGTTGAACGATTGGTTCGGTCCATAAACTCGTTGATGATCCTAATTGGCATATTGTTAATTACAGTTTTAAGTATGGGGATTTGGATATTGGTTGGAGGAAATGGTACCAATTCAAATCCAGCGACTGTAGATTCTGCGGCGTTGTTATTAACCGATGGTGACGGCACGGTAGGATTGCCGGCTTTGGATAAATCAGAAGGTATGTGGACACCCCCATCGGACGAAGAATTAAATAAATTGCCCAATGCCGAATTAATTAAATACGGTAAAGAACTCATTGCGAAGACATCGTTGTATTTGGGTCCAAAAGGAAGTGTGGCTAAGCTAACCAACGGGATGAATTGCCAAAATTGCCATTTAAACGCCGGTACTCAGCCTTGGGGGAACAATTATGCTGCCGTAGCATCTACGTATCCGAAATATCGCGGTAGAAGTGGAAGTATGGAGGATATTTACAAGCGGGTAGCAGATTGTTTTGAACGTTCGTTGAATGGCACTGCGCCGGTGAAGGGAAGCAAAGAGATGGAGGCAATTGTTGCCTACATAAACTTTGTAGGAAGCAATGTGAAAAAAGGCGAGAAGCCCAAAGGTACGGGCATTTACGAATTGGCATTTTTGGATAGAGCAGCAAGTCCTGAAAAAGGTAAAAAATTGTACGAAACCAAATGCGTAAGTTGTCATCAATCCGATGGAGCTGGTGTGTTAGCCGCTGATGGGAAATCCTACACATACCCGCCATTATGGGGTAAAAACAGCTATAACCACGGTGCTGGATTGTATCGGTTGTCGCGTTTTGCAGGATATATCAAAGCCAATATGCCTCAGGGGGCAACCTATTTGCAGCCACAATTAACGGACGAAGAAGCTTGGGATATCGCGGCCTATGTAAACAACATGCCAAGACCTGCCAAAGATTTGAGTAAAGATTGGCCGAAAATTGAAGAAAAAACATTTGATCATCCCTTTGGGCCGTTTGCTGATCCATTTTCCGAGGAACAGCACAAATTTGGACCATTTAAACCTATCAAAGACGCAAAAAAAGCAATAGCAAAAAAATAATAATATGAATATAGAACAAATTTACACGGGATGTTTAGCGCAAGGCGCTTATTACATTCACAGCCAAGGAGAAGCGATAATCATCGATCCCTTGCGTGAAGTGCAGCCGTATTTGGATCGATTGGCCAAAGACGGGGTGACGTTGAAATATATCTTTGAAACCCATTTTCATGCTGATTTTGTGAGTGGACATTTAGATTTAAGCAAGAAAACAGGGGCTCCCATCGTTTATGGACCCACGGCAAAACCCGATTTTGAGTGTTTAATCGCCGAAGATAATCAGGAGTTTAAAGTTGGAAATATTACCTTGAAGGTATTGCATACTCCAGGTCATACCATGGAAAGTACTTGCTTTTTATTGTTAGACGAACAGGGTAATCCACACAGTTTGTTCAGTGGTGATACCTTGTTTTTGGGCGATGTGGGCAGACCCGATTTAGCGCAAAAAGCAGCCGATATGACCCAAGAGCAGCTGGCGGGTATGTTGTATGATTCCTTGATGAATAAAATCATGCCGTTGCCAAACGAAGTAATGGTTTATCCAGCTCATGGCGCCGGCTCGGCTTGCGGTAAAAACATGATGAAAGAAACCATGGATTCATTGGGGCACCAAAAAGAGATGAATTATGCGTTGAACCAACCTAGCAAAGAAGCATTTATAGAGGCTGTATTGGATGGTTTGTTGCCACCACCTGCTTATTTTCCCATGAATGTGGCGATGAATAAAAAAGGGTATAGCTCGTTTGACGATGTATTGAATAACGGAATGCGTGCTCTAACTGCTGAAGAATTTGAGGTGGCTGTTGAGTCAACCGAAGCGGTTATGTTGGATACTCGTTCTGCCGCTGATTTTGCGAAAGGTCATATTCCACGAAGCATTAACATCGGAATTGATGGTCAATTTGCTCCTTGGGTGGGCTCGGTAATTGGCGATGTGAAAACTCCCATTTTATTAATTACCGCTGAAGGTAGAGAAGAAGAAGTGGTAACGCGATTGAGTAGAGTAGGGTTTGATAATTTGATGGGTCATTTGCAAGGTGGATTTGCTGGATGGACCGCAGCTGGAAAAGAGGTTGATACCGTAAACAGAATTTCGGCGGAGACCTTTGCATCTGAAGTGAATATTGGAACTTCCATAGTGGTGGATGTAAGAAAAGAAAGCGAGTACCGCGCCGAACACGTAGAAGATGCCTACAACAAGCCGTTGGATTTTATCAACGACTGGTTCGCTGGCGTAGGAAATGATGGCGAATTTTATATGCACTGTGCAGGTGGATACCGCAGTATGATCGCAGCTTCTATTTTAAAAGCCCGCGGAATACACAATTTCAAAGAGGTTGAAGGTGGTTTCGGTGCAATTGCTAAAACATCGGCGCCTAAAACAGATTTCGTTTGTCAGAGTAAACTAGTAAAATCGTAAACTATGATAGAATTTATTTCGCAACCCTGGCCCTGGTATGTGGCGGGGATTCTCATCGGACTAACAGTTCCAACGTTGTTGTTGTTGGGTAATAAGTCGTTTGGGATTTCCAGTTCACTTCGACATATCTGCGCGGCATGCATTCCGGCTAAGATTCCGTTTTTTCAATACGATTGGAAGCGCGAATCTTGGAATTTGTTCTTTGTAGGGGGTGTTTTAATTGGAGGATTTGTTGCGGCTACATTCTTAACCAATCCCAACGATGTGGTGGTGGCCGAAAAAACGCACGATCAATTATTTGCACTGGGAATAAAAGATTTTGGAGGATTGATGCCTGAAGATCTGTTTTCCTGGGAGAGTTTGGCAACATTACGCGGACTTGTATTTATGGTTTTGGGTGGATTCTTAGTAGGTTTTGGAACCCGATACGCGGGCGGCTGTACTTCGGGCCATGCGATCATGGGTATTAGTAACTTACAATGGCCATCGGTGATTGCAACCTGTTGTTTCATGGTAGGTGGATTCTTGATGACCTGGTTTGGATTGCCGTTTTTATTAAATTTATAAGGAGAAAATAGAATGAGTAAGCATACAGAAAACTTAGAGCAAACGGGTACCGCTTGTGTAAACCAATCGGAAATTACGCAACCCTGGTATTCCAATATAAAATATGCCGTGGTGGGTATATTGTTTGGGATCGTTTTTGTGAAGGCCGAGATTGTGAGTTGGTTTAGAATTCAGGAAATGTTCCGATTGGATTCTTTCCACATGTACGGAGTGATTGGTACTGCTATCGCCGTGGGGATGTTGTCTTTGCAAATTATTAAACGAAAGAAAATCAAATCGATAGACGGAGAGCTGATTGAGGTTCACGATAAGAAATTTGATAAAGGACAGATTTACGGCGGTTTGATGTTTGGATTGGGATGGGCCTTAACCGGCGCTTGTCCAGGTCCATTATTTGCACAAATTGGAGCAGGATTTACCGTGGTGATGATTACCTTTTTAAGTGCTGTTTTTGGAACTTGGGTGTACGGAAAGTTTAGTGATAAACTCCCACACTAATTCTCATTTCTTTGAGCGTTGTGGTGTTTCTTTTTGGAAAATCGGCGCTTCATTGTTTGGGGATAGATGGAGATAGAATACGAAAATGGGTTGAATTTATCATTCAGCCCATTTTTTTTGCTAGGTGACACAAGTTACTTTTCTGCTGGAAGTTCTGTGGTTGTTTTGTATCATAAAATAATACAATCATGAGTACAATAAAATCGTTAGTAAAAGAACAAGGCGCAACAGTAATTGATGTAAGACAGAGTTGGGAATATTCCGATGGTCACGTAGAAGGAGCCTTGAATATTCCATTGGATGAGATTCCCAATAGAGTATCCGATATTAAAGCAATGCACCAGCCAGTAATTGTGTATTGCAGAAGCGGCAGCAGAAGTGGAATGGCGGCTGGAATCTTGCAGCAAATGGGATTAGAGACGGTAATTAATGGCGGTGGTTTGGGGGATATGCAAATCCAATTGATGTAAGGTAGTTTGTATGCAGAATTTGTGGTATACGTTAACCCATCACTGGAATTTCGCTCGTGTAGTGAGATTGTTGATTGGTTTGTTAATTTTGTGGCAATCGATATTGAATCATGACGGTTTGATGATTTCGATGGCTGTTTTCTTTACGTCCATGGCTTTGTTTACCACGGGGTGCTGCGGAGTAGGGAATTGCGCAACGGATATCGACAAAACCGAACAAGAAACAAAAACAATACAATATGAAGAAATTAAATAAAATTGGTAGCCTGCTATTGGCTATAGGTCTTGCAGGTGTTGCTATGGCTGGTTGTGGGACATCAACGGTAAGTAAGAAGTCCGATGACGTAAATTCAACGGTTAGTGCCAGTGGAAATACAGAAACCGGAAATGTTGCGAATGCAAATGCATCCGAATCCGCAACGGAACAGAAACCTGCAGTTGCTGGAAAAACCATTATAGTGGATGTTAGAACTGTGGAAGAATGGAATGGCGATGGTCATGCCGATTGCACAATTAATATTCCTCTGCAAGAATTTGAACAGCGTATGGCCGAATTAAAAGGATACGGAAAAGTGGTTTTGGTTTGCAGAAGCGGTGGAAGAGCCGGAAAGGCCAAAGAGATGTTGGAGTCTTCTGGGTATTCCAATGTAGAGAATTTAGGGCCTTGGCAAAATGTGAAATGCCAATGATGAAATTCCAGTAGGTTCCATTTTAATTTCCCAAGGGATTTATGTGTGGTCCTAAATAAGATTAACATGTGCCGTCCTAAACAAGATTAACATGTGTGGTCCTCCCCCAAAAAATTGGTACAGCAAAACAAAGGCGAGTCTTCCCGGCTCGCCTATGTTTTTAGTTTACCCTGAGGTTTTTTGTATATTTGTATTACGTTGAAGCATCGGATTTTTCTTTGGATTTGTGTTTTTGCACTAACCCCCGTCAAGGGCTTTTTAGGGCTTGGCAAGTTGATGCATCATTATATCGAACACAAAGAGAAAAAGTCGGATTTAGGGGTTGTGGAGTTTTTATACATCCATTATGGATCTGAAATGCACGAAAAGGATGGTCACCCACAAACGGATCATCAATTACCCTTTCTAACGTTAGATGCAATATCGTTGTTGCCCAATTTAACCATCGGAGCTTCATCTTGCTCATTGATTCAGGATATCGGTTTTTTTCAAGAATTTGATTCTCCTATTACCCCCAATTTTGAGGGGTTGACCGGTGTTTGCAGCGATATTTGGCAACCTCCCAAGTTGGGATAATGCCTCGATAACTGCCACGGAAAGTTTCATTAACGTTAAGAGTTCCGAATGTTGTATTTTGATATCGCTCAATGTGCAATATGGTGTCTCGTTAGTATCCTAACATGAACCCTAAGATGGTTAGGATGTAGAATCTAAATCGTTGGTTGTTAATTCAAGAAATTCCAAATCTAGGATTTCTTTGGTTTAAAAAATTCTAATGAACATTTAATGGAAGTGGTGAGTCTTCTCGAAAAAATCACAAAAAATCATGTTAAAAAAAATAATTTCTTACAGTGTAACGAATAAGTTAATAATTGCTTTTGGTGTATTAGCACTAATCATTGGGGGTGTTTGGCAGTTGACGAAACTCCCCATTGATGCGGTGCCCGATATTACAGACAACCAAGTTCAGGTAATTACGGTGGTTCCGTCGTTGGGTGCACCGGATGTAGAACGATTAATAACCATACCCATCGAACAAGGGACGAGAAACATTGGAGGGTTGCACAGTATGCGCAGTTTTTCTCGTTTCGGTTTGTCGATTGTAACCTTGGTGTTCGATGAAGATGTGGATGTTTATTGGGCTCGACAACAAGTTTCCGAGCGATTGGTTGTAGTTCAACAACAGCTGCCTCCGGGATTGGCAGTGCCCAGCATGGCTCCAATAACTACAGGTTTGGGAGAGATTTATCAGTATGTTTTACGACCTGCACCGGGGTATGATGTTCGATATTCTCCCACGGAGCTACGGACTTTGCAGGATTTTGTGGTACGAAGACAACTGCGGGGTGTTCAAGGTGTAGCAGATGTTTCAAGTTATGGTGGTTTCCAAAAGCAATATGAGGTTGCATTAAATCCTGATAAAATGCGGCAGTTGCATATTGGTTTGAATGATGTTTTTACGGCGTTACAACAAGAAAACAATAATGCCGGTGGTACCTATATCGAAAAAGGTATGCAAGCATTGTTCATTCGAACCGAAGGGTTGTTGAAGTCCATACCTGAAATAGAAAATATCGTTATAAAACGTTTTTCTGGTTCCCAAATTATCACCGTTAAGGATATTGCTACTGTTCAGGAAGGTAAAGCTACACGGTATGGTGCTTTGTGTTATAACGACCAAGGGGAAGTAGCAGGTGCAGTTGTAATGATGGTGAAAGGGGGTAATTCCAGTGAAGTTATTAAAAACGTTAAAATTAAGATTGCTGAAATTCAGCAAATGTTACCCAAAGGAGTGATCATAGAGCCGTTTTTGGACCGTACAAAGATGGTGAATAATGCAATTTCAACCGTTGAGAAAAATTTAGCAGAGGGCGCCTTGATTGTTGTATTTGTATTGGTGTTGGTCCTTGGGAATTTGCGCGCTGGATTAATCGTTGCCTCCGTAATTCCCTTAGCCATGTTATTTGCGGTTATCATGATGAATTTATTTGGAGTTAGTGGGAATTTAATGAGTTTAGGGGCCTTGGATTTTGGATTAATTATAGACGGTGCTGTGATCATCGTGGAATCGATATTACATCAGTTATGGAAACGAGATTTGTTGGGAACCTATTCCAAAGAGCAACGTGAAGGATTAGTGGTGGATAATGCTGGAAAAATGATGAACAGTGCAGTGTTTGGGCAGTTGATTATTTTGGTGGTGTACTTGCCGATTTTTTCCTTGCAAGGAATTGAGGGTAAGATGTTTACACCGATGGCTCAGACCGTGGCATTTGCTTTGGTGGGCGCATTTTTACTGTCTTTAACCTATGTTCCCATGATGTGCAGTAAGTTCATTCCGTTAATTCCTGGGAAATTTCAAGCCAAGAGCGAGCAAGTAATTCATGCGGTGGAATTATGGTTTATACCTAGGCTTCGTTGGGCAATGCATCATTTTAAATCGTTGATTTCTGTAGCGATAGTCTTGCTGATTATTTCCATTTATGGGCTTATGCAGTTGGGCGGTGAGTTTATCCCAGAGTTGGAAGAGGGTGACTTTGCTGCCGATACCCGAATTCTTACTGGAAGTAGTGTAAAAGCTACGGTGGAGGCTACTCAACGTGCATCGGAATTATTATTAAAATCGTATCCTGAAATTGAGAAAATCGTAACAAAAATTGGAAACGGAGAGATTCCCACAGATCCAATGCCGATGGAAGCTAGCGATTTAATGATTATTTTGAAAGATAAGAAGGAATGGACATCGGCGGATAATTATGATGATCTAGCGGAAAAAATGAGCAAAACGGTTTCGGTAATTCCGGGATTGTCGATTGGTTTTCAATATCCTGTACAAATGCGATTTAACGAGTTAATGACAGGTGCTAAGCAGGATGTAGTTTGTAAAGTATATGGAGATAATATGGATACATTAGCCAAAATCGCAAAAGTTATTGGTCATAATGTTTCAAGTATTGACGGGGCGAAAGATATCTACGTAGAACAAGTAGTTGGACAACCGCAAGTATTAGTTACCCTAAATCGGGATAAAATGAAAATCATGGGACTTCGAACCGATGAAATTAATAAATTGGTGGAAGCTTCTTTTTCTGGAGCCGTTGCGGGTAAGATTTATGAGGGCGAACGGCCGTTCGATTTAGTAGTTCGTATTGATGAAGTTAATCGAAATTCGGTGGAGGATATACGGGAAATGCCTATCACATTGGATAATGGGGATGTTATTCCATTATCCTCAGTGGCCGAGGTAAAACTTATCAATGGCCCCAATCAAATACAACGTGAAAATGCACAACGTAGAATCATGATTGGATTTAATGTTCGGGGAAGGGATGTAGAATCGGTGGTGAAGGATCTGCAATTAAAGTTAAAGAAGTTTGCATTGCCTACAGGGTATTGGATTCAATACGGAGGTAGTTTTGAGAATTTGCAACGCGCAAGAACCCGCTTAATGCTCGCTATTCCTGCTGCTTTGTTGCTGATTTGTATACTGTTGTATTTTGCTTTTAATTCGATTGCCATCGCCGTTTTGGTGTTTTCGGCAATTCCACTTTCTTTAATCGGTGGAATTGTGGGATTGGTGCTCCGCGATATGCCATTTTCTATATCGGCCGGTATTGGTATGATTGCCTTGTTTGGGGTAGCTGTGTTAAATGGAATCGTATTGGTTGCTGAGTTTAAACGGCAAGAACTGGAAAATCCTAATTTGGATAGAGAATCATTAATTATTCAAAGTACAGCGAAACGTTTACGACCGGTATTGATGACGGCCTTGGTAGCGGCACTTGGATTTTTGCCAATGGCATTAAGCACTGGTGCGGGCGCAGAGGTTCAAAAACCATTAGCCACCGTGGTAATTGGCGGGCTTATTACGGCTACTTTATTAACGCTGTTGCTACTTCCTTCGATGTATTTGCGCATATCAATAAGGAATTCATCAAGAAAGGGATCCAATGGTGGAAATTCGGAATCTGCGAATACTTCTTCTGCCGTTTCAATAGGGTTATTAATCATTTCTATGGGTTTCTGTTCCACAGGATTTGCTGCTGCAAAGGAATTTGGTGTTTCGCAACAGATAGAAAAAAGTTTAAAGGTTGGTGTAACGGAGGATAGTCTAATGTTGGGGCTAACGGATATGCGAGATGTTAAACGATTGGATTTATCATCGGCTTTAACTATCGGAAAAGCGAATAATAAAGGTTTGCAAGTTGCGCAATGGAAAGAAAAGGCGGGTTTGGAACAAGGTAGTTATAAGATATCCGCCCCCTCCGCGTCAATTACTTCGGATTTGGGGCAGGTAAATTCATGGTATGGCGATCAAAAATATGGTATTAATCAGACTTTATTTCTGCCAGGATGGTACCGCGCCGATTATCAACGCAGACAGCAAATTTCAGCGGAGTTTTCGAGAGAAAAGGAACTCATTGAATTGCGATGGGAAATCGGAGTGAAACAACTGTATCGAAAGTTAGAATTGGCACAATGGCAAATTCAGATGTTGAATTCCTTGGTTGGATTTAGTGAGTTGACCCTGCAGAAAATGCGCGATCGATTGCAATTGGGGGATGTTAGTCAAATGGATTTTAATCAAATGCAAAATGTACACGAGCAATTGATGATGCAGCGATCTAATTTTCTAACACAGTTGGTTAGCGATGCAATACATTTGGGTTGGTTGTTGGGTGAATCTTCGGCAGTAATTCCTGCTGAATTCAATGCAATGCCTACCAAATCAGAGAATAATTTGCCTCAAATTTATCTGGATGCTCAATTACAAAGATTGGTAAATTCTGTAATTGACCAAAATAATGATAAGTTCAATGCGGCTTCCGAAAACAGTCACCCATGGCTGCGCTTAGAATTAGCTAGAGCAGAACGCATGGATTGGGAATGGCGACAAGCAAAGTCGATGTTATATCCACAAGTTCAAGTGGGATTTGTGAAGCAGAGTTTTCAGGGATTTATTCAGTTGCCTCAAGGGGATGTGTTTTATGATAAAAAACCCCAATTTTCGCAATGGCAAATTGGATTACAAGTACCATTGTTTACTACTTCCGTTCGGCAAGAAGCGAACTCAAAGCAATCCTTATGGAAGGCACAAATTTTACAAGCCGAGTACACAAAATCTGAAATAGATGCGGAATACAATAAATTGAATCAGCAAAAAATCAATTTAATCGGACAATTGGATAGATACCAAAACACATTGTTGCCGAATTCTGTGCAAAGTTTTGATATTGCTAATTTCCAATTATCGGTAGGCGCGATTTCGGTGTTTCAGTGGGAATTGTTGGTTCGTGGATTAACACAAAATTATTTGGATTACTTTGGATCTATTCAAGATTTGTCTTTTACACAGTTAATGTTAACGTATTATAAATCAAATTAATAAAAATGAAAATGTTCAATATAAAAAATGGTTGTCTGGTATTGCTAAGTATTGTAATACTGCAGGCGTGCGGCAATAAAGAAGCGATGAATGTTACTTCGGAAAGTCATTCTAAATCCGAAGATTCAATGGATTTAGGGATTGTATTGTCTGATTCGCAGCAAAGAGTAGCCAAGATTAAATTGGCGAATATGGAGCAGCAAAAATTAGGTGGTTCAATACGGTTGGTTGGCGAAGTGGTTGCGGCACCAACTGGGTTTGAATCGGTAGTGGTACCGGTAGGCGGGATTATCCAATCCATTAAAGTAAAACCCGGGGATCAAGTGAAGTTGGGTCAAGTATTGTTTACTTTAGCCGGTTCCTCTGTGATAGAATGGCAGGAGCAATACTTAGAATCGGCCCAACAATTGAAGTTGATGCAAAGCAATTGGGAGAGAGACAAACAGTTGTTTGAAAAGAGAGCGATCAGTGAGAGGCAATGGCAGGAATCCCAATCTCAATTTCAAATAGCGGATTCGAAATACAAGGCTTTTAAAGCGAAATTGGCTTTGTTAGGAATATCTACTACTACGATGGGGAATGGTAATATTCAGTCTGTAGTTAGTATGCGATCTCCTGCGGATGGAATGGTGGAAAAGGTGGCTTTGAATCAAGGAGATTTTGCAAATTCGGATGCAGTGGTTATTCGACTTACAAAACCATCGGCTCAACAATGGGTTATTCGAGCTTTACCGCAGGATGTAGATATGTTATCGGTAGGGAATCGTTGCGTTTGCACTTTTGTAAATGGAAAGTCTGTAGAAACAAAAATTAGTTCAATGGCTTCGGAATTGGGTGCCAATAACTTAATAAATGTTTATGTTCAGTCGATCTTAGGAAAGGGATGGACGCCTCGATTTGGCAGTAGCTTTTCGGCTCAAGTATATCTAAATGATCAACAAAATTGGGTATTGCCTACTGCTGCAGTGATTGAATCGGATGGAAAAAAATATTGCTTTGTTTCTGTAAAATCCGGAGTGTTTCGTTTGACAGAAATTGAAACCTTGGGTTCGGCTGATGGATTTTGGATTATTAAAAAGCCATTAAACGATAAAGTTGTAATGGAAGGTGCTTATTGGATTTGGATGCAAATGAATCAGTCTGAAGAGTAGACGGTGTTTCAAAAAGAGGTTGTCTGGGATGTGTTTATTGGTGGGCTTATTGAGTTTTTTTGGCCAGAAGTTCCCAAGACCAAACTCCCAGTTTATGAAGGCGATATCGCAGTGCAACGCCCAAACACCCTAAGCCGTACACAGCCGAATTTTTGAGATTAATGGAACTGGCTTCTGGGAAATATTTGGTAGGGCAACTCACTTCACCAATTACGTAGCCGGCATTAACCGCCTGCGCCATGATTTGATTATCGAATAAGAAGTTGTTGGAGTTTAGTTCCCAGAGCGTATTCTCCAACACTTCTTTGGAAAAAGCTCGGTAGCCAGTATGGTATTCGCTAACATGTTGACCCATCAACAGGTTTTCAACCCAGGTGAGGATTCGGTTGGACAGGTATTTTATCATAGGCATTCCTCCTTTCAAAGCGCCAACCCCCAAAATTCTAGATCCTAAAACCACGGGGTATAATCCGGTAGCTACCATATGTGCCATGGCCGGTATTAGTTTGGGCGTGTATTGGTAATCGGGGTGTAACATGATGATGATATCGGCATTTAATTCCAGTGCTTTTCGGTAACAAGTCTTTTGATTTCCGCCGTATCCCAGATTTTTTTCGTGTTTTATTCGATGTTTAATCCCTAATTTTTCACCTAATTCTAAGGTTTCATCGCCTCCTGCATCGTCAACCAAAACTACATCATCCACAACATCCATGGGGATTTCCCGGTAGGTGCGCTCTAATGTTAAGGCCGCATTGTAGGCAGGAAGAACCACCACAACTTTTTTCCCATGAATCATTGGGCGAAAATAACCAAGGATAAGGGTAAATTTGCAAGTGCTCAGAAAGCATGTTTTATTATCATGGAAATTAGTTTCAATTTATTGCGGTTAGCAACTCTGAAAATTTCTGAGGGATTGGGACTGATTTTTTTCTGTTGGTTATTATGGCTACCGCAGCAACTTGTTGCTCAAGCAGCGGAAATTAACATGCCAGAAGGAAGTTTGCCCATGTTGAATTTTATTCAGTATGGAGATTCTGCTAAAATAACCCAGTGGAATGAGCGGCGGCGGCAGTCTGAAATGCAAGGAATGCCATTGCAAATATTGCATATTGGGGATTCCCATATCCAAAGTGGAGCATTGTCATTGGTGGCGCGAAAGCAGTTACAGCAGGTTTTTGGCTATGGAGGATTGGGGTTAACTTTTCCTTATGCGGCTGCCAAGACGTATACTCCTCGAGGCCACAAAACTCGGTTCACAGGAAAGTTTAATTTCGCTAAGAGTTTCACATTACCTCCCAAATTGCCGTTAGGATTGTTGGGTGCAACGGTACAAACTTCGGATCCAACGGCGAAATTGCGATTTTTAAATTTGCCCCCGGCGCCGGTTAATACTAAATTTATGGTAGAGGTTTGGGCCGATGGCTCTGATTCCATGTTTCAACTTCAAGTTTGGGATGGAAAGGTTTGGAAGTCGATGGATGCGGTTCAACATTCTCCGTTTTATACTCAGGAAGTTGCAACTGAAGGTAATCGTGTATTATCAGATACCACAACCGATGCTGTGGAATTAGTGAATGCAGAATTGCCAATATCTACCATATTTTTTGAGGATTGGAAAGTGTATCGATGTGTAATTACTGCCTCGGATTCCGTTGTTATTCGATTTCAAAAATTAGACGAAAAGCAACGTCAAATTGAAATTTACGGTGTAAATATATACGCAGTTTCAAACTTGGGTGCAGATACAGGAGCGAAAGTTGCTCAGCCGTCTGGGCTGCTCTATCATTCGGTGGGCATGGGCGGAGCTCGGTTTGAGTCCTTGTTGTACGAGTCCTTACTTCCTCAGCAGTTACAATACTTGAATCCACAACTGGTAATCTTGGATTTTGGCACCAACGACATCGCTCCGTTATCGGTATATCCCGATAAGTTGCGGGAGCAAATCGAAATGTCTGTGGATATCGTACAACATGCATTGCCGAATGCATTGGTAATGTTGGTAACGCCGATGGATATGGAATTTAAAGGGAAAAAAGTGGTTCATACCTATCCTTTGGCGGAAGAAATCAAAGAAATTGCTCAACAAAAAGGTTGTTTGTTGTGGAATTACTATTGGATAACTGGGGCAAAAGGCTCGCTTTCACGTTGGCAATTGGATAAGAAAGTTTCCTCGGACGGAATACATATGACAGAGCCGGGATATTGGTTAAAAGGAAATCTATTGGCAACGTCTGTATTGGAGTTGTTGTCTAGCGCGAATACGGGTAATTTGCCGCAACAGCGGTGGTTAAATGAGGATTCTGTTTGGCTGGTTTGGAATGGTATTTTATCAGAAAAACAGCGCAGGAATTCCAATGCAGTAACCTTGAAACCTGTCGCTAAGCCTGCATCTATTCAGACCAAAAAAGATGGTGCGGGTGTGGCATCTACTTCCAAAAGTTTCCCGGAAAAAAATCAACCTGTAAAAACCGCAGCTGCTAATATTGAAACTGCTAAAAATAATCCTTTAATAAGTGGTCCAACTAATAGCAATCCGGTAAGAAATTCTCCGATTAAAACCTCTCCATTTATTAATCCTCAAGCTGCGGTACTGCCTTCAAAAAATCAAGTATCCACTGCTTCTCAAGAACGAAATAAATCCAAAGTGGTGGAGAAGAAAATGCGCCACACGGTGAAGCCGGGGGAGGATATATTTGATATAGCTTTTGAATTTGGGGTAACCGTTGCTCAAATTAAAAAATGGAATGGATTAAATTCCAATAATTTACAAGCGGGAAAGGTAATTGTTATTGTAAAATCCGCACCGGTAGGTCCTCGTCGATAATTTTATTTAGGAATCGAAAAAAATTGTACATTCGTTTTGATTTACCCTAGCCTTTAAGCAAACGTTAAACCCCATTGAAAATAGATAGATGATGTTGCAACGAATTAATTCGGGATTGATTTTTGGGATATCGGCGATATATCCAATATTTATTCAGGCTCAAACTGTGGCTGCAGTAGGTGGAAAATCGGCTACAAATGCCAGTGCTACCAAGAATTTAGTGATATATTCATTGACGGAGGACAAGCATTCAACGGTAGATAAAAAGTTTATTTTACAAGAAATTAAGGGGGAATTACCCGTTGTAGTTTGCAATACGAAACCCGAGGTTGCCGCCGCTATCAATAACTATTTGTATGAATCCCTGGTAGCCGATGAGTTAGACGGTGTTTATGGAGATGAAGAAATAGATGAGTCATTGGTGTCGCCTGAATTGGGAACTACACCATCGTTGGATTCTTCAACTGCGGATATCAGCAACACGGATTTAACCATTACGGGAGAATTAGATTTTTATGGAATTTTAGGAAACAAAACCTTGTTGGGGTTAACTGTTTTTTATGAAACGAAGCTGGTAACAGGATCCGTTAAAAATCCATTGTACGTAGAGCGAAATCACTATTTGTTTGATGCTTCTACGGGCGAAGCAATATCGTTTGATTTATTGTCGAAGTTGCTCAATGTAACTCCAGACGTATTGCAGCAACGTATTTCATCGGCATATCGTTTTGCGGTGGATGAAGCGCTAAAACAGCCTTGTTTGGTTGAGAATACAGATATGGCAGGATTGTTGAAATTGAATCAACAACTGAGAAAATCTGATTTTTTAGCCGACGAGTTTGTACGTTCCATTCCTGTTTATTTGCGTGGAAATTCGGTAGTATTTGATAGGCCCGTATTGCCCGATGCCTATAAAGCCTGTGACCCTATGGGGATTGTAATGGAAATCAACCCTAAGTAGTTGCTTTAAATCAACCCGTTGATTATCATAAAATAATCGACCAAAATTACGGGTAATTTCCTCGGCACTGCTTACATTTGATTTATGGATCTTTCATTAATTATTATTTCAGTTTCTGTATTATTGGTATTGGCCTTGTCCATTACAACCGTTCAACAAGGTACTGTTTACGTAATCACCATGTTTGGTAAATACCAGCGAATTATGGGACCCGGTTTGAACTTCAAAATTCCATTTTTAGAAGTGGTTTACAGAAAAGTTTCGGTACAAAATCGTTCTATCGAATTGGATTTTCAGGCGATTACACAGGACCAAGCAAACGTTTATTTTAAGGCGATGTTGCTGTATTCTGTTTTTGATAACCAGGAGCAAACTATCAAGAATGTGGCCTTTAAATTTGTGAATGACCGTGATTTTATGACGGCGTTGATTCGTACAATTGAGGGTTCGGTACGTGGTTTTGTGGCTACAAAAAAGCAAGCTGAAATATTATCGTTAAGAAAGGAAATAGTAGAATCTGTAAAAGACAGCATTGATAGTGTTTTAGAGAGTTGGGGATACCACTTATTGGATTTGCAATTAAACGATATCACTTTTGATGATGTTATTACGAAATCGATGGCTCAGGTGGTGGCTTCTTCCAACTTGAAAGCTGCAGCAGAGAACGAAGGTCAAGCCTTGCTGATTACCAAAACAAAAGCCGCAGAAGCGGAAGGGAATGCTATAAAAATTTCGGCCGAAGCAGAAAAAATTGCGGCACAATTGCGCGGTGAAGGGGTGGCTTTGTTTAGAAAAGAAGTTGCTAAAGGTCTCAGTGATGCGGCAACGCAAATGCAAGGTGCAAATTTAGATTCTTCCTTTTTGTTGTTCAGTATGTGGACCGAAGCCATTAAGAATTTTGCTTCCGAGGGAAGTGGTAATGTTATTTTCTTGGATGGTTCTACCGAAGGAATGAATAAAACCATGAAGCAGATGATGGCAATGATGGCATCGGACGAGTTGGATTTAACGGATAAGAAAACTAAGAAATAAGTGAATTCAGGCTGGTTTTATTGGCCAAATTTTATAGGAGAAGAGACGGCCACACAGTGGCTGCAATCGTTACGAGCCGATACGCATTGGGAGCAGGGTAGTTTGCGAATGTATGGCAAAGAAATACCTTTCCCCAGACTGATGGCATGGTATGGAGAGGAAGGTACAGCCTACCGATTCTCTGGGAAAACCTATCAGCCTCAAGGATTTACTTCCTTGCTATCAAACATAAAAGAGACCATCGAAACAAAAATTCTCCACCATTCGGAACTTTCAGTGCATTTGCCAACTGTGGGATTTAATTCCGTATTGCTAAATTGGTATCGGCAGGGACAAGATTCTATGAGTTGGCACGCGGATGACGAAATCGAATTAGGGCCTCAACCCTTGATTGCTTCGCTTAGTTTAGGCGCTCCCAGGTGGTTTCATTTTAAACCCAAAGTTAGGAGTGCTGAAAACGAGCGCTTGCGTTACGACGAGGTGTTTGGTCGGGAATCTCATTCTAATTTGGCTGGATGGAATTCTAGGATAGATTTATTTGGAGAGGATGTATCTCAGCCCGTTTCTTCAACCCAGAAAATTCTGTTGGAGCATGGTTCGTTGTTGCTAATGTTTGGGAATTCACAACGCGATTATGTTCATGCCTTGCCAAAAACGAAGAAATTTATATCGGATCGAATCAATCTTACATTTCGGACAATTTTCCCTTAGGTGATTAAACTACTTTCGCATGGGATTCAATGTTGACGTTTTGTTAAGTAAGAAAATCAATACAATGTATTTGCGGATAGTACTAGGTTATGTGTTGTTTGTACAATGCTCTTCGCTGTTTTCTCAATCGGTTTCAGATAAAAATATTCAGTCCTATTTGGATTCTGCTAAACGAGAATGTTTGCGTTATCAACCCAAAGATTCTGGAGGGATTATCGGTCTGCCATTTCCGTATTACTCCCCAAGTCCCGGTAAGGACGCTATGTTTTCCGAGTTGTATTATTGGGATTGTTTTTTTACTAATCGATACGGATTACTGAGCAGCAGAAGTGAGGAAGATTTGAAAATGGCCGTAAATCAAGTAGATAATTTTATACACTTGGTAAATCAATTTGGGTATGTACCCAATGCCAATCGTTTTTCCATGTTAAATCGAAGTCAACCTCCGTTTTTGTCGTTAATGGTAAGGGATGTTTTCGAACGAACAGGGGATATAAACTGGTTGGGGACCGCGGTAGTTGCCTTGGAAAGGGAATATCAATTTTGGATGCAAAACCGTATGGACTCCTTTCTTTTTGGATCTCGGTGGGTGGCGTTGAATCACTATGGGCATCATGCTAAGGATTCGTATTTGAAACACTTTTATGTTGTTGTAATTCAGCGTTTACGACGGAATATGGATTCTTCTGTGAAATTGGCTACGGCTGATCCATCGTACATTAATATTTCGAAATTGGATTCCTTGAAGCAAGCTGCCCACTGGTTGGCAGAGGCAGAAAGTGGTTGGGATTTTACGCCTAGATTTTCGGGTAGGTGTAACGATTTCTTTCCGGTTGACCTAAATGCCATACTGGCTGATTACGAAAGAAATTTGCATTGGATGTATGCGCAGCTGCTGCCCTTTGAAACGGTTGAATTTGAGAAAGTGAGAATTGAACAACGAATGTTGGATTTGGAAAAGGCTGGTGCAAAAAGAATTCAGGCGATGAAATTGTTGATGTGGAATAAAGAAATGGGAGTGTATTACGATTTTGACAAACTGCGGGGTACGCAATCAACTTATTTAACTGCGGCCTCGTTTTTCCCTGTTTGGCTGGGTGTAGGTACTCAGAAGGGATTGTTTGTACGAAACAGTAAATCGTTAAGAATCACAAATAAATCGGCTGAGACCTTATTGAAACTGCTATCAGATGATTGTTTGATGCCTATGGAGAAACCGGAAGTGTTTACCTACCGTACCCAATGGAATTATGGAAATGTTTGGCCCCCGTTTCAAGCCATAGCGGTTGAATCCATTAGAGCCAATTTTCCAGACCGTTATTCGTTTTGGGCTTCAGTAATTGCTACCTCTTTCTGTGGGAAGGTTGAGGTGGAATTTGATAGGGTGGGGCAGTTAAAGGAAAAATATGGAATTGGTTCGTACAATAGCACAGAAGAATACGCAACCCCCGCGATGATGGGTTGGACATCCGCTGTTTATCGATACTTGAAATTTACGGGTTATTGATGTCGTAAATACCATAATATTCAGTAATTTCGAATAAGAAATCATGCTTTCAAGTAAATCGTTAGGAGTCTTTTTATTGAGACCAATTTTTAATGGGGGACTCGTTCGTCGATTTGTGTTTTTTGCATGGTTTTGGTTGATGGTACAGGGGTTTTCTTCCAATTTATTGGCTCAACCTTGTGGTAATTCCAATACGATTGGCGGGTATCCCCTACCCAAAAAGTGTTTTGAGATCGTAAGTGTATTGGTGGATGCCTGCGATGGTTCTAACGAAGGTCAGAATGAAATGATTCGATTGGTCATTGGGAGTAAGACGGTAGCGCCAGGATTGATAACAGTTCCTGTATTTAAAACCGGCAGAGTGAATTGGGGTGATGGGGCGCAGAATCAATTTTTAGGTTTTAGCGAAGGAAATTCTTCGTTAAAGTCCAAAATTGATAAACTAAATAATCGTATTGCAGCTGCTGGCAACTGCGGATTTCTAATTTTTGTACCCAATTCCGGTAGAATTCCACAACGATCCCAGGCTTTAATTATTACATCGGAATCGTTTAATCCGGATGCACAGGATTTTTCAGATTTGCAGGATACGCTGTATGTAATCGTTCAGAAATCTGGAAACACCGCGGGTCATTTCGTTAATTTTGGTACGGCGGCCAATAGACAATTTATTTTGGGGTATAACGGAGATTGCGCCGACACGGTGGAATATGATCGCGGAAATTTGGTTAAAATTAACGGAGTAAAAGGAAGCGAAGACGGTGCCGTAGTAGATTTTGATTTTGACGGGAATACTACTTATACAAACTATGGATGTAGGGTGCCAGCCCCGAAGATTACGGTTGATATTACTCCACTATCAGCTGTTCCTTGTGGAGTAACCCAATTCAATCTCAAAGGAATGGTTAAAGGCAGTAATTGTTTTCAGTGGAAACTTGAAAATGCGAGCTTTGGGTATTTCGATAAATCCACAGAACTTAGCACTAAATTAACGGTTAAACCCAGTTATTCTGGAAAGTTAAAGGTTGTTTTACAGGCTTGGGGCAATTGTGCTATCCCCGTAACCGATACCTTGGTGATTGATATTCAAACCACACCCACATCGGATTTTACCATTGATTCCTCAGCCAAACCAATATATTGTTTTCAACGAAAAGATCTAGGTGGAGTTCAATGGAAATGGAGCGGGGGTAATTTTATAAGAGATTCTGCTATTACTGCAATTTCCTGGTGCGATTCTTTTGCCGAAGGTAAACACAGGATTTGTTTACTTGTTACCGGTAGTTCGGGTTGTAAGGATACACAATGCTATGAATTTACGGTAACTAAGGAGCCAGTTACTCCTAAAGAACCGTATCTAAATTTAGCCAATGTCTTTACCCCAGGGGATCCAAAAGATGGGAAAAACGATGT
>JACCDK010002125.1_pt1 | contig 35607 bp, 32 predicted proteins | sample 7445871 | NCBI WGS metagenome assembly JACCDK01 (sample SAMN15323436, study PRJNA562643) | freshwater metagenome | isolation source: river surface water | place: USA:Blue River Watershed | collected 2017-08-15 | reverse complement strand
TCGCGTGACGGACAGTCGACCTATTGGATCAATAACCAGGCGGTGCGCCGTAAGGATGTGTACGACCTGTTCATGGGCACCGGATTGGGGCCTCGGGCCTACGCCATTATCGGTCAGGGGATGATCTCTCGGGTCATCGAGTCACGCCCCGAGGAGTTGCGCGTATTTCTGGAGGAAGCGGCGGGCGTGTCCAAGTATCGCGAGCGTCGCAAAGAGGCCCAGGGCCGGTTATCGGACACCCGGGAGAACCTGGCCCGTATTGAAGACATTCGCTTGGAGCTCGATGGCCAGATCGGTAAGCTCGAGCAGCAGGCCGAAGTCGCGGCACGCTTTAGCGAACTCACTGATCGTCGGGATGAGAAGCAGCGGTGGTTGTGGTGGACCCGGCGTGAAGAGTATGTGCAGAGTATCGAGAAGTTCGCGGCCAAGCGCCGCGAGACCGAACTGCAGATTGAGAGCCAAACGGCGGCCCTGCGGCATATCGAGCGTGAACTCGAGGAAACCCGTGTCGCGTACAACGAGGCCTCCGATGCGGTCCACGATGCCCAGCAGGCACTCTACGAAACCAATACCGAGATCCAGCGCATCGAGAGCGATCAACGCCGTCTGCGCGAAAATCGCGAGCGCGCTGTCTTGGCCAAAGAACATGCCCAGCAGGTCATTGAGAGTGAGACCCTCGCGCAACAGGATGGCGAATCCAAACGAATTGCAGATCAGGAGTCTTCGGCACTTGCGGATGTGCAGTTGGCCGAAAAGCGTCAGGAGCTGGAGCGGATTCAGGCCACCATCGCTCCGTTGGAGCAGACCCTGGCGTCGCGCAATGAATCCTTGACCGCGGCCCAGGCCGATGTGGCCGCGGCCCAGGCCGAGCGACGTGCGCTGTCCGAGCGCCACCAGGACATTGGTGCACGTATACATCGGCTCGAGCAGAAGATCGAAGAGCAGGATCGTGAGCGGCTCTCCATCGAACGCGTGGATCCCTCCACAAAGTCATTAATGAGTGCCCAGCGCCAGGAGGCGCTTGCCGCCGCGGAGTCGGCGACGGGCCAACTGAGCGCCGCGGAGACCGCCATCGACTCGGCCGGTCAGGAACGTGATCGCCTATCGAGCGAGTGGCAGTCGGCCCGCGAGCGCTTGGCCCATTTGCAGGCTCAGCATGAGGCGCTCACGAGTCTGCAGTCCCAGGTCGATGCGAAGGATGGGCTGCGGCCATGGCTTGCGCGCCAGGGCATGGACACCAAACCACGACTGTGGGAGAGCGTGAAGGTCAAAGAGGGTTGGCAGACGGCCGTGGAGGCCGCCCTTGCCGATCGGATCGGTGCCGTGGAGATCGGTGCGCTCGATCAGGCGACCCGCTTCGCCAATGATCTTCCTCCCGCCCGTTTAACCCTGTTTTCAACGGATGCAAAGGCATCGGTGACGCCAGCGGCGGATAGCCTCGCCCAGCAGATTGTGGGCGAGAGTGCCGCGGCCATCGTGGTGAAACAGTGGTTGGTCAATTACCGTTGCGCGCCGAACATCGGTGCGGCGATCAGCAGCGCGCGTGGCGGTGATGCGGTGTGGATCACGGCCCAAGGCCACATGGCCAGCCAGGGAGTTATTCGTTTTTATGCAGAAGAGGACCAGCAGGCCGGAATATTGGCCCGCCGCAGCAAGATTGAGCAGCTCGACACACAGATGCGCGCGCAGCAACTGGTGGTGGATGAAACCGGACTGTCCGTGCAGCGTGCCGAGCAGACACTGGCGAATCGAAAATCGGAACTTGGCGCGTTGCGTGATCGCGCGCAGTCCGCGCAGGCCCGTGCCCATGAACTCGAGTTGGCCGAGCTGCGTTTGGATGAAAAGATTCAGCGCCTGCAGGCGCAGGACACGTCACTGAACAGTTCGCTGTCCGCACTGCGGCAGGAACACGCGGAACTCCAGGCGGAGAACACGCGTGTGGCGCAGTCTTTGGAAGACGCCGATCGACGGTTGGCCGGTCAGCAACAGGAAGCCGAGCGTCAGCGGGAGCTACAGGACAATCACGCGCACGAGGTGGCCCTGGCCCGCGGGCAACTCCAGGAGGCTGATCGTGCTGTGCAGCAGGCCGTGATGGCACAACGCATTGCCGAAGAACAGCGCCGGGTGTTTGAAGACCGCATGCGGGAGTCCTTGCAGCGCTTAAACGAAGCGACACAAAAACTAGAATCCTGTGAGCGCGAGCTTGCGGGCATTCAGCAGGAACTGGATTCCAGTGACCTGCAACCGCTGCTGAACCGTCGCGTAGAGCGCGAAGCGGCCGTGGCCGATATTCGTGAGCGTGCCGACCAGCTGAGTCAAAAACGGAAGGCTTCCGAGGAGCAGCGGCTGTTGGCCGAGCGGGCGCTCGAACCACTGCGTGCGGCACTCACACAGATGGACGTGGATGCCGCGGGCGCAAAGGCGGGTATCGAACAAATCGATGAACAGCTCACGGATCATGGCCTGCAGGTGGCCACAATCGCCCAGGAACTGGCCTCCGCCTTTCCGGACGCCAAGTGGCCCAAGCCGTCGTCCTTGCACAGCGAGGTCCAGCGCCTATCGAAAGAGATCGATGGAATGGGGGCCGTGAATCTCGCCGCGCTCTCCGAGCTGGAGCAATCCCGCGAGCGTAAACAGTTTCTGGATGCGCAGGCGGCCGACCTGATGGCGGCTGTCGAAACCCTTGAGGATGCGATTCGTAAAATCGATCGTGAGACCCGTTCGCTGTTGCAAGAAACCTTCGACACCGTCAATGCGAACTTTGGCCAACTCTTCCCGCGGCTGTTTGGTGGCGGCGAGGCCAAGCTGGTCATGACCGGGGAAGAGATTCTCGACTGCGGTGTGCAAGTCATGGCCCAACCGCCCGGAAAACGCAACACTTCGATTCATTTGTTATCCGGTGGCGAGAAGGCACTGACGGCCACCGCCTTGGTGTTTGCGTTGTTCCAATTAAACCCTGCGCCGTTCTGTCTGCTGGATGAGGTGGATGCGCCGCTGGACGACCCCAACACGGAACGCTTTTGCAACCTGGTGCGTCATATGTCGTCGTCCACTCAGTTCGTATTCATTACCCACAACAAGATCGCCATGGAGATGGCCCAGCATTTGATGGGGGTGACCATGCAGGAGCAGGGCGTTTCTCGCGTCGTGGCCGTGGATCTGGACGCGGCCAACGCCATCGCTCAAGAAGCCGCATGACCGATCTGCAGATTGCGATCACGGCCGGTGCCGCGATCGTGGTCCTGTGGATTATCGTTGTCACCATTCGGGAACGGCTTGCGCTGCGGCGGCGACTGTCCACCACCGGGGTCGTGGTGGACGAACCGATGTTTGCGGTCCCCACCGAACGCCTGGTTGAGCAGGTGGTGCCGTCACCGATTTCGGAATCCATCGCCACCCTGCATTGGCAGACGCCCATGACCGTAACGCGCATTCAACAGGAATTGCGCGGATGGCGACACGTGGGATCAAAGCCAATCTACTTTGCCTGGCAGCGCACTGCCGATGAGGCGTTTGAGCCCGATCCCGGGGAGGGCAGCGTGGTGGCGCTTCAGGTGGGTGTGTTGTTGGCCACGCGCAGTGGCCCAATACATGCCATGGAGTACTCCGAGTGGCAGGAGTCCCTTGGACGAATCGCCCGATCGCTCGGTGCTCAGCTTGATCTTCCGTCGATGAACGACGTGTTATCCAAGGCACGACAGTTGGATCAACAGTGCGCTGCGGTGGATGCCCAGCTTGCGCTCGCCATCACTGCACCCCACGTGCTTTCGGCTTCGTCGATTGCTTCAGCGGCGCATGCGGCGGGACTCGAGGCACGGGGTGATGCGCGATTTGCCATGGGCCCTTTGCATCATCAGCGCTTTTCTGTATTTCCGGGGCAAAACGGCAACACGATCGTGTTGTTGCTCGATGCTCCGCGCACCCGGTCACCGGAACAGGCCTTTGATGAGATGGTGGAGTGTGCGCGACGCATCGCCGCGCTGCTCACGGCCGATGTGACGGACGAATCCGGCCGACGCCTATCGCAAGCCGACATTGAGCAGATTCGTCAACAGGTGGTGCAGCGCGCGCAGGCCTTGGCGCAACTTGGCATTATTCCGGGTGAGTCCATTGCCCAGCGGCTCTTTTTGTAGTCACGATGGGAAAGGCGCCCGGCACCACTTCCGACACGCGTTCCGCATCGGGCTCGGATGCGCAGGCGCTCGAGACGCGCGAACGGATTTTGCAATTGCGCACGGAGGTGGCCCGTCATCAGCGGGCCTATCACCAAGATGACGCCCCACTGATTTCGGACGCCCAATACGATGCGCTAGTACGCGAACTCGAAGCCTTGGAGTCCGAGTTTCCCGAGCTGGCCCCCGGTTTATCGCCGGTCGATCAGGTGGGGTTTGCCGCAAGGCGTGAGTTTGCCGAAGTGCGGCACCGCGTGCCCATGCTGAGTCTGAATAACGCCTTTGAGGATTCGGACATCACGCAATTTGTGAACCGGCTCGGGCAGCTGCTTCTGGTGAGCGATCCTGCACGGGACCTGCGGTTCAGTGCGGAATTAAAGTTTGATGGCATTGCGATCAGCGTGCGTTATGAGGCGGGGCGTCTGGTGCAGGCGGCCACCCGTGGCGATGGATCGGTGGGCGAGGACATTACGGTCAATGCCCGGGTGATTGCGTCCATTCCACATCATCTGACGGGGAAGGTGCCCGAGGTGGTGGAGGTGCGCGGTGAGATACTGATGCAGAAAAAAGATTTTGCGGCATTGAACGCACAGCAGCAGGCGGTCGGGGACAAGGTATTCGTGAACCCGCGGAACGCGGCCGCGGGAAGTCTGCGTCAGCTCGACAGCACCGTGACGGCAAAACGGCCCTTAAGTTTTTTCGCCTATGGCGTAGGGGAGGTGGTGGATCCCCAGGGCGTCACGCGTGGCTTGACCGGTCACAGCGACTGGCTCGATCAACTCGCGCAGTGGGGATGTCCGGTATCGTCCGAGCGTCGTCGCGAGGTCACCCCTCAGGGCTTGTTGACCTTTTACCAGCAGGTGCTCGGCAAACGGGCCACGCTGCCCTTTGAGATTGATGGCGTGGTCTACAAATTGGAGTCGCTCGCACAGCAGGCCCAGGCCGGCTTTGTCTCGCGCGCCCCGCGCTTTGCGATTGCCCATAAGTTTCCCGCCGAAGAAGCGAGCACCCGATTGTTGGACATCGATGTCCAGGTGGGGCGCACCGGCACCTTAACGCCGGTGGCCCGACTTGAACCGGTGTTCGTGGGCGGCGTAACGGTCACCAATGCGACACTTCACAATCAAGACGAGATCGAACGCAAGGATGTGCGTATCGGCGATACCGTCTGGGTGCGGCGTGCCGGTGACGTGATCCCAGAGGTGTTGGGCCCGATTCCGGCCTTACGTCCCGCGCATACCCGTGTGTTTCGCATGCCCACGCACTGTCCGGTCTGCGGGAGTCTGGCGGTGCGCGAACCGGGCGAAGCCGCCGTGCGCTGCCCGGCCGGATTAAGTTGCAAGGCACAGCGCAAACAGGCGTTTTTACATTTCGCACAACGCAAGGCCATGGACATTGAAGGGCTTGGCGAAAAGATTGTGGATCAGTTGGTCGACGGTGGCCATGTGAGCACCTTGGCCGACCTCTACCGTTTGGATGTGGACACGCTCTCGTCGCTGGAACGCATGGCGCAGAAATCGGCGCAGAATCTGGTAGATCAGATTAACCGGTCGCGTGAGACCAGCCTTGCACGGTTTCTGTTTGCCTTGGGCATCCGGCATGTGGGGGAGCGCACCGCACGTGATCTCGCCTTGCATTTTCAGTCTATCGATGCCCTGCGTATTGCCCGAGAGGACGAGCTGATGCAGGCTCCGGATGTCGGCCCGGTGGTGGCCGCCTCCATTCGCAGCTTTTTCGATCATCCTGGCCAGGCGCAAGTCGTCTCGGCCCTCTCGGCGGAGATTCGGACACCGCGCCTGGATGACCGGCCCGCGGTAGCGCCCATGGCCCGTGCCGCCCAGGCGACGGATACGGCTCGCGTGGCGTTGCCGTTGGAGGGTAAGACGGTCGTACTCACCGGCACCTTGTCCTCCATGACGCGTGATCAGGCCGGTGATTGGATTCTCGCCTTAGGCGGAAAGCTGAGCGGTTCGGTATCCGCCAAGACCGCCTTGGTGGTCGCCGGTGAGGCCGCCGGCAGCAAACTCACCAAGGCCCAGGAGTTGGGCGTGGCCGTGATCGATGAGGCCGCGTTCATGGCGATAATCGAGCCTTATAAGACAGGCGCAGAACAATAGGACAGAAGGCGATGAGCAGATTTTCCGGTCAGGTTCGTAAAGCGGTTTTTCCGGTGGCGGGATTGGGCACGCGGTTTCTGCCGGCCACGAAGGCGAGCCCAAAAGAGATGCTGCCGGTGGTGGACAAGCCGCTGATTCAGTACGCCGTAGAAGAGGCCGCCGCCGCGGGCATCACCGACATGATCTTCATCACCGGCCGCAGTAAGCGTGCGATCGAGGATCATTTCGATAAGGCCTATGAACTGGAAGCGGAGTTGGAAGCCAAGAATAAGACTGCGCTATTGGAGGTGGTCCGCAGTGTGGCGCCGGCGAGCATCAACTGCATTTACATCCGGCAGCCCGAGGCATTGGGTCTGGGCCATGCAGTGCTGTGCGCCGAGCCCGTGGTCGGTGATGAGCCGTTCGCGGTCCTGCTGGCCGATGATCTGATGGATGCGGGTGAGCACGGTGCGGCCGTGATGCGTCAGATGGTGGACGTCTATGCCCAGCATCAGTCCAGTGTGATTGCGGTGGAAGAGGTCCCACGCCAAGACACGTCCCGGTATGGCATTGTCAGCAGCGTGCCATTTGCGCCGCGCACTGAACAGATCACCGCGATCATCGAGAAACCGGCTCCGGAATCGGCGCCGTCGAACCTGGCCGTCGTGGGTCGCTATCTGTTGACCTCGCGCATCTTTGATTTGATTCGCACCCAAGGCCGGGGTGCAGGCGGCGAGATTCAGCTCACCGACGCCATCGCGCGTCTGCTGTTGGAAGATAAAGTGCTGGCCTATCGGTTCGAGGGCCAGCGATTTGATTGTGGGTCCAAGCTCGGCTACATGCAGGCCTCGGTGACGCTCGCTCAACGGCATGCCGATATCGGCATGCCGTTTTCAGACTGGCTTACCCGCGATCTGATGAAGCCGCGATCGCCTTGAGCAGATCGGCTTCCAGTGCAATCTGATCCCTGCCCTGGGCCAGCGATTCGCCTTGAATGAGAAACACGTCTTCGGCGCGTTCACCCAGGGTCATCACCCGTGCGGTCTGCAGGCGCACGCCATGTTCGGTCAGCGTCTTAGCAATCGAATAAAGTAAGCCCGTGCGGTCGGCGGCTGTGACATTGAGCACGTGGTATTGCCCCTTGGCATCGGGGCGCAGATCCACTGAGGGAAGAATCGGAAAGTAGCGCGACTGCCGTGAGATGCGGCCATGCCGTGGCGAGGGCAACGGCGACTGACTGGCCAAGGCCTGGCCAAGACCCGATTCAATGATCGTGAGCATTTCCCTCTCCTGGCCGTAAAACTCGCGTGGGTCGACCAAGAAGGTGTCCATGGCGTAATGATTGGCCGTGGTGTGGACCTTCGCATCCAGGATGCTCATGTTCTGGCCGTCAAAGTAAGCGCAGATGCGTGCAAACAGATCGGCCGCATCGGGCTGATACACCACGACCTGTAAATGGACATCGTCCGGCGCGCGGCGTGCGATGACGATGGGCTCCGGACGATCCGATCGCCAGGCGATCAATCGGGCATGCCATTCGATTTCATCGGCCTCGTGACGCAGAAAATATTGCCGCTCCAGGCGCTTCCAGAAACGCTGGGCGGCCTCGACCTCTTTGCCGTGGAGTCGTAACAGGCGTTCGGCCTCGGCGGTCTTGGTCTGGACCGCATCGTGTGGACGGGATTGCGCCTGACCCGCCCGCGTGCGAGGCGTCATCAAGGCACGCATGGTGCGTTGATAGAGTTCCTCCAGAAGACGCGCCTTCCAGTTATTCCAGACCTTTGGACTGGTGCCACGAATGTCGGCCACGGTGAGCAGATACAACGCATTGAGCCGATGTGGGGTACGGATGAGTTTGGCAAATGCGGCGATCGTGTCCGGATCCGCGAGATCCTGCTTCTGCGCGATCTGAGACATCGTTAAATGATGCTCCACCAGAAAGACCAGCAGTTGCGTGGTCTCGGCATCAATGCCATGGAGTCGGGCAAATCGACGAACCTCGGCCTTCCCCAGCACGGAATGGTCTCCGCCACGGCCTTTGGCGATGTCATGAAATAGCGCAGCGACATAGAGCACCCACGGCCATTGGAACTCCGCCATCAGTTGACTGCAGAGTGGAAATTCGTGGGCGTGCTCGTCCATCGTGAACCGCCGCAGATTCCGGATCACCTGCAAGATGTGCTGGTCCACGGTGTAGACGTGGAACAGGTCATGTTGCATCTGGCCCACGATGCGCCGAAACACGGGCAGCACGCGGCCCAAAATCCCCAGGTTGTTCATCAATCGCAGTCCGTGAACAATACCGCGTGGTTGCTGCAGGATCGATAAAAAGAGTGCGCGATGCTCCGGGTCTTGACGAAACGCGGTATCGATGCGATCCCGGTTGTTCCACAGTGCGCGCATGGTGCGTGCGGTCATGCCGCGCAGTTCCGGATGCTGCTGGAGCACCAGGAAGGACTCCAGGATGGCCCGTGGGTGATCCGCAAACAGGTGATCGTCACGCATGTCGAGCAGGCCATAGACTTCCTGAAAGTCATCGCTGATGGGCCGAGGCGTTGCGCTGGGGTGCGAGGCGGTCGCGGGAAACAAACGGGGCTCCAGATTGGCCAGCAGCAGAGAGCTGATTTGTAAAATCGCTTTGGCGGCGCGGTAGTAGCGCTGCATCAACATCTCGCTGGCGCGTTTGCCGCGTTCCGGTCCGATGCCGAGCCGATCGGCGACCGCGTTTTGCAGATCAAAGACCAGGCGGTCTTCGCGACGGCCCGCGGCGAGATGCAGGTGGCCACGAATCCGGCTCAAGAGACGCTCACTCTTGGCCAGTTCCCGTGCTTCGCGCTCGGTGATCAGTCCGTCGCGGGCCAGATCCGACCAGCGTCGGCCAAGACCAAAGGCGGTGGTGACCCAGTGCAGCACCTGCAGATCGCGCAACCCCCCCGGGCTTTCTTTGCAGTTGGGTTCCAGGCTGTAGGGGGTGTCCTGGTGTCGGGCGTGACGCTGTTGCATCTCCAGGAGTTTGTTTTGCGCGAAGTCCGTGACATCCATCGTGGTCATCCAGGCGGAGTGCAAGGACTTGACCAAGGACTTTGGGCCGGCCACCCATCGGGACTCCAACAGCGCGGTGGCCACGGTGAGATCCGATTCGGCATGGCGCATGCACTCGGACACGCTGCGAATGCTGTGCCCCGCCTCCAGGCCAATATCCCATAGCGCCGACACCAACTGTTCTGCCGCGGGACGAATATCGGCTTCGCGATAGTCCTCGGGCATCAGGATCAACAGGTCCACATCGGAATGTGGGAACAACTGCCCTCGGCCGTAGCCGCCCACGGCGACCAATGCCGCTCCACCAAAACCCGCCCAGTCCCAGAGTTCGGCCAGGATGCGGTCAACCTGGCGGGCCAGATCGGTCAGAGGTAAGGCGGGATTTACGCCGGCGGTCCAGCCCTCGGCGTTGCGGATTCGAGCGTCTTTGAGTGCGTGCCGGAGCCGGTCAATGGGGCGGTGGGCATCGATCACGGTCGGGACTTCCCTGCGAGACGGTCAACACGTCCACCCCGGTGTCTGTGACCAGCACGGTGTGCTCCCACTGAGCCGAGAGGCTGTGGTCCTTGGTGACAATGGTCCAGCCATCGGCCAGTTCCTTGATCTCCGGGCGGCCGGCGTTGATCATGGGTTCAATGGTGAAGGTCATGCCGGGCTTTAATTCCACGCCGGTTCCGGGACGGCCGTAATGCAGGACCTGGGGCTCTTCGTGAAAGCCGCGCCCGATGCCATGCCCGCAGAACTCCCGCACCACGGAATACCCCGATGACTCGGCGAGTTTTTGGATGGCCGCGCCAATATCACCAAGCCGTTTGCCCGGCGCCACCTGTTGGATACCGGCCCACATGGCCTCGCGGGTGATCTCGCACAGGCGTTTGGCCGCAATCGAGGGTTCGCCCACCAGAAACATCCGGCTGGTGTCGCCGTGAAATCCGTCCTTGATCACCGTGATGTCCAGGTTCACGATGTCCCCGGGCTTTAGGACCCGGTCGCCGGGCACGCCGTGGCAGACCTGGTGGTTGATGGACGTGCAGATGGACTTGGGGTAGGGCTTGTAGCCGGGCGGGCAGTAGTTCAGTGGGGCGGGGACGGTGCCCTGGACCTGGACCATATAGTCATGGCATAGCCGATCGAGTTCGCCCGTGGTGATTCCGGGCTGGACGTAGGGGGTGATGTAATCCAGCACCTCGGAGGCCAGCCGACCGGCCACCCGCATGGCAGCAATCTCGGAAGCGGATTTGGTAATGATCGGCATAAGACGTTACAATCGCAGGTTATTGGAAATCATTGATTTTCAATAAGTTTTTTCCATTTTAACCCGAAGCACTCAACGCAAGGGTGTTGGAGCAGGAAAAACCCTGCCCCGATCACTGTTGGGTGCCGAGTCTAACCCTTGCAGGAGAAATCATCATGTCTGTATCCATGCGTGAAATGCTCGAGGCCGGCGTGCACTTTGGCCACCAAACCCGGTTCTGGAACCCCAAGATGGCACCGTACATTTTCGGCCATCGCAACAAGATTCACATCATCAACCTCGAGCATACGGTGCATCACCTCAACGATGCGCTGAAGTTCATCAAACAGCTCGCCCAGCGTCGCGGCACGGTGCTCTTTGTGGGCACCAAGCGCCAGTCGCGCGAAATCATCGCCGAAGAGTCTGCCCGTGCCGGCATGCCTTACGTGGATCAGCGCTGGCTGGGCGGCATGCTCACCAATTTCAAAACCGTGAAGACCTCGATCAAGCGCTTGAAGGACATGGAAACCACGTCGGCCGAAGGCGGCTTAGAGCGCATGAGCAAGAAAGAGGCGCTCTCTTTTGGTCGTGAACTCGAAAAGCTCAACAAGACCTTAGGTGGCATCAAGGACATGGCCGGATTGCCCGACGCCCTTTTTGTGGTGGACGTGGGCTATCACAAGATCGCGGTGCAGGAAGCCAACAAGCTTGGCATCCCTGTGGTGGCGGTCGTGGACACGAACCATTCGCCCGAGGGAGTGGACTACGTGATTCCGGGCAATGACGACGCCAGTCGCGCTGTGACGCTGTACGCGCGCGCCGTGGCCGATGCCATTCTCGATGGTCGCGCCAATGCCGTGGCCGATGTCGTGGCGGCGATTCGCGATGAGAGCGATGAGTTTGTCGAGGTGGAAAGCGCCTCGTAAGCGGCTTGAAGAAGGATCCGTGGCCGATGGGCCCGGATCACGATGCAGTCAGGCCGAAGTTGTTGTATCGGCCTTTTTTGTACCGAATGGTCCAGAGACACAGGAGAGATGGTGATGGCGGAAATTACCGCAGGTATGGTGAAAGAGCTTCGTGAGAAGACCGACGCACCCATGATGGAGTGCAAGAAGGCCCTGGCCGAAGCCGGTGGCGATATGGCCAAGGCAGAAGAGATTCTGCGTGTAAAACTGGGCAGCAAGGCCAGCAAGGCTGCTGCGCGTGTGGCCGCGGAAGGCGTCGTGTCCATTTACGTGAATGGTGCCCAGGCCGCGATTGTGGAAGTGAATAGTGAAACGGATTTCGTGGCGAAAAACCCCGACTTCCTGGCGTTTGCATCCGATGTGGCCAAACTCGTGAGCACCGGTCAGGTGGCCAATGTGGAGGCGCTGGCGGGTCAATCCCTTGGCGCGGGCACCGTGGAGTCGGTCCGAACGGCTCTCGTGGGCAAGATCGGAGAAAACATCTCGGTGCGTCGATTCGCCACCGCCCAGGCAAAAGGAAAGTTTTATTCCTACATCCATGGTGGCAGCAAAATCGGCGTGCTCTTGGATCTCGTGGGTGGCGATGAGGCCCTCGGTCGCGATCTGGCCATGCACATTGCGGCGTCCAAGCCCAAGTCACTTGATGCGTCGGGCGTGGATGCGGCATTGATTGAGACCGAGCGACGCATTGCAACCGAGAAGGCGGCCGAATCCGGCAAGCCGGCTGACATTGTGGCCAAGATGGTAGAGGGCACCGTGCAAAAGTTCCTGAAGGAAGTCACGCTGCTCGGTCAGGTGTTTGTGAAGGCCGAAGACGGCAAGCAAACCATTGAGCAACTCTTAAAAGCCAAAGGCGCTTCGATCGCCGCCTTCACCCTGTTCATCGTGGGGGAGGGCATCGAGAAAAAAGTCACCGATTTCGCTGCCGAGGTGGCCGCACAGCAGGCGGCTGCGCGGGCGGCATAAGTCAAGGACGCATCTCATGGCGGTCGTGACCAAGCGCATCTTGCTCAAACTCTCAGGCGAAGCCCTGATGGGGCAGGATCCCTATGGGATCAATCGCGAAACCATTGATGGCATCGTTAAGGAAATCGCCCAGGTCACGCAGATGGGCGTGGAGGTGGCGGTGGTCATCGGAGGGGGCAACATCTTTCGCGGGGTGGCCTTGGGGGCCTCGGGCATGGACCGCGCCACCGCCGATTACATGGGAATGATCGCCACCGTCATGAACGCGCTCGCGTTGCAGGACGCCATGCGACGTGCCGGGCTGACCGCGCGCGTGCAGTCGGCGCTGCGTATTGATCAGGTGGTCGAGCCTTACATTCGCCCCAAGGCGATTCGCTATCTGGAAGAGGGCAAGGTGGTGGTGTTTGCCGCCGGCACTGGCAATCCGTTTTTCACGACCGATACGGCGGCGGCCTTGCGCGGTGCCGAGATCGGCGCCGAGATCGTGCTCAAGGCGACTAAGGTCGACGGGGTCTATAACCGGGATCCGGTCAAAGACCCGACGGCCAAGCGCTACGACCAGGTGACCTTTGACGAGGCGATTTCCCAGAATCTGAAGGTGATGGATGCCACCGCCTTTGCCTTGTGCCGGGATCAGAAGCTGCCGATCCGGGTCTTCAGTATTTTCAAACCCGGCGCGTTGGCCCGCATCGTATCCGGTGAACCCGAGGGCACTCTGGTGCACGTGTAAGCCGATCATTGGCCTTGTGGAGAACGTAAGATGACAACGGTTCAGGAAGTCCGCGCCACTGCAGAAAGCAAGATGGCCCGCAGCATTGAGAATCTAAAAACCAATCTCTCGAAAGTGCGCACCGGTCGCGCGCATACCGGATTGATGGATCACATCCAGGTCGACTACTACGGTAACCCCACGCCATTGAACCAGGTGGCCAACGTGACCCTGGTCGATAGCCGCACGATTGGTGTTCAGCCATGGGAGAAGAAAATGGTCGCCGTGGTGGAAAAGGCCATTCGCGAGTCCGACCTGGGACTCAATCCCGCCACCTCCGGCGACTTAATTCGAGTGCCGATGCCGGCCTTGACCGAGGAGCGGCGTCGGGAATTGACCAAGGTGGTCCGCCACGAGGGCGAAGAGACCAAGATTGCCGTGCGCAACATTCGACGTGATGCCAATGAGCACCTGAAAAAGATGGTCAAGGACAAGGCCATCTCGGAAGATGACGAGCGACGTGGTCAGGACGACACCCAGAAGTTAACCGACAAATTTATTGCCGAAATTGATAAACTCTTGACACAAAAAGAAGCGGAGATCATGACGGTATGACCGACTCGGCGCACCACAGCTCGACCCTGGTGGTCCCCACGGTGCACGATGTGCCCCGTCACATTGCCGTGATCATGGACGGCAATGGCCGGTGGGCCAATGCCCATCATCTGCCCCGCGTGGTGGGCCATGAGCGCGGTGTAGCCGCCCTGCGGCAGGTTGTGGAGGCCTGCATGCAGCGGGGCGTTCGATTCCTGACCGTGTTTGCCTTCAGTTCGGAGAACTGGCGGCGCCCGGAAGAAGAGGTCTCCTTTTTGATGGGCCTCTTTATCAAGGCCTTAGAGCGCGAAGTGCGGGATCTCAAATCCAACGGCGTGCGTCTGCGCGTGATTGGCGATAAGACCGCGTTTAGTAAAACGCTGTGCGATATGATTGATCGGGCCGAACACGCCACGGCCGACAATGACGCCTTTCACCTCACGGTTGCGGCGAACTATGGCGGCCGTTGGGACATTCTGCAGGCGACCCGTCGTATGCTCGATGCCCACCCGGAGCTCGCCACGTCCGCCACCCCGATCTCCGAGGAGCAGATCGCACCCTATCTCTCCATGCACTATGCACCCGAACCCGATTTGTTCGTGCGCACCGGTGGAGAGCAGCGCATCAGCAATTTTCTGCTGTGGCAGATGGCCTATTCGGAGTTCTATTTCACCGATTGTTTCTGGCCGAATTTCGATCACACCCAATTGGACCTGGCGATTGCCTCCTACCAGCAGCGTGAGCGCCGGTTCGGTCGCACCTCGGCCCAGGTCGCACAACAGCAACAATGCTCCTCACTCGTGTCCTGACCGCAGCGGTACTACTGATCGTTCTTATTGGAGTTGCATGGTGGTCGCCGCCCACGGGTTTTGACCTGGTGTTGCTTTTCATTCTCGCCCTGGCCTGCATGGAGTGGATGCGACTGCTTGGAGTGGCATTGATGGGCAGCGTGATCATCGCAATTGGATTTATTGGCGGAGGGGGCCTCGCCCTGTGGACGGTGCCCTCGGTCATGGCCACCACCCACGGCATCGGGTCCGGGGTGATGCCCTTGTATGGATTCGCGGTCCTGGTCTGGTTGATCGCCGTGCCCATTGCGGTGGCCCGCCATGTGGGCATTGGAGGTCAGCGCTTCGCGGGTCGAATAGTGGCCATCGCCCTGTGCTTTGCCGCATGGTGTGCGCTCCTGCAGGCTGATGGACTGGGCAAAGGGTTTTTGCTGTCGGTGTTGCTCATCGTGTGGGTCGCCGATACGGCGGCGTATTTCGCCGGGCGGGCGTTTGGCCGCCATAAGCTAGCACCGCGCGTGAGTCCCGGCAAGACCTGGGAGGGCGTGGTGGGCGCATTGATCGCGAACACGGTCCTGGCCCTCGTGATGGCCCACCTCACATCGGTCTCGGCCACGCATCCTGTGGGCAATCTGTTTTCGTTCATCACGATGCATCTTGGGCTTGCGATGATGATCCTGATTACCATCATGCTCACCCTGATCAGCGTGATCGGCGATCTCTATGAATCGCTGATCAAACGCCTGGCCAATGTAAAAGACTCGGGCCGTCTATTGCCTGGACACGGTGGGGCCTTGGATCGGATCGATGCCTTGTTGGCGGTATTTCCGGTCACAATGGCCTTGGTGAGTCTGATCCAGTCGGGTGCCGTGTAAGAGGTGAGGTTAAGGTGAAACGTATAGCGGTTCTGGGAGCGACGGGGTCCATTGGCCAGAGCACACTGGATCTGGTCGGACGTCATTCGAATCAGTTCCGAGCCTCGGTGTTAACGGCCCATCGCCAGGTGGAACCGATGTTGGCCCTGTGTGCAGAGTTTCATCCGTCCTTGGTCGTGATGACCGACCCCGAGGCAGCAGTCCGTTTACGGCAGGCGCTGAAGGACCAGGCGTGGGGCGGGGGTATCGAGGTGGCCGATGGATCCGAAGCACTCACCGAGTGCGTATCGCGAGACGATGTGGACATGGTGGTGGCGGGCATTGTGGGCGCTGCAGGATTGTCGGCCGCCATCGCTGCGGCCCAGCACGGGAAGACAATTCTGTTGGCCAACAAAGAGGCTCTGGTGATGGCGGGTGCATTGATGGTTAATGCGGCCCGGGAGGGGGGCGCCACCGTTTTGCCCATCGACAGTGAGCACAATGCCATCTTTCAGTGTCTCGGAGAACAGTATCGTTGTTTCAGTACCCCTTCCGGCGTAAACCGTCTGCTCTTGACCGCGTCCGGTGGCCCGTTTCGCACCTGGGCCAAGGATCGGATCTTCGATGCCACCGTGCGACAGGCCATCACCCATCCCAACTGGTCCATGGGAAAAAAGATCTCGGTCGATTCCGCCACCATGATGAACAAAGGCCTCGAATTGATCGAGGCCCATTGGCTGTTTGCCATGCCCGAATCCCGCATTGACGTAGTGATTCATCCGCAGAGTGTGGTGCATTCTATGGTGGAGTTTGCCGATGGTTCCACCTTGGCCCAACTGGGGGCGCCCGATATGCGCACACCGATTGCGTGCGCCATGAGCTGGCCAGAACGGATCGCCACGCCGGTCTCCCGTCTGGACTGGGCGTCACCGCGTCAGTTGGATTTTGAGCCGCCCGACCATGACCGTTTTCCGTCGCTGTCATTGGCCCGCGACAGTCTGCGCAGCGGGGGCAGCGCCTCGGCGGTGATGAATGCGGCCAACGAGGTGGCCGTCGCCGCATTTCTGGAGGGGCGGATACGATTCGGGCATATATTCGAAGTGGTGTCGGATACTCTAGAGGTGCTCTCGGGTGATGCCACCACCGTGCCAGAATCCGTCGAGGCACTGCTAGCGATGGATGTGCGGGCGAGAGACCATGCGCTCACCCAATGTGAACGAAGGCGTTTATGACCACGATTTTGTATTTCCTGTTGGCCATCGGCATTCTGGTGTTTGTCCACGAGATGGGGCATTACCTCGCAGCGCGTCAGTGTGGCGTGCAGGTGCTGCGTTTCTCGATCGGGTTTGGAAAAGAGCTGGTCAAACGAACGGGTCGTAAAACGGGTACCGAATGGGTGATTGCCGCTGTTCCATTGGGGGGTTATGTGAAGATGAGCGACGCCTCGTTTGAGTCCAAGGGCTTGGCGGCGCGCTCATGGATTGTGTTTGCCGGACCGCTGGCCAATCTGATTTTCGCGGTGCTGGCTTACTCGGTATTGTTTTCGACGGAGCGTGAAGAGCCGGTAGCGGTGATCGCCCAACCCGCTCAGGATACGCCGGCGGGGAAGGCGGGGCTTCGCAGCGGCGATCGTATTGTCGCGGTGGATGGGCATGTGGTGAGCAGCTTTACGGACGTGCGTTGGCGCATGGCCCAGCGGGTGGTAGGCGATGGCGCCCGGGAGACACGTCTGCAGATCGACCGCCAAGGGCAGCAATCAGATCTGTCAATCAGAACCACGGTGGCGCCATCCGAGGAGGCGGCGGACCCGGCCCGGGTCATCGCGGCCATGGGATTAGTTCCCTTCAGCGAGTCGGTTAAAGTGATCCGTGTTCAGGATGACAGCGCGGCCGCTGCAGCGGGAATGCGCGCCGGCGATCGGATTGTGAAGGTCAATGGCGAGGTAATGACCCAGCCCGATCGCGTGATTCGCACCATTCAACAGTCTCAGGGTCGCCCTTTAGAACTGATCGTCGACGACGGGTCGGGCATGGAGCGGGTGATGGTGACCGCGAAGGCTGGCAATGACGGGGTCTTCCGGATCGGGGCGGTCGTGGGGGGGGAAGTGGCCACTGTATCGGTTTCCGATGACCCGATCACCGCCGCATGGAAGGGCGTGATCCGGACCTGGGAGATGACCGGACTGACCTTCAAGGCCCTTGGACGGATGGTGATGGGGGAGTTGTCCTGGCGGCAGATCAGCGGACCGGTGACGATTGCCGATGCGGCGGGGCAGTCGGCCAGCAATGGACTGAAGGCCTTTATCGGCTTTTTGGCTTTAATCAGCATCAGCATCGCCGTGCTGAACCTCCTGCCCATCCCGATGCTGGATGGCGGGCATCTGATGTATTACCTCTGGGAGCTGATCCGTGGCAGCCCGCTTCCGGCCGAGGTCCAGGAGGCCGGTCGGCGTCTTGGCGTGGTGCTGATTATCATGTTGACTGTGGTGGCCCTTTTTAACGACTTTGCCCGCCTTGCGGGTCTGTAGGAATTCCGGGTGTTTAAATCAAAAATTGAAAAAACTTTGCCTCTGTCCGTTTCGGCGACTGCCCTTGGTGTAGCGGCCGTCCTCGTAACGTTTGCGCCCACCGTGGTGCACGCCCAGACCCCGTCCGTAGTGGCGCCATCGGCGGCCAATGCGTTGGGCGTGGTGGTGCGCGATGTCCGTGTGGAAGGTCTGCAGCGGATTGAGCCGGGAACCGTGTTTTCCTATTTGCCGATTCAGATCGGTGATCGCGTGACGGAGCAGGGCACGGCCGAGGCCGTTCGCGTGCTGTTTGCCACCGGATTTTTCAAAGATGTGCGCATTGAGCTTGACGGCGATGTGCTGGTCATCGCGGTGGAAGAGCGGCCCGCTATTGGCATTGTGGAGGTTAGCGGATCGAAGGAATTCGATAAAGAGCAACTGACCAAGGCGCTGCGGGATACTGGGCTGGCCGAGTCGAGGATTTTTGATCGCGCTCTCTTAGATCGCGCGGAGCAGGAGCTCAAGCGGCAGTACCTGGGCCGCGGTAAGTACAACGTCAAGATCGTGTCGACCGTGACCCCGCTGGAGCGAAACCGTGTCGGCATTCAGATTGCCGTTGATGAGGGCGAGGACGCCCGCATCAAGGCGATCACCATCGTGGGAGCGAGGGCGTTCAAGGAGTCCACGCTGCGTGATGAGTTCAAGCTGTCCACGCCGACCTGGATGACCTGGTACACCAAGGCAGATCAATACTCGCGTCAAAAACTCACCGGCGACCTGGAGGCGTTACGGTCGTTTTATTTAAATCGCGGTTACCTGGAGTTCGCCATTGATTCGACCCAGGTGTCAGTATCGCCGGATCGCCAGGATGTGTTCATTACAATCGCGATCAATGAGGGCGAGAAGTTCACGATCAAGGATGTCAAGCTGGTGGGGGACATGCTGGGCCGGGACGACGAATTTAAAAAACTTGTCACCACCAAACCGGGTGAGGTCTTTTCCAATGAGCGGCTTCAGAATGTCAGTAAGGCAATTAATGATCGATTAGGCGAGCTGGGCTATGCCTTTGCCAGTGTGACGCCCGTGCCGGAGATCAATCGCGACACCCGTGAGGTCACCTTTATCATGCAGGTCGATCCGGGCCGTCGGGTCTACGTCCGCAATATCAACATTAGCGGCAACTCCAAAACCCGCGATGAAGTGATCCGTCGTGAGATGCGCCAGTTCGAGGCCTCCTGGTATGACGCGGACCGTATCAAACTGTCCCGCAATCGGATTGATCGACTCGGCTACTTCAAAGAGGTGGGAATCGATACGGCGCCGGTGCCGGGAACCGGGGATCAGGTTGATGTCAACGTGAAGGTGGAGGAGCGTCCTTTGGGTTCCCTAACGCTTGGCGTGGGTTTCTCAAGTACAGACAATCTAGTGTTATCCGGCTCGATTTCGCAGCAGAATTTTCTCGGCACAGGAACTAACCTGTCTGTTGAGGTTAATAGTAGTAAGCTTCGCCAGACTCTTGCCTTGAGTCACGTTGATCCGTATTGGACAAGTGATGGTGTCAGTCGTTCCATCGACGTTTACACGCGAAAGTTTGAACCAGATCAGTTCGACACATCGAACAAATACTCAGTGACATCGCAGGGTCTCGGAGCCCGGTTTGGTATTCCGTACACCGAGGAGGATAGGATCTTCATTGGTGGTAATTTTGAGCAGAGTAAGTACGGTGGTAACCGGGCAGATTGGCCGGGGCGGATTGAAACCGAGGTGACGCGGTTTGGTACGTCTACGCTCGACGCATACTCATTGACCCTCGGGTGGTCACGCGACTCGCGTGATAGCGCAATTGCTCCGACGAGGGGTAGACAGCAATATGTAAATCTAGATTACGCCACTCCGATTGGAAAGCTCGAATACCTGAGGTTGAATTATGGCCATCAATGGTTTTATCCGCTCACGCGAAGTGTGACCTTTGCAATCAATGGGGAGATAGGCTGGGGCGAGGGTCTGAGCGATAAGCCTTACCCGATCTTGAAAAACTATTATGTCGGGGGTATTGGCTCTGTGAGGGGATTCCAAGGAGGAGGGATTGGCACTCGCGACACGACCGATAATTCCTCGATCGGGGGCAATCGCAAACTAGTACTGAATACGGAGTTGCTGTTTCCGCTACCCGGCATGGCCCAGGATCGCACCATTCGATTATTCACTTACTTTGATACGGGTTCAGTCTGGCAGGAAGGGGAGAGTGTCCGCTTGAGCGACATGAGGGCTTCCGTGGGGGTGGGGTTATCCTGGCTCTCGCCGGTGGGCCCTCTTAAGCTGAGCATGGGTAGTGCCATCAAGAAGGAACCTTACGATAAAACTCAACGCCTTCAATTCCAGATTGGTACCGGTTTTTAAGCCCGCGTAACCCCCTAATCCCTTCGGGTTCCGCAGGGGCCCGGATTCATGAGAAAATTGGAAGAATTTTTTTGATGGAGTCGTGTCTTGGGTGCGTTCGGTAAAGGTTCTCGGTATTCGGTTTGGTCGATTCCGGCGTCGGCTGTGATCGCACTCGTGTTGGGGCTGCCCTCGGTTGCTGTGGCCCAGGACAACAAGATCGGTTTTGTGAACACCGAGCGGATTCTTAAGGAGTCCGCACCCGCCAAGGCATCTCAGCAGAAGCTCGAACAAGAGTTTGCCAAGCGGGAAAAGTCGATCCAAGACAGCGCGACCAAACTCAAAGAGAGCACCGCAAAGCTGGAGCGGGATTCGGCCGTGATGCCGGAGTCCGAGCGCTCGAAACGGCAGCGTGAGGCGGCCGAATTAGAGCGCGATCTTCAGCGGCGGCAGCGGGAGTTCCGGGAGGACCTCAACCAGCGCCGCAATGAGGAACTCGCCCAGGTGATCGAACGTGCTAACCGGGCGATCCGACAGATCGCAGAAGCCGAGAAATACGACATCATTTTCCAAGAGGCGGTCTACGCCGCCCCGCGCATTGACATCACGGACAAGGTGCTCCGCGCGCTGAACACTCCGGCCCGCTAATGCTGATCACCGCCAAAGAACTGGTGGATCAGTTCGGGGGGCGGTTGGATGGCGATCCGACCACTCGGATCTGTCGCTTTCAGGGTCTGGCGCGCGCCCATCTCGGCGATGGCAGTTTTCTGGCCAATCCGAGGTATCAGCACGAACTGCAGGCGACCAAGGCCTCCCTAGTAATCCTTAAGGAGGCCGACGCGGCCCGCCGGCTCGGGCTCACCTGCACCCTCATTGAGACCGACGACCCCTACCTGTACTTTGCCCAGGCGGCGGGTTGGCTGGTGTCCAAAACCCGCCAGTCCGCGGTCCAGGCCACGAGCATCCATTCCTCTGCAGTGGTCGATGCCAGCGCCACGATCGGTCAGCGCGTGCGGGTTGGCGCGAATGTCGTGGTCGGTCCAAAGGCAGTGATTGGCGATGATTGTGATCTTGGCGCAGGCAGTGTGATCGAGGCCAGCGTCCGGCTGGGTGCGGGATCGGTCGTTCATCCTCGTGTGGTGATTTATCGCGACTGCACGATCGGTGCGCGGGCCATCATTCACAGTGGTGCCGTGATTGGTGCGGATGGTTTTGGCTTTGCACCGCAGGCCAATAAATCCTGGCTCAAGATCCCGCAGGTGGGGGGTGTGCGCATCGGTGACGATGTCGAGATCGGGGCGAACACAACGATTGACCGGGGAACGCTTGATGACACCTGGATCGGCAATGGCGTGAAGCTCGATAACCAGATTCAGATCGCGCACAACGTCCGCATTGGTGACCATACGGCGATTGCGGCCTGTGTGGGCATTGCGGGCAGTGCCACGATTGGTGCGTTTTGTCAGATCGGAGGGGCGGCCGGCATTCTGGGTCATTTGCAGATCGCCAACGACACCGTGATCGGTCCGATGAGCCTGGTGATGTCGAGCATCACCAACGCCGGAAAATACGTGGGAATTTATCCCTTACAGTCCCAATCGGATTGGGAGAAGAGTGCTGCCGTGGTGCGACGTTTGCCCGAGTTGCGGCGCCAGATTCTTAAGAAAGTGTAAGCCATGGACATTCGTGAAATTCTTGACACCCTGCCGCACCGTTATCCCTTTCTGTTAGTGGACAAGGTCAATGAACTGGTGCCGGGTGAGCGCATCGTTGCTCAGAAAAATGTCTCGATTAACGAGGAGTTTTTCAACGGTCACTTTCCCCATTTTCCCGTAATGCCCGGTGTGCTGATTGTCGAGGCGCTTGCCCAGGCGGCCGGCATTTTGTCGTTTAAGACCATGGGCAGTACTTCGGACGAGAACTCGGTGTATTTTTTTGTGGGGATTGACAATTGTCGGTTTAAGCGCCCCGTGGTGCCCGGCGATATGGTCATGCTCCATGTGTCGATTGAGCGCCAATCCCGTTTGCTCTGGAAGTACAAAGGCATCGCAATGGTAGACGGTCAGGTGGCAGCAGAGGCCGATCTGATGTGCGCACTGCGCGACCTGCCGGCCAAGGGCGCCGGGGCGGCCTCTGGCACTTCTGGCGCCGCTAGCGCCTAAGCCCTGCGGAGCACTGGCCATGGCACGCATTCATCCTTCCGCCATCGTGGATCCCAAGGCACGTCTGGCCGACGATGTCGACATCGGCGCCTTTGCGATGATCGGACCACAGGTCGAGATCGATACGCAGTGCGTGATTCATCCCTACGCCCAGGTCATCGGACACACCCGATTGGGAAAGGCCAATGTGATCCACTCCCATGGTGTGATCGGGGGGCCACCGCAGGACAAGAAATATAAAGGCGAACCCACGCGCCTAGAGATCGGTGATCACAATGTGTTTCGCGAGTGCTGCACCGTCAACACGGGAACCGTGCAGGACGTGGGCGTCACGCGTGTCGGGCATTACAACTGGATCATGGCTTACGTGCATATTGCCCACGATTGTCAGGTGGGATCCCACACCATCATGGCCAACGCCACTCAGCTGGCGGGCCATGTCCATGTCGGCGATTGGGCAATTCTGGGTGGCATCACCGGTGTTCATCAATTCGTGAAAATCGGTGCCCATGCGATGACGGGCGCGGGCACGACCCTTTTGCAAGATCTTCCCCCCTATGTCATGGCCACGGGCAACCCGGCTTCGGCCCACGGCATTAACTCCGAGGGGCTCAAGCGACGCGGTTTTAGTGAGTCGCAGATTACCGTGCTCAAACGCGCCTATAAAGTCTTGTACAAGGGCGGGCACACTCTATCGGATGCGATGGCGCTGATGGCAGACCCCACGCAAATGGGCATCGCGGACGATCAGGATCGCCAGGTGCTGGATGCACTGCGCGACTTCCTGGGTAACGTGCGCCGCGGAATCGTTCGGTAATCCGGATGCGTGTGGTGGCCGTAACCGGAGAGCCATCCGGGGACCTGATCGCGTCGGATGCGCTCGCCCAGTTCATGCGCACCAATCCCACGGCGGAAGTCGCTGGAATTGGGGGTGATCGTCTTAAGCAGATTGGAATGGATTGTTGGTTCACCAGTGATGATCTGGCAGTCCGTGGGTATGTCGAGGCGCTTTCAAAACTGGTGCACATTCTGGCGGTGCGTTACTGGCTGATGGAATACGTGGGGAAGTGGGGGCCCGGGTTGTATCTGGGCGTGGATGCCCCCGACTTTAATCTGAATGTGGAGGCCAGGCTGCGTGTCAAAGGGATTCGTACCCTGCACCTGATCAGTCCATCCATCTGGGCATGGCGTCCCGAGCGAATTTCGGCGATTCAGCGGGCTGTGGATCACATGCTGTGCATCTTTCCGTTTGAGCCCCAGGTCTATGCCGGCACAGGCGTACGTGCGACTTATGTGGGCCATCCGCTGGCCGATAACATTCCGATGATCAGTGATGTTGAAGCGGCACGAGAGGCCTTGGGAATTCATGCGACACGGCCAGTGGTGTGTGTCATGCCCGGTTCGCGCACAGGCGAGATTCGGCATAACGCATCGGCATTTTTGGGGGCTGCCCGGCAGCTCGCGGCATCCAATACGGTCATCATTCCGACCGCATCGATTGCCATTGAGCGGCGCATCCGTCAGCACCCCGATTTTGCTGGCCTGGACGAGGCCGGGGTTCGATTGCTCACGCAGTCCAGCGATGCGCCGCCGATCTCCCATCAGGCCATGGCCGCCTGCGATGTGGCCTTGGTGGCCAGCGGCACCGCAACGCTGGAGGTGGCGCTGCACAAGCGTCCGATGGTGATTGCCTATCGGGTCCCGGCGATCACCTACGCCCTGATGAAACGACGTGCGTTGATCTCGGACATCGGTTTACCCAACATTTTGCTCGGGGAGCGGGTAGTGCCGGAGCTGGTTCAGGAGCGGGCAAATGCCAATGGGCTGACCGAAGCCGTGCGGCAATGGTTGGATCAGCCCGCGCGGTGCAAGGAGGTGGTCGAGCGGTTTACGCAGTTGCATGAACAGTTACGTTGTAATGCCGCGGCACGCATCGCCGAGATGATTCATGATGATTATCGGCGTGGATGAAGCGGGACGTGGTCCACTGGCCGGCCCGGTCTGCGCGGCGGCGGTGATGCTCCATCCGAGCCATCCCATTGCCGGTCTGGCCGACTCCAAGCAGCTATCCGAGAAAAAACGCGCACGGCTTGCGCCCGAGATCATGGCGCGGTGCGCTTCTTATGGCGTCGGGTGGGCGAGCGTCGAGGAAATTGATCGGCATGACATCCTGCGGGCTACCTTTATGGCCATGGCCCGCGCGGTGGAGCAATGTGCGCAGCGGCTGGGATTGGACGACGACGCATGGAGCACGCTCACGGTCCACGTGGATGGCAACCGTTCCCCCGGCGCATTCACCGGTCCGTGGTCCTGGCCATACGCCACGCAAACCTTTGTGAAGGGCGATCAGACGCAGCCGGCCATCTCTGCGGCATCGATTCTCGCGAAAACCGCACGTGATGCCGAGATGCGTCGCCTGGATGCGCTTTATCCGGAGTATGGATTTGCCCAACACGCAGGATACGGGACCGTGATGCACATGACGGCCCTCAACCGTCTCGGTCCGAGCCCCGTTCATCGGCGAAGTTTTGCCCCGGTCGCCCGTGCACAGGCATTGATGACCGTCCAAGAGAACGGGCGAACACAAGGGAATGTTGGAATACAGGAGAACGCTCGGACATGAAGATGATCTCTTCGCGTCAAAACCCGGCGTTCAGGGTGCTGCGCGATCTTGTGGGCGCACCGCGCGATCGTCGGGCCCACGGTCTGGCCTGGTGCGAGGGCGATCGGCTGGCCCACGCCTTTGCCCTGTCCGCCCGCAATCGGCCATGGTTTGACCGCGGCGGACTGATCCTGGTGGCATCATCGGCACCGATCCTGGATGGACTTGATTCCGAATTACAAACGGTCTCTGACGAGTCCTGGGTGCTCACCCCCGAACTTTTTGCGGAGATCTCTCAGATCGAGACCTCGCCAGGATGGGGGTTGGTCGTGCCGGCTCCCTTGCACGATGTCACCGTTACGGGGTCCGACGGATCCGCGTCCACTCGTCACGCGGCCGCCGCCGCCGGGGATGTGGTGGTGTTGGATCGATTGCAGGATCCGGGCAATGTCGGGGCGATCCTGCGTTCGGCGGCTGCAGCCGGTGTGACCGAGGTCTGGAATGTATCGGGCACGGTCGATGTGTGGTCGCCGAAGGTCGTGCGATCGGCAATGGGTGCGCATGGCGTACTGCGTCTGAGCGCGCCCATGACCCAGGAGCAGGTCATCAGGGCCGCACGGGATCGGAGCATGACCTTGATGGCCACCGGTTTAGATTCAAAAGCCGTGTCGCTGTTCTCGGTGTCGCTGACCCTGGCGCCGCCCCTGGGCTGGATCTTTGGTCAAGAGGCTGACGGCGTGAGTGATGGCCTTCTGAACGCCGCACAGCGGGTCACGATTCCCATGGCCCCTACGGTAGAGTCACTCAACGTGGCCGCCGCCGCAAGCATCTGCCTGTTCGAGACGATGCGCCGTCGCGGTTAGCGCCGATGATTCAACTTGGTGAGAATGGTGGTGGCGATTTCTTCGATGGATTTCGTGGTGGTGGATAACCACGCAATGCTTTCGCGCTTCATCAGGCTCTCGGCTGCTCTGACTTCCGCGCGACAGTTCTCGATCGAGGCGTATTTCGATCCTGGTCGTCGCTCGTGTCGTATCTGAGATAGGCGATCCGGATCAATGGTCAGCCCAAAGAGTTTGGCCTTAAATGGCATGATCGTGGATGGCAGTTCATTGCGATCGAAATCCTCGGGAATCAACGGGCAGTTCGCAACTTTCAGTCCGTGTTGCATGGCCAAGTAAAGGCTGGTCGGCGTTTTGCCGCTGCGTGACACGCCAATCAGGATCACGTCGGAGTCGCGCAGGTTCTTGACCGATTGGCCATCATCGTGGGCCAGAGAGAAATTAATCGCCTCGATTCGGTTTTTATAGGCGTCGGAGTCCGTGGCATGGTGAAAACGGCCGATGGTGTGGCTGGACTTTATGCCCAGCTCACGCTCCAGGGGCTCCACAAAGGTCTGGAACATGTCCAGGTGCAGGGCATGGATACGCTTAATGCGCTCCAATATCTTGCTGTTCACCAGGGTCGAGAACACGATGGGCAGCTTGCCATCGGCTTGGGACTGGGTTTCGATCAGGTTGGCCGCCTCGTCGGCCTTCTCCAGGGTGTCGACAAACGGGATGCGCCGCAAACGGAACCGTAAGGTGTCAAACTGGGCCAGGATGGACGACCCAAAGGTCTCGGCCGTAATCCCGGTGCCATCGGACACGAAAAAGACGGTTCGCCCGGCGGGCTTAACCCGGTCGGCGGCGTTTTCGGGGGTATCAATGCTCGATGAAGGGGTCATGAGAGTTCTAGGTAAAATCTCGTCGTTAGACTGTTCCTCATTATCTTCAGGGTGGCATGAATGAACAAATCCGCGACAACAGCGGCGGCCTCGAACCAGGCCTGGGTACTTCCTTTCCAAGAACTGCGCATGACCGATGTCGACTCGGTCGGGGGCAAGAACTCATCGTTAGGGGAGATGATCTCTCAGTTAGCCGCGGCCGGCGTTCGGGTTCCGGGCGGATTTGCCACCACCGCCTCGGCGTTTCGCGCGTTTTTGGACCATGGCGGCCTCCGCGACCGGATTAACCAGCGCCTGGATTCCCTGAATGTGGACGATGTACGCGCCTTGGCCCAGTGCGGCGAGGAGATTCGTCGTTGGGTGATCGAAACTCCGTTGCCATCTGAACTTGAGGCACAGATTCGCCAGCATTACAACGCGCTGATTCAAGAAAGCCCCGGAATCTCGGTGGCCGTGCGCTCCTCGGCCACCGCCGAAGATCTGCCCGATGCTTCTTTTGCAGGTCAACAGGAGACCTTTTTAAATGTCGTCGGTATCGACGACGTGCTGGATAAGATCAAACATGTGTTTGCCTCGCTCTACAACGACCGTGCGATCAGTTATCGGGTGCACAAAGGATTTGCCCACGCGGATGTCGCCCTGTCGGCGGGAATTCAACGCATGGTGCGCTCGGATCTGGGCGCAGCCGGTGTGATGTTCACGATGGACACCGAGTCCGGTTTTAACGACGTGGTCTTTATCACCAGTTCGTATGGCCTTGGGGAGACCGTGGTCCAGGGCGCGGTGAATCCGGATGAGTTCTATGTGCACAAACCAATGTTGGCGGCAGGCAAGTTTCCGGTGATCCGTCGACAGCTGGGCAGCAAGCTGATCAAGATGTCGTTTGCCAGTGATGCCGAACGCAAGGCCACTGGAAAAGCAGTGAAGACCGAGGACACACCGGATGCCGATCGTCATCGGTATTCCTTGACGCATGAGCAGACTATCGAGCTGGCCAAATACGCCCTGATCATTGAACGGCATTACCAGCGACCCATGGACATCGAGTGGGGATTGGACGGCCAGGATGGCAAGCTCTACATCCTTCAGGCGCGCCCGGAGACCGTGAAGTCCCAGCAAAAAGGCGGGGAAGCACAACAGAAATTCAAACTCAAGGCCAGTGGCAGCGTTCTGGCCCAAGGCCGTGCCATCGGACAAAAAATCGGCGCTGGCATTGTTCGGGTGATTGAGGATGCGCGTGAGATGGAACGCGTCCAGCCTGGTGATGTACTGGTCACCGACATGACCGATCCGAACTGGGAACCGGTCATGAAGCGGGCCTCGGCCATTGTGACCAATCGAGGTGGACGCACCTGTCATGCCGCCATCATTGCCCGAGAGCTGGGCATTCCGGCGGTCGTGGGCTGTGGGGATGCGACCGATCATGTCAACGATGGGCAGCAGGTGACGGTGTCGTGTGCTGAAGGGGATACCGGCAAGATCTACGAAGGCCTGTTGGAAACCGAGGTGTCCACCGTGCATATCGGCGAGATGCCCGAGATTCCGGTCAAGATCATGATGAACGTTGGAAACCCGCAATTAGCGTTTGAGTTTCAGTCCACGCCGAACCACGGCGTTGGCCTGGCCCGGCTAGAGTTCATCATCAACAACAATATCGGCGTTCACCCCAAGGCTATTTTGGACTATCCCAATATTGATGCGGATCTGAAAAATGCCGTTGAAAAAGTGTCCCGTGGCCATGCCTCACCACGGGATTTCTTTATTGATAAGCTGGCCGAAGGGGTCGCCACCATTGCGGCCGCGTTCTGGCCAAAGCCCGTGATCGTTCGACTCTCTGACTTCAAATCTAATGAATATCGCAAGCTGATCGGCGGGTCACGTTACGAGCCCGAAGAGGAAAACCCCATGCTGGGCTTTCGTGGGGCATCGCGCTATTTGGCGAAGAATTTTGAAGACTGCTTTGAGATGGAGTGCATTGCCATGCACCGTGTCCGCGAGGACATGGGCCTGACTAACGTGGAACTCATGGTGCCCTTCGTACGCACCGTCAAAGAGGCCGAGGGGGTAGAGGCCCTGTTGGCCCGCTATGGCCTAAAGCGTGGCGGCGGGGCGAATGCCAATGGTCAGGGTGGGCTGCGCCTGATCATGATGTGCGAGCTGCCATCCAACGCCATTCTGGCCGACGAGTTCTTGGCGCACTTTGATGGCTTCTCGATTGGCTCGAATGATTTGACCCAGTTGACCTTAGGTCTGGATCGGGATTCCGGTCTCGTCGCCGAAGCGTTTGATGAGCGTGACCCCGCCGTCAAGGCCATGCTCAAAATGGCGGTAGAGGCCTGTAACCGGGCCGGAAAGTACGTGGGCATCTGTGGTCAAGGACCGAGTGATCACCCGGATCTTGCCCAATGGCTCATGGACATTGGCATTCAATCGATGTCGCTGAATCCCGATACGGTGGTGGACACCTGGAACGCGTTGGCGCAAACTTAGATACGACAAACGGTATTCTTAGGATGGCGCCTTAAGCGGCTTTGCGAGCGGCCAAGTTTTTCTGTCTCTCGAGCCACTCTTGCTCTTGTTTTTCTTTCTGTTCTTGCGCCTCCTTCGCGAGCTTGAGGAGGCGCTGTTTCTCGGCCTCCTTGGCCTCCGCAATGCGATGACGCTCGACAGCGTTATGCACCGACGCCGCGATCGAGATAAGCCCCAAACCGACGGAACAAAGCCCGCTCCAGACGTCCGCAAAGATGCCCACCAGAACACCTAAGAAACACACGATTAAGCCTGCTAGCGCCATATACGGTTACGGTTAAAGTTTACCTTACGCCCGAAAGAACTATAGCCAATTACCCTAAGCTGCGCAATACGCGCTGTTTTTCTCGCTGCCACTCTTTGTCTTTCTCTGCCGCGCGCTTATCGTGTTGCTTTTTGCCTTTGGCCAGTCCGATCTCAATTTTGATGCGGCCGCGCACATAGTGGAGATCAATCGGTACCAAGGCATAGCCTGCACGCTCGACTTTTCCGATCAGCTTTCGGATCTCATCAGCTTTTAACAATAACTTACGCGTGCGCACGGGGTCAGGCGTGACATGCGACGACGCCTCGGGCAGTGGAGAGATATGGCAGCCCAACAGGAACACTTCCCCCTGGCGCAAAATCACATAGGACTCCTTCAGGTTCCCGCGTCCGGCGCGAATCGCCTTGACCTCCCAACCCTCGAGCACGATCCCCGCTTCATAGCGCTCTTCTATGAAGTAGTCGTGGAATGCCTTCTTGTTCTGAATGATCGACATAAAATAGGCAAATGTCCGAGGTTTCTAAATCCGTCCTGGTGCCGTTTTCGGCCCGACAAATGTATGACCTGGTGGTCAACTGCGAAGACTACCCTGCTTTCCTGCCATGGTGCGGGGGAGGGCGCATTCTAGAGCAAAACGGTAATGCGGTGTCCGCCGAGTTACGCATTGATTTCAAGGGCATCCAACAGTCGTTTGCCACGCAAAACGTGAATGTTCCCGGTGAACGCATTGATATGAAATTGTTGTCCGGGCCATTTAAATCGTTGGAGGGCCACTGGGTGTTCACGCCGCTTGCCGAGGACGCCTGTCGGGTGGACTTTCGGCTTGAATACCATTTCTCCAGCAGCCTGTTGGAGAAAATGATTGGCCCCGTGTTTTCCCATATCACCTCGACGTTTGTCGATGCCTTCGTCACACGGGCGGAGTCGGTGTACTCCTGAGCGCAGGTTGACATGAACACCCCTGATTTGGATGCGGCCGACGGCCTGGAGGTGGACGTCATCATGGCATGGCCCGATCGGGTGCTGTCCCAGCGACTCGTGGTCGCAACGGGGACGACCCTTCACGAACTGCGCAGTGACCCATCCCTGCGCCCCGAACTGCGTCAGGCCTGGTCGGAGGCGGTTGGAGTAGGCGTTTTCGGGCAACAGGTCCCCCTGCGGACGGTCCTGCGCCCTGGGGACCGCGTGGAGCTCTGGCGGCCCCTGGCTGCCGACCCCAAAGAAGCCCGTCGCCTCCGGGCGAAGCTGAAAAATGCCAAGGGTTAGGCGGAAATCCCAATCGGTATAATTCCGCTTTGCGACTTCGGAGCGCCCATGCGCCTGCTACAGAAAGCCTTAACGTTTGACGACGTCCTTTTAGTTCCGGACTACTCGCAAGTCCTCCCCCGAGACACTTCGCTCTCTACCCAGCTCACGCGTGACATTGCTTTAAACCTGCCGGTGGTGTCGGCCGCGATGGATACCGTGACCGAAGCGCGTCTGGCCATTGCGCTGGCCGAGGAAGGGGGCATCGGCATTATTCATAAGAACCTCACGCCCGAACAGCAGGCCAATGAGGTGTTCAAGGTCAAGCGCTTTGAGGCCGGTGTGGTGAAAGACCCCATCACGGTCTCGCCGGACATGTCGGTTCGAGAGCTGATGCGTCTGTCATCGGAGCGAAAGATTTCCGGTCTTCCCGTCGTCAAAAATGGCAAAGTGGTCGGCATTGTGACCAACCGGGACCGCCGGTTTGAGACCAACCTTGATCAGCCGGTCTCCAAGATCATGACGCCGAAGGAACGATTGGTCACGGTCAAAGAGGGCGCCAGTGTGGATCAGGCAAAAGCCCTGATGCACAAACATCGTATTGAGCGGGTGCTCGTGGTGAACAAGGCGTTTGAATTGCGCGGCCTGATCACCGTGAAAGATATCTTCAAGGGCATTGAACATCCGCTGGCCTGTCGGGACTCCCAGGGCAAGTTGCGTGTCGGGGCGGCGGTGGGCGTGGGCGAAGGCACCGAGCAACGTGTCGACCTGCTCGCCCGAGCCGGTGTGGATGTGATCGTGGTCGATACCGCCCACGGGCACTCCAAGGGCGTATTGGATCGTGTCAAATGGGTTAAAAAGAAATACCCGCATGTGCAGGTGATCGGCGGCAATATCGCCACTGCAGAGGCCGCGAAAGCCCTGGTCAAACACGGTGCCGATGGGGTCAAGGTCGGCATCGGCCCGGGATCGATCTGCACGACCCGCATCGTGGCGGGCGTAGGTGTGCCGCAGATCACGGCCATCGCGAACGTGGCCAAGGCTTTGAAAGGCACCGGCGTGCCCTTAATTGCCGATGGGGGTATCCGCTATTCCGGTGATCTGGCCAAGGCCATCGCCGCAGGTGCCCATACGGTAATGATGGGAGGAATGTTTGCCGGAACCGATGAGGCACCCGGCGAAATTATTCTGTTCCAGGGGCGCTCGTATAAAAGCTATCGCGGCATGGGCAGTGTCGGGGCGATGCAGGCCGGATCGGCCGACCGCTACTTCCAGGAGGGCGACAATCCTAATCCGGATAAATTTGTGCCCGAGGGCATCGAGGGCCGCGTGCCCTACAAAGGCAGTGTGAAACAGATCCTGTTCCAGTTGGCCGGTGGGGTGCGCTCGAGCATGGGCTATTGCGGCTGTGCCTCGATCGCCGAGTTCCACGAGCGGGCTCAGTTCGTGGAGATCACCAGCGCCGGTATTCGGGAGTCCCACGTACACGACGTGCAGATCACCAAAGAAGCGCCGAACTATCACATTGACTGACATCGCTGCCCGTGGCGCACCCGCCCGGGCAGTCCCGCCGACCCAGGGGCCCTATGCATTCCCGTATTCTTATTCTCGATTTTGGTTCACAGGTCACTCAGCTCATTGCGCGCCGTGTGCGTGAGGCCGGAGTGTTCTGTGAGATTCATCCCTGCGATGTGTCCGATGATTTTGTCAATGCCTATGGCCGAGAGGAGGCGGGCAGACCGCTGTCATCCGATGCACTGAAAGGCATCATTTTGTCGGGCGGCCCCATGTCGGTGACCGAGGGCGAGACGCCACGAGCACCGTCGGCGGTGTTCACGCGCGGCGTGCCGGTGCTGGGCATCTGCTACGGCATGCAGACCATGGCCGAGCAGCTTGGCGGCAAAGTGGAAAATGGCAAGATCCGTGAATTCGGTTACGCCCAGGTGCGCGCGCGGGGGCACACCGCCTTATTGCACGAGATTGAGGACCACCGATCGGCCGAAGGCCATGGGCTGCTCGATGTCTGGATGAGCCATGGCGATAAGGTCGTGGAGATGCCTGAGGGGTTCACGCTAATGGCCTCCACCGACTCCTGCCCGATTGCCGGCATGGCACGCGAGGATCAAGGTTTCTATGGCCTGCAGTTTCACCCGGAGGTGACCCACACCAAACAGGGAGCGCAGATCCTGAACCGGTTTGTGCTCGACATATGCAAGGCCAAACCCGATTGGAACATGCCGGACTATGTTGGCGAAGCCATCGCCGTCATTCGTCAACAGGTCGGGGCGGATCAGGTGATCCTTGGCTTATCGGGAGGGGTGGATTCGTCGGTGGCGGCCGCCTTGATCCATAGGGCCATCGGGGATCAGCTGACCTGCGTATTTGTGGATCATGGATTGTTGCGCTGGCAGGAGGCCGAACAGGTCATGGAGACCTTTGCCAAGCACATGGGCGTGCGCGTGATTCATGTGAATGCCAAAGACCGGTTCATGTCGCAGCTCCGCGGTGTGTCCGATCCAGAGCAGAAACGTAAAGTAATTGGCCGTGAGTTTGTGCATGTGTTCCAAGAGGAATCGGGTAGGCTTGCCAATGCCAAGTGGCTTGCCCAAGGCACGATCTACCCGGATGTGATCGAGTCGGCCGGTGCAAAAACAAAAAAGGCCACGACGATTAAGTCCCATCACAATGTGGGTGGACTGCCCGACAGCTTGCATCTAAAGCTGTTGGAGCCGTTGCGTGAGTTGTTTAAAGATGAGGTGCGCGGGCTGGGCATTGCCCTGGGCCTGCCCCCCGAGATGGTGTATCGGCATCCGTTCCCAGGCCCGGGTTTGGGTGTGCGCATTCTGGGCGAGATTCATCCGGAGTTCGTGCCCCTTTTGCAGAGGGCCGACGACATATTCATTCGGGCATTGCGCGATACGGTAACCACTGAAGCCGACGTTGCCGCGGGGCTGTGCATTCAGGCAGACCTCGGCAAGACCTGGTATGACCTCACCAGTCAGGCCTTTGCCGTGTTTCTGCCCGTGAAGTCGGTCGGAGTGATGGGCGATGGCCGAACCTATGAGTGGGTGGTGGCGCTGCGTGCCGTGGTCACGAGTGACTTCATGACGGCCCACTGGGCACACCTGCCGCATGCGCTGTTATCCCAGGTGTCTAATCGGATCATCAATGAGGTACGGGGCATTAACCGCGTGGTGTACGACATTTCGGGCAAACCACCGGCGACGATTGAGTGGGAATAACGATCACGGAGATGTAATCGCATTTGGGTAAAATAGTTAGGAGCCTAGGGCGGGCCGATAGCCCGTGCATCGTTTTGATAAAAGGAGTTGCCATGTTTCCCGAATACCGTGATCTGATCACCAAACTCAAGACCACTGATCATCACTTCACGCGCCTTTTTGATAAGCACAATGAGCTCGATCAAAAGATCAAAAACATGGAAAACCATGTCATGCCGGGTACGCACGAGGAAATCGAGAATCTGAAAAAGGAAAAGCTTCACCTCAAGGATCAGCTGTACTCGATCCTGAAAAAGGCCAGTGCCTGACGATCAGACGTTCATGCGGCTTGCCTTAGCGCAGGCCGTCGCAGCCGGCCACGCCGGCGAGGTCCCGGTTGGGGCGATCGTGGTGAAAGACGGCGAGGTGATCGGCCGCGGCGCCAACGCCCCGATCTCCCGCCATGACCCTTCCGCCCATGCCGAGATCGTGGCGTTGCGACAGGCCGCAGACCGCCTTGGCAATTATCGACTCAACGACTGCACCGTCTACGTGACGTTAGAGCCCTGCGCCATGTGCTCTGGCGCGATGTTCCACGCCCGCATTCGGGAGGTGGTGTTTGGTGCCTCGGACCCCAAAACCGGTGTTGCGGGCAGCGTGACTAATCTTTACAACAACCCACAGCTCAATCATCACACCACCGTACGCGGTGGTGTGTTGGCAACGGAGTGCGGCCAGCTTCTACAGGATTTTTTCGCGGATCGCCGTCTACGCGGCCGTACGTCGGATGCGCTGGATTCGTCCGATGCCCCCAATAAGCGCCACGGCCCCCCAGCACCATGAGCGACTCGGAGTATCACATCCGCATTTCATCGCAGGCCCAGACGCTGACCTTGCTGAAGCTTGCTCCGGCCGCGATGGAGGGTGGACTGCGTTGGGCACCCGATGCCCCCGCGCAAACGCTCATGCAGGTGTTGATCTCCACTTCCAGAAACGGACTCGGGCAGCAGCGGGGCAGCTATCAGACCCCCCAGGGCCGGCACAAGATCCGCGCCAAGATCGGTGCCGGGGCCGCGTGGAACACGGTCTTTGTCGGAAGGCGGAAGACAGGGGAGATCTGGTGCCCGGAGTATCGGGAGCGCTTTCCGAATCGGGACTGGATTCTCACCCGCATTCTCTGGCTATCGGGATTGGACCCGGGGCACAACCGGTTCGGGGAGGTCGATACCATGAAGCGCTACATCTATCTTCACGGTAGCCCCGACACGGTGACCATGGGCGAGCCGGGATCGATTGGGTGCGTGCGAATGCGTAACAGCGATATCGTCTCGCTGTTCGACGTCGTGCCGGTCGGCACGACGGTTGATATCGCGTAGTCGATGCCGGTCACGACCGGCGGTTTACTGGATTTTGGCCTTCGCTTTCAGGCCTTGCTGAAACTCCTGCAGCTTTCGGCGTTTCATGGATTCGGCCAGCTGTTCTTTCACGGCCTCAAACTCGGGCGGTTTGGCAGTACGAGTGTCATCGAGGCGAATCACATGCCAACCGAACT
>JACCDK010114008.1_pt1 | contig 35644 bp, 35 predicted proteins | sample 7445871 | NCBI WGS metagenome assembly JACCDK01 (sample SAMN15323436, study PRJNA562643) | freshwater metagenome | isolation source: river surface water | place: USA:Blue River Watershed | collected 2017-08-15 | reverse complement strand
CATCACGTACAAATCTCTCAGAAGTTGTACATCACACCGCACAAAAAGAGCATTGGATTCCACTTTCAGAACGTGAATTAAGTGGTGTAGTAATTCTGCCTAAAGGATCTGCAGAAAATCGCGGCGCTTGGCAACCAAATGAAATTCCAGTTCCAACATATGTCAACGCTCCTAAGGCGGTTACACCACGTAGAACTATTGATCTGACCATTCCTGGGCAGTGGAGCGAAGAACAAGAACGTTTAGCACGTGAGGCGCTTGCAGCAGCAACACCTTCACGCGATCAGGTCTTTGATCAAGATTTGGCTGAAGAAGCCGTGGAAAGACTCAATCGCTCGCGCGCTTCAAACGAATAATTTAAATCCAAGACGGAAACCACATTCGCATATGCCATTGCGCATATGTAATAACTTCACCCAGATATAAGGGCAAAAAGTAAACAAAATTCAAGAAAACTACTGCCACAAAACCAAGAACTATTACTTGGGCATCTGCGCGATTGCGGCTCCTGTCAATGAATAGTTTGGCGCAATAAACGATTGCCAAAATTAAAAAGGGTTCGAAAACTATTGCATAGAAGCTAAATACGGTTCGCTTTTGAAAAAAGAACCAGGGCAAATACCCTGCGATTATTCCAAGCAATATAAAGCTCAGTTTGCTATCAACTCTGCGGTGGTAAAACTGGAAAAGCCAAAAACCAAGAAGAAATACCACTGCGATCGTTGCACTCCACCACAACACTGGCGTGCCGAGAGCTAAAACTTCTTGAGCACAACTCTTACTGCCACATCCTTGCGGGGATTCATAATAAAAAGAAGTAGGACGTCTCATGATTAACCAACTCCAAGGATTAGATTGGTAAGCATGCTTTTCAACCAGCGAAGTATGAAAATCTAACATTTGTTTGTGGTAGTAAATCAAAGAACTTATTGGATTAGATGCATAATTTCGATTCCATCCACGGCCACTAACGAACCAGCCAATCCATGAAATTACGTAAATGAAGAATGGCAAAACTCCGAATTGAAGAACGCGGATTCCTATGGTTCGCAGCGAATCATTCACTGTGTTTTCGCGAAGTAACCTATAAAGAGTTACAAACCCAAATAATGCGATGAAGTACAGCGCACTCCACTTTGTGGCCAAGGCCAAGCCAAAAAATATGCTGGCATACCAGAACTGTTGTCTAAACCAGAAGTATGCTGCTGACAAAATAAATAACGTGAGGAAGAGATCAAGAAGTGCAGTTCTTGAATGCACCAATAACAATCCATCAAATGCAAGTAGTGCTGCGGTTATTGCGGTTAAAAATGGCGAATAAAAGAGTTCATGAGCCAAGCGAGCAGCGATAAGAATAATCAGAGTGCCTGCAATGGCTGCAGTAATTCTCCATCCAAATTCATTGTTTCCAAAGATTCGTATTCCGAGTGCAATGCACCATTTACCAATCGGCGGATGAACAATAAACTCTGGCTTTAATCCGTCGACTTCCACACCATATTTCAATAAGTCTCGAGCGCCATCAACATAATAAACCTCATCGAAGACAAAGCCTTTAGGGTTACCTAGATTAATTATGCGTAGAAAAAATGCAGCAATTGCTATGAGTATTGGTGCAACGCTTGCGATCACAGAGATAGCGTATCTGAGCAGAATTACTGAGATGATTACGCCATGGCATTGATATTGGCTGCAACTCCTCTTGGTAACCCCAAGGATGCATCAGCACGCCTTATAGAAGCAATCGCGACAGCTGATGTTATTGCCGCAGAAGATTCCCGCCGTTTTCATCGATTAGCTTCTGATTTAGGCGTGAGCTTTGTTGGCAAGGTAATTTCTTTTTTTGACGGAAATGAAGAAGAACGCACCCAAGAAATTTTGGAGTTATTAAGAATCGGCAAAAATGTCTTGGTTGTTAGTGATGCAGGAATGCCAACTATTAGCGATCCTGGTTTTCGATTAGCGCGAGATGCATCTGCTGAAAACATTGCACTTCAAGTCCTGCCTGGACCATCTGCTGTCACCATGGCAGTTGCATTATCTGGTTTACCTACGGATCGTTTTTCATTTGATGGATTTCCTCCGCGGACATCTGGTGCGCGCCAAAAATTTTATGAGTCTCTTCGATTCGATGAACGCACACTTGTATTTTTTGAAGCACCACATCGCCTAGAAGAATCCCTTGTTGACGCAATCGCAACTTTTGGTTCAGAGCGCAAGGCAGCAATTTGTCGAGAGATGACAAAACATTACGAACAAACCATTCGAGGTGACTTATCTCAATTGCTTGAGTGGAGTCAGAAGAATGAAGTACTGGGTGAAATAACTCTCGTAATTGCGGGCGCTACAACAGATGCAAAATCCGTAACAACAGAAGCGATGGTTGCTCGCGTTCAAGAATTTGAATCAGCAGGCATGGATCGCAAGGGTGCAATTGCTGCTGTGGCCGAAGAATTTTCACTTCCTAAGCGTTCGGTTTATGCCGCTGTTGTAGATGCTAATAAGATAGGCAAATGAGCAACGTGAGCGATAAATCCTTCTATCTCACTACTCCTATTTACTATGTAAATGACGCGCCACATATTGGTCATGCATATACAACTGTTGCTGGAGATGTTTTGACTCGCTGGCATCGCCAACGTGGAGAATCTGTCTGGTTTTTGACCGGAACCGATGAGCATGGACAAAAAGTTATGCGCACCGCTGAACAAAATAACGTTGCTCCACAAGCTTGGGTCGATCGATTGGTCGCAGAATCTTGGAAACCAAATTGGGAAGCCTTAAATATTGCAAATGATGACTTTATTCGCACGACCGAAAAACGTCACACTGAACGAGTACAGAAATTTCTGCAAGGATTAAAAGATTCTGGTCATATTTATTCCGGAAAATACGAAGGTCCTTATTGCGTTGGTTGTGAAGAATTTAAACTTCCTGGAGATTTAATTGACGCTGATGGCGAAAAGCTATGCCCGATTCACAGCAAACCAATCGAATTAGTTAATGAAGAAAATTGGTTTTTTAAACTGTCAGATTTTGCAGCGCCTCTTATTGATCACTATAAAAAGAATCCAGATGCATGCCAACCAGAGAGTGCTCGTAACGAAGTTCTTTCATTCCTAGAAGGTGGAGTTTCTGATCTCTCGATTTCACGCTCCACATTTGATTGGGGAATCCCTGTTCCGTGGGATACCAAGCAAGTTGTTTATGTTTGGTTTGATGCATTATTAAATTACGCAACCGCTGTTGGCCTCACGGATGCTCCAGAAACAGATGGCGGTAAGAAGTTTGCGCAAACATGGCCAGCAGATGTTCATTTAGTTGGGAAAGATATTCTTCGTTTTCACGCAGTTATTTGGCCAGCGATGTTAATGGCGGCAGGACTTGCGGTCCCTAAGAAAGTTTTTGCGCACGGCTGGCTCCTTGTCGGTGGCGAGAAAATGAGTAAGAGCAAACTAACCGGAATAGCTCCGAGAGATATTACGGATCACTTTGGCGTGGATGCATTTAGATATTACTTCCTGCGAGCAATTCCATTCGGTTCTGATGGATCTTTTTCCTGGGAAGACATGAGTGCTCGTTACACAAGTGAGTTAGCAAATGATTTTGGAAACCTAGCATCGCGTCTTGCTGCAATGATTGAAAAGTACTGCGATGGAATTCTTCCTCAAGTTGCTCATGACAAATCACTGGAGGAAGCACTATCTATTGCCGCAACAAAGGCAGATGAGGCAATGTGTGCACTTGATTTCCAAGGCGGAATCAATGCAATTATGGATTTTTGCAAACGAGTAAATGGCTATGTCACAGAAAAAGAACCATGGATTCTTGCAAAAGATCCAGCTAACAAAGTGATTCTAGAAGAAGTTCTATACAACACAGCAGAATCACTTCGAGCACTAGCTGTTTTGCTGAACTCTGTAATGCCAACAACATGTGAAATTTTGTGGCAAAGTCTCGGTGCGCAGGAAGTTCTTGGCACATTAGGTTCACAAAAGATTTCATCCGTTGCAAAGTGGGGTCAACTACCTGCAGGTGCTCGCGTTACCAAGACTCCTGTTTTGTTTCCACGTCTTGAATCTGCCGAGTAACTTCTGTGGCAGATCGTCATAATCGCGACCTTGATCGCATTCCCGCACCACAACCCGATGCACTACCCGTTCCAACTGTTGATGCACATGCTCATTTAGAAATTGTTACCAATGCGGCACCAGATTCAGAAGAAGTGCGAAAGGTTTTAGATGATGCTCGCGATGCTGGAATAGATCGTGTTGTGCAAGTTGGTTATTCCGCCGAACAATCACAATGGTGCGTGGATGCAGCTGATCATTGGAAAGGTCGAGTTCTTGCAGCAGTTGCGTTACATCCAAACGAAGCACCAGTCGTAGAAGACCTCGAACATGATTGGTCGATTATTGCCAAACTAGCCGAACATCCACGCGTGAGAGCAATTGGCGAAACAGGTTTAGATTATTTTCGAACTCCGCCAGAGCTGCGTAAGAGACAGCAAGAGTCATTTAAATGGCATATTGAATTAGCAAAAAAACATAACAAAGCACTCGTTATTCACGATCGTGATTCTCACGAGGATGTTCTCTCTGTTTTGCTTGAAGTAGGAGCACCAGAAAAAACCATCTTTCACTGTTTTTCCGGTGATTTAGCGATGGCGAAGATATGTGTTGAACGCGGATATATTCTCTCTTTTGCAGGCACTCTGACATTTAAAAATGCACCGCAATTACGCGAAGCTGTAAAGATTGTTCCAGCTGATCAATTGTTGGTCGAAACCGATTCGCCATTCTTAGCTCCGACTCCTCATCGCGGTGCTCTAAATACTCCTGCCCAAATTGCAAACATCGTAAGAGCAATGGCAGATGAGAGAAATGTCAGCGATTCTGAACTCGCAACAATTTTGAGTAATAACGCAGAACGCATCTTTGGTTCATTTGCATGACATTACTTGGAGCCGCACAGATACGTGAATTGGCAGAGGAATTAGGAATTAAACCTGCAAAATCACTTGGTCAAAATTTTGTTATTGATGCAAATGTTTGTAGAAAAATTGTGCGAATAGCAGGGGTTACAAGTTCCGACGTTGCCCTAGAAATAGGACCTGGGTTGGGATCACTGACACTTGCGTTATTGGAAGAAGCACAATCTGTTATTGCGGTAGAAATTGATCAACGTTTGGCAGAGCGATTGCCACAAACTGTGCAAGAAAATAATCAAAGCTCAGCAATTTTTAGAGTTATCCATGAAGATGCCTTAAATTTGCAAACTTTGCCAGAGTCTCCAACGGTGTTGGTCGCAAATTTGCCGTACAACGTCTCAGTTCCCGTGCTGCTACATATGCTAGAAAAATTTCCCACTCTGAAATCTGGAGTTGTTATGGTGCAAGCCGAAGTCGCAGATCGGTTGTCGGCAAAACCTGGTTCGAAAGAATATGGAATTCCTTCTGTTAAAGCTGCATGGTGGGCGGATTTGCAGGGAGCAGGTTCGGTATCGCGCTCCATTTTTTGGCCCGTACCTGGAGTGGATTCAAAATTAGTTGCATTTACTCGCCACCAACCTTTAGGAGATGAAGAGCTACGCAAGAAAGTATTCGCACTAATTGATGCAGCTTTTGCCCAACGTAGAAAAATGTTGCGCTCCGCACTGTCCAGTATTTATGGCTCATCAGCGGCAGCCGAAAAAATTCTGAGTGACGCAGGCATCGATCCGACACTTCGAGGCGAATCTCTCTTAGTTAATGATTTTTGCACAATTGCACGAATAGGGTTTTAACGTGCCAATCAAATCCGTAACTGTACGAGTGCCTGCAAAAGTTAATCTGCAACTCTCTGTGGGTCCCCGTGAATCTGATGGCTATCACCAACTTGTTACTGTCTTTCAAGCAATTTCAATATTTGATGATGTAATCGTCAGGATTGCTGAACAAGGAAGTGGAATAAATCTGAGCGTTTCTGGGGATCAAATTCATGGCGTTCCCACGGATGCTTCGAACTTGGTAGTTAAAGCTGCCGAACTTATTGCAACAAAATTTGAAATAGATATAGATGCACATATCGAAATAAAGAAATCTATCCCCGTTGCCGGCGGTATGGCTGGCGGAAGTGCAGATGCTGCTGCCGCAATAGTTGCGATTGATGAGTTGTACAGCCTTGATATGACTCGTGAAGAGATGCATGAGATTGCTTCCCAATTAGGCAGTGATGTTCCGTTCTTACTAAGTGGTGGAACTGCAATTGGACAAGGCAGAGGCGATCAACTCACCGCAGCGCTATCGCGTGGTACCTATCACTGGGTTTTAGCACTTTCCAGTGTTGGACTTTCAACACCAGCTGTATATAACGAATGCGACCGATTGCGTCAGGGATTAGAGATTAGCGATCCACAAATTAGCGATGCGCTAATGCAAGCATTATTAGCCGCAGATCCCAAGGCAGTCGGTAATTTATTAATAAATGATTTGCAGCCCGCGGCATGTTCACTAAGACCTGCACTTCGATTGATTCTTGATGTTGGTCAAGAATACGGAGCGCTCGGAGCAATAGTTTCTGGTTCTGGTCCAACGGTTGCATTCTTAGTATCTGATGAAGAGCATGGTTTGGATTTAGCAGTTGCATTAAGCACATCGGGAGTTGTTGGTAGCGTAACTCGAGCATTTGGCCCCGTTCATGGCGCCAAAGTTATTGAGTCACATTAAATTTCATCTTCGAATTGCGCTGCAATTAAGCTGAGCAATCGAGCAAGCTCTTTCTTTTCATCACTTGATAAAGGCGCTAAGAAATTTCTTTCACGCCCCAGTAACTCTTCCATCGCTGTATCAACAGCGCGTACGCCAGCTTTTGTGAGGGTCACTAAAGAACCACGACCATCGGTTGGATCTTGCTTTCTTGTAATTAACTCGAGTTCTTCTAGTCGATCTAAACGATTTGTCATCGTTCCGCTTGTCACAAGTGTTTCTTGCATTAATTGACTTGGTGAAAGTTGATACGGAGCACCAGCTCGACGAAGCGATGCGAGTACATCGAATCCCCATGTATCTAAATCTGCGAATGCATTTCGTCTTTCAATATCTAAGTGACGCGAAATTCTTGTTATGCGGCTGAGGACTCCGAGTGGTGACAAATCCAGATCAGGACGCTGTGCCTTCCAGGCGGCGATGAGGCGGTCTACTTCATCACGCATTTTCGCCCCACTTTCTAAAAGTATTTATTAAAATTTCTCGCGTGAGGCAACTTTAGTGGTCGAAAGTACTAGTGCGGATAAGGGAGAATATAGGTTCCGCCATTGTGTAGTGGCTAGCACATGGGCCTTTGAAGCCCAGGGTCCAGGATCGATACCTGGTGGCGGAGCATGACGCCACCAAAGGGCACCGACTCATCACTTGAGTGCGCGATTATCCTTGCCGCGGGCGAAGGAACGCGTATGAAATCTTCGCTGCCAAAAGTTTTACATGAAATAGCAGGGCGCACATTAGTTGGACATGTATTGCATGCAGTTAGTGGACTCTCACCAAAAGAAATTAGAGTAGTAGTTGGTTCAGGTCGCGAAAAAGTAGAAGAACATATCTCTTTAGTTTCACCAAAAGCCACAACGGTTTTTCAGGAAAAGCGTGGCGGCACCGGTCACGCAACTCAATTGGCACTTCAAGGTATTTCTCCTAAAGGTTCTGTACTCGTTTTGGCTGGAGATACACCGTTACTAACAACGCAATCACTCTCGCAATTAATTTCCTTTCACCACAATGGTGGTTTTAGCGCTTCAGTAATGACAGCGGAGCACCCAGATCCAACGGGTTATGGGCGCATTATTCGTGCAGATGATGGTTCACTTCTTCGAATTGTCGAAGAAAAAGATGCGACAGATTCTGAAAAGGTTGTTTTCGAAGTTAATTCAGGTGTTTACATTTTTGATGGTGCACTACTGGCATCGGCAATCACCAAACTCACCACAAGCAATGCACAAGGTGAGCTCTATTTAACTGATGTTCTCGAAATCATGCGACAAGCAGGGGGCGAGGTAGCCGCAGCGCTCATCGATGATTATGTCGAAACATTAGGTGTCAACGATCGCGAGCAACTTGCCGAATCCGGCGCATATTTACGCGATCGTATTAATAGCGATTTAATGCGAGCCGGGGTGACAATTACCGATCCGACGACGACGTGGATTGATGCAACAGCAACAATCGAAAGCGATGTCACTATTTATCCAGGTTCTGCAATTCTTGGCACCACAACAATTAAGTCAGGTGCAGTCATTGGTCCACGAACAACACTCGAATCGTGCACTGTTCTAGAGGGCGCTCGTATTATTGAATCCAACTGCGTTGAAGCACTTATTGGAAAAGATTCGCAGGTTGGTCCATATTCATACTTACGTAAAGGCACTGTTCTGGGAACTGGCTCCAAGGCTGGTGCGTTTGTTGAAATCAAGAATTCGACTGTCGGCGATGGCTCGAAAGTTCCACATCTTTCATACGTTGGAGATGCAAAAATTGGCGAAGGTACAAATATCGGCGCCGCAACTGTATTTGTTAATTACGATGGCGTTGAAAAACACGAAACTATCGTTGGCGACCATGTGCGTATCGGTAGCGATTCAATGTTGATTGCACCAGTAACAATTGGCGATGGGGCTTACACAGCTGCAGGTTCTGTGATTTCAGAAGATGTCCCACCAGGAGCAATTGGAGTTGGTCGATCACGCCAGCGAAATGTCTTAGGCTGGGTCTTGCGCAAACGTTCTGGCACAAAATCTGCCGAAGCAGCAGCGCGTCACACTGGCAGTGAAAACGGACATAAGAGAGGCTAAGCCCCATGAGCGAACTCCGTCTGGCATCTGAAAAACGGTTAAGACTTTTTTCAGGCCGCGGATTTCCTGAGTTAGCTGAAGAAGTTGCGCAAGAACTCGGTGTTCCAATTACACCAACATCTGCATATGACTTTGCAAATGGTGAAATCTTTGTTCGCTTCGAAGAGAGTGTTCGCGGATGCGATGCATTCGTATTACAGAGTCATTCTGCTCCAGTTAATAAACAAATTATGGAACAACTCATCATGGTTGACGCACTCAAGCGTGCATCTGCAAAGCGAATTACAGTCGTTGCACCGTTTTATGGTTATGCGCGTCAAGACAAGAAACACCGTGGACGCGAACCAATTTCTGCACGTCTCATGGCTGATTTATTTAAAGCAGCTGGCGCAGATCGCTTGATGGTTGTTGATCTACATACTTCTCAAATTCAGGGATTCTTTGATGGTCCGGTGGATCACTTATTCGCACTTCCAATGCTCGCCGATTACGTTGGCTCAAAAGTTGATCGCTCGCGTCTAACGATTGTTTCTCCAGACTCAGGTCGTGTTCGTGTTGCAGAACGCTGGTCTGACTTACTTGGTGGATGCCCAATTGCTTTCATTCATAAAACACGCGATCCACGTATTCCAAATGAATCAATTACTGGCCGCGTCGTTGGTGATGTTGAAGGTCAAACATGCGTTGTTATTGATGACATGATCGACACAGCAGGCACAATTACAAAAGCAGTCGATGCACTATTTGAAGCAGGCGCTAAAGAAGTAATAATCGCCGCTACGCACGCAGTGCTCTCAGGTCCTGCAATTGAACGCCTTAAGAATTCACGCGCAAGCGAAGTTGTCATCACCAATACTCTTCCAATTTCAGAAGATCAGAAGTTTGATAACCTCACAGTTCTTTCAATTGCGCCGCTACTCGGACGCGCAATTCGAGAGGTATTCGAAGATGGTTCCGTAACCAGCCTCTTCGATGGCCATTCATAAGCGCGATTTGCCACATCCGATAACCCTTCGCTAATCTTTGCTTCGTTCCGGCGAGGGTTTTTAACTTCCGTTATCGACGGTGCAGGTAAATGCTCCTGCTGGGACTTTTGTGAACTAACCGAAAGTTTTACCTAACAGGGAGAAATTAAAATGGCTGAGATCACCATCAACGGAATTCGTCGTACTGAATTCGGTAAAGGCGCATCACGTCGTGCTCGTCGCGATGGTCAAGTTCCAGCTGTGATCTATGGTCATGGTGAGAAGCCAGCACACATCACTCTTCCTGCACGCGAACTAGGCGTTGCACTAAAAACTTCAAACGTTCTTCTCGACATTGTTGTAGATGGCAAAACAGAGCTCACACTTCCAAAAGCAATCGTGCGCCATCCAATTAAATTAACTCTTGATCATATTGACCTTGTCATCGTTCGTCGTGGTGAAAAAGTTGTTGTATCCGTACCAGTACATACTTCGGGTGAATTCGACCGTGACGGAATTCTTGAGCACGTTCACAACACAATTGAAGTTGAAACTGAAGCAACTTCTATTCCTGCATTCCTTGACCTAGATCTCACAGGGCTAGCAGCTGGAGATTCTAAGTACGCAGCAGATGTAGTTCTTCCAGCTGGCGTTACATTGATTTCAGATCCAAAGATGATTGTTGTTCACCTTTCAGAGCGCTCTACAGCAGTTGAAGAAGTTGCTGCACCTGCAGCAGATGCTGCCGCTGCTCCAGCAGATGGTGCTGCCGCTGCTCCTGCTGATGCCGAGAAGAAGGATGCCTAAGCACTAACCTTGCTTCATGGTTTGGTTAGTAATTGGACTCGGTAATCCCGGTCCAGAATATGCAGCAACTCGCCATAACGTTGGCCAAATGGTTGTTGACGAACTAGCTAAACGATACAAAGTTAAGTGGTCTGCACATAAATCTAGAACTGAAATTGCTGCATTCAAAATTGGCGTGGGCGATGATGCACACTCTGTAATCATCGCAAAATCAAAGAGTTATATGAACGAAACTGGCGGACCAACAAAGGCGCTCGCTTCTTTTTATAAAGTTGAACCCGATCACATCATTGCCTTACATGATGAGTTAGATATCCCGTATTCAGCTATTCGTACAAAAATTGCAGGCGGCGATAATGGTCATAATGGTTTGAAATCCATGACATCGGCGCTTTCAACGGCAGAGTATTTCAGAGTGCGACTAGGTATCGGGCGCCCAATGGGATCGCAGGATCCTGGTGACTTTGTTTTAAAAGCATTCTCATCCGCAGAGAAAAAAACACTGCCAGAGTTTATTGATCGTGGTTGTGATGTTGTTGAATCACTTATTACAAAGGGTTTAGTCGAAACCCAGTCACGCTTTAATAGCTAAGAATCAGCCTGTATTTCGCAGACCAGCCGCAACACCGTTAATTGTCAGCAAGAGGGCTCGCTGCAAAGTTGGATCTACATCACCTTGGTGATTGCGCACGCGTTGGAGCAGATTTACCTGTAGTAAATGCAATGGGGCGAGATATGCATCTCGAACTTGCAGTGTACGAGCCAAAATAGGTTGGTCGCCAAGCAATGAATCTTTCTTGGTAACTTTGAGAATCTCTTCGCATGTCAACTTAAATTCTTCTGCAATAACATCTAAGAAATGATGCAATTCTTTTGGAACAAGAGCCTGTACGTAACGTCGCGCCATATCTAAATCAGTCTTTGCAAGCGTCATTTCGACGTTACTTATAAATGTATGAAAGAAGTGCCAATGTTGGAGCATCTCTTGAATGACTTCGGCTTTACCTGCCTCGCGCGCTGCCTTTAGACCACTTCCTACTCCGAACCAGCCAGGAACAATTTGGCGAGATTGAGTCCAACCAAAAACCCAAGGAATAGCACGCAAACTATCTAATCCACCTGCAGCATCTGGTCGCCGTGAAGGGCGTGAACCCAACATCATTTCACCGAGTTGTTCTACAGGAGTTGATGCGTAGAAATATGCAGGCAAATCTGGATGATCAATGAGTGAGCGATAGCGTGCAAAAGAGTTTTCACTGATGAGCTCCATGCAGGAATTCCACTTTTCAAGATTCTCGTTGCTTTGACGGGGTGCACGATTAAGAACTGTCGCTTCAAGTGATGCAGCAAGCATTAATTCGATATTTTCGCGTGCCAATGAAGGCAGAGCGTACTTGTCACTAATTACTTCACCTTGTTCAGTCATTTTTATCTGGCCATCAATTGAACCCCAAGGTAGAGCAACAAGTGCGTCATACGTTGGGCCACCACCACGACCGACGGAACCACCACGACCGTGGAAAAGTCTTAATTTAACTCCGTGTTTTATTGCAACGTCACGCAATTTTCGTTGTGCTCTATGTATTTCCCATTGACTCGTAGCAATTCCGGCATCTTTATTTGAGTCCGAATAACCCAACATGATTTCTTGAAGATTTCCGCGAAGTTCAACAATTTTTCGATATCCGGGATCACTCAAAAGAGTCTCGAGAATCTCACCTGCAGCGCGCAATTCAGCAACAGTTTCAAGAAGTGGAGCGAATCCGATGATTGCAGTGTTGGTTGCGAGATTGACTAGTCCAGCTTGTTTAGCAAGAACAACGGCTGCCAACAAATCATCTGAGCCCTTCGTCATTGAGACGATGTAGGTTTCAATTGATTCAGGGCCAAATCGCTTGACGATATCGAATACCGCGGTGAAGGTATCTAAGGTTTTCTGAGCACGTTCATCACACTTTCCGAAGTTTAAATTCTTTGAAGAAGAGAGCTCGTTTGCGAGAATTGAAAAACGTTCCTGATGATTCTTGCTCTTGTAATCATCACCAAATGCGAAGGCAAGGGTGTGATGATGTGCATCAGAGTGTTCGCGAACGTCCAGAGTTGCGTGTGTTAGTCCAAATGCAGAAACAGTGCGCATAGTTCGCTCAAGTAATCCTGTTGCCATTAATTCACCGCGATTTTCAAGCAATGAATCGCGCATCAATGCAAGATCTGACAAAAGCTCAGCGGTGCTGTTGTAATCGCGGTGAGCGATGTGTTCACTTCCGGATGCGTGGCGGTTTCTAGTAAACGCCAAGCGGTGCACGATTGCTGTTGCCTTTAATCGGTAAGGCTCTTGAACATTGAGACGTTTAAAGCGCTCTTCAAACTCAGGAATATGTTTGAGATCTTCTTCTACAGAATCCAAGAGAGCTTTACTGACTCCTGTTATTCGAGTTGAAACGGAGAGCATCTGGCGAAGTTCATCCATCGCTGCAATAGTCACACGAATTGCGTGACCAACTTGAAGAACCATTGCAGACTCTGTGATTGACGCAGTGATGTTTGGATTTCCATCACGATCTCCACCAATCCAGCTTCCGAATGAGAGTGGACGCGCATCTAATGGAAGATCAACGCCTAGTCGCTTAATTTCATTCTTAAAGTCACTGAGAACTTCTGGAATTGTGAGTTTAAATAAATCATCTAGGTAATAAAGCGCATTCATAGCTTCATCAAGTGGTTCTGGACGCCCGACGCGTAACTCATCTGTTTGCCAGAGAACATCGATGGTTTCAGCTAATTGATTGCGCTGTGTAGCCGTACTTGGTTGATCAAGAAGTTTTGCAACTCTTCCTAATTTGTTCAAAACTGAGCGTCGAGCAGCCTCTGTTGGGTGAGCAGTAAAGACTGGGCGCACCATAAGTTCGTTGACCCACCGAGTGATGTCATCTTTTGAAAATTCGTGGCCAGGAACATTTGCACTTTGCGCAGAAGCAATCTTGTCGACAGCTTTTGCCATCCACGATCCACCTTGGGCTCTTGCCTCTGCTAAAACTCTTGCTCGGTGAACTTGCTCAGCAACGTTTGCTAAATTGAAGTACGTACTAAATGCGCGCACAAGTTGAACCGATTCTTCGATAGAAAGTTTTGACAGAAGATCATCGCCACCACCATCTTTAACGGCTTTACGAACAGCTTCGACTAATTCCAGTAACTCTTGGCCTTCTTGTCGGACTAAAGATTCGCCTAATAGATCACCGAGTTTTCGAACATCGGCACGCAAACCAGCGCCATCGTTACCGATAGCTGCCGCGGAATCTTGCGAAGACATGGGCTAATCATGGCAGGTTCAACTGCCTTAGACTTGCCCTATTAAGCCCCCTCCATCTTTTTGGAGTTGGGGCCTAAGGCGTTTTCTCAATAGTTGATACGAAGGAAGGTGAGATACGAATGAAACTCGTGCGCGATGCATTAGCTGATGATTCACATATCAGCGATGCGCTCGATTCAAAAAAACGCATCATTGCGCCTTCATCATTACATCCATTTCTTGCAGCCATTAGAGCCATTGACCGACCTTTATTAATTGTCACAAGTTCAAGTAGAACCAGTGAAGATTTAGTAAATGATTTACGCGAACTACACGATTGTGTTTTCGAATTTCCTGCTTGGGAAACCCTGCCCCACGAAAGGCTAAGTCCACGTAGCGACACCGTGGCACGTCGAATATCGACGCTGATTGAATTAAAGAATAAACAAACTCAAAATCCAATTGTTGTTACTCCAGTTCGCGGTTTGATTCATCGCATTATTGATTCATTAGCCGAAACACCAGTGCGCGAAATTACAGTCGGTTCACAATGTGATCTCAAGGAGTTAATTGATCACCTTGGTCACCTTGCATATCAGCGAACAGATTTAGTTGAACGCCGTGGTGAATTTGCTGTCCGCGGTGGAATTGTTGATGTGTTTCTTCCGCTTGCAAGTCAACCTATTCGCATCGACTTTTTTGGGGACGAAATTGAAGATGTTAGTTATTTCGATGTTGCAGGCCAAAGAACAACGGGCGCAGTAAATGAAAGTATGAAAATTCTTCCATGTCGAGAATTACTTCTCACGCCTAGCGTTCAAGTGAAAGCGCGAGCACTCATTGATGAATTTCCACAAGCTTCTGAAATTTTAGAAAAAATTTCTGAAGGTATTACGGCTGAAGGTATGGAGTCTTTCATACCTTTATTGGTTCAATCTGAACAGAGTATTTTGGATCGAATGCCAGAAAATACCGAAGTTATCTTTATTGATGAAGAACGAATCAAATCTCGAGCTGCTGATCTTCTTGCTACAAATGAGGAGTTCTATTTGGCTTCCTGGTTGAACGCTGCAAGCGGGGGAGCAACACCGCTACATAGTGGCGATGGCACATATATGACATGGGAAGAACTGCACGAAAATATTAATAAAAACCAATTGCAACAGAGAAGTTTCAATGTATTCGGAAGTGATTTAGATGAAGATGCGACATTTCTTGAAGCATATGCAATCGACCCTTTACGAGCCAATACGGATCGACTTATAGAGGAGTTTCGAGGCGCATCAGCACAGGGTCAGACATTAGTTTTTGCAGCACATGGGCACGGAATGCATGAAAGATATGCAAATTTATTCAGAAGTGCTGAAATCTCCGTTCGTGTAGTTACCTCAACAATTGCCTTTGGATTTAGCGTTCCTTCCGCACGCATTCTTTTTATTACAGAGCGAGACTTATCTGGAAGTAAAGGCGCAATACATAGCACCGAAAAACTTCCATCCAAACGTAAAACTGCAATCGATCCACTTGAGTTAAAGGCTGGAGATTTTGTCGTTCATGAACAACACGGAATAGGACGTTATGTAGAACTCGTTTCCAGAAGCGTTGCTGGTGTTACTCGCGAATATCTAGTACTCGAATACGCATCCGCCAAACGCGGACAACCAGGAGATCGAATATTTGTCCCTACGGATTCACTCGAACAAGTCAGTAAGTATGTTGGAGGTGAAACCCCAACTGTTCACCGAATTGGTAGCGGTGAGTGGCAGAAGGCAAAAGGACGTGCTCGCAAAGCTGTTCGACAAATTGCTGGCGAACTTATCCGTTTATATGCAGCGAGAACATCATCACCTGGTTTTGCTTTTTCTGCAGATACGCCATGGCAACGTGAACTAGAAGATTCTTTCGCATACATCGAAACACCTGATCAATTATCAACTATCAACGAAGTTAAGGCGGATATGGAACGTCCTTATCCGATGGATCGAATTATTTGTGGAGATGTTGGATATGGAAAAACCGAGATTGCAATCAGGGCGGCTTTTAAGGCTGTTCAAGATGGTAAACAAGTTGCAGTTTTAGTACCAACAACATTATTAGTTCAACAGCATACAAAAACATTCGAAGAGCGATATTCAGGTTTCCCAATAAAAGTTGCAGGCTTATCCCGGTTCAACACAGCAAAAGAGAGTAAAGAAATTCTGACCGGGATTGAATCAGGAACTTTTGATGTGGTGGTAGGAACTCATCGAATCCTTTCAAGCGACGTGCACTTCAAGGACCTTGGTCTCGTGATTGTCGATGAAGAACAGAGATTTGGCGTCGAGCAAAAGGAATCTCTCAAAAAGTTACGCACAACCGTTGATGTTTTGGCAATGTCTGCAACACCGATTCCGCGCACACTTGAAATGGCTGTTACAGGCATCCGCGAAATGTCTACGATCACAACACCACCAGAAGAACGCCATCCAATTTTGACATATGTAGGTGCTCGAGATGATGCACAAATTACGGCTGCAATTCACCGCGAATTATTACGAGATGGACAAATTTTTTATATTCACAATCGTGTTGAATCTATTGATCAGGCAGCACAGAAAATACAAAAACTCGTTCCTGAAGCTCGCATTCGTATTGCACATGGTCAAATGAGTGAGGGTGCGCTAGAAGATGTCATCCTTGCATTTTGGAATCGAGATTTTGATGTCTTGGTTTGCACAACAATTGTTGAAAGCGGACTCGATATTGCGAATGCTAATACTTTAATAGTTGAACGAGCAGACCTCTTCGGACTTTCTCAGCTGCACCAATTGCGTGGTCGAGTTGGACGCGGCCGTGAACGTGCGTATGCATATTTCTTATTTCCGCCCGATCAACCACTGAGCGAATTAGCCCACGATCGCCTAAAAACAATCGCAGCAAATACCGAACTAGGTGCGGGAATGCGAGTTGCATTGAAAGATTTGGAAATACGTGGAGCGGGAAATTTATTGGGTGGAGAACAATCTGGACATATAGCTGACGTAGGTTTTGATTTATATATGCGGATGGTTGGCGAAGCCGTTCATGAATATAAATCAGGAATCATTGAAAGTGCAGAACCTAATTACGAATGCAAGGTTGAGTTACCTATTAATGCTCATCTTGATGCAACATATGTTCCAGGAGAACGCTTACGACTTGATTTATATCGCCGGCTTGCTGATGTTCGAAATAGCGAAGACGTTCTTGCGATCGAAGAAGAACTTATTGATCGATTCGGGGCACTACCTAATGAAGCACAAACTCTTTTAGGTGTTGCGGCACTTCGTGCATTTGCCAAGAGCATTGCACTTCGCGAAGTTGTAGCCCAAGGAAAATATGTACGTTTATCACCTATGAATTTGCCTGAATCTAAGCAATTAAAATTGGCTCGTATGTATCCCGGATCACTCTATAAATCCGCTTCTTCGACGGTATTGGTGGCTTTACCAAAGAGCTCTGCGTGGAATCCGTCCGAAAGTAGTGCTCCGATAGTGGATACTTCTCTTCTGGCTTGGGTAACACAGGTCGTTACCGAATTGGCACCAACGTCGAAAGGCAGTTCAGAGTGAAAAAAGTATTTTCTATTGCGGCGATATCGGTAGCGCTATTGCTAACTGGATGTTCGCAAGTGAGTTCAGCAGCCTCAGTTGGTTCGGTAAAAATTTCACAATCAACGGTTCAATCAAGCATCAACGACATCATGGCTGAACGAAGCAAAGTTGATACTTCACAAATGCAATTAGAAACAGGCGAAGCTTTGAATCGCGCTCAAATGCGCTTCCACGTGCTCTCTGAATTACTCAATAAAGTAGCCGCGAAATTAAAAATTACAGTCACTAAAGCTGAAATTGATACACGCAGAGCAAGCATTATCGAACAAGTTGGCGGCGAAGCTGGATTACCAACCGCCCTAGTCGGAGCTGGAATTGCTTCAAAAGATTTTGATTTATATCTCCAGAGCATCATTATTTCTGACAAATTGAGTCAAGGACTTGAAGCTACAGGAATTCCTGCTGATCAAGTTGGCACAGCAATTCAAAGACTTGTTGTGGATATTGCTAAAGAGAACAAGGTCACCATCAATCCTCGCTACGGAGTGTGGGATGCACTTAATGCTGATGTTGTACCTGTTGACTCAGCAGGATCTGCAGTCACACCTTCTGATAAGTAATTAGTCACTATTTAGGTATGAATACTTCATACTTGCAACGTTTAGTTGAGGTGATGGATCAACTCCGCTCACCTGGTGGTTGTCCGTGGGATGCAGAACAAACTCACGAATCCTTGATCAAGTACCTGCTAGAAGAGTCTTATGAATTCATCGATACTGTTGCTGAGTCTGATCGTGCAGGAATGCGTGAAGAACTAGGTGACATCTTGCTTCAAGTTTATTTTCACTCTCGTATTGCTCAAGATCATCCGACTGATCCATTTTCAATCGAAGATGTTGCCAAGGTAATTACTGAAAAACTCATAAGCAGGCATCCACATGTTTTTGGTGATAAAAAAGTAAGTGGGAGCGAAGAAGTTGTGGCGAATTGGGAAGAGATAAAAGCTGCAGAAAAGGGGCGCACTTCCGCACTTGATGGTGTTGCACTTTCACAGCCGGCACTCTCTCTCATTAACAAATTGCTCTATCGCGCAGAAAAATATGGCGTAGACATCGAAGTTCCTAAGCATCACGCAGATTCTCCCGCAACTTCCGAATCAGTAGGAAGTGCACTTCTTGCTGTTATTGCATGGGCGCATAAGAATGGAATTGATCCAGAAGATGCGTTGCGTATGCAGAGCAAGCAAATAATGCGTGAGATTGCGCAGCAAGAGGCACGGTAGGATTAGGCACTGAAAGCAACGAATTTGGACGACTTAAAAGGAGAACAACGTGGCACTTATCGAAGCACTTGGTGCTCGTGAAATTCTTGACTCCCGTGGAAATCCAACGGTCGAAGTCGAAATTCAATTAGAAGATGGAACACAGGCGCGTGCAGCGGTTCCAAGTGGCGCATCAACAGGAGCATTCGAAGCATCAGAGCTACGTGATGGTGGAAAAAGATATTTAGGAAAAGGTGTAGAAAAAGCAGTTGCATTTGTCAACGGTGAAATTGCTGATGCAGTCATCGGTTTAGATGCACAAGATCAACGATTAGTTGATAGCGAAATGATTGCCCTAGATGGCACGCCTAATAAATCTCGACTCGGAGCAAATGCAATTCTCGGAGTTTCTCTTGCAGTTGCAAAAGCTCAAGCAGAGAGTGCTGACCTTTCGCTATTTCGTTATCTAGGCGGACCAAACGCACATGTGCTTCCAGTTCCAATGATGAATATTCTCAACGGTGGCGCACATGCAGATACCAATGTTGATATCCAGGAGTTTATGGTTGCTCCAATTGGAGCCGAAACCTTCCGCGAATCACTTCGCTGGGGCGCCGAGATTTATCATGCACTGAAATCAGTATTAAAAAAGCGCGGACTTGCAACAAGCGTAGGCGATGAGGGTGGTTTCGCTCCGAATCTTGAGAGCAATCGCGCTGCACTAGATTTAATTATTGAAGCAATTAATCTGGCTGGATTTAAGCCAGGAAAAGAGATTGCACTTGCAATGGATGTTGCAGCCACTGAATTTCATGAAAAAGGTAAGTACAACTTCGAAGGTTCATTAAAAACGTCAGATGAAATGATTGCGTATTACACATCTCTAGTAGATGCATACCCGCTTGTTTCAATTGAAGATCCGTTGGACGAAGAAGATTGGGCTGGCTGGAAATCAATGACGGCATCCCTTGGAAAGCGTGTTCAAATAGTCGGAGATGATTTATTTGTAACCAATCCAGTGCGTTTGAAAAAAGGAATTGATACAGATACAGCAAATGCTCTCTTGGTAAAGGTCAATCAAATTGGAACACTGACTGAAACACTCGATGCTGTTGATATGGCTCACCGCGCAGATTATCGAAGCATGCTCAGTCATCGCTCTGGTGAGACAGAAGACACGACGATTGCAGATTTAGCCGTTGCAACTAATTGCGGCCAGATTAAAACTGGTGCTCCAGCTCGAACAGAGCGTGTTGCTAAGTACAACCAACTTCTTCGTATTGAAGAAGAGCTCTCCGATGGTGCTGTTTATGCAGGTCGCACAGCATTTCCACGATTTAACGGATAAGCAATGTCACGTCGTCGTCGACTAAATTTCAACAAACGACGTGGAAATAGTCGCGCGCTAGCATTAGCAACAATTTTGTTCATTATGGCGCTAACAATTGCTCCACCAATTAAGCATTACTTCACCCAACGTGCTCAAATTAGTGCGCTGAAATCGCAGGTAGCAAGTAACAATGCAGCACTCGAGCAGGCACGCAAGGATTTATTGTTGTGGCGAGATCCTGAATATATAAAATCTCAGGCACGTGAACGCTTGCACTTTGTCTTGCCTGGTGAGCGCCAATACATAGTCACTGATTCAAATGGGCAGTACACCCAAGAAACAGGGACAACAGTTGCAAACAAAATTCCAGATGGACAACCGTGGTATGCGCGAATGATTGCTTCGATTACGGAAACACGAAATCAGTGAAAGACGTACAACCCGGTGATCTAGATTGCATTGAATTTCAATTAGGTCGCACTCCACGAGATGTGCACGCTATTGGCTTCAGATGTGCTTGTTCTAAACCAGCAGTCGTGCAGACACCTCCGCGATTAAGTGATGGAACACCATTTCCAACTTTTTATTACGCAACCTGCCCACGTTTAACTGGCGCAATTTCAACGCTTGAATCTTCTGGATTGATGGCAGAGATGAATGAACGCCTTTCGCAAGATCCAGATTTGGCTACGGCATATGCAAAAGCACACGAAGCTTATTTAGTTGACCGTGATGCACTTGGAATCAATGTTGAAGAAGTAGAAGGTATCTCAGCCGGTGGAATGCCTGATCGTGTGAAGTGTCTGCACTCTTTGGTTGCTCACTCTTTATCTGCAGGTCCAGGAGTTAACCCATTGGGTGATGAAGCTTTGAGCAAATTGCCACAATGGTGGAAAGAGAATCCATGCAACACGGAGATGAATGCATGAGAGTTGCAGCAATTGATTGTGGAACAAATTCAATTAGGTTATTAATCGCCGATATCGACGGAACAAATTTTCGTGAAATTTATCGAACTATGGAAATTGTTCGCTTAGGTCAAGGCGTAGATCGGAACAAATCTTTTCATCCAGATGCAATAGCTCGAACTCTTGCCGCAGTTGATTTATTTGCTCAAGAAATTTCAAAGCGCGGTGTCGAAGAGATTCGATTCTGTGCTACGAGTGCTACTCGAGATGCTAATAATAGAGAACTCTTTATCGATGGAGTAAAGGAGCGCCTTGGTATCGCACCTGAAGTAATTTCAGGTGAAGAAGAAGCCAGACTCTCATTTATTGGGGCCACTAAAGAATTTGCAGCAACCGACGCACCATTTTTAGTCGTAGACATCGGGGGAGGTTCAACTGAGTTTGTTTATGGCAACTCCGATGTTGAATTTGCAAAGAGTGTAAGTATTGGATGTGTGCGAATGACTGAAAGAAATATTCATTCTGATCCTCCTAAGGCAGAAGAAATCGAAAATGCACGCAGAGATATTCAAGATGCAATTGCGGTTGCGGCGGCAATAGTGCCAATTACTAAAGCTAAAACTCTTATTGCAGTTGCAGGAACGGCGACTTCGGTTGCAGCAAGTGCTTTAAATCTTGCGCAATACGATCGACACCTCATTCACTTAGCTCGCGTAAGCGCGGAGCAAACGCATCAGGTAGCAAAGACATTTGCTCTCATGAATGCCGATCAAAGATCTCAGGTCGGTTTCCTGCACCCTGGTCGCGCCGATGTATTTGCAGCAGGTTCTCTCGTGCTCTCAGAAATTATGAAGGCCACGGGAGCTAAGGAATTCGTTGCATCCGAGGCTGATATTTTGGACGGAATTGCCTGGTCGCTTGCGAGAAGTTAATGGGAATAAACCCATGGTGCTCCCTGTTTTATAAGTGGTTTCTGCACTTGGGAAAACGGGTAGATTTGCCCACGTTGTAAAACGTGGCCCCTGTAGCCCAATGGCAGAGGCAGAGGACTTAAAATCCTTCCAGTGTGGGTTCGACCCCCACCGGGGGCACGCTTATTTAGACCAAAAGGAGAAATGAACGCAATGCAAAGTTCAAACCCAGTACTCAATCGTTCTTTTAAGAATCCTGGTTATGCAGCAGTTGATCCAAACAAATTAGAAGATTTGTACAACGCACCAGCAGCATCATCAGCGCGTACTGGTCGCATGACAATGGATGACGTCATCACTCGTACAGGAATGTTGCTTGCAGTGCTAGTTGTCGCAGGTGGAATTTCATGGACACTTAACTTTGGTGGCGGAATTGTTCTAATTTCATTGCTGGCGGGTTTCGCGCTCGCAATGGTCAATACATTTAGTAAAACAATTCGTCCCGCATTAATTGTTGCTTACGCCGCAGTTCAGGGAATCGCACTCGGTGCAATTAGCCATGTCCTAAATAGTGCTTACCCAGGAATCGCTGGTCAAGCAGTAATGGGCACAATTTGCGCATTCGTAGGCATGCTCGTTGCTTATCGCAGCGGAAGAATTCGTGTTACACCTAAGTTCACAAAGATGCTCATTGGCGCAGCAATGGGTTACTTATTACTTGGTCTTGTCAGCATTATTGGTTCATTTGCCGGACTCGGTGGCGGACTGGGACTCTTTGGAATTTCTGGCTTCGGACCAATGATCGCAATCGCTGGTGTCGCACTTGCTAGCTTCTTTTTGATTCTAGATTTTGATGCAATCGAAAAAGGAATTGCAGCATCTGCACCAGAACAAGAATCTTGGCGAGCAGCGTTTGGACTTATGGTCACAATCGTCTGGTTGTATATGGAGATTTTGAGACTGCTATCGATTTTGCGCGGTCGCGACTAAATATAAATTACTTACTAGATTGCCCGAGATGCGAAGAGCGCGTCTCGGGCAATTTTGTTGCAACAACAATTACAAAGCCAACAAGTAGAGCGCTCACTGCAAATGTCGCTCTAAAGCCGTAGTGATCAGCAATAAAGCCAAGAACAACTGGAGCAACCATGGCGCCCGCATCACCTGACATTTGGTAGAGGGCAATTACCTGACCACCTTTGCCTTTAAGAACATCTCCAACAATCGCCGAAGGAGTTGTTGAAAGAAAAGCAGAACCAAAGGCTCCAATAAACATTGACAACAGGAATATCCACGGATGAAAAGTGAGAACAAGTAAAACTACAGAGATACCTAGAAGCGTTAAGCCAGAAATTGCGGAAAACTTACGACCACGCTCATCGGACATGCGCCCAGCTTTTAATAGAAATATTCCTTGAACTACTGCCGAGATTGTGAATCCAACACCAATAAAGCCAGCAGAAGATTTCATATCTTCAACCATAAACAAAGGCAGTACAGATCTACTCATTCCAAAAATAATCCAGGCGGTCGTAAATGAAATAATTAATGCGATTACGTAAGGTTTCATCGCAAGAGCATCTCGCATTGAGGTTTTAACAGCAGAAGATTTCTCGGTTGGACGTGCTGCAAGTACAGAGTTGCGCAGCAAGAATCCACCAGCTGTACTTGCAACTACGAGTAATGCTGCATAAACAAGCAGCGGAGCACGCAATGAAATTGCAGTTAAGAATCCACCAATTACGGGCCCTGCCATCATTCCCACTAGAAAACTACTGTTGTACAGAGATTGCGCACGTGCTCTTTGATCATCCTTTACCGCTCGCAAAATTATCGATCCCGCTGCCACAGAAAACATCGATGACCCAAGTCCACCAGCAGATCTAAAAATTAATAGCTGTTCATATGATTGAGCAAGGGCTGCTGCAAACGATGAAAGTGCAACGAATGCAATTCCAACTGTATAAACCAAACGTTCACCAAATTTGTCAACGAGTTTTCCTGCAATTAATCCAGAAGCGAATCTAGCAAAAGCAAATGCCGAGATGATTGATCCAACTTGGGCATTATTAACACCAAAGGATTTTGCAAAGAGTGGAATGGTAGGAGCAATAATTCCAAAACCAACTGCAACGAAGAAAGATGCAAAAACAAGTACACCAACCTCGCGGGGAAACTCCGCAAAAGGATTAGTGAACTTATCTTTGGATCTACTGATCAATCTTTATCCAAGTGCTTCGCCAGCAGCCTCTTCACGAGCCGCTGCATAATCTTTATTGGTGCGCAGGGGAGCTTCGCGCAACATCAATGCCAAAATGATTCCCAGTGCGGTTACGGGTGCGGCAGCCAGGAATACAACATGAAATGAATTCACGAATGCATCAAGAGCTGTATTTTGAACAACTACCGGTAGTTCCTTTAAAACTGATGTGTTTGAGGATAGTTGTTGAAGTTTCTCTGGATCAAAGCCAGAGACTGCATCAGGATTAGTTGCTGCTAGATCTGTAAATCCAGATTGCAAATAATGAGCTACACGGTTTGTCAGAATACTTCCAAAGAGTGCGGTGCCAAATACGCTGCCAAGAGATCTAAAGAATGTATTTGAACTAGTTGCGACGCCCATATCTTTAAAGTCAACAGAATTTTGAAGCGCAATAACAATAGTTTGCATTGAAAGTCCAAGACCAGCACCAACAAGTATTGAGAAAATTGCGAGTTGCCAGAATGGTGTTTCACGAGTCAGAGTAACCATCAGCAGAATTCCAACCGTCATTAACGTGGTGCCCATGATTGGGAACTTCTTGTACTTTCCAGTTTTCGAAATCGCCTTACCGCTGAAAATTGAAGTGGAAACAATTCCGAGCATGAGTGGAATTAATTTCAAACCAGCCTCAGTTGCTGAGGCACCTTTTACAACTTGTAGATACAAAGGCAACATAACAATTGCACCAAACATCCCAGCACCAATTACAGCACCAAGAATTGATGTGAGTGTAAAAGTGTGGTTCTTAAAGAGTTCTAAAGGCAAGATAGGTTCTTTTGCTTTTGATTCCCAATAAATAAATAGTGCGACCAAAATAAGTCCAGCAATAAAATAACCAATTGTGCGCGCATCTAGCCAACCATGCTCTGGCCCATAGATCGAAACCGTTAGCAGAATTGAAACAGTTGCAGTAACCATGAGTAGTGCACCAAGATAATCAATTGAGTGCTCACGTTTTACTTTTGGAATATGTAGAACGGCGGAAGTGATGAGCAATGCTGCAATTCCAAATGGCAAGTTAATGTAGAAAATCCAACGCCACCCGGTAATTCCAAGGATTGTTGCGTGATCTGAAAAGAATCCACCGAGTAACGGACCTGCAACTGATGAAAGCCCCCAAACAGCACCGAAATATCCTTGATATCGCCCACGTTCGCGAGGAGGAACAATGTCTCCGATGATTACGAAAGTGAGTGCCATAAGTCCGCCCGCACCTAAACCTTGAAGTGCGCGAGTAGCAATTAACTCTGTCATATTTTGTGAAGCGCCAGCTAAGAAAGATCCAATAAGAAAAGTCACGATTGCGAATTGAAAAACAACTCGGCGACCGTAGATATCCGAGATTTTTCCGTACAACGGAGTCGAAGCGGTTGAGGTTAATAGGTAAGCAGTTACAACCCATGTGTAGTGGTTTAATCCATTAAAATCTTCGACAATACTTTTAAGTGCCGTAGAGACAATTGTTTGATCAAGTGCTGCGAGTAAAAGGCCCGTCATGAGCCCACCCAGGATGACCATGATTTCACGATGTGTGTGTTCTTTAACGGGTGCAGTACTCATTTAAGGCAGCCTCTCGAATAATTATTTATGGTGATAAGGATGTGGCAAAGCCGCATGCGATAGAGGTAAGTTTACTCCGTGAAATCAGTAATCGCCGAAAATCTTGTGAAGACCTACAACAAAGGTGAAGTCAAAGCTCTTGATGGTTTAAGCCTTGATGTTGAAGAAGGCACCGTTTTAAGCGTGCTTGGTCCCAATGGCGCAGGAAAAACAACGACTGTGAGAATTCTCGCAACATTGCTTGCACCAGATTCAGGTAGAGCAAGTGTCGGTGGAATTGATGTAATCGCTCATCCTGAAAAAGTACGTGAAGTAATTGGATTATCTGGTCAATACGCAGCAGTTGATGAAACTCTGACCGGCTGGGATAACTTGGTCATGTTTGGACGTTTGTATCACTTGAATAAAAAAGCTGCGATTAAGAGAGCGGATGAATTACTAGAACGATTCTCATTAACTGATAGCGCAAAGAGACCAATTAAAACTTATTCGGGTGGAATGCGTCGCCGTCTTGATTTAGCAGCATCACTCATTGTGCAGCCCAAGGTACTTTTTCTTGACGAACCAACTACCGGACTCGATCCACGTGGTCGACAAGAGATGTGGGGAGTCATTGAAGAACTCGTTAAAGGTGGCGTGACGTTACTTCTTACCACCCAGTATTTAGAGGAAGCAGATCAACTAGCTGATGACATTGTGGTCATCGATCACGGAAAAGTTATTGCACGCGGATCATCGGATTCACTTAAAAAAGAAGTTGGTGGAGAACGTCTTGAGGTAGTTGTTGAACAAACAAATATCGCTAAAACATTAGAAATAGTTGCTCGCGTTAGCGGAAATAAGCCAACACTTGATGAAGGGCTTCGAAAGATTTCTGCCCCAGTTTCAAGTGGTTCCCTAGCGTTAATGGAAGTTTTACGTTCGATGGATAGTGAAGGAATCCATCCATTAGATGTTGGGTTAAAACGTCCATCCCTTGATGATGTATTTATGTCGCTAACTGGTCACGCAGCTGAAGTTGAGGAAGTAAAATCATGAGCGTAATAAGTGATTCAATAGTTATTACAAAACGTCAATTACTCCAATTATCTCGAGTGCCAGAAGTGCTTATTTTCTCAACAATTCAACCAGTTATGTTCGTACTTCTGTTCAGATTTGTTTTCGGTGGATCAATCGAAACTGGTCAACCTGGGGGATACGTACAACTTTTAATGCCAGGAATCTTCGTACAAACCGTTGCTTTTACTTTGGCAGCAACTGCTTCAGGACTTGCAGAAGATATGAAAAAGGGATTAATTGATCGATTTAGATCTCTTCCTATTGCTCGCTCCGCACTTACCATCGGCAGAACGCTCGGAGATTCACTTCTTAATATCGTTGTTCTAGCGGTTATGGGGTTAACAGGATATTTAGTTGGGTGGCGGCCAACATCTGGTTTGTTTAATGTAGCCCTTGCATTCTTATTCTTATTATTCTTTGGTTATGCGCTTTCGTGGGTAGGTATTTATATTGGTCTATCTGCGCGTGATGCTCGAGTAGTTCAAAATGTAAGTTTCCTAGTCACATTCCCACTTACATTTTTATCAAATGCATTCGCGCCAACAACAGGAATGCCAAGACCACTGCAATATGTTGCTGAGTGGAATCCAGTATCAACAATGGTTGCCGCTTGTCGTCAACTATTTGGACTCGAAAATCAATTTGGAGCTACTGCCGGCTCGTTTCCAAGTGAAAACCCATTAACGATGTCACTTATTTACATGGCAATAATTATGATTATTTTCGTTCCAATGAGTGTTAAGAAGTATAAGAACGCAAGTAACTAATTGTTACGAGTAGTACTCAGCGTGCTTAATTTGTACTGAAATCGTCTTTCCGTTCGGTGCGGTGTATGACACGCTGTCACCAACTTTTGCTCCCATAACTGCAGCTCCTAGCGGAGATTTTTCGCTGTAGACATCTAGATCGCCCGAAGCAATTTCTCTGGAACCAAGTAAAAACTTTGTTTCATCTCCAGCAACCGTTGCGGTGATAACCATTCCAGCACCGACAACTCCATCTTCGCTCGCAGGCGGTGTTCCGATGTGAGCATTTTCTAACATCTGCTTTAACTGACGAATTCGAGCTTCGATTTTTCCTTGCTCGTCGCGTGCAGCGTGGTAGCCACCATTTTCTTTTAGATCACCTTCTGCACGTGCCGCTTCAATTTTCTTAACAATTTCAGTGCGAGCTTCGCCTTCGAGGTGCGCCAATTCAGCAGCAAGACGATCTGCTGCTTCTTGTGTGAGCCACGTTTGCGAAGTCATAAGGGGTGTAACGGTAGCGAAAGGCTGAGTAAATGTGAATTGAATTATTTAACGCGACAGCGAGCAACAAGTGCTGTGGCAGCAGCACTACGCGTAGGAATAGATGTGGTGCGTTCAAAGGATGCTCGACCGGGGGTGATTTCATCCTCGATTTCCCCAACGATATTTTTATCAACATCTCTTGCTTGAAGCGTGCAGGTTGCCGGCGTAGTTGGATCATTTCGTTGGATGGCATATCTAATTGACACTTGCTCATCAGAAAGTACAGAGAATGAAATGAGAGTGATTCGAAACTCAGGTTTTGCGTGAAATAAGCCAGCCCAAAAAACCCACGTAATTCCAATAACAGCCAGAATAGTTGCGGGCAACTTCCATCCCTTAGCGGGCTTTATCCCGTATCTATCCTCGTATGAAAATTCTGAGGATCCCTTCGAATTCATGTGCACAGATTATCGCGAAAAGTGAGAGGATTTAGACATGCAAAAAGATGTAAGTATGGGTTTAGCTGGCTCGCTAACCATGATTTTTTTAACGGTTGCTGTTGTGCTTCTGCTCCGGAGTTTTTATAAGCGCTTTAACCGTTTGCAGAATAAAAAAGACGAACAACAGAACTAATTCACCCTGTGTTTAAGAAGTTTCTTGAGTACACATCACTTCTCCTTGTTGCCACAATCTTTGTTGGACTTGGATTATGGCAACTTGATAGAGCGAAAAGTTTGAAGGAAATACTCAATGCTCCAGCACCTGCAATTTCTGCTCCTGTGGCACTTCAAGAACTAGCAGTTCCTAGAGCACCACTTGATACAAAAGTTGATAGCAAGTCTGTAAGCGCATCAGGTTTTTATGTTGCCAACTTCAAAGCTCCAAATCAAAAAGATGGAAATGGAATTGTTAAAGATTGGGAAGTTGCCCTGCTTCAAGTTGATACAAACGCGGGAATACTTGTCGTCCGTGGACTCTGGTCCGAGCGCTTGAAAGAACCGCAACTCGCAATGTCTAATCGCGTAGAACTCATGGGTATTTTGCGGGCACATCAAAATGAGGACCGAGCTCTCAATTCACCAGGAATAATTTCTCGTTTGGATAGCAGCGTTATTGTTGGCCTGACGGATCTAGATTTGTATGACGGGTATGTAATTGCTTTAGAAGAAAAGATTCGTGATGGGGAAATACTTCGAACTAGAGTCACACCAGAGTTAAGAACTGCCAGAATTCCAGGTTTTTATTGGCAACATATTTCTTATGTTGTAGTTTGGTGGCTCATGGCGGCGGTGGTTCTTTACCTTCCAATATATCGTCGTAGAGTTAAGCCCTAAGGGGGAAAATATGAGCGGTGTATTGATGAGATTCAGAGTGATGGCGATTATCGCTGGAGTGATGTCCCTGCTTTTGTGGTTTGGATATATGCCCGCTAAGTACCTCATCGACAATCCATCTTTGCTCGACATGGTCCGCTGGGTCCCATTGGTGCACGGTTATCTCTATCCAATTTATATTTTGACTGCAATTCAATTTGCAGCTGTGGCTCGTTTTCCCTTGAAACGCATGATTGGATTTATTCTCGCTGGGACACTCCCTGTGGCTTCACTGATTGCGGAGCGCCGTGTTGTTAAGCAGTATTCAGAAGCTCGTTAAATCTGCGCTGTATCCACTGTATGAGTGGAGACTTGTCCGTGCATTAGATTTTTCGCAAACTCCCCATCACGTAGGAGTAATTCTTGATGGCAATCGGCGTTGGGCAAAAGCAAATCAAGTAGATCAACATGATGTAGGTGTCTCAAACTCTTCGCGCGGCCACCGTGCAGGAGCGGAAAAAATTATCGAATTTCTTGGCTGGTGTGATGAGGCAGATGTTCGAGTTGTAACTTTGTGGTTGCTCTCCACGGATAATTTCAAACGATCGCAGGAAGAACTTGACGCACTACTTCGCATTATTGGAGAAACTGTTGATGCACTCGCTGCCACAAAGCGTTGGAATATTAAGGCCGTGGGTGCGCTGGATTTATTGCCAGAGTGGCTTGCAAAGAAGTTGAGTGATCTCAAACCCTTTAGAAATGATGGCGTGGAAGTAAATGTGGCAATTAGCTACGGCGGACGTCGCGAGATTGTTGACGCGGTCAAGAGTTATCTCACCGCAAGTGCCGATAATGGAAAGAGCTTGAGTGATGCAGCCGCAGCACTGGATGCAGATGAGATTTCAAAATATTTATACACCGCAGGCCAACCAGATCCTGAATTAATCATTAGAACTTCTGGTGAACAACGACTTGGTGGCTTCTTGTTGTGGCAGAGCGCACTCTCTGAATACTATTTTTGTGAAGCTTATTGGCCAGACTTTCGTCGTGTCGATTTTTTTCGAGCCCTCAGAGCCTATTCTTTACGCCATAGGAGATTCGGGGGCTAAGGATTGACTGCTAGTAATAAAGGGCGAAAGACATATGTTCTCGATACCAGCGTGTTACTTGCAGATCCTGGAGCACTAGGACGTTTTGCCGAACACGAAGTAGTAGTCCCAATCGCAGTCATTGGTGAGTTAGAAACAAAACGCGATCATCCTGAACTCGGTTATTTTGCTAGAGCAGCACTTCGAAGCCTTGATGATATTAGATTGAAATTTGGTCGTCTTGATCAACCTATTAAAATAAATCCTGAAGGCGGAACACTCGCCGTTGAGTTAAACCACACAGATTTATCTTCCATGCCACATGGATTCTTACGTGATGGAACCAACGATTCTCGCATTCTGGCAATTGCAAAAAATTTAATGTCAGATGGTAAAGATGTTGTGCTTGTGACAAAAGATTTGCCACTTCGTGTAAAGGCATCATCAGTTGGTGTCGAAGCAGAAGAGTATTTAGCCGAACTTGTTTCAAGTAGCGGATGGACTGGCATTGAAGAACTCACAGTTGGCTCCAACGTTATTGATGACCTTTATGCATCTGATTTTGCAGATCACGAGGCCGCGCACTCACTTCCAATTCATACAGGTGTAGTTCTACATTCAGATCGCGCGAGCGCCCTTGCTCGAGTGACGGCTGATAAGAGATTGCAATTAGTCCGTGGGGACAGAACTGCATTTGGTTTACATGGCAGAAGCGCTGAACAAAGAATCGCTCTAGACCTATTACTAGATCCAGAAATTGGAATTGTTTCAATGGGCGGTCGAGCGGGAACTGGAAAATCAGCGCTCGCGTTATGCGCCGGTTTGGAAGCAGTCATGGAGCGCCGAGCGCACAAGAAGATTGTTATTTTTCGTCCTCTCTATCCAGTTGGCGGTCAAGAGTTGGGGTACTTACCTGGAAGCGAAGGCGAAAAAATGTCGCCGTGGGCACAAGCAGTCTTTGACACTCTCGGAGCGCTAGTCAGCCAACCAATCATTGATGAAATCATCGATCGTGGACTTATCGAAGTACTTCCTTTGACCCATATCCGTGGACGTTCGCTTCACGATGCATTTGTGATTGTCGATGAAGCTCAATCCCTAGAACGCGGAGTCTTGCTCACGGTGCTCTCCCGAATCGGACAGGGTTCCCGGGTTGTCCTAACTCACGACGTTGGCCAGCGAGATAACCTTCGAGTCGGTCGCCATGACGGAGTTGTCGCAGTTGTTGAGACGCTCAAGGGGCATCCGCTCTTTGCCCACGTGACCTTGACGCGCTCAGAGCGCTCTGCGATTGCAGCTCTTGTAACCGAGATGCTCGAAGGTCCGATTTCGGGCTAAAGTTTAATCTCACAGTCACATTTCGGACATATCGGACTTTCTCAATGCTGACCTGCACTTTTACTTGTCCACACATTTAGGTTTTTCTACGAATTTGCGACTCACGCTGCGATTGAGTTGCCCGACTCACCCCTACAAGACACTCTAAAGACATCTAAAGAGTTAGTGCACGGCTGAAAAAGGGAAAGGAGGGCGTTATGAGAAAGACACTGCTCGCGATCTGGGCGACTATAGCGACCCTTCTTTTTGTAACTAGCGCTCAGCCAACAGCCTACGGTCTGGAATTTCCAATGACCACTCGCTTGGTTTTACCTGATGCACCAGCTGGGACAGCACTCTTGGTGGTTGCTCCATCGACTGCGACCGCCGTTTCGGCGTCTTTGACGAGCGCTTTTGATTCTCGCAGAACCGTTTTTTCAAATGAGATAGCTCTGGTTTCCGCAATGAGCCTTGCCATCGAAGCCGCCCGCGAACCTATGGGTGCCAAGCGCTTTGCCAAAGAGATGATGGCCAACGAATACGGATGGGGCGATGATCAGTACACATGTCTGAATCGTCTCTGGACAAAAGAGAGCCACTGGAATTACCAGGCACGTAATCCTCGATCAGGTGCCCATGGAATTGCTCAGGCGCTACCGGCTACAAAGATGGAAAAAGTCGGCACAGATTGGCGCACAAATCCAATCACTCAAATTCAGTGGGGACTTCTTTATATTTCGGAGCGTTACGACGCGCCATGTGAAGCATGGAATAAGTGGCGTAAGAGTCGTTATTACTAATCCGGCTTCTTTCCGATTGTTAATGGCTTAGAAGTTTCTGCAAAAAAATCATTTCCTTTATCGTCAACAACAATAAATGCTGGGAAATCCACAACGTCAATTTTCCATACAGCTTCCATACCTAACTCTTCAAAATCTAAAACTTCGACTTTCTTAATGCAATCTTGAGCAAGTCGAGCAGCAGGACCGCCGATTGACCCAAGATAAAAACCACCATGCGCTTTGCACGCGTTTGTTACAGCAAGGGAACGGTTGCCTTTCGCCAACATCACAAATGATCCACCTCGTGATTGGAAATACTCAACGTATGAATCCATGCGCCCAGCAGTTGTTGGACCAAATGAACCTGAGGCATAACCGGCCGGAGTTTTTGCAGGACCTGCGTAATACACCGCATAATCTTTTAGATATGAAGGCATTGGTGCACCAGCATCCATTGCCTCTTTAATTTTTGCATGCGCTAAATCGCGAGCTACAACAAGAGTTCCAGAGAGGGAAAGTCGAGTTTTCACTGGATGCTTGGATAACTCAGCGCGAATCTTTTCCATAGGTTGATTGAGATCGATGTTGACGACGCCATCTGCTAAGTGTTCATCGTGAGTCTCTGGCAAGAAGCGGGCTGGATCTCGCTCCATTTCTTCAATAAAAATGCCTTCTTTAGTGATCTTTGCTTTCGCTTGTCGATCAGCAGAGCACGAAACAGCTATCGCAATTGGAAGTGATGCGCCATGTCGAGGCAGACGAACAACACGAACGTCGTGACAGAAATACTTTCCACCAAATTGCGCTCCGATACCAAGTGTTCGTGTGAGCTCGAGTACTTCTTTTTCTAATTCGATATCTCTAAAGCCGTGACCAGTTTTAGCATCACCAGATGTAGGAAGTGAATCTAAATAGTGTGTACTCGCCAACTTTGCAGTTTTAACTGTGTGCTCTGCGCTAGTACCACCAATAACAATTGCCAAGTGATATGGCGGACACGCAGCGGTTCCGATGGAGCGCAATTTTTCATCCAACCACGCCATGAAGCTAGTTGGGTTAAGGACAGCTTTTGTCTCCTGATATAGGAAAGATTTATTTGCGCTTCCGCCACCCTTAGCGATGAATAGAAAGTTGTACTCATCTGGATGGTCGCTGTCTGCAAAAATTTCAATCTGAGCAGGCAGGTTATTGCCTGTATTTTTTTCTTCCCATGTTGTCACAGGTGCGAGTTGGGAATAACGCAGATTCAAAGTTGTGAATGCGTTATAGATTCCTTTGGATATAACTTCTTCATCTTTGCTTAGGGTAAAAACATTTTGACCTTTTTTAGCCATGACGAGAGCGGTACCTGTGTCTTGGCACATTGGCAAGATTCCACCAGCAGAAATATTGGCGTTCTTCAAAAGGTCTAAAGCCACGAAGCGATCGTTAGGAGAGCTCTCGGGATCTTTCAAAATGGCTGCTAATTGTTGGAGGTGCGTACTTCGTAAATAATGCGAAATATCATGCATTGCAGTCGATGTGAGCATCTCAATTGCCTCTGGCGCAACGGTGAGAATTTCCCGATTGCCAACTTTTTCTACAGAGATTCCAGCAGATCCAAGATTGCGATACGCGGTCGTGTCTTTGCCAATCGGCAACAAATCACTGTATGAAAATTCTGGTGCCATATTTATTCAGCTTTTGGTTTCGCTGCGCTTAACTTCTTACGCGCACCATCTAGCCATTCTTGGCAGATCGCTGCTAACTCTTCTCCGCGCTCCCACAATTTCAGTGATTCTTCGAGGGTTGCACTTCCGGCTTCAAGGGATGACACCACTTGCGCTAACTCTTCACGCGCTGCTTCATAGGAAAGCTTTTTCTCCGTTGCCATGAGATAAATGTACTCCTTGCTTATTTATCTGTAACTGTGGCGTTGGTCTCGCCAGCAGCAAGTCGTAAGCGAAGTTTTTGACCAATTTTTAAACTCTTGGCGTCACGAGCAATCGAGCCATCTTCTAATTGCACGAGCGAATATCCACGATCCAAAGTTGCTTGTGGCGAAAGTGCTCTCACTCGAGCGCGCATTTGTGTGAGGTCTTCAGCCGCAAGTGTTAATCGAGATGAAAAACTTCTAACGCTCCTGTCGCGCAATCCAGTGATAATTTCCTCGCGGCTTGAAACTAGCACCATGGGATCGCGCAAGACTGGGCGGTTAATTAAGTTTTCTATCTTTGAAGTTTCCAAATCAAGAGATGAAAGAATGTATCTCTTTGCGCGATCGCGAAGAGCTTTTATCAATTCGATTTCTTCAGCAATATCGGGGACAACTCGTTTGGCCGCATCCGTTGGAGTTGATGCGCGAACATCGGCCACAAGATCTAACAGTGGTGAATCTTTTTCGTGACCGATGGCGCTAACAATTGGAGTTTCACACGACGCGGCCAGTCGAACTAATGATTCATCGCTGAAAGGAAGCAAATCTTCAAATGATCCACCACCACGAGTAATAATGATGACATCAACATCTGCCATTGCCTCGAGTTCTGAGAGAGCAGCCGATACTTCCACGACTGCGGCAGCACCTTGAACTGTTACTTCGCGAATTTCGAATTCAACTGAGGGCCAACGACGTTTTGCGTTTTCAACGACATCTTTTTCTGCATCCGTATTACGTCCGCAGATTAGACCAACTTTTCTGGGAAGCAGTGGAAGTGCAACTTTTCTTTCAAGAGCAAACAAACCTTCACTCGCTAGAAGAGTTTTTAGCTCTTCAAGTCGAGCCATTAATTCGCCTATTCCAACCTGGCGAATTTCACGCGCGGAAAGTGTGAGAGAACCATTTTTTGTATACCAAGATGCTTTGGCGTACATGACAACGCGTGCATTTTGAGGCAAAGGTGCAACACTAGATAAAACAGAGCGATGGCACATCACTGAAATACTCATATCAACACTTGTGTCACGAAGACGCATGAATGCCATGCCACCGCTTCGTTCATTAATTTCAGAAATTTCGCCTTCAATCCAAATTGGTCCAAGGCGATCTACGTAATCTTTAATTGCTTCAGTAACCACGCGTACAGGAGCGGGGGATTCACTTGAAGTTTCGAACATGGGGCGAGCCTAATAGACTGCACCTATGGCCAAGAGAATTCTCCTTGCTGCGCCGCGCGGTTATTGCGCTG
>JACCDK010230980.1_pt1 | contig 35662 bp, 26 predicted proteins | sample 7445871 | NCBI WGS metagenome assembly JACCDK01 (sample SAMN15323436, study PRJNA562643) | freshwater metagenome | isolation source: river surface water | place: USA:Blue River Watershed | collected 2017-08-15 | reverse complement strand
GAACTGGCGTTCCAGTATTGGGACAATACCAAGGATACATACCGTCTATATCAAACGAAATACAAACCTTATCGGGTAATGAAGCGATAATTTGATCGCATTGTTGTTGCCAGGTTTTGCCTTCAAAAGCTTCTTGTTTTAAATCCATATCAGTATGCACTAAAACCCTATCTTTTAAAGCCACTTCCACTTCTTGCTCGCAAAAGTCGCGAATTCCTACTTGCACAATTTTTGAAATCTGTGGAATTTGTAAGGCATTGTACATAATAGAAGCATGCGAATACGTAAATCCTTCATAGGCAATACGCAAATCCATGTGTGCATCTAAATGTAAAATTCCGAAATTATCATATTTAGTAGCTAACGCTTGATAATACCCTAATGGCGAAGAATGATCACCTCCTAATAACACCACTTTTTTACCTTGGTTCATCCAAAAAAGCACACGCTCTTTTACTTCTTGATGCAGTTCTTTACAAACTTTATTGATTTGATCCAAATCGGCTTGTAAGGTTGGAAAAGTAGCTACATCTTCTCCACTCTCTAACGCTTCGATAATGGGTTGTGCTAATTCTTTATACTTTTCGGAATTTTTTGCCCAATGTGCTGGCGCTTCATCCATATAAATTCCTAATTTCCATAATTCTGGAAACTCTTGATGGTTTAAATCTACCTGAAAGGAAGCGTCTAAAATGGCGTCTGGTCCTTCCGAAGCACCTGCTCCATAACTCACTGTTACTTCCCATGGCACAGGAACGACAATAATTTCACTTTGTTCGGCTGAAAATGGCAATCCAAAAACGGTTGCATCAGCTAAACCTGGTTGTGAAGGGTCGAAATTTTCTATAATTTGTTGTTTAGTCATTGTTTTAGATATTAGATATTCTGATGTTCGGACAGTCTGAAAATCTGACCATCCGATTATCTGAAAATCATTTCTACTTATTTTTTTCGTTTAAATACTTTATAAATTTAATCAACTTTTTGATGATAGAAAATAGCTTCTCCATAATTTGATTGTATTCAACCTCAGTTATGAAACTTAATGCTACACATACTAGTAATTGTGTTTCTATTTCATAGCACGAACCTAAAGAATTTTCCAAGAAAATGACGAAATGCTTGTCAGATGATTTTGCTGAACCTTCTGCAATATTTGATGGAATAGAAATAACTGCTCTTTTTAGTTGACTTATCAATCCAAATTTCTCGTCTTCGGGTAACTTTCGGACTAGTTTATAAATTTCTGGACAAAATTTAATACTTTCTTTCCAAACTTCTAATTCTTTATAATTGTGCATGGCTTTTATTTTTGATGTTCAGATATTCTGATATTGGATGTTCGGAAAGTCTGAAAATCCATTGTCCGAAAATCCATTGTCTAAAAATCTATTTCTCCAATATCAATTTTTTCAATATTTGTCCGAATTCATACATATCTTCGAAAGAACAATAGAATGGAGCGGGTGCTAATCGAATAACATTGGGCTCTCTCCAATCGGTGATGACGCCATTTTTCATCAAGCGATCAAACAATTCTCTTCCTTGTCCGTGTAAATAAACCGACAATTGACAACCACGTTCGTCTTGATTTGAAGGTGTAATAATTTCAAAATCAGCACCTTCTATTTCGTTTGCAATTTCGTGCAAGATAAATTCCAAATAAGATGTTATCAGATTACGTTTGGTTATTAATTTTTCCATTCCTACTTCGGCAAACATATCAACTGAAGCCAAATAAGGCGCTAATGATAAAATAGGCAGATTACTGATTTGCCAACCCTCGGCTCCTCGAACCGGATCAAATTTAGGCTCCATTTTAAAGCGGCGTTCCTTATTGTGACCCCACCAGCCGGCGAATCTAGGTAAATCTGAATCGTTATGATGCATTTCATGCACAAAACAACCGGATGCATTTCCCGGACCCGAATTCATGTATTTGTAACTGCACCAAGCCGCAAAATCTACCTTCCATTCGTTCAAATGCAGTTCGATATTTCCAGCAGCATGTGCTAAATCCCAACCTACATAGGCACCTTGTTGATGGCCCGCTTCGGTTATGGTTTTCATATCAAAAACTTGCCCGGTATAATAATTTACACCTCCAATTAAAACTAAGGCTAGTTCTTCTCCCACTTCTTCGATTTTTGCTAGGATATCTTCGAGGCGAATGTTGTGCTCCCCTTCCCTTCTTTTAATTTCAACCAGGGCATCTTCGGGGTTGAACCCTACCGATTTTGAATGAAAATCGATTTGACTTTGGAACATATATTGGTCACTTGGAAACGCTTTTTCTTCGCAAATAATTTTGAATTTTTTTTGCGTTGGACGGTAAAACGAAACCATCAATAAGTGAAGATTGACTGTTAACGTATTCATTACGGTTACTTCTGTAGGCTTTGCTCCTACAATTTCGCTTAGTGGTGCTGCAAATCGTTCGTGATAATCCCACCAAGGTTTATCGGCATAAAAATGGCCTTCTACCGCAAGGTTTGCCCAATCGGTCATGATTTCATCCACATAATGCTTGGTTCTCTTAGGTTGCAATCCCAATGAATTTCCGGTAAAATAAATTACTTGTTTTCCGTTTACTTTTGGAAAAATAAATTCATTTCTATAGTCTTTCAACGCATCTTGAGCGTCTAAACTTTGTGCAAATTCGCGTGTATTTTGAAAAATCATAAGTCTATTGGATTTTTTGAAGGGTAAAAGTAGGGAAAAGTTGGAACGTGTCCAAACACTGCTTTAAACAAAAAATCTCACCATTGCTGATGAGATTTTAAGTATATATTCGCGTGTGATTAAATGATCAACATGGCATCACCATAAGAATAAAAACGGTATTTTTCTTGAATGGCTTCTTTGTAAGCTTTCATCATTAAATCGTGACCACAAAAAGCAGAAATCATCATCAATAAAGTAGATTTTGGGGTGTGGAAGTTGGTTACCATTGCGTCTGCCAAACTAAAATCATACGGTGGATAAATAAATTTATTGGTCCAACCCGAGTACGGATTTAAGGTTCTTTGTGACGAAACTGAACTTTCCATGGCACGCATGGCGGTAGTTCCTACACAACATACCTTTTTCTTTTTGGTTTTAGCATTGTTGATGATATCACAAGCTTCTTGAGAAATTTTCATTTCTTCCGAATCCATTTTGTGTTTTGATAAATCTTCAACTTCAACCGGATTAAATGTTCCTAAACCAACGTGTAAAGTTACTTCAGCAAAATTGATTCCTTTGATTTCTAATCGTTTCAATAAATGTTTTGAAAAGTGTAACCCTGCAGTTGGGGCTGCCACAGCTCCTTCTTCTTTTGCATAAATGGTTTGGTAACGTTCAGCATCTTCTGGCGTTACTTCACGATTGATGTATTTTGGAATGGGAGTTTCTCCCAATTCAACTAATTTTTCTCTAAATTCTTCATACGAACCATCGTATAAAAAACGTAACGTACGCCCACGAGAAGTGGTATTGTCGATCACCTCAGCGACTAAAGAATCATCATCTCCAAAATACAATTTATTTCCGATACGAATTTTACGAGCTGGATCTACTAAGACATCCCATAAACGCTGTTCTGCATTCAATTCTCTCAATAAAAAAACTTCGATGCGTGCACCGGTTTTTTCTTTGTTACCGTATAAACGAGCCGGGAAAACTTTTGTATTGTTTAATACCATTACATCGCCATCATCAAAATAATCGATAATATCTTTGAATAATTTGTGTTCGATGGTTCCTGTTTTTCTATCTACTACCATTAAACGCGATTCGTCGCGGTTTTCAGTAGGAAATTCGGCTAATAACTCTTCAGGAAGATGGAATTGAAAATGAGATAATTTCATAAATAGCATTTAGAATTTAGCAATAATCGTCTGAAATTTGACACTTCAAAAACGAATTGGGTGCAAATATACAATTATGAAACAGGGGTTGTCAAGTAATTTGTTGTTTATTTTTTTTTAATTTCATTTGAAATACTTAATTTTGCTGCCTTCGGGATGTAGCGCAGCCTGGTAGCGTACTAGCATGGGGTGCTAGGGGTCGCTGGTTCGAATCCAGTCATCCCGACTTTTTTTTAACTGGTAACTTGTTCGATTTTTCAATAGTATATTATTACAGCAATAATTCGGACGTTTACTGTTTTTTTCTTAGATTTACATTTTTATTACTCGTTTGAAAAACAAGCATTTAAATAAAAATACTATGAAATTAAATCTACTCTTTATATTCCTAATCCAATTGATGGTTGCTCAACCGGTCAACAATTTATTTACACTAGTCACAAGAACAAATCCAACTACAAATTCGGGTCCTAGTCAAAATAAAGCGGGATCCATCAACGTGAACACTGGCTATGTTAATGATGTGAGTACTACATTTAGCGAACAAAGTTTTAACGTATCAGGAGGTGATTTTGATCCGATACAATCAAAAATGTACTTGATGACTGGGAATTCAACCCTTACTACTTTTAATTTTAATACTGGTAGTATCACCACAATTCCTTACACTACTTCTTTTTCTGGTACAACTTATTTTGACAATGTGAGTTATAGTCTTTCAAACAATACTTTGTATGGATTGGTGCGACCCTTTGGCGCAAATAACGTTTCTTTAGGTATCTTTTTTGGCAAATTGAATACCACTACTGGACAAGTAACGACACTTTCACCAAATTCTATTGCTACAGGATACCAATTAGCAGGAACCATAATCGACCCTGAACTGATGGTGTATTATTTTAAAACCGGGCCCAAATTTTTAGGCATCGATTTATATAATGGTACCATTTACAGCCAACCCGATGTTGTATACAGCTCAAATGATTATGATTTTTCAAATTTCACTTACAATTGTGCTGATAATAGTATTTACGGCATTGTCCGTGAAATGACAAACATTCAAATGCCAAATGCTCCTTCAGGCGTTTTCATTCAACATTCGCGATTAGGAAAAATTGATCCAGCGACTGGAATTGTAACTCGAGTATCACAAGCTATATTGCCCAACTTATATTATTCAGTAACGGCAGGGGCCACTATTGATCCATTAACGAATACATTTTACTGTAGTGACAATACCAATCTGTATGGAATTTCTACTGTAACCGGTATAGCTGTTAGTACTACTCCACTTGTTTTTGAAAATGGAAATTTTGTTAATTTTATAGCAAATAGCAATGATTGTTCCGGAGCAACCGCTTCCCGATTAGACCCAAATTTGAGCAACAATACTTTTAATTTGAAAAGAAATTTTGAAATTTACCCCAATCCGGTTTCGTCAATTTTAACGATCAAATCTGAAAAAAATATTGATGCTATTGAAGTTTTTGATGCTTTAGGGCGTTTAGTTATCTCCCGAAAATCTGAACAAAAAATTGAGGTTTCTAGCTTACAATCAGGTACATACTTGTTAAAAATATTTTCTGGAAATACGGTAGAGCACCTCAAATTTATTAGAAACTAGTTTTTGATTGTTCTGTAAATCAATTCACTTCTTTTATTTCAAAGCCAACTTGTTTCAAATCATTCCAAAAACTAGGATACGATTTTGAGACAACTGCCGCCTCTTCAATAACTAGAGTTGTTTTCAGAGCTAAAGGTGCAAAAGCCATCGCCATCCTATGATCTTGATAGGTTGAAATTGTAATGTTTGGTTTGATAACAGAAGCTGGTTTTAATTGCAATGCTTCGGATGTTACTTGCACATCAGCTCCTAGCTTTGTCAATTCGATTTGTAAGGCTTCTAAGCGATCGGTTTCTTTTATTTTTAAGGTATGCAATCCTATTAATTGACATCCCATACCTAAACCAAAACAGCTAACAGCTATGGTTTGAGCCAAGTCGGGATTGGATTGAAGATTAAAGAATACCGTTTTTTGGTTGCTTGTGTTGTTTTTAGAAATTGTGATGGTCTGATTGTTATTGAAAGTTGTCTCAACACCAAAATGTTTATATAGTTCAACCAATACCGCATCGCCTTGCAGACTATTTCTCTTAAAGCTAGATAGAGTTACTTGATAACCAATTTCAGACAAGGCAACTATAGAATACCAATAAGAAGCAGAACTCCAATCGGATTCAACTGTTATTGGATGTTGGGTGATCGGTGATCGGTGATGGGCGACTTTAATTGTATTGTTTTCAAATAAAGTCTTCACTCCTATTTGATTCAGCAAAGCTAAGGTCATTTTGATGTAAGGAATGGATGTAATTTCTCCTTCTAAAGTTAATTCTAATCCGTTTTCCAATTTGGGTGCGATTAACAATAAGGCTGAAATGTATTGGCTGCTTACATTAGCGGATATAGCTACTTTATTTTTAACTGTTTTTTTTCCTTTTATGCGCAGCGGTGGAAATCCTTCTTTTTCTTCATACGTTATTTCAGCACCAAGATGTTGTAAGGCCGCAACAAGAATTTTAATGGGGCGTTCTTTCATTCGAGACGAACCGGTAAGTAGCATTTCTCTTCCTTCCTGGATGGCAAAAAAAGCAGTTAAAAAACGCATTGCCGTACCGGCATGGTGAACATCTACGAGATGGGAGTTGGGAGATGAGAGTTGGGCATTTTGTAAAGCCGTAAGCATTACTTCAGCATCATCAGAATTTGAGGTATTTTCTACTTTAATATCTGGATATAAAGCTTGCAACAACAACAACCTGTTGGTTTCCGATTTGGAACCAGTTATAGGGATTGTTTTTAGCAAATCAACACGATTTGAATGTTGCAACTTTAGGTTCACAATTATTTCAATTTTTCGTTGTTGTGATGACGGTCGTGATCGCGTTTTGTTTTTAGGTCCATTTTCTTATCAAAAGCAGCTTGTAAATCTACCCCGGTTTGATTGGCCAAACAAAGGACCACAAAAACCACATCGGCTAATTCTTCGCCTAAATCTTTATTTTTATCCGATTCTTTTTCCGATTGTTCACCGTATCTTCGGGCAATAATTCGGGCAACTTCACCTACTTCTTCTGTAAGTTGCGCCATATTGGTCAATTCATTGAAATAACGAACGCCATGCTCTTTAATCCAATGATCTACTGCAAGTTGGGCATTTTGTATATTCATGCTTATTATTTTTTATTTCGATTCAAATAGGGCAGACCAAATACTTGTAAAAATCCCATGAAAAAGCCAAAAAATAGGGCTTGAAGCACAAATCGCAAGGGCTCCATTTTAACCTCCATGAAATAAATAATTACACCGTAGAGCAGCAAATTAATTACTGAAATACTGAAAAATCGAATTAATTTTTGTCTCATAGTTTTTTCTTAATTAACACAATCTTCTCTTTTTGTTTGTCAATAATACTTTCATAATACTTTTTCAAGTCTTTGTAATGCATAGAATCCATAATTAATACATTAATTTCTTCTTGCACAATCAGACTCAATACTCGTTCATTATTTGTTAAAAAGTATTTATGAGCTAACAATTTATCCCCATATACTATGCTGTGACTTTGTGGAACAGCCTCTACAACATAGCCTTCAGGTATGGTAATATTAACGATATACTTATCTAAATTTGGATATAAAAACTCAATTGGATAAGATCGCTCTTCAAGCTTAAATGGATTTGAATTTAATCCATAAATAAGCAATGGTGAAAAGTAAATTTTGTCGTCAATTACATCAATATGTTTATTATCGATAAAATTAAAACTCTCAACTACGGGAAGTCCTAAATCATTTACATTTTCTACTGCATAATCACTTATCTCAATATTGCCAAAAAAATCTTCTTTTTTCTCCACCATAGATTCATTTGTACTTTGACCATTATTTGATCTATAGCTCAAGGCATTGTAATTTGTGATTTGTCTTTTAACAGAACCTGAAGCGGTTCCTTCAGGAGACAATTCATAATTCATTATAACATTATCTTTTGAGACAACTTTTGGTTGCAAATCAACCTCAACAGATTTTCCATCTTCGTATAACATTCTTCCAATCCAATTGATCGCACGACTTGGAATAATATTTGGATGCGCATATTTATCTGTAGCGTCTAATAATACCAAGTTATCACCCACTTGCACGCCACAAATAACATAATTAAATGCCGATCTTGACGGATATAAAGGTATTCCATTTGAAACCGAACTAAGAATGATAGGATTGGCATTTAAACCTACATGGCGTAAAAAAATAGTCAGTAATAAATTTATATCGGATACACTACCTGATTTGTTCAAAAAAGCGTTTTTAACTCCTTCATCGGTATAGATTCCATAGTAATTATTCCATTTTACATTTTGCTTCAAAAAACTAAATACTGCTTCGATCTTATCATCGGGAGTTACTTTGCCTTCAACAATTTTATTAATTTGTTTTTCAAAAAAACCACTTTTCTTTAACTCACCACCAAAATCATCAGAATCATTGATGTTTTTCACCACTTCTTCCCAAGAGTTTGAAATCAATTTATAGGGTTCATCTGGATACTTAATAGAAGACAACTCATGTGTAACGCCACTAACATAATTATCAATATTTTTTACAAATGCCTCTTCCTTAATAGAAGGCACATTTGCCACTTCATAATCTGTTACATTTTCTTTAACACTCACTTGCGTTTGAGAGAATTCTGTAGAAACTGTTCGACCACGATTTGTTGATTGTCTGTCTTTACTTCTAATGGTAATGTTTGTAGAAATTTCGCTTTTCGTGTTTTTAACATTCAAAGAACCCTTTGTAAATGTATTGTAACTGTAATACTCTGGGAATTTAACTTGATAACTACAAAAATCAATCGGTATTAAATCTTGAAAATACCAATCTTTAACCTGTGATAGAAATGGAGACTTAATTGTATATTTATATTCAATTATAGAACCGACTTTTACATTAGGCATGGTGATTTTTTTTACCATATTAAACTTATTCACCCGCTCCGAAAATTCACCTTCACTTTTTAATTTGGTTTTTTCTATTTTTCCGTCGACTAAGTTATAAGTTACCGCATCTGAAAAAAACACATTTTCTTTATCAGAAGCATAATTATAGTATTTTATTGAAAAATTGGCCAAATTCAATCCTTCCGTCTTGTATATTTTAATTTTATTTTCAACTTCGGTAACCAACTCAAATCCTCGGTCATTATTGTAGACCATATATGTTTTTGCTTTGCTAAAAATTTTACAAGCATTGGCATCTTTTTCCAATTTATGTTCTGTTTCCTTTAGTTGTTCAATCGTGACTTTACCAAGCTTGTATTCCTGAGATAGTACTAAATTACTGGTAAACACTAATAAATAAATAATTGTTTTTTTCATCTGTATCGATTTAATTAGTTGGTTGTTTTCTTATTAAAATTTTTGCATTGTCAAATCTTACCACTTGTTCGGTAAAAGCCCTAAAAGCATCATATTCTTCTTTTGTATAACTCCCTTTATTGAATAGGTACATTCTTTTATATTTAATTTTGGAAGGACTAATAACCTCTAATTGCATTTTATACGTTCCGAATTTATCTTGTAAAGCTATATCATTTGGCTTTGAAGCAATCTGATATCCTAAAGGCAATTCGATTTCGATTTCATCTTCATCCAAAAACCCTGTAGTGATTTCAAATGAGTTCATTCTTACTTTATAGCGTTGCGGTGAAAACGAAGTCCTATTAAAGATATTTAATGGGACCATAATTTCATTGGCAATACTAACATACTTTGGAATTGTTATTGTTAACTCCTCTGATAACTTAATATTATTCTTGTCATTAGTTATTTTTAAAGCATTTAACACAATTCCATTCAACCAACTTAGTGATTCTTTATAGTGCAACTCTTTTTCAAGTTGAGATTTGTTTTCAATTTGAAATTTTTGATCATATTGTACACCCGTTGATACATATTTAATGTTGGCATTTAAATCGCCATGCTGATCAATTACACATTTTCCTGTTAGTTCTTGCTTGCTTTTAGCATTATTATAATCTGTTGTTCGTATCAATTCTCCGCCATTTGGCTTTATGATTAATGCTAATCGATCATCGGTAAAACTTCCATTAAACCCAAATGGACTTATTTGACTCGTACATTCTAAAGACATATAGCCATTTTGAGTAGGAATTGATAAAATAGCATGATTTCCTTGCATTGATACAAAATCTTTGTCTATACTTCTTTTATCATTTCCTGCATAAATAAGGGTATAATAAGACGTAACACCCAACTGTTTTAACAAGACTCTTGTATAATTTGTTAAAGCTTTACAATCTCCATAGCCTAATCGATCAACATCGGAGGCCAACATTGGCTTCCAGCCTCCAATGCCTAACTGAATACTCACATATCTAGAACGTTCTTGTAAATATTTATATATGATTTTTGCTTTTTCAATAGGATCTTTTTCATCCCCTACTAATAATTTAACTTTTTGAATCGTTGCATCAGAGATAGCCTCTGTTTCTAACAGCAAATTATTATATACCCAAATTCCAAATTCTTCCCATGTTCTTGCAGATCCAGCAAGTCCTTCTAATTGAAATTTATCGAGTCCAAAGAGCACAGACGGATTATTATTTATAAATGTTGGGGCTAATTCTTCAAATTTTAATGCTTTGAGATTTTGAACCGTATAAGTGATTTGACTTTCGTTTGAATTTCTTACAATTTTATCGTCTTTAAAATTTCGTTCTTTAAATTTAAAACCCAGATTTGCAACAAAGTTAATTTTTACTTCTGAATTTTGTACACTCTCATAATAATCATCAAGAGGAAACCAAGTAGGTATAAAAGCCGTGTTTGAAGTTTCAATTTCACTAGTAAAAAAAACTGTAAATGGATATGCAGTTGGAGTATACTCAAGAAATAATTTTCTATTGTCTCTGTAAATAGAAAAACCATCTGCTACACTTTGATCCATAAAATCTTTTCGTTTTATCTTTTTTACTTCTTTCCCAAAAGAATCGAAAATTACGGCCTCAATATTTTTTATTTTGGTAGAATTGTCATAATACTCTTCAGCATCAACATTATAAAACCCTTTAGCATTTAATACTGTAATGATTTTGGTTTTTTTAATGGTCATTAGTTCTTGTGATAGAATATTCATTTCAATAGTCTGACTTCGAACAACGCTATTCGCATTTTCTTTTAATTCATCTGGAATCAACAATACCGAATGATTTAATTCCTGAGAAAAAGCAGTCAGGGAAAAAATTAAATGGCACCAAAAAAATAGTTTCATAGGCAACTTTATTCTTTATTTTTTGTATCGATTACTATAGTTACAGGGCCGTCATTTAAAAGTGTTACTTTCATATCGGCACCAAACTGACCGGTTTGTACTTTTTTACCCAATTCAAATTCCATTTGTTGTACAAAAGATTCATAAATTGGAATGGCAAATTCTGGACGTGCCGCTTTTATATAACTGGGTCGGTTTCCTTTTTTTGTTAATGCATGTAATGTGAATTGACTCACAACTATAACATCTCCGCCTGTGTCTTTGACAGACACATTCATTACTCCGTTTGCATCAGCAAAAAGTCGCAAATTCACAATTTTAGACGAAAGCCATTGCAAGTCTTCCATACCATCAGCCTCTTCTATACCGATCAGCACTAACAAGCCACTCTCGATTTGTGCAACAACTTGCTCTTGAATCGTTACTGAAGCCTGAGCTACACGTTGAATGACTGCTTTCATAGCTGTTTTAACTAATTGGGGTTACGATTTTCTAGTTTCATCACTTGCTCTTCGTTCGGCATCATAAATATCTGCTCGGTATTGCTCCTCATCACCTTCAAGTATTTGGGTATAACTTTTATACCGAGACCAAGCTATCGTATCATGCTCCAAAGCGCTCTTAATGGCACAATGGGGTTCGTCTTTGTGCAAACAATTATTGAACTTACATTGTTCCTTCAAAGCGAAAAATTCAGGAAAATAATCCCCTATTTCTTGCTTTTCCATATCCACAATTCCAAAACCGCGTATTCCCGGTGTATCAATTATTTTTGCACCGAAGGACAAATCAAACATTTCGGCAAATGTGGTGGTATGCTTTCCTTGCGCATGCGAGGCAGATATTTGCTTGGTTTTTAAATTAAGTGCTGGTTCTAACGTATTGACCAATGTCGATTTTCCGACACCAGAATGTCCAGAAAACATAGACACTCGATCTTTCATCAATGCCTTTAACTCGTCGATTCCTTTTCCTTCTTTAGCTGAAACTCGCAAGCATTTGTAGCCTATTTCTGTATATATGTATTGCAAATACAATTGTTCCTCTACCGTTGCCTCATCAAATGTATCTATTTTATTAAATACAAGTACGGCTTCAATTCCGTAAGCTTCTGCGGTTACTAAAAAACGATCGATAAAACTAGTAGTAGTAGGTGGATTGTTAATCGTTACTAATAAAAACACTACATCAATATTGGAAGCAATGATGTGCATTTGGTGGGATAAATTGACCGATTTACGAACAATATAATTTTTTCGCTCTTGAATATTTACAATAACTCCAGTTGTTTCGTCTGTTGTATTTTCAAGTTCATAATCGACCACATCACCCACCGCAATAGGATTGGTACTTTTAATCCCTTGCATTCTAAATTTACCCTTGATGCGGCACTCCAAAAAAAGATTTTGCTCTGTTTTTACGGTGTACCAACTACCGGTAGATTTATAGACAATTCCTATCATTCCAATTGAAAAAGTTAGTGTTTGGGTTAGAAACTGAGTCTTATAGCCTTTAAAACACAGCGATTAATTTAAGCAAATATAGTATTTTTAAGAAACAGTAACTACTATAAAAAATTTAATACCGTTTTTTTCTGCGGCTTTTTTTTATTATTTTTGAAAGAATTTTAAAATTATAAACATGAAAAAATTAATTTTTATTGCTGCTCTTTTGGTGAGTAATTTTGCGATTTCTCAAAGTTACGATTACAAAATTGTAACCTCAGTAGAGTCTGTAGTACCAGGAGGTTTGGGAAGATCCAGAATTATTGAAAATGGTGGAAATGTTGATTATACTCAATTTACAACTACCCGATCAAAAGATGGTAAAGAAAAAACGACGAAAGACCGTTCGGATGTAAAAATTGACGATTTAAAAGAAAGTACCTTAGTAAACTTTTATAGTATGGTTGGAATTAATTTCCAAAATATTGCCTCAAATGATGCAATGATGACTTCATTACTAAGAAAATACAACAAAGACGGTTGGGAATTAGTTCATATCACAAGTGCCGTAGAAAGTGATGCCGGTAAAGGAGATGGCGATGGTATTTTTATTACCCGTTTTTATTTCAGAAAAGAAATCAAATAACATGCAAAACGCCCTAATTGATTAGGGCGTTTTTTTTTAGGTATTCATTACTTTCTCTTGATGCTTGATACTTTCTTGATGAATGGCTTTAAAAAGTTGCATGATGAAATCGGGACTCAAACCCATTTCTTCGCCTTCGGCCGTCATTTTAAGTAAAATTTCGTTCCAGCGCTGATTTTGTAAAATAGCCACATTTTTTTCTTTTTTCAGCAAGCCTATTTGATCAACTATTTGCATTCGGCTTCCTATAATTTCCAATAACTTTTCATCATAGCCATCAATTTGCATTCTCAATGTATGCATCCTTTGGTTATAATCATTGGCATCATCGGTTGTTTTACGAACTTTTAAATCCAAAAACAATTGTTTTAGTACCGTGGGAGTAATTTGTTGAGCGGCATCACTCCAAGCATTATCTGGATCGCAATGGGTTTCAATCATTAACCCGTCATAATTCAAATCCAAGGCTTGTTGTGCAACCTCTTGAATCATGCTGCGCTTGCCGGTAATATGCGAAGGATCGCAAATCAGGGGCAGATCGGGAAAACGATTTTGCAAGTCAATGGCGATTTGCCATTCGGGATTGTTACGGTATTTGGTTTTTTCATACGTAGAAAATCCACGATGAATGACCCCTAATCTTTTAATATTGGCATTATATAATCGTTCTAATCCACCTATCCAAAGGGACAAATCGGGGTTCACTGGGTTTTTTAACAATACAATTTTATCCGTTCCTTCTAATGCATCGGCAATTTCTTGCACGGCAAAAGGATTCACGGTTGTGCGTGCACCTATCCACAAAACATCAATATCGTGCTCTAATGCTACTTTAACATGTGCTGCCGAAGCCACTTCAACAGCCATTAACAATCCGGTGGCTTCTTTTGCTTTTTGCAGCCATTTTAACCCAACTGCACCCACCCCTTCAAAACCTCCTGGGCGAGTTCTGGGTTTCCAAATACCTGCGCGAAAAATAGTAACATCCGAATTTTTTAATTCGGTTGCTATTTGTAAAACTTGCTCTTCTGTTTCTGCACTACAAGGACCTGCAATAACAAGTGGGTGCTTGAGCTGAAAATCAGCTAACCAAGTTCGAAATTCTTTTTTATTTTCCATATTTAATTATTCGTTGTAAAATTACGATTTATTCTTTTCTAGTGTACTAAAAAAAATAAAATGTCATCGACAGGAAAATATCAAGTAAAAAACAAAATAGTACAAATCCCAAATACTTTTTTAAATAAATTTGAGTTCTTTTAAAAAAGGTTATTTTTGCTAAAATTTAGTACGTATGTCAATAGTTGTAGAAAATATTTCGAAAAATTACGGCGAACAAAAAGCCTTAGACAATATTAGTTTTTCGATAAAAAAAGGAGAAATTGTAGGCTTTTTAGGACCCAACGGCGCCGGTAAATCTACCTTGATGAAAATTTTGACTACGTACTTAAAAGCCGATAGTGGTACAGCACTTGTGAATGAATTCAATGTAGTTTCGGAACAAAAAAACGTACAAAAATCGGTAGGATACTTACCCGAACACAATCCGTTGTATTTGGATCTTTATGTACGTGAATACTTAAGTTTTAACGCCGATGTTTATGGAGTAGCTAAAAACAGAATTGAAGAAGTAATCGTACTTACTGGATTAGCATCGGAGAGTCACAAAAAAATGGGAGCCCTATCCAAAGGCTATCGCCAACGTGTGGGTTTAGCAACCGCTTTATTACACCAACCTGATGTCTTAATTTTAGACGAACCCACAACCGGTTTAGATCCCAATCAATTGGTTGAAATAAGAGACTTAATCAAGAACATCGGAAAAGACAAAACTGTTTTTCTTTCCACACACATCATGCAAGAGGTTGAAGCCATTTGTGATCGCGTCATAATTATTGATAAAGGAAAAATTGTAACCGATAAAAAACTCAACAACTTGGTTACCGATGCTACCGAACAAATTCTTGAAGTAGAATTTGATAAAGCTGTAACGCAATCCGATTTTGCTGTTTTACCCGATTTAATTAAGGCAATCAACACCCACGATGCCCTATGGGAACTTACGTTTTCTACTGCAATCGACAGACGAAGCGATGTATTTGATTTTGCACAAAACAAAGGATTAAAAACGCTTCAAATTGCCTTAAAAAATAAAAATCTAGAGCAAATATTCAGAGAAAAAACAGCTAAAAAACAGTAGCAGCAATTGCTTTTACATTTTCAGCTTTACCCATCGAATAGTAATGCAAAACGGGTATTCCGGTGGCAACCAACTCTTTACTTTGTTGGATACACCACTCTATTCCTATTTGCTTCACCGCTTCGTTGTCTTTGGCTTTCACCACCTCCATAATTAACGCATCGGGAAGCTCTATGCTAAATCGGTGCGGAATTAAATTCAATTGTTTTTTTGTAGCTATGGGTTTTAATCCCGGTATAATGGGCACTGTAATTCCTGCCGCTCTACATTTGGCCACAAAGTCGAAAAACTTTTGATTGTCAAAAAACATTTGCGTGATGATATAATCGGCACCATTTTTTATTTTTTGCTTTAAAAAATGAATATCACTATCCAAACTAGGCGCTTCCATGTGCTTTTCTGGATACCCCGCTACTCCTATGCAAAAATCGGTCGAAGAAGAGTTTTGTAAATCGGCATCCAAATAAATGCCTTGATTCAAATTATGGATTTGAGCCACCAATTCGGAAGCAAAAGCATGTCCTTCTTTTTCAGGCTTAAAATAAATTTCACTTTTTACAGCGTCTCCTCGAAGTGCTACCACATTGTCAATTCCCAAAAAATCCAAATCAATTAATAGATTTTCAGTATCTTCTTTGGTAAAACCACCACATAAAATGTGCGGAATCGCGTCTACGTTATACTTGTTTTGGATACCTGCACAAATACCAACGGTTCCGGGTCGTTTCTTTACAATTTTCTTTTGCAACAAGCCGTTTTCCAATTCTTTAAACTCATATTCTTCACGATGATAGGTGACATCTATAAATGGTGGATTGAATTCCATTAAGGGATCGATACTATCAAAAATAGATTGAATATTTTGTCCCTTTAAGGGCGGTAATATTTCGAAGGAGAACAACGGTTTTCCGTTGGCATTTTGTATATGTTCTGTTACTTTCATGTTTTTTAGTTATCTGTTGTCCGTTAACTGTTATCTGTTTCCAAAATAACTGAAAACTGATAACCGAGAACTGACAACTGTTTTTAATCTGCACTATTAGGAGCTAACCACTTTTCGGCTTGTTCCAAACTAATATTTCTTCTTTTGGCGTAATCTTCGATTTGGTCTTTTTTAATTTTACCCAACCCAAAATACTTGCTTTCGGGATGTGCAAAATAATAGCCCGACACGGACGAAGCAGGCCACATGGCCATACTTTCAGTAAGCTTCACTCCTGTTACGTTTTCAACATCTAATAAATGCCACAATGTGGCTTTTTCCAAATGGTCTGGACAAGCGGGATAACCCGGTGCTGGACGAATTCCTTTATAATTTTCTGCGATCAAATCTTGATTCGATAAATTTTCATCGGAAGCATACCCCCAAATTTCTTTTCGAACCTTTTCGTGTAAGTATTCGGCAAAAGCTTCTGCCAATCGGTCGCCCAATGCTTTGATTAAAATCGAATTATAATCGTCTAAGCCTTTTTCAAATGCTGTGGCTTTTTCTTCTATTCCAAATCCGGTCGTGACACAAAAACATCCCATATAATCTTGGATGCCGCTTTCTTTAGGCGCAATAAAATCGGCCAAAGCCATATTTGGAGCTCCAGCTGTTTTTTGAGCTTGTTGACGAAGGGTTAAAAAAGTGATCGGTTGTCCGTTATCCGTTGTGAGCTGAATATCGTCATCGTTTATCGTATTAGCAGGAAAAATTCCTAATATCCCTTTGGCGGTCAACCAATTTTCATCTATGAGTTGTGTTAGCATTTTTTGTGCATCGGCAAACAAAGAGGTGGCCTGTTCACCTACTACTTCATCCGATAGTATAGCCGGATATTTTCCATACAATTCCCATGAATTGAAAAAGGGCGTCCAATCGATGTAATTCACTAAATCGGCAATAGTAACAGCTACGGTTTTTGTGCCTATGAAATTCGGTTGAGCTGGGGTGTAATTACTCCAATCCAATTGCAATTTATTGGCGCGCGCTTGTTCAATGGTGAGGAAGTTTTTATCTCGACTACGATTCAAATAACCTTCACGCAAGGCATCGTATTCCGTTCGTATATCCTGTGTATAATTCTCTTTGGTTTCTGTATTCAATAAATTTCCGGCAACCGTAACTGCACGAGAAGCATCATTCACATGGACTACCGTGGCCTTATATTGAGGGGCAATTTTAACAGCGGTATGTGCACGCGATGTGGTCGCTCCACCAATCATAATTGGAATTTGAACATTCATTTTGTCCAATTCTTTAGCTAAATATACCATTTCATCAAGCGAAGGTGTAATCAATCCACTCAATCCAATAATATCTACATTATGCTCAATAGCTGCCGCGATGATTTTTTCTGGTGGCACCATGACACCTAAATCAATGATTTCATAATTGTTACAGGCCAAAACTACCGAAACAATATTTTTTCCAATATCGTGAACGTCCCCTTTTACAGTAGCCATGAGAACTTTTCCAGCACTTGAGGAAGTGGAACCATCTTTTGCTGCTTCTATATAAGGCAACAAATACGCTACCGCTTTTTTCATGACACGTGCCGATTTCACCACTTGAGGTAAGAACATTTTTCCGCTACCGAATAAATCTCCTACTACATTCATTCCGGCCATTAAATTAATTTCAATGACTTCGATAGGTTTCGAAGCTACTTGTCGTGCTTCTTCTACATCAATTTCGATAAACTCGTCAATTCCTTTGACTAACGAATGTGTTAATCGTTCTTGCACCGATCCATTTCGCCACTCGGCAATCGCTTTTTCATTGGCTTTGAAATTTCCTTTGAAACTTTCTGCTAAATCCAATAAACGCTCGGTGGCATCTTCTCTTCTATTCAACAAAACATCTTCTACGTGCTCTAACAATACCGGATCAATTTCATCGTAAATCTCTAACATTTCTGGATTCACGATACCCATTGTCATACCGTTTTGAATAGCATGGTATAAAAAGGCAGAATGCATGGCCTCGCGCACTTTGTCATTTCCTCTAAACGAAAAAGAAACATTACTTACACCTCCCGAAACATGAGCATGCGGTAAATTTTCTCTAATCCATTTGGTCGCACGGAAAAAATCAAGGGCATTCAATTTATGCTCTTCCATTCCGGTGGCAACGGGGAAAATATTTGGATCGAAAATAATATCTTGCGCAGGAAAACCTACTTGATTGACTAATACATCGTAGCTTCTTTTGCATATTTCAATGCGTCGCTCATAGGTATCTGCCTGCCCTTTTTCGTCAAATGCCATTACAATTACAGCAGCCCCGTAGCGCTTGATTTTTTTGGCGTATTCGATGAATTTTTCTTCGCCTTCTTTAAGTGAAATGGAATTGACCACTCCTTTTCCTTGAATTACTTTCAATCCGGCCTCGATGATTTCCCACTTCGAACTGTCGATCATAACGGGAACTCGAGAAATATCAGGTTCTGCAGCCATTAAATTCAGAAATTTGGTCATGGCGTATACACCGTCTAACATACCTTCATCCATGTTTACATCGATAATTTGCGCGCCACCTTCCACTTGATTTCTGGCGATATCTAAGGCTTCTTCGTATTGTTCTTCTTTGATCAATCGAAGAAATTTTCTAGAACCGGTCACATTGGTCCGTTCCCCCACATTCACAAAGTTGGTTTCTGGGGTAATGATTAATGGCTCTAGTCCGGATAATTTTAAATATTTTGCTTGCGCCATTATATCGTTTCTAAAATTTGTCTTGGTTTAAATTCCTTAGCTACCTCTGCAATAGCTTTTATATGTTCTGGTGTAGTTCCACAACAACCTCCAATAATATTGATTAAATTATCCTGTAAATATTCGCTAATCAAAGCTTGCATTTCTTCGGGAGTTTGATCGTAATGACCGAAGGCATTGGGCAAACCTGCATTGGGATGCGCCGAAATATTCAATTGGGTATTCATAGACAAACGCTTCAAATAGGGCTTCAACTGGTCGGCCCCTAAAGCACAATTGAATCCGACACTTAATAACGGTATGTGAGAAATCGAAATTAGGAAAGCTTCCACCGTTTGCCCTGAAAGTGTTCTTCCTGAAGCATCGGTTATGGTGCCTGAAACCATTACTGGCATGTCTATTTTACGTTCTTCCTTTACTTCTTCAATCGCGAAAAGTGCAGCTTTGGCATTCAAGGTATCAAAAATAGTTTCCACTAACAACACATCGCAACCGCCGTCAATCAAGGCTTCTACTTGTTGTTTGTACGCCACGCGCAAATCGTCAAAAGTCACGGCACGATACCCCGGATCGTTTACGTCTGGTGACATTGAAGCGGTTCTGTTGGTTGGCCCAATCGAACCAGCTACAAATCGGGGACGATCTGTGAATTCGTTAGCTACTTCTCGGGCTATTTTAGCCGATTGATAATTCAATTCGTAGACTAAATCTTCCAAATAATAATCCGCCATTCCGATAGTTGTTCCCGAAAAGGTATTGGTTTCAACTATATCTGCTCCCGCTTGAAAATAGAGGCGGTGTACTTGTTTAACGGCTTCGGGTTGGGTAATAGAAAGCAAATCATTATTTCCTTTGAGCGGGTGAGGAAAATCTTTGAAACGGTCGCCACGAAAATCTTCTTCAGAGAAATTGTTGCGTTGCAACATGGTTCCCATAGCGCCATCGAGTACTAAAATTCTTTCTTTAATAGCTTGTTGAATGTTTGACATACGATTGATAACTGATTAGTGTTCGAGTTATCATGAAAAATGAAGATTTTTCAGGTTATCTGTACCGTCACTTTGACGTGTTAGAATGTAGCACCTTTCCAAAATTGGAGGTTGCTAAGCTTTCGTTGGGTCTATTCCCTCCAGCTTTCGTGATAACTACCATTATGTTTATGAACGGTGCAAATGTAGTGACAAAATTGAAATTATGAAATATTTTCTGAATAATAATATATATTGAAATTAATTTAGATTAAAAATCTATATTATTAATTTAATTTAAATTATTTATCTAGATAAAATACTACATGTAATTATTTACACACTTTTTGTTAAATTTCACTTTTTTATTTTTTCAAATCAAAATCACTTCTTACATTTGTACTCGAAACAAAGAGGAAAAATTTGAACTGATTGCAACCTCATTAAAAAAATGCTAAAGCAGTATTCCCTACTCCTTTATGCACTTTGCAATCCTTTTTTTTCTCGCTTAATTTTAATACATTTTATTATGGCTTATTTATTTACGTCAGAATCAGTGAGTGAAGGACATCCTGACAAAGTAGCGGATCAAATTTCAGACGCATTAATTGATAATTTTCTTGCCTTTGACCCTGAGTCAAAAGTGGCTTGTGAAACTTTGGTTACTACCGGACAAGTTATTTTAGCTGGAGAAGTAAAATCGAACACCTATTTAGATGTGCAAACAATTGCAAGAGATGTCATCAAAAAAATTGGATACACCAAAAGCGAATACATGTTTGAAGCCAATTCTTGCGGGGTGTTGTCTGCCATTCATGAGCAGTCAGCTGATATCAACCAAGGTGTCGACAGAGCCAGCAAAGAAGAACAAGGAGCAGGAGACCAAGGAATGATGTTTGGTTATGCTACTAATGAAACCGCAGAGTTTATGCCTTTGGCTTTAAAATTATCGCATCAATTATTACAAGATTTAGCCGACTTAAGAAGAGAGAACAAAGAAATCACCTATTTACGTCCGGATGCGAAATCACAAGTAACTTTAGAATATTCCGACGACAACAAACCGGTTCGTATTGATGCTATTGTTGTTTCAACACAACATGATGATTTTGCAGACGAACCAACAATGTTGGCAAAAATCAAAAAAGATATTATTGAGATTTTGATTCCAAGAGTAATTGCAAAAAATCCACAATATGCGCATTTATTTAATGATGCGATCAAATACCACATCAATCCAACAGGTAAATTTGTGATAGGTGGACCACACGGCGATACGGGCTTAACCGGGAGAAAAATTATCGTTGACACGTATGGTGGTAAAGGAGCGCACGGAGGTGGTGCTTTCTCTGGTAAAGATCCATCAAAAGTAGACCGTTCTGCTGCTTATGCAACACGTCATATTGCCAAAAATTTAGTAGCAGCAGGTGTTGCTGACGAAATCTTGGTACAAGTTTCATATGCAATTGGAGTTGCTGAACCAACATCTATTAATGTTAATACATATGGCACTGCAAAAGTAAACTTAACAGATGGAGAAATCAGCAAAGTAGTGGAAAGCATTTTTGATATGCGTCCGTACTTCATTGAACAACGCTTAAAATTAAGAAACCCTATTTATAGTGAAACTGCTGCTTATGGACATATGGGAAGAACACCTGAAACGGTTACCAAAACCTTCACAGCGCCAGGTGGTTTAACAAAAACAACAACTGTTGAGCTATTTACTTGGGAAAAATTAGATCTTGTAGATCAAGTAAAAGCAGCTTTTAAATTATAATCGAATTGCTTTATAGAACAAAAAAGCCTGACCAATTGGTCAGGCTTTTTATTTGTAGTATAGAGAACTTATAGATTATATTTCAAACTTAAAATGATATAACGTGGTTGCACTCGGTAGCTTGAAAAACTACTCGTTCCACCTAACTGACTGAAACTATTGGTATCCAAAGATTTTGTGTCTAACAAGTTTGTCCCGGAAAGTTTCCATTCCCACTTACTTTCTTTCTTTTGATATATGATGTTAGCCGTTAAAAAATCATATTCACTATCAATGGTTTTTGATTTATTATAATTGTGAAAGAAATTATATTCTGAAGTCAATGAAAAAGCCTCTAAAAAATAATACTCTAATGTAAGAGAAGGACTATCGGTATATACGGTATCCGAAAAGTTATCACTGATTGAGTAATTATAAGATAAACCAAGGTTAGGCCATTTCTTATAATTGGTCGAAAATCCTAAACTATAACTTTGGCTTACCGACTCTGTAGTCTGAATTTGAGAAGGGTTATTGTTTGGATTGGTATCCGCATCTGGAAAAACACGAATGTTGTTGAATTTATTCCAACCTACAGACACACGGGCATTAGCTTTATAATATTTAAAAAACGAACGTCCATAATTAGCGCTACCCGAAAAAGATTCTTCTGGAAAATTAGAATTCATATTCACAGCTGAAGATACTTGATTTACACCCGTTAACAAAGCTCTGTTTTTAATGGCGTCTATTTGTTTTGTATAGGTAATATTTGCAAAAATGTTTTCAAAATTAAACATGTTGTATTTGAAATAGCGCAATGAGTGTACTTGCGATGTCGAATTTTCTAATAATCGATTTCCTTCAAATAAGCTATTATAATTAGAAAACACATACCCTTGTGCCAATCGATTAATATCTGTAAAATTATTTGTAAACGAATAATTATAGGTGAGGGTTTCCGACTTTTTAATTTGCCACAACGCATACACATCCGGTAATACTCGATTAAAAGATTGCTTATTGGAAGTGCCCAATTGCTGGTCATTCATATTATACTGGTGTACGCTAAATCCAGGATTGAAAGTGAATTTTCCAGTTAAAAATTTATAATGTACTCCTAAAAACACATCGTTAAAAACATAATTCACGTCATTATTATTTTTTTCATCCGTCAAATCATTTTGCAAACCATTGTCTAAAATTTGAAAAATAGAAGAGTCAAAATTTTGGTTCGAATAAGTGTTCCCTAATGTCAAATTAATATTACTTTTGGGAGTAACCATATAATAGTAGTCTAATTTGGTGTCCACTTTATTGGTTTTTACAAACCTAACTTGATTGATATCATCTCTGTTTTGCAAGCCATTATAACCCGACAACACAAAAGGCTGCGTTGCTAAATTGGCATTATAAATTGGATCTTCTTCTTGATACAGGTGCTGCATTTCTAATGCAAAAACATGTTTCTCATTTAACGTATAATAGTAATTAAAATTCTGATTTATCGAAAATGGATTCTGTTTTTTATTGGTATACACCTCTGACAATAAATTAGAAAATAGACTCGTATTTTCTTTTTGATCCGAAAATTTTACCAAGGCATCATAATCAAAATGTACTTTTTCTGAAGGCACATAACTAGAACTTAATTTAAACAAAGCTTGTTTACTGTCTTGTCTTGTAAGATCGTCTCTGGTTTCTGAGATCGTTTGAGTGGAACCATCGGGTAAATTATCAGTACGATTAGAAACGGTTTTGGTCTCAATTTCTGTTTTATTTCCCAATACAATTCCAAAACCACTTAGTGTCCATGCTTTTGTGGGATTGAAACTAAAATTAGCAGCACCAAATGACGATTCTATATTGGCCGCTTGATTGTTTCGTAGCCCCATAATTCCCAAATCATTAGAAACCACATTAAAAGAAGAACCTCCTTTTCGCATCATATTTTTAAAACCCCCAGTAAACTTAAAATAATCTTGTGCCGTTAATGGGAGTTCTCCAATATTGTTTTTATTTGCTATCACATTAACACTAAACTTTGGGTTATAATAAAATAACTTTGGATTAATGATAAATCGATCCTCTTTATCCCCTACTCCAAAACCTGCCATCATATCTCCAAACCAAAAGTTCTTTTTGCCTTGTTTCAATTTAATATTAATGGCTACATTTTCTTCATTATTTTCAAGTCCCTTCAAATTTGAAACTTCATTATAATTTCTTAAAACTTGTATTTTTTCTAAAGCATCAGCTGGAATATTTTTGGTAGCCAATTTGGTATCGCCATCGAAGAAATCTTTACCCTCAACCATTATTTTTTGGACTTTCTTCCCTTCTACTTCTATTTCTCCATCTTTATTTACTTCAACACCTGGAAGTTTTTTTAAGACATCTTCTAATTTTCGTTCGGTTCCATTTTTAAAAGAATCGGCATTGTAAATGATCGTATCTCCTGAAATGGAAACCGGCATTTCGTACACAATTTCAAGTTCTTTTAACTGTGTCCCTTCTTTTAAAGTGATGTTATAATTGATATTTGTTGTGCCAGTTGTTACCGACTTTTCATACGACTGAAAGCCAATGTAACTGGCTTTAATGGTATAAGCTGTGTTTGCTTTTAATACCAAAGAAAATTTTCCTGTTTCGTTTGAAATGGCATACGCATCCATGGCTTTTGTCACTTGATTGACTACCATAATATTAGCCATATCCAACCCTACTCCCGTAGTGTCCTTTATGGTTCCTTCAAATCGAATACTTTGAGAAAAAGCACTTGTAGAGAGAGCTAGTACAAATAATACTATTAGTTTTTTCATTTATTATTTTAAAATTAATTATCTACTCATTCTAAATTGCATACGATTTCCTCCACCAGGACCACCATTCATCTCTTGCATTTCCTCCATTTTTTTCTTGATGATTTCATTGTATTCGGTTTGAGTAACTTCTTTTCCTTTTGCAACCGGTTTAATTTCAACTTTATCTTTAGAATTCAAAACAATTTTTGAGCACAAAATAATGGTTTTGCCATCACTCACTTCTAAAATTAAACCCGGCAAACCCCAATAATTTTCTGGCCCTTGATTGATAGGAATTTCAGGGCAATACCATGCTGTAATGGTGTTTTCCTTTGGCATTTCCCAATCTTTAGTGAAATTGGTTTTGCTCGTTTTCGTAGAGTCTTTTGCTACTTCCGTTTTCTCTGCATTTTTTGCTTCAGCTTCCTTTTTGTCTTGATTTCTAAAACGGAAATTTCTAAAGTCAGATTCATTTACTTTCACTACTGCTGTAGCTTTGAAACAGGTATAATTTCCAATTTGTTTTGATTCGCCTTCCATTTTCCAATTGTATTTTGGTAAGGAATCTTTGATCAAAAATTCTTTTCCAAAAATCTCGCGATCTACAATATATTGTTTGTCTTTAACATTCTTATAATGCGTTCCACCGCCGCCCATCATGGTAGACATCATTCTAACTCCGCCTTGTTGGCCAGGTGCTTCTAATTTTTCTTCTTCTTTATAAATAGACGCCGATCTATCAAAATTTAATACAAATGTTTTTTCAAACATTTTTCGCATTCGCTCTTCGATTTGTTTTTGCATTTCGGGAGTTATGTCCTTGTTTCCACTAAATCCTTTAGTAAATTCGGCAGTGCTCGTTTTCGATTCATACACAGCCATTCCTTGAAAATTTTGCGCATTCACGATGCCCATAAAGCCTAATAAAACAGCAATAACTATTTTTTTCATTATAATATTATTTTTAGATAACTAATAAGACCTCAAATAATTGAATTTGTTACACAATTTGAGCTTTATTTTTGTATTTAGTAGTATATTAGACTCTTTAATTCTTATTTCGTTTAACCCATGCCACCTAAACAATATCTTTTTTTTTGGTTTTGTAGCTTCGTTTCAGTGGTTGCCTTCTCACAAACTACACTAAAAACAGCAAAACTAGATTCTGTTACATGGGATATTGATCGGTATTTGGGTTTTGATGCACAAGAAAATCAATATGCTATAAAAGACAACGTTGTTCTTAAACGAACAACTAATGAAATTTTAGTTTATAAAAACCTAGGATTAGGTAAAATCGAACGCGTTGATTTTCAAAATCCATTACAACTCGTGGTTTTTTACAAAGAATTCAACACACTAGTATTATTAGACAACCAATTGAACGAGACCAAACGTATTGATTTCAATTTGAATCCCACACTTATTCAATTAGAAGCTATGGGTTTGTCGGCTCAAAATCAATTGTGGGTGTATGACGGAAACAGCAATCGATTGGGATTATATTCTACAACTACAGATCAAACGAAATGGATCACTGTCCCTTATTCAAATCCTCTGATCAATTATGCCTCAGACTATACCTATTTTTATTGGGTAGATAGTCTAAACAAAGTAGCTACATCTTCTATTTATGGAAAGTTATCCCTTATTGGTAGCGTACCGAAATACGAAAAAATTCAATTGATAGATGCATCCACTGCGCTTTATATTAGGGAACGACAACTCTATTTGTATGACATCGCCAAAGGGAGTAGTAAAAAAATTGAAATAACTGAAAATTTCGTGGACAATTTTTTCTTTAAAGATGGAATTTTAGCTATTTTTACCCAAAATAAAATTACTAATTATAAATTAATTTTACCATAATGCACATAGCGGTAGCAGGAAACATTGGAGCAGGAAAAACAACACTAACTCGTTTATTGGCGAAACATTACAAATGGGACCCTCATTTTGAAGACGTAGTAGACAATCCGTATTTAGATGATTTTTACCATCAAATGGAACGCTGGAGTTTTAACCTTCAAATCTATTTCTTAAATAGTCGTTTTCGCCAAGTTTTACAAATCAGACAAAGTGGTAAAAACATAATTCAAGACCGAACCATTTATGAAGATGCGCATATTTTTGCACCTAATCTTCATGCGATGGGTTTGATGGCCAATCGCGATTATAACAATTATACTTCTTTGTTTGAATTGATGGAAGGTTTGGTAGGTGCTCCCGATTTATTAATCTATCTGCGTAGTTCCATTCCGAATTTAGTCAGTCAAATCCACAAACGTGGTAGAGACTATGAAAATTCGATTTCTATTGATTATTTGAGTCGTTTGAACGAACGTTACGAAGCATGGATTCAGACCTATGATAAAGGAAAATTAGTGATTATTGATGTAGATGACATTGATTTTGTTAACAATCCTGAAGATTTAGGCAACATCATTAACAGAATAGACGCCGAATTGAACGGTTTATTTTAGAAAAAACGCCTCAGTTGAGGCATTTTTTTTACCTCTTATTGATTTGAATTGGCATCAAATAACGAAAACACCTGAATGGCATTCGTTGGTTTATCGATTTTGATAATTTTAGGGAACCCCGGAATCAAATCGAAATAGTTCGAACTAAAAAACCCATCTTCCGAATGCAAATACACATTTTTTGCTACTGTATTTGTTTTGACTTCGATAAGCGTTTCGCCCACAATTTTCACTTCGATCGAAGGTTTTTCTAGCAATAAGTCTTTGTGTTTTACAAAATAATGGTAGGCAACAGACTGCGTGTTTTTGCCTTTGAATTCTACTTGTAAAACTGTTTTTTGTTTGTCAAAAGCTGGAAGTTGGTCATACAAAATTTGCATGCAATTGGTATTCAATTCCTGATTGATTTCACATGCTTTAACGGCTTTCCAAATCACATTACCAGAAAAATCGATCAATTGTGCCGTTATCATTCCAGATTGCACATCGAAAGTATCATTACTTCCTATAATAGAAAGCGCATCTTCATGCTCCGAAAAAAGCAACACGATGGGTGCAAAACTCTCTTTGACTTGATAATGGGAAGCTTTCCAATTGCCGTAATAGTCTATGGTACTCCATGAAGTTACGGGCCAACAATCGTTGAATTGCCAATACAATGACCCCATGCAATAGGGCTTTGCCAATCGGTGTGCCTCAATAGCGGTTTTCATACCGTAAGCTTGCAAAACTTGAGAAACGTATCGATATTTATCAAAAGCTAAAGGCACTTTAAAATCACGTGCCATATATTCGTTTATGGTTTCAAAACCCGTAGGATGTTTTTGATGGTTTTTAAAGGCTTCTGATGTGAAATTTAAGTCCTCTTTAGCAATTACTTTTTCTAATGTTTCTTTATTCGGCATTCCTTGAAACCCATATTCACTCATGAACCGACCTACTTTTTTTTGGTATACCTCAAAGGGCTCTTTGCCCCACCAAACGCCCCAGTAATGCGAATCGCCCTGTGTTAAACTTTCTTTTCTTCCCCAACCAACAGAAGGTGACGAAGACCAATAAATGTTCTTGTCTTTAGATAATAAGCTGTCTAAAGTATGTGGAATCAATTCGTGAAAGACTTTTTTATAATCGCTCCAAATTTGTGTGGAATCGGACTTAGAATAATTGAATTGCTTTTGCCAACCCCAGTTGTGCCAACCTTCGTCGTTTTCATTATTGCCGCACCATATCGCCAAACTTGGATGATTTTGTAAACGATTCACTTGATCAATTACTTCTTGTTTAACGTTTGCCACAAATTTGTCATCCCCAGGATACATGGCACATGCAAACATAAAATCTTGCCAAACGAGTATTCCATTCGCATCGCAAGCCTTGTAAAATTCGTCATCCGCATAGACGCCTCCACCCCAAACACGCAACATATTCATATGCGCATCTTTGGCCTTGGTAACTAAATCCAAAGCAGTTGAATTTGAAGCATTGGGCAAAAAACTATCGTTTGGCAAATAATTGGCTCCTTTCATGAAAACGGGCTTGCCGTTGAGTTTAAAATAAAAGCTTTTGCCAAACGTATCTTTTTCTTGGATCAATTCGATGGTGCGCAGTCCAATGTTTATTTTTTTACTTTCTAAGAGTTTATTTTGTTGAAATAATTCAACTGAAAAGGAATATAAATGAGGTTTCCCCAATCCATTACACCACCAAAATTTTGGAGATTCTATTACATATGTATCTTTAATTGAATTTATTCCCTTTTTTAAATCGATGTATAACTCATCATACTTTAAAGTAAGATCATTATAAACCATTAGAACATAATGTCCACTTTTTTTAACTTTTATATCTATTGTAAATTCTAATTCTGCCCTTTCTTTGTTCAATTGGAGTTGGCTGTATTTAATATTTTCAATTTTTGCCGAATTCCAAAATTTCAATTGGACATTTTTCCAAATGCCTGCCGTAACAAAACGTGGTCCCCAATCCCAGCCAAATTGATATTGAGCTTTACGAACAAAAACGCGTTCTTTTTCGGGTAACGTATATGGCAATTTTGTGGCAGCTTCTTTTCCTTTTTGTACGGCTGAATGAAACAAAATTTTCAAATGATTTTTTCCTTTTTTTAACTGATTTTTGACAGAAAGTGACCATTTTCGAAACATGTTATCGGCCTCTAAAATCTTATTTCCGTTCAAAAAAACAGTAGCATAGGTATCTAAACCGTTCAATTCTAATTCAATATGTTCATTGGAAATTTCTGAATTAGTGACTGAAAAAGTAGTTTCGTATTCCCAATTTTCATTTTCTATCCATTGCAATTTTTTCTCATTAGCCCCGAAAAATGGATCCGGAATTAATTGATTGGTGAACAAATCAGTATGTACGGTTCCCGGAACCGTTGCCTTATATTTTATAGATTCATTTTGTTTGTTGAATGTCCAATTTTCAGATGACAAATTGCGGTAGGAAGTCTGCGCTAATACTGAACAGCTAACGAAAATTAAAAATAAAGCTAATTTTTTAAACATATTAAGTTAGATCAGTTCAATTAAGATTGTACCTTTTGCTTTAATAGCATAATTTCTTCGGGATTTGCAATTTCAGTTCCATCGGTAATCGCCGATGAATGATACCAATTTGCATGCACCATTTCATTTAATTCAAAAATATTGGTCGAACGCAAGCCGCCCCCAGGCATAATTTCTATTCGATTATTGGCTTGAACAACTAATTGCTTCAAGACGTCTTTTCCTTCCATTACATTAGGGAAAGTCCCTGAAGTGAGGAGTGTTGAAAAGCCACAGGAAATTACCGCTTCTAATGCTTTTTGGTAATTTAACACTTCATCAAATGCACGATGAAAGGAACAAGAAAGTGGGCTTGCAAGTGCCACTAACTCCCTATTTTGTTCGACATGAATCGTTTGGTCATCTTTCAGTATTCCGAAAACAAATCCGTTGACGCCTAGTTTTTTAATTGTTTCTATTTCCGATTTCATTTGTTCGAATTCCGAATCTGAGTAAACAAAATTGCCGCCTCTTGGTCGAATCATCACATAAAGAGGCAACGCTAGCTTTCGAGCTTGTTGTATCATTTCTATTGTTGGCGTAGTTCCACCCACTGACATTTTTGCGCATAATTCTATTCTATCGGCTCCCGCTTTTTGAGCGATTAGAACCGAATCCAGATTAAAACAAGCGATTTCTATTTTTTTCATTCTTTCAAATAATAATGTGCCTCTAATAATCGGTTTCCTGTTGCATCTTGAACGGCATAGCTGAAGCCTCCTTGAATACAATAGGAACCGTATTCCCCATTTTTATTCAAGGCAATAAACCCAACTTGTATATCTTTTAATTCCTTCCCTCTATTTCTAGTGAGTTTTACGATGCGCATTACCGCTTCTTCACAAGCTTTTTGTGGCGTCAATCCTTGACGCATTAATTCAACTACCAGATGAGAACCCGAAATTCGAATAACTTCTTCGCCATGACCTGTTGCGGTTGCGGCACCAATTTCGTTATCCACATACAAACCAGCCCCAATTATTGGAGAATCGCCGACACGACCATGCATTTTAAAAGCCATACCGCTTGTAGTACATGCTCCCGATAAGTTGCCTTGTGCATCAATAGCAATCATCCCTATGGTATCGTGGTTTTCAATATTAGCAATGGGTTTGTATTGACTCGTTTTTAACCATTCTTTCCATTCTTTTTCAGATGCTTCCACCAATAAATTTTCTTTCTTGAACCCTTGAGATATTGCAAACTGTAGCGCTCCATCTCCTACCAACATCACATGAGGTGTTTTTTCCATCACCATTCTTGCAACTGAAATAGGATGCTTGATGTGTTCCAAACAAGCTACCGAACCAATATTTGCATATTCATCCATAATACAAGCGTCTAGTGTTACGCGACCGTCTCTGTCTGGACGACCACCATACCCTACACTTCGTTCATTGGGATCCCCTTCAGGAATTTTCACGCCAGCTTCAACAGCATCTAAGGCTCGCCCATTCTTGCGGAGTATTTCCCATGCAGCTTCATTAGCTTGTAGCCCAAAATTCCACGTTGAAAGTACAATAGGCTTACTGCTATTTATGGGAGTCGGGTTGTTTTCCACAAGGGAATCACTTTTAAATGCCTGAAAGGCAAGACCGGCAGATGCTAATGCTGTTGTCTTTAAAAAATTTCTTCTGTTTGTCATTATTCTACACTTATTTCGTCGACAAATAGCCAACTGTTTGAACCTGCACCCGGGTTTCCATCGGAGATGATGCCATTGTTTTTAGCAATAACTTTGATCCATTGTGCCTTTATATTTTCAAAATGGGCCACCAATTTTCCATTCGTCCTTTCAATTTCTTCTGATGAAATCATTGAAACTTGCTCAAAGTTTTTTCCATCATTTGATACCCAAATGGTAATATTTTTTGGATAATAAATCCAACTAGCAGGAGCTGACAATGTGGAAATTTCGACTTTTGAAACTGAACGACTTGCCTCTAAATCTATAGTAGCATTCATATCTTTACCCCAAAATCCCAACCAATCTCTTCCGAATTTAGCAGTATTTCCTTTCATACCATCTACTAATGTAAAACCACCCCCTATACCATAATTTTCATGAGGTTGGTGCAGCAACTCAATCTTTTTACCGGTCGATTTAGTAACTGAAAACAATTGTTCGATGGTGGCACTTTTGGGTTTGTCGTTTTCAAAATAAGCCGCTTTTATGGTCTGATTAGCTGTAATTAGAATTGGTTTTTCATAAGCTAACGATGCGGCAGTTGGTGCTGTGCCATCGGTTGTATATTTGATCCCCTTAGGATGCACGGATTTCAATTCGAAAGCAACCCCATTTTCTGCTGGATGTACTTTTGTTGTCACTTCAAAGAGGGCTTTGCTGTAGTTGATTTTTTTGTGATCGTAAACCGAAAAATGTTGGATCAATCGTTTTTCAAAATCTTTATATTTTTCAGTATTGGACGTCCCCCATAGCACTTCAGAAAGGGCAGCCATTCTCGGCATGGTCATGTATTCGACATGCTCAGGCGTATTCATATATTCGGTCCAAACATTAGCTTGCGCTCCTAAAATATAAGTTGCCTCTTCGGATGTAAGTTCTTTTGGAATGGGATTAAAAGCATATACTTTTTCAACATTGGTATAGCCCCCAATAGCGATGGGTTCATTTTTGGGCTCCCCCTGATAATGATCAAAATAACAATGTGAACCGGGAGTCATCACCACAAAATGTTTTTCTTTTGCCGCTGCAATTCCACCTTCGGTACCACGCCAACTCATGACAGCAGCGTTAGGCGCTAATCCGCCTTCAAGAATTTCGTCCCAACCTATAATTTTTCGACCCTTGCTGTTTACGAATTTTTCAATCCGTTGAATGAAATAGCTTTGTAATTCGTGTTCGTCTTTTAATCCTTTTTCTACTATTATTTTTTGGCAATGTGGACAATTTTTCCATCTGGTCTTTGGGCATTCATCGCCTCCAATGTGGATATACTCGGATGGAAATAATGCCATTACTTCGGTAAGCACATTTTCTAAAAAGGCAAATGTTTCTTCTTTTGGGCAATATACATCGTCAAACACACCCCATTTTTTACCTACTTCAAATGGCCCACCCGTACAAGACAATTCGGGGTAAGCAGCCAAAGCAGCCAGTGAATGACCTGGCATTTCAATTTCGGGAACAATAGTAATATGACGTGCAGTAGCATAAGCTACAATTTCTTTGATTTCGTTTTGGGTGTAAAATCCACCGTAGCGAAGGGAGTCAAACTTTTGTTCGTTATAATGTCCTACCATTGAACCTTCACGCCAAGCGCCAACTTGAGTTAATCTAGGATATTTTTTGATCTCGATGCGCCACCCTTGGTCTTCGGTTAAATGCCAATGAAACGTGTTCATTTTATACATTGCGATATAATCGATGTATTTTTTGATAAAGGCAGTGCTAAAAAAATGGCGACCTACGTCTAAATGCATGCCGCGCCATTTGAATTTTGGATGGTCAAAAATTTGCAAACATGGTATTTTGATATCGGATTCTTGCGCTAATGGTATAAGTTGTAGTAGTGTTTGAATACCGTAAAATATGCCTTGGTTGTATTCGGCTTTTACAGTGATTGATTTTGGAGTTACCTCTAATTTATAATTCTCTTTAAAATTACTTGCATCGGGGCCCTCAACATCAAAAATCAACTGAATAGTTGCCGCTGAATTGGGAACCACTTTTGCAATTTTTAAATCTAACCCCGTTTGGTTTTTTATACTTTCTTTTAAGAATAGTGCTTCAAAAGAAGTTACATCATTGGTTTGAATAACCGTTTTGGAATGGAGTACAAAAGCACCCGGTTGGAAGGTTATATTTTGCGGCATGGGAATCAACGACACATTCGTTTGTCCGAAACATATTGATGTTAAAATAAAAGTGAGCAGTAAGTATTTCCGTTTCATGTTGGCAAAATTTATTCTATAAAAATAAATAAAAAAACCGCACATTGCTGTGCGGTTTCTATTATTTTATAAAAGTAGTGGTTATTTTATAGCCTCTACTTTTGCTTTAACGTCTTCTAGTGAACCTTCAAAAACCTGAACATTTACATTCCCTTTTTCAGAAGTAGTAACGGTTGCTTTTGCTTTACCATTCACATTTTTGATTTCAACTTTAACATTTTTTTCTGCATCCATTGCGCAACATGCTTTAGCACCTTCTTTGGCAATAAATTTACCATCGGCATCATAATGAGACATGCAGATTTCTTTTTCTTCTGCAGAACAGCCTAATGAATCACACATTTTTGCACACTCCTCTTTTGTCATAGAAGCACATTTCGACATGTCACATTTCCCAACTTTAGTTGAAGAAGTAGTATTCATTTCGACAATAGTGTATTTCATCTCTTTTTTAGTACCTTCAGAATGGCCGCCTAAAATTGGAGCAATTACCAATCCAATCAAACAGGTTAATTTGATTAAAATGTTCATAGATGGTCCAGAAGTATCTTTAAATGGATCTCCAACTGTATCTCCAGTTACCGCTGCTTTGTGAGCATCTGAACCTTTGTATGTCATTTCACCGTTGATTTCAACACCTGCTTCAAATGATTTTTTAGCATTGTCCCATGCGCCACCAGCGTTATTTTGGAATACTGCCCAAAGTACACCTGAAACGGTAACTCCTGCCATATAGCCACCTAACATTTCTGCAATCAATTGATTGTTATCTGCATAAACTAATTTACCTAATAATACAATAGCAATTGGGAAACCAATCGTTAAGATACCTGGTAACATCATTTCGCGTAATGCCGCTTTAGTAGAAATTTCAACGCATTTACCATATTCTGGTTTACCCGTTCCTTCCATAATTCCTGGAATTTCTTTAAACTGACGACGTACTTCATATACCATGTCCATTGCTGCTTTTCCTACTGAATTCATTGCTAATGCAGAGAACACTACTGGAATCATACCACCAACAAATAACATAGCTAATACGGGTGCTTTGAAAATATTAATACCATCAATACCGGTAAACGTTACATAAGCCGCAAATAAAGCTAAAGAGGTTAATGCAGCAGAAGCGATAGCAAAACCTTTACCAGTTGCAGCTGTTGTATTACCAACTGAATCTAAAATATCTGTACGTGTACGTACCTCTTTTGGTAATTCACTCATTTCAGCAATACCTCCTGCGTTATCAGAAATAGGTCCGAAAGCATCAATGGCTAATTGCATAGCCGTTGTAGCCATCATTGCAGAAGCTGCTAAAGCTACACCATAGAAACCTGCAAAAGCATAAGATCCCCAAATTGCAGCAGCAAATAATAATACTGTTGGGAAAGTTGAAATCATACCTGTTGCTAAACCAGCGATTACGTTAGTTCCTGCACCCGTTGATGATTTTTGAACAATTGCCAAAACTGGTTTTGTTCCTAATCCGGTGTAATATTCCGTTACAGAAGATATAACACCACCCACTATTAATCCAACTATTGTAGCTCCGAAAACTCTCAATGAAGAAATTTCTTTTAATCCTTCACCGTAAAATTCCATGGTCATTACTTCTGGCAACATAAAATCTACTAAGAAGTAACAAGAAATAGCTGTTAAAATGATCGACACCCAGTTTCCTTTATTTAAAGCCCCTTGTACTTGAGCTTCTTTAGCATCATCGCTAGAAATTTTAACCAACATCGTTCCGATGATTGAGAATAAAATTCCGAAACCAGCGATGGCCATTGGTAATAAAATTGGTCCGATACCTCCAAAAGCATCTTCGATTTTACCACCCATATCTTTAATTACATAATTTCCTAATACCATTGCTGCAAGAACGGTTGCAACATAAGATCCGAATAAATCGGCACCCATACCTGCAACATCACCCACATTATCACCCACATTATCAGCGATAGTAGCTGGG
>JACCDK010720609.1_pt1 | contig 35698 bp, 39 predicted proteins | sample 7445871 | NCBI WGS metagenome assembly JACCDK01 (sample SAMN15323436, study PRJNA562643) | freshwater metagenome | isolation source: river surface water | place: USA:Blue River Watershed | collected 2017-08-15 | reverse complement strand
GGCTGATCCGGCATGAACAGCTTCATCGATTCGAGCGCGGAGGTCTTCAATTTTTCCGGCAGTGGTATGTAGATCATGGCTCATGCGCTTAAGGTACTAGTCGTGAGCACAGAAGCGCCAAGAGCGCCACTAAGTAAATCGCAGCTATCGCACTCAATCTCGCGGTACTGGCGGGTAAGCGTGGTTGAAGTCACCGGATCGACGCAAGATGATTTATTCCAACTTGCGAGTAGCGATGGTGCGATTTCTAAAACAATTATTGCAAGTGAATATCAAACAAGTGGCCGCGGACGACTGGATCGCACCTTTATTGCTCCAGCAATGTCGGCGCTTACTTTCTCAATTTACATCGAACCAAAGGTAAATCGAGAAGAGTGGTCGTTTCTCACTCTCCTTGCGGGATTGAGTGTGCACGAGGCGCTTACCTCACTCGACCCACAAGTGGCAGTTGGAGTGAAGTGGCCCAATGATTTATTGATCGGTGAAAAGAAGTTTGCCGGAATAATTGCGCAAGCAACTAAAAAGGGAGTCGTCCTGGGTATCGGAATTAATGTTGCGATGGCAGCGGATGAACTCCCAGTTGAAAATGCCACATCTCTTGCTCTTGAAGGATTCTCAAACCTTGACCGCAATCAGATCCTTGCCGCAATCATTAACCACCTCGAAATCAACATTGAAATGTGGGAGCACGATAAAAGCTTTCTCGCTGAATATCGATCTGCATCAGTCACCATCGGTAAAGATGTCGAAGTTACCCTTCCTGGCGGCGAGATTATTCGCTCGATGGCGGCGGATATCTCAAATGCTGGAGCCCTTCTGCTTGAAAATGGCAGTGAAGTAACAGTCGGAGATGTAGTTCATCTACGATAGGAAGGTGAGTAGTCGCTTTCCACGTGTTGGAGTCATTGGCGCAGGTCAGCTTGCGCGAATGATGGTCGCACCTGCAACAGCGCTTGGAGTAGATCTCTTACTCTTCGCCTCAGATGCACAGGATTCTGGTGCACAAATCACCCACCATCTTGTTGGGGATTACACCAACTTGGCACAAGTCCTTGATTTTGCAAGGCAGTGCGATGTCATCACCTTTGAACATGAATTAGTACCTCTCTCAGTCATTAAAGGTCTAGAAGCAGAGGGCATCAAGGTCTATCCATCATCTTCAGCTTTTATTTATTCGCAAGATAAAGCGGCCATGCGAGCAAAGTTGGCAGAATTTCCAGCGCCACAGTCATCGGTCATCACAGATAGTTCAACAATCACTGATTATCCAGTTATCGCCAAAGCCATTAGCGGCGGATATGACGGTCGAGGAGTGTGGAAAGTTGCATCTCAAAGCGAACTCGATGAAATTCTCAGCCATACAGCTCCACTTTTGGTAGAAGAGCTCATTGATTTTGATACCGAGATTGCAGTCATGGTTGCGCGATCACCTCATGGGCAGGCAACATCTTGGGCGCCGGTAGAGACTGTGCAGGAAGACGGAATCTGCATTATGACAGTAACGCCTGCACAGCAGATTTCCCCAGCCGTCGCGGAAGAAGCGCAGAAGATTGCTCTTGAGATTGCACAACAGGTGGGTGTAGTTGGTGTGATGGCAGTCGAAATGTTTATTAAGGGCGATCAGATTTATATCAATGAGCTGGCGATGCGACCACATAACTCGGGCCATTGGTCAATCGAAGGTTCCGTCACTTCTCAATTCGAGCAGCACCTACGCGCAATATTAGATCTTCCGCTAGGTAGCCCAGCGATGAATCACGCCTACGCTGTCATGGGCAATGTTTTGGGTGGCGATAAGACAGATATGTATCGTCCATATCTGCATTTGATGGCACGAAATCCAGCTTTGCACTTCCATCAATATAAGAAGGAAGTCCGAAAAGGGCGCAAGATAGGCCACGTTACCGCTTGTGGAGATGACCTTCTACACTTAACCCAAGAAGTCCAGCATGCACGTGACTACATGAGCGGAGTGATCGATGAGTAATGATGTTGCAATCATCATGGGTTCAGATTCTGATTGGCCAATCATGGAAGAGGCAGCGAAAGCCCTCGATGCATTCGGTATTTCATACACTGCAGATGTCGTATCAGCTCACCGTATGCCAGAAGAGATGGTTGATTTTGCAAAGACTGCAGCGGCAAAAGGCTACAAAGTAATCATTGCGGGCGCCGGGGGAGCAGCTCACCTACCTGGAATGGTGGCATCTCTGACAACTCTTCCTGTTATTGGTGTTCCTGTCTCTCTGAAGAATCTTGAGGGTATGGATTCACTTCTTTCAATTGTTCAAATGCCAGGCGGAATCCCGGTAGCAACAGTCGGAATCGATAATGCCAAGAACGCAGGCATCCTTGCTGCAAGAATTATTGGATCCGCAGATACATCTGTTGCCAAGAAAGTCGAAGCTCAGCTTGCTGCATTGTCAGAAGAGGCAAAAGCAAAGGGCGCCCAATTGAGCGCCCGTCGCAATGCCAAAACTGGCTTTTAATTAATCGGTACGACCGAGTGCGTGTACGCGCCAACCAGCGTTACGCCAGAGGTTGCGATCCAACATATTTCGACCATCAATCAAGAACTTAGACTTCACAAGCTGTCCGATTACTGATGGATCAAGCTCGCGATATTCCTTCCACTCGGTCAGGTGCAAGATTGCATCTGCGCCTTTTACCGCATCCACTACCTTCTCGGCATAGTCGAGATTAGGGAATCGCTTGCGTGCAGGTTCAATCCCTTGTGGGTCATGAACGACAACCTGTGCACCTGCTGCAGAAAGTTGCGCGGCAATATCGAGCGCAGGGGAGTCGCGCACATCATCGCTATCAGGCTTAAATGTTGCGCCAAGGACGGCAATTTTGTATTGAGTGAGATCATCGGAGAGATCTGCACGTACAACATCGATCACGCGCTGACGTGCACGCAAGTTGATGTTATCGATTTCGCGGAGGAACTCAAGCGCTTGATCAGCACCGAGCTCTTGTGCACGCGCCATAAATGCACGAATATCTTTTGGAAGGCACCCGCCACCAAATCCAATACCTGCCTGCAAGAAGCGATTTCCAATGCGTGGGTCGTATCCGATTGCCTTTGCAAGAACAGTGACATCGCCGCCGGCTGCTTCGCAGACTTCAGCCATCGCATTGATGAATGAAATCTTTGTTGCAAGGAATGAGTTTGCAGCAACCTTTACTAGCTCTGCTGTAGGAAGATCTGCACGAATCCATGGTGTGCCAAGAGCAATCACTGGCTTATACACTTCTTTGAGAATCTCTTCCGCGCGATCATTAGCAACACCGACCACGAGGCGGTTAGGAGTCAAAGTATCTTCAACAGCGAAACCTTCGCGGAGGAACTCAGGGTTCCAGGCAAGGTCGGCTTGCGGAGCATGCTCAGCAAGATAATCGCGGAGACCCTGTGCTGTTCCAACTGGAACCGTTGACTTTCCAACAACGAGTGAACCTTCCTTGAGGAATGGAGCAATTGCTGCGACAGAACCCTTTACATAGGTCAAGTCAGCGGCCAGTCCATCTTTGCTCTGCGGTGTTCCTACGCAAATGAAGTGAACATCTGCATCTGCGACTGCTGAGAAATCTGTTGTGAAAGAGAGACGACCAGTCTTCATCTCGGCCGCGAGCAAAGTGTCTAGTCCTGGCTCGTAGAAAGGAAGCTCACCCTTTGAAAGGAGCTCGACCTTATGAGGATCTGTGTCGATACCTACGACATCGAATCCGAGAGATGACATACATGCGGCATGCGTTGCGCCTAGGTAGCCGCAACCGATAACTGAGAGCTTTAGCGTCATGCCCGCGAGTCTATTGCAGGGTACTAATTATTTTGGAGCGCAGGGATTCTCAGCTGCAGTTTGTGTCTTAAATTTATCGATTGTTGTGCTGGAAGGGGTCGCTTTTGGTGATGCAGATGACTTTTCTGCCACAACTGTATCTACAAGGGCGGTGTCATTCTTGATGCGATTAAAGAGTTCGGCAGCAAGCGCCTCATCCCAGAGCACTACCGATCCAAGAGTGGGATGGCGGCCGTTGGGGTTGGCAAGCGGAACTGTCAGGGTGCGAACGTTCCCAGATGAGAGGTTGCGCATCTGCTTGGCCAAGGTCAGCAGGTCGTTCTTATTGACGCCTTCATCCATCTTCACAGTTGAAATTGTCGCCTGCAAGAAGTTTTTTAACTTAATTGGGTTGAGCAAGGTTCCAGATGAAGTAGCTTTGCGAATAATTGCAGATACAAATTTCTGTTGACGTTCCATTCGCCCGATATCGCCTCGTCCATCAAAGTCGCGAGTGCGAACATACTTAAGGGATTCAACGCCATCGAGTGTATGTGTTCCTGCTGCCAAAACCAAGTGGCTCTTCGGATCATCAATTGGAACCTTTGTGCACACTTGAATTCCGCCGAGAGCATCAACCACGCCAACAAATCCCGCGAAGCTGACCTCAACGTAGTGGTCAATCTTTAATTGAGTTTCAGCTTCAATGGTTTCAATCAATAGCGGTGCACCGCCATATGCAAAAGCTGCGTTGAGCTTTCCATCGCGTGCAGGGATCTCTGACTTTCCATCGGTACTTGTATGGGCAGGGATAGTGACAAGCGTGTCGCGAGGCAGCGAGACGATATATGCAGCATCTCGATTCTTGGAGATATGAACCAAGAGCATCGTGTCAGATCGCTGACCTGCAGCAACCTTTACTCCGCCGACTCGTAGCTTCTTAATCTGCTCTTTCGTGAGCCCTTCGCGATTATCAGAACCCACCACCAAGTAGTTGAGGGCGGAGTTCACCTTTTCTGGGCGGTCACCGAGTCCTGCAAAGACATCGATTCGAGAAATCTGGCCGCTAATCTGCCCGAGCCCTAGCCAGGTGATGGCAGAGAGGGCGACAATACCCACAGAGAGTGATGTAATTATTCGAATCGCGCGCGTTGATTTCACATGCGCAGGGTACTTGAACGATAGCGTTACGGGGTTATGGCGACACAGGAGAACACTCAGTTAAGTGGCTCACCGCTGCCATTTGTCTCAGTAATCCTTCCGATTCTCAATGAAGAGCGTTATCTCCGCGATGCTGTGACCTCAATCCTGTCGCAGGATTATCGAGGTAATTTTGAAGTCGTTCTTGCAGTGGGACCTTCGAAAGATAAGACTCGTGAGATTGCAGATCAATTACACCGAGAAAATTCGCGCGTGATTGTTGTCGATAATCCATCTGGTCGCACTGCTGCCGGACTCAATCTCGCACTAAGTTCTGCTCGCGGCTCAATCATTGTTCGCGTCGATGGCCATTCGCAGATTCCGAAGGATTACATCACGATTTCTGTCGGCCTTCTCAAAACAACTGGTGCCGTCAATGTAGGTGGCATGATGGCGGCGGAAGGTGTTACGCGATTTGAAAAAGCTGTTGCAAGTGCAATGCGCAGCCCACTCGGAGTAGGGGCATCGCGTTTTCACACTGGCGGAGAGGCAGGCGAGGTGGATACTGTTTATCTTGGAGTCTTCGATAAATCAGCGCTCCTTGCTATTGGTGGTTTTGACGAACGGTTCACCCGTGCACAAGATTGGGAGCTCAATTTCCGATTGCGAGCCAATGGCGGCACAATTTATTTTGATCCACGTCTGCAAGTCTCATATCGTCCTCGTCCCACCATCACGGCGCTGGCAAAGCAATATTTTGAATACGGTCGTTGGCGACGCGTCGTTTCCCGTCGACATAGAGGAACCATTAATTATCGATACTTGGCACCTCCGCTAGCTCTTTCAGGATTTCTCTTCTCGCTCATTCTCGGAACTCTGATTCATGCAATCTTCCTCATTCCGGCATTGATCTACCTTCTCTTTGTTGCGGTGGCAGCACTGGCAATTGCCCGGAGCCTGATTCAGTACATTTTCTTATTGACGGTAATACCGACAATGCACTTTGCATGGGGTGCTGGCTTCATCACATCGCCAAAGGGGCTCGTTCCTACTGATTGATAGGCGTTACCTGCGGTAATCTTCCCCATATGAGTCAGCCTGCAATTGTCTATGAGCCATTTAAGGCTGGCCTTCCTCCGATGCGCGCATACTTGCGCTCGCTCTGGCGCCGTCGGGCCTTTATCTCTGAGTTTGCTCGTTCAGAACTTCGGGAACAAAACTATGGATCTGTCTTTGGGCAGCTGTGGTTGGTCCTCAACCCGCTCTTGCTCTCGGGTGTCTACTTCCTTCTCATCTACGTCATTGGCGGCACCAGTGATGAAATCCGTTTTGGCCATCTCACTGCAACTCTCTTTCTCTTCTATCTCATTGCAAATAGCCTGACCGGAGGCGTTAAGGCCATTACCTCTGGTCAGCGCTTAATTCTCAACACTTCATTTCCAAGAATCATGCTTCCAATCTCCGCGGTTGTGGTCGCAATATTTAAATTCTTACCAACATTGGCGGTTGCCTTTACGATTCATGCAATTCTTGGCTTGCCGTATTCATGGCAAATGTTCTGGGCAATTCCGATACTGGCTCTAGCAATTCTTATGGGGCTTGGAATGGCAATTTTGATTTCCTGCATCAACGTATATTTCCGTGATATCTCAAGCATGCTGCCATATTTAACACGAAGCTTGCTCTACCTATCTCCCATCCTCTATGAAGCATCTTCTATCTCCTCAAACATCAAGCAATTCCAGGTTGCAAATCCAATTTTCTATCTACTTGATTCATGGTCTCGAGTAATGGTGCATGCAGAAGCGCCAACAATGTTTGCCATGCTTCATTCCTCAATATTTGCCTTCACAATATTTATCGTGGGCACATACTTCTTCCTATCGAGGGAGCGTGATTTCGCTGTCCGACTTTAATCACCAACACCCACAAGGTTCGATTGCAGTTTCGGTTCAAGATCTTGGACTGACATACACGACCTCAATTGATAAGAAACCGACGCTGAAAGCCCGTCTGAAAACTCTAGGCCGGGGCACCAAACACTCGCGCACAGTGCGAGCACTCAATGGAATCAATCTCGATGTCCATTACGGCACTGTCCTCGGCATTATCGGCTCAAACGGTGCTGGTAAATCTTCATTAATGCGCGTTATCTCGGGCATCGTTCCACCCACTCAAGGCCGGATTGAAGTTCATGGAAGCGTCAGTACTTTGCTTGCGCTCGGTGTGGGCTTTAATCAAGCGATGACCGGCCGTGAAAATGTCTATCTTGGCGGTCTTGCGGCTGGCATGACTCGCGCTGAGATTGATGCAAGTTTTCAAGCAATCGCCGACTTCTCAGAACTCGGCGAAGCAATCGATGCGCCGATGCGTACATACTCATCTGGAATGTTTGCCCGTCTGGCTTTCTCTGTCGCAGCTGTTGTTGAACCAGATATTTTGATTGTCGATGAAGCGCTGAGCACTGGTGATGCACACTTTAAGGCAAAGTCGCTCAATCGTATGAAAGAGCTTCGCACCGCAGATCGCGCTCTTATTCTCGTCAGTCATGCACTAGCGACAATTGAAGATCTCTGTAACGAAGTAATCTGGCTTGATAAAGGAAAGCTGATGGCTCGTGGAAATCCCGCTGAAGTTATCGCTGCCTATCGCGAATTTATGCATGTCAGAAAGAGCGCATCATCTGATGAGGATGTTTAAGAAGTTAGCTCGATACCTACCTTTTCTATTTTTACTCGTTCCCCTCTCGCCTGCAACTGCAGACGGTATTCCAGAAACTTTTAACTTCACTGGCGCCGGTTATGGACATGGCGTCGGCATGAGCCAGATTGGCGCCAAGGCGCGCGCGGTCGCGGGCGAGAGTGCAACTGCAATCCTGAAGTACTACTTTAAGGATGTAGAGGTAGCGCCAGTTGTCGATACCGCAACTATTCGAGTAAACATTGGCCATTCACTGAAGTCGGCAACATTTACGACTACATCACCTGGAACTTCACTTCAGTTATTCTCAGGTGAGACCCTCGTTGCGGTGGTGGGCAATAAAAGAAAGTTAACCCTATCTCTCGCGGCAGATCTTAAGAATATTCAGGGCTTTAATGCACCGCTACTCACGCTTCGCTGGAGCGGCGGCCCAACTCCTGTGGTCTCCTTTAGCAAGTCAGGTACAACAGAGCGCTTCCGATACGGTTTTATCCAAATCAGGGTTCTCAAAGGTGCGCTGACAGTTACTAATTCGCTTTCGGTTCACGATGAATACCTTTTAGGAATTAGTGAAGTTTCTTCATCGTGGCCAGCTGCCATGCTAGAAGCACAAACGATTGCATCTCGCAGCTATGCACTTTCGAAAATGGGATCCATCAAGGCTTCGTGTGATTGCCATCTGTACTCCCACATTGCAGATCAAAACTTCGTTGGATATGCAAAAGAGGCGGAGCCGCGCTTCGGAAAGATCTGGCGAGAAGCAGTGCTGCGTACAGTTGTCGACAGCTCCACAGGGTTAGCAATCTTAAGTAAGGGAAAGCCTATTCAGGCTTACTACTTCTCATCATCCGGGGGTGCAACACAAACTTCAGCAGATGCTTGGGGAGGCGTCACGTCTTACACGCAATCTGTCTCAGATAGTGCAAGTGTCGATATCGCTCTCAATCCTCGATTTGCATCTTGGAAGGCTTCTTCATCGCAAGCTGTAGTAGCAAGAGCCTTTGCTCTACCTAATGTGGTGCAACTTGAAGTCCTCTCACGGAATGCGGCAGGTGCAGTGACCTGGATTAGAGCAACGTCGTTAGATGGCTCATCAATTATTTTGCGCGGAGATACATTTAGGAGTCGGGCAAAGTTGCCTTCGCCTTGGTTTAATCTCGTTGACTAATTGGCGTGTAACAGCGAGTTAAGACCGCCCCACGTGCCGGTACGCATGACAACTTCCAAACCACCGGTAAGTGAATTTCGACGGAACAAGAGATTGTTCGCACCTGAGAGCGTTCCGGCTTTAACAACTTCTCCATCTGGAAGTGTTACCTTTGCGGCGGCAGTGATGTAGGTACCTGCCTCGATCACACAGTTATTGCCGAGAGATATTCCGAGACCAGAGTTAGCACCTAGTAAACACTTCTCGCCGATTGAAATCACTTCTTTCCCACCACCGGAGAGGGTTCCCATGATGGAAGCACCACCGCCGACATCAGTTCCATCACCCACCACAACACCCGCGGAGATGCGACCTTCGACCATTGATGCACCGAGCGTTCCGGCGTTAAAGTTCACAAATCCTTCATGCATGATGGTTGTTCCTGAAGCAAGATGAGCGCCGAGACGTACTCGATCTGCATCGGCGATGCGCACGCCTGTTGGAACTACGTAATCAACCATCCGTGGGAACTTATCAACGCTGTAGACAGTCACGGTTCCGTACTTTGCTTTGAGTTTGGCGCGGGTGAGTTCAAATCCTTCGACGGCGCACGGCCCCACTGATGTCCAGACCACATTAGCTAATAATCCAAAGATTCCATCGAGTGAAAGACCGTGTGGCTGTACCAATCGATGAGAGAGGAGATGAAGTCGTAGGTAAGCATCCTTTGCATCAGCTGGCGCTTGAGATAAGTCAATTTCTAGTGAGACCACTTCGCGAGTTACTCCGCGATCGTTATCAGCAACCGCTAGCGCAGCGAGTGCGGCATCGGGTGTCCCTGTAAGTGGACCCAATGAAGGGGATGGAAACCACACATCAAGAACTGTTGTACCTGAGAGAGTTGCTATTCCATGACCGTGCGCCAGAGTGCTTACCGTAGGGATTGACATGGGAAGAAGGATAACGGCATTGCCCGTATCCTTCACACTATGCGAATCGCCGTTTATTGTTCCTCCTCACCCACAATTGATCCCAAATTTATTGACCTTTCATTTCAATTAGGAGCAGCCATTGCAGAATCAGGGGCCGATCTTGTCTCTGGAGGCGGGCATATCTCTTCAATGGGAGCAGTCTCTCGCGGCGCACGCAGCATCGGCGGAAAGACAATCGGCATCATCCCCCAAAAGTTGGTTGATATCGAATTCGCTGATCACGATAGTGACGAACTCATCATCGTCGATTCAATGAGAACTCGCAAAGGAAAAATCGAAGAATTAGCCGATGCATTTATCACTTTACCTGGGGGACTTGGTACTCTCGAAGAGCTAATAGAAATTTGGGTGGGACGTTACCTAGGTTTTCATAACAAACCCATAGTTATTCTCGATCCATTCGGTGTTTATCAAAAACTCCATGAGTTGGTCATTGATTTAGAGCAACAAGAGTTTGTAAAACCCGGAATGCGGAATTTGGTTCTCTGGGCTACAACAATCGAAGAGACAATGACTTTTATAAAGAGCCATCATGAAAAGTAATACTCTCAAAGTTGATTTAGCAATTGCAGCCTCTGCCGAAAAGGTATGGGAATCTATTGCAGATTGGCAGGGGCAGAGTAATTGGATGCTCCAAACAAAAGTCTTTCTCACAAGTAAAGAGAGCACTGGTGTAGGCGTAACAATCGAAGCGTTTACCGGTCCGCTCTATAAGTTTTATCCTCGCTTTGCATGGCTCGGCGTTTTGGATTTAATGCGCGTAACGAAGTGGGAGCCGCCTGTTCGCTGCGAAGTGATTCATTATGGGAAGATCATCAAAGGTAGCGGGTCATTTGAAGTCGAGGCGGTAGATGCGCAGAATTCTATTTTTCACTGGTCAGAAGATATAGAGGCGCCAACGCTGGTCTTTCTCCTCATAAAGCCATTTATTTTGACCGGGGTGAAGATTTCTCTCGCCCGCTTTCGCCGTCTACTGGAGTAATCTCTATTCCTATGGGCGCCCCTCAGACGATTGCAGATGTAATCGCCTCACTTCCTGAGGAGGAGCGCATCATCTTGACCCTCCATTACCTGCGCGGCAAGGCTGCCGATGAAATTGCAGAGCTCCTCTCAGTGCCAAGCAAATCGGTCTTGGTGGTGATCGAATCAGGGAAACGGCGCATCACCAGCCAACTTGGCCTCTGAATACGCGTAATTTTGACCAGCATTTGCTTTTATCCGATTTCCATAGAGGGGGTTGGATGCGGGATACTTATCCCATGGCAGCAATGAAACCCCGCACTGGTGATGGCCCAATGGAAGTAACGAAGGAAGCTCGTTCCCTCGTGATGCGAATCCCGCTTGAAGGCGGTGGCCGTCTCGTTGTCGAACTCAATCCTCAAGAGGCAAATAACCTCAGCGCCGCGCTTGAAGCTGCAGTAGCCCTCATCAAGAAGTAAGGCTCCTGAAAAATTCTTAACGCAGTCACCCCAGATTTTGATTCTCTTCTGGGAGGCGACCTTCTTGCAATCGGTTTTAGCAAGGATTCAAATGGTGAAATCTCGATCAATGGCAAGAGCGCGCTCATTTCGACAATCGAGAAATCTTTCGACCTTAATTTAATTGATGAGATTAACTTCTTTTCGCCTTCCGGCAAGGCGGGCGAACTCTTCGAGATTCCCGTACTGCATGACGATACTGAAATAGATCGCCTCTACCTCGTCTCCATTGGCGATGGATCGCTCAGAGATTTTCGCATCGCCGGCGCTGCGCTTGGCCGTAAGGCGAAGGGGAGGGCAGTGAATCTGATTTCATTACTTCCATCAAAAGCTGATGAAGTGAAGGCGCATGCAATTTCTCTCGTTCTCGGCGCGTATACATGGAATCTCAAGAGTGCCACTCCGTCCGATATTCCAACTTTTTCTATAGCGACAGATGAAACCGATGCTGTGGCTGAGGCAAAGATAATTGCAGAGGCACTTGTGATGACTCGTGATTTGATCCACACCCCCTCAAACATCAAGAACCCACTCTGGATGGCGCAAGAAGCTCGAAAAGTTGCTGATAGCAAAGGGCTCGAAATTAAAGTCCGTGAAGGAAAAGAACTGGCAGATTTTGGTGGGCTTGTTGCAGTTGGAATGTCATCACCAAACCCTGGTCCACGATTTATTGAGATTTCATATCTTCCCAAGAAGATTTCAAAGGCAAAGGCAAAGAGCGCATCAGCTCTGCCACATGTTGTGATTGTTGGTAAAGGCATTACTTTTGATACCGGTGGCGTTTCACTCAAGCGACCATACGAGTTTATGACTGCGATGAAGAGCGATATGGCGGGATCTGCCGCAGCGCTTGGAGCAATCACAGCGATTGCAGATCTTCAGCCAAATGTTCGCGTTACAGTGTTGATGATGTGTGCTGAAAATGCACTCTCTGGTACGTCTCAACGACCATCAGACATCATCACTCAATATGGTGGCACCACTGTAGAAATCATTAATACCGATGCAGAAGGTCGTCTGGTTCTTGCCGATGGCTTGGCATATGCAGATAAAAATCTCGATCCAGATTATTTAATTGATATTGCCACCTTAACCGGCTCTGCCACTCTCGGTCTCGGACGTCAATATGCTGCGATGTATACCCGCGATGCGAAACTTGCCCGAGACTTAAGCGAATCAGGTGAAAAATCAGGCGACCGGGTCTGGCATATGCCTTTGATTGATGATTACACAGATTCTCTAGAGAGCGATGTCGCAGATCTCAATCACGCTGCCGACCGCCACGATTACTCTGCAGGTTCAGTTACCGCAGCGCTCTACCTAGAACAATTCGTGGGAGATCGTCGCTGGGTTCACCTTGATATAGCAGGAACAGCGAGAAGTGAGGCCGATGCGGGTGAAAATCCCAAGGGCGGCACCGGTTTTGGCGTCCGTTTGCTTGTGGATTGGATATTGTCCATCTCATGATTACGGACCCACACTCATACGCAGAGGGTTTTATTGTTGAAGATGCAGTGAAAGTTGCTGCTCGCGCCAGAGGCGTCGAAATCGGAACTCATGACCTCACCCAAGGTGCTGGTGCATACCTCTCATTTCTCGCTCACCTGCTCAAAGCGCAATCAGTTGTTGAGGTAGGTACTGGATCGGGGGTTGGTGCGCTGTGGCTGCTCGAAGGAATGTTGAAATCAGGCACCTTAACTTCAATCGATGATGAAGCAGAGCACATCTCAATTGCAAAGATAGCCTTCGCCGACGCGGAAATTGCACCGCAACGTTTTCGACTTATTACCAATCCAGTGATGGAGGTGATGACGAAGTTGACTGATCGCGCATACGACCTCGTTATTTATCGTCACAATCCAGAAGATCTCACCTATGCAATCTCAGAAGCTCATCGCATCTTGCGCAGTGGGGGAGTCTTTGTCATTGACAACTTCTTCGGTGGTGGAAAGGTCTCAGACCCGGCACAGCGCGATCCAAGAACCGTCGCCCTCCGCGAGGCTGGGAAAATTCTGAGAGCTGACCATGAAAGTTGGTCGACATCACTTATACCCGTTGGCGATGGATTGTTGCTCGCATCAAAGTTGTAGCAAACTATCCCCATGAGTAATTTTGGCAACCAAGGTCCTTGGTGGATTTCGCCCACATCATCTGGAAGAAGCATCTCACTTCGTAATGCAATTGTTCTTGCCCTTGTTGTCGGCGTAACCGCAGGAGTATTTGGCGCATCTTCTACTGGGTCACTCTTTGGTTACTCAACTCGAATCGTTAAGTCCAACTCCACTATCGAACGTCCAGCCAACTCTGTTGCCGGAATTGCAAAACGAGTACTTCCATCAGTGGTTTCAATTGAAGCTAAGGATGCTGATGGCGGTGCAACAGGCTCTGGTTTTGTTATTGCAAGTGATGGATACATTCTTACAAATAACCATGTTATTGCATCGTCCGTGACAAGTGGCGGCGAGATTGTTGTTCGATTGCAAGATGGTACTGCCTACGATGCAACTGTGGTTGGTCGCGATGCTTCCTATGATCTCGCTGTTCTCCGTATCTCTAATCGAGCGCTAACTGCACTTCAATTCGGAGATAGCGAAAAAGTCGCCGTGGGAGATTCTGTTTTGGCAATCGGTTCACCACTTGGATTACAGGGAACGGTGACTCTTGGAATCATTAGCGCCAAAGATCGCGCAGTAACAGCGGGTGGCTCGAGAAGTGATAACTCATTTATTAACGCGCTTCAAACAGATGCAGCAATCAATCCAGGAAATTCCGGTGGACCACTTGTTGACTCCACTGGTGCCGTCATCGGCGTCAATTCAGCAATTGCCACCCTTGGTTCTTTTTCAGCCCAGACCGGATCTATCGGATTAGGTTTCGCTATTCCAATCAATCAGGCACGAAAGACTGCCGAGCAATTAATTAAGAATGGAAAAGCGACTTATCCAATCATTGGTGTCTCGGTCGATATGAGCGTCAGCGGTAAAGGCGCACTTATCTCCAAGAAGTCGAATGCAATTTTGCCTGGTGGACCGGCTGCCAAAGCTGGTCTCAAGCCCGGTGATCTCATTACCGACTTTGATGGACGAGTGATTACTGGCCCAGAAGAGTTAATCGTCGCAGTTCGCTCGCGCGATGTGGGTCAAACTGTGGTGGTCAAGTACATCCGTGACGGGAAGAACTATCAGGCGACTCTTATCCTGACAGCGGCCGAGTAGAGCGATAAGGTACTCACATGTTCTTCGATTTTGGAGCCGGTGAAATTGCAGGCCTTGCAGTTTTAGCGATGATCCTTGTCGGTCCAGATAAACTCCCACAGTTTGCCGTACAAGCGGCGAAAATGGTGAAGAAGATTCGTGGTCTTGCTACAACGGCGACCAATGAATTAAAGGAGAATCTTGGTCCAGGCTTTGAAGACCTGAAGCCGGCGGACCTCAATCCAAAAACTTTTGTTAAGAAACAGATTGAATCAGTACTTGACGAGGGCGAATCCAAGCCAAAGATTCGTCCGGAAAATAAAATCGACCCAGATCTTCTATGAGCGATACATCGTTAATTCATTCAGCTTTATCTAAGGTCAATGACCCCGAGCTTCACCGTTCGATTACTGAACTTGGAATGGTCGAGGAGATTGAGCAATCAGGTTCAACTGTTAACTTAAAAATTCTTCTCACAATTTCAGGCTGTCCGATGCGTGACCGTCTCACCAGCGACATCACAACGGCTGTTTTAGCGGTTGATGGCGTTAAGGATGTAAAGATTGAATTCGGTGTGATGAATGAAGAGCAACGTGCCAATATCAAGAAGTTACTCCGAAATGGGCGTGAAGCTTTTATCTCTTTCGCTCAAGCCGATTCACTGACTCGTGTTATCGGCGTCGCTTCTGGTAAGGGTGGAGTCGGTAAGTCATCTCTGACGGCAAATCTCGCAGTAGCTGCCGCTCAGAAAGGACTCCGCGTTGGCATCCTCGATGCAGATGTCTACGGACACTCAATTCCGCGATTGATGGGGCTGATGGGTCAACGTCCTACTGCAATCGATCAAATGTTTATTCCGCTCGAGTCCTATGGCGTCAAAGTTGTCTCTATGGAGATGTTTAAGCCAGAGCGCTCCGATGCAATTGCCTACCGTGGACCACTTCTCCATCGCGTTCTCGAGCAACTTCTCTCCGATGCATATTGGGGCGATCTCGATATTCTCTTCATCGACCTCCCACCTGGAACTGGAGATCTAGCAATCTCGCTGGGACAACTAATTCCTACCTCCGAAATTATCGTCATCACAACACCACAAGTTGCAGCGGCTGAGGTAGCAGAACGTGCAGGTCGAATCGCACACCAAATTCATCAAAGAGTAATTGGCGTCATTGAGAACATGTCCGCAATTGCATGCCCTCAGTGTGGCGAAGAGATGTCTCTCTTCGGTAGCGGTGGCGGTGAAGAAACTTCACGTCGCCTTACAACATTGGTCGGTGCAGATGTTCCATTGATGGGCAAGGTTCCATTTAATGTCGATCTCCGTGAAGGTGGAGATCAAGGTGCCCCTGTAGTTGTTAGCTCACCAACAAGCAATAGTGCAATCGCAATCTCAGAAATCGTTGAGAAGTTAGTAATTCGCCAAAGTTCGTTACTTGGAGTCAGACTCGGGCTTGCGTAGCTCTTCGATAATTTCTTTTGCAACATCTTGTAGTTCACTGCGCACGTAGTCACGTGTGGTGACATCACCAAGAGCGATACGAAGACTCGCTAATTCACGAGTCAGATATTCAGTATCGGCAATATTGCGATCACCGCGCGCTCTATCTTCGTTGAGCGCGATTCTGTCTCTATCTGCTTGGCGGTTTTGCGCCAAGAGGATCAGTGGAGCTGCATAAGACGCTTGTAGCGAGAGAATCAAAGTAAGAAAGATAAATGGATATTTATCCCAACGAAGATTGACCGGTGCGAGGGTGTTCCACGAGATCCAGGTGATAACAAATGCTGTCATATAGACCAAGAAACGCGCAGTTCCAAGGAATCGAGCAAAGCGCTCGGAGAGGCGACCAAAAGTCTCTGGATCGTAATTTGCTCGGAGTGAACGACGAGTCTCGCGAGGAGTATCCAAACCATTGTTACGTGCCATCGTTAGACCTCCTCATCAAAGCTAGTGTCAATATTTTCAAGTGCTGCAGTTGTGGCAGCGGAGTCACGATGGTCGTGACGCCAGTTCTCTGGCAAGAGGTGATCGAGCACGTCATCGACTGTTACAGCGCCCAATAAACGATCATTTGCATCAATCACTGGCAGAGAGAGCAAATTGTAACTAGCCAAGTATGACGCTACTTCATGCAAGGATGCATCGGGATTGACGCCTTGAGTATTGGTATCAACTATTGAGCCGAGCAGGGTTGCAGGTGGCTCGCGTAATAATCGCTGGTAATGGACCATACCGATGAAGCGCCCAGTAGGAGTCTCTAGTGGTTGGCGTGAGATAAATACCTGCGATGCCAGCGCCGGCGATAGTTCGCTCTTTCGTACCGCAGCGAGAGCATCGGCAACCGAGTAATCGGCTGACATAACAATGGGCTCTGTGGTCATCATGCCACCAGCAGAGTAATCCTCATAAGTCATTAGGCGTAAAACATCTTCAGCATCTTCTGGATCCATCAATTCAATCAATTCTTGCGCACGTTCTTCGCCTATCTCGCGGAGCAAATCGGCTGCATCATCTGGATCCATCTCCTCCAGTACATCTGCTGCTCGCTCTCCTTCAAGTTCAGCTAAGAGCGCAACGCGCTCAAGTTCGTCCATCTCTTCAATCACATCTGCAAGACGTTCATCATCCAGCGCACGTGCAACTTCAACGCGACGCTTCGGTGAGAGATCTTGCAATACAGTCGCTAAGTCTGCTGGGCGGAGAGTGCTCAAGGTGGAGAGGAGGTTTGTCGCCCCTTGATTGCTTTCATGGCCAGCAAAACCAGTGACTTCTTCCCATGCAACAGTGGATGTCGCGCCTTTACGGCGGATACCGCGACCTTTGCGCATGATGTGAACCTTAGAGATTAACCAATCACCGTTGCGATTGAGCTCCATACCCATATCTTCAACAACCACAGGCTCACCGGATTCGACGATAGTGATTGAACGATCGAGTAAGTCACCAAGAACAAGGATTTCTCCAGTACGAGTTTCAAATCGACGCATGTTTAATAAACCGGTGATGACTACTGCACCTGACTCGATGGAAGTAACCCGAGTAATCGGAACAAATACTCGTCGACGCAATGGAACTTCTACAACTAAACCTAGAATGCGAGGAGGCTGATTATTGGAGCGTAAAGTCGCCACCGCGTCGCGCACCTTGCCGACTGGATCCCCATTTGGGTCAAAGACAGCGGTACCAGCAAGACGGGCGAGAAAAACGCGGTTCAATACATGTGCGCTCATAGCCCAATCCCTTCATCCCACCCGTTTTACTGGAGTCATATCAACTCAGAGGGCAAGGGTATCGGCTAGGTTTACATCATGGCTTCCACTTCCGGGCAATCAGGCGTGAATACTGCAATAACAGATATGCCCGGCACATCAGATTTGGTGAGATTAGGGGTAGGAATCCTCGGAATCGGCTCATCGGGGCCGTTGATTGCGCTGAGCACTATGCCCATTCCGACTCTTATCTTCTGGCGCAATCTCGGGGGAGCGCTCGTTACCGCCCCATTTGCGATAAAACATTCTCTCGATCGTCGAGGCGTTCAGTGGTCGATGGCAGCGGGGGTTGTGTTAGCACTCCACTTCATCGGCTTCTTTCTAGCGATGAGAATGACAAGCGTTGCTGCGGGAACGGCGCTGGTCGCACTTCAGCCAATCTTTGCAAGTTTCTTTATCAAGATTACTGGCGGAGAGATTCCTTCGAAAGCTTGGTTCGGAATGGGAATCAGTTTTATTGGCGTACTCCTCATTTCCGGAATCGACTTTTCACTTGATCGCAAATCTTTTCTAGGAGATATCGCAGCGATTATCTCTGCAGCGCTAGCTGCTTTATATGTAATGTGGGGAGCGAAGGCGCAGGAAACTCTCGAGACAACGAGCTATACATCTATCTGCTACTTCACATGTGCATTAACAGCATTTCCAATCGCACTTTTTGGCGGATATCAAATCTTAGGCTTCCCATCTCAAGAGTGGTGGCTACTGCTTGCACTTATCGGTGGTGCTCAAATCCTTGGTCACTCAATGTTTAATTCAGTTTTGAAGCGGGTATCTCCAGCTGTCGTTTCACTTATTGTCTTCTTTGAAGTTCCAGTTGCTGCCTTACTTGCAAAGATTTTTACTATCGGCAACCAACCTTCTGGCTTAATTATCCCTGGTGTTGTCTTGATTCTGGTTGGATGTTCTCTCGTTGTTCTGAGAACTCGTCCAACCAAGCAGATTGTGAAAGCGATGGTAAATGAATGATTGATCTTCATGTCCATACAACCTGTAGTGACGGAACCGATTCTCCGCTCGCATTAGTGAAGAAAGCTGCTTCATCTGGTATCACAATTCTTGGACTCACCGATCATGATTCGACTGCTGGCTGGGCAGAGGCGGTCGCATCTCTTCATGGAAATATGCAACTAGTACTTGGTGCTGAAGTTTCGTGCCTTACCGAAGATGGAGTCAGCGTCCATATGCTCGGCCTCCTCTTTGATGGCGAAAATCAACCACTTCAACAGTTACTTGCGGATTCACGAGATACTCGAATTCCACGGATGAAGAAGATGATTGAGAACTTGCAAGGAGCAGGGATTGACATCACCTTAGATGATGTTGCGGCAGCCACCCCACCTGGCGCCACTTTGGGGCGACCACATCTTGCCGATGCCTTGGTAGCAAAGAAAATTATTAAGAGTCGTGACGAAGCATTTGCCGGTCTGATTAATAATGAGTCTCCTCATTATGTTTCACATTTTGCACCAACCCCAGAAGATTCCATTAAGGCAATTCGAGCCGCAGGGGGAGTCGCAGTCATTGCACATCCATTTGCTTCTCGTCGCGGTCAGACTCTTACCCCTGAATCATTCAATTCTCTAGTTGCTGCTGGACTCAATGGAATAGAAGTTTTTCATCGCGATCAAAGCGAAGAAGAGCGTGCACAACTTATTTCGATAGCGCGTGACTTAGATTTAGCCATCACCGGGTCGAGTGATTATCACGGTACTGGAAAACTCAACCAACTTGGAGAGAACACCACTTCTGCGGCAGAATGGGAACGCCTCGAATCAATGGCAAGCCACCGAAGGGTTGTATCACGATGAATAAAGTCAGCACACTCACCTTTGCGGTGCAATCATTTGTGACCCTGCTTGTGATTTTCGATCCACCGGGTGCGACTCCAATCTTTCTCGCACTTGTATCGGATAAGAGCGAACGCGAACGCCGCCGATTGGCATGGCAGGCTGCTTTTGTATCGCTCTTCGTCATTGCAACCTTCGCCATCTTCGGCCGTTTTATTTTGGATTACATGAATGTCTCAATTGAAGCGTTACAAGCAGCGGGCGGACTTTTGCTTCTCTACGTCTCACTCGAACTCTTGACTGGAAAAATGAGCGAGGCAGAGACTTCTGGCACCAATATTGGGATGGTTCCGCTTGGAACTCCACTGCTTGCCGGTCCTGGTGCGATTGTTGCCACGATGATCTTTGTTCAGCAAGCTGGCTCTGCTGAGCGTTTAGGAGCACTTGCAGTAGCAATTGTTGCGGTGCATTTAATTATCGGCCTTGTGCTCATGATGTCGACCAAGATTCTTAAATTGATTAAAGAATCAGGCGTTACCTTGCTAGCTCGCATCGCAGGTCTATTGCTCGCAGCTATTGCAGTCCAGATGTTGGCGGATGCAATTAAGGTTTTAGCGGGCAGCTAATTACTGATCGGCGATGCGCTTGGTGCGGGTGCGCACTCGTGCGGTTTTTTCGCGTGGAGCCTTATCTGTCGCTGGCGTAGATGTCGGCTTAGAAGATCGAGCAGGACGCGTTGCCTTCGGTGCATCCTCAACCTTCTTTGCTGCCACCATCCGGCCAGTTGAACCTGCCGGAATGTGGAGCGCTTCAAAGAAGTGATCTGATGACGAGTAAGTCTCGAGCGGCTCCGGGAGTCCGAGTTCGAGCGCCGTATCAATCATCTTCCAGCGAGCGAGTTCATCCCAGTCGACGAAGGTGACAGCGATTCCATCCGCACCTGCTCGAGCAGTACGTCCAATGCGGTGCACATAAGTCTTCTCATCTTCAGGGCATTGATAGTTAATGACGTGCGTAATTCCATCAACATCAATGCCGCGAGCAGCGACATCTGTTGCAATCAGTACATCACGCTTACCTGACTTAAAGTCGTTGAGAGCCTTTTCACGGGCGCTCTGACCTAAATCTCCATGGATAGATGCAGCGCGGAAGCCTCGTTCAATGAGATCTTCGGCAGTCTTCTGTGCCGTGCGCTTGGTACGGCAGAAAACAATGGTTGCACCGCGACCCTCGGCCTGCAGAATACGCGCCAACATCTCAATCTTGTCGAGCGCATGTGCGCGGAATACATGTTGTTCAATACGTGCAACCACGCGACCTTCATCTTGTGAATCTTGGGTACGAATATGAACTGGCTGATTCATAAAGCGACGCGCCAGCGCGATGATGTCACCCGGCATTGTTGCCGAGAAGAGCATGGTCTGAACGCGGGCAGGGGTTGAAGAGAAGAGCTTTTCGACATCCGGCAAGAAACCGAGATCGAGCATCTCATCTGCTTCATCCAATACAACGCGAGTCACTTTGGAGAGCTTGAGTTTTCCTTGTCGATAGAGATCGAGGAGACGACCTGGTGTTCCAACAACTATTTCAACGCCTGACTCGAGAGCTTCAATTTGTGGTTCAAATGCGCGCCCGCCATAGACCGCAAGAGTTCGAATTCCACGGTTGAGTGAGAGTTCTTCAATATCTTTTGTCACCTGAACGCAGAGTTCGCGAGTGGGAACGACAACTAGAACTTGTGGCGACCCCTTTGCTTCCAATGAATCCCACTCTGCATCATTCGGTGCAATTACCCGTTCAATCACTGGTACGCCGAAAGCCAAAGTCTTTCCAGTGCCAGTCTTTGCTTGGCCAATGACATCGCCATCTGCCAGCGCTATCGGGAGAACCATCTCTTGAATGGCGAAGGGTGCCGTAAATCCGTGTTGGTGAAGCGCTTCGATTGTCTCTTTTCGCAGCGGAAGCTCAGCGAAGGTAATGCTCACTTAGTTGACGCCGAAACCGACACGACGTTCGATCGGTTCACCGATTTCGATGTAACCAATCTTTGCCGCCGGGACCACGATTTCGTGTCCACGGATATCGGTGAGGATAAGAGGGGTATTCCCAGCGAGAGCTGCCGTTACTGCGCTCTTGATATCGGCTGGAGATGAAGGGCACTCAAAGGAGAGTTCGCTTGCAACATCGGCGACAGCGATACGTACCTGGGATGATTTTTCGTTCTTCTTGGTGCTCATGTACCTATCTTATTGGCTAGATCTCGGTGCGGGGAAATCCAGAAATTCCACGCCACATGAGGTTCTCCACCAAATCCATCGCTTGCTGGCGGGTGAGCTTGCTATCGCGCTCGAGCCAATGGCGCGCTGTGACTTGGGTATATCCAATCAATCCAATGCCGAGCAGCATTGCTGCCTCTTTTGGCAAACCTGTGTCATTGGCGATCACGCCGCTGACCGCTGCTGCACAGTCATAGGTCATCCGATTGAGGCGCTCGTGAACCTGTGGCTCGACGCTCATATCGCTTTCGAAGAGGAGGCGGAAAGCTTCGCCCTCATTCTCAATAAATGTGAAATATGCATCGATCGTGGCATGAACGCGCTGCGCGTTATCGGGGGTCGATGAAATTGCTTTTTGGATTTCATAGACGAGGGAATCGATATGTAAATCAAGAACTGCAAGATAGAGATCTAACTTAGATGGAAAATGTTGGTAGAGAACAGGCTTACTAACACTGGCACGATCTGCGATTTCATCCATCGCCGCTGAGTGATAACCAGCAGCTGTAAATACTTCAAGGGCAGCGTTGAGAAGTATTGCGCGACGTTCATCGCGTGGGAGACGTGCCTTATCTCGCGAACCATTTGCATCTGTTGTACTCATTCCGTGAATAGTACTAGTTGAGAACCTCGATTGACCAGAGTTGATTTCTCAGAAGTTGATTTCTCGGGCATTGAATTGGCGACCGCGCTCGCATTACGGCAGAATTGGCGCATGAAGACCCCACCGCTAGTTTCACCAGGTCCAGCTCTTACAGTTGATGAGGTTCGACGCTATAGCCGTCACTTGATCATTCCAGATGTAGCAATGGCTGGTCAGCAGCGAATGATGAACGCGAAAGTTCTCTGCGTCGGAGCTGGTGGTCTCGGTTCACCTGCTCTTATGTACTTAGCTGCAGCTGGCATTGGAACTCTCGGAATAGTCGAATTCGATACTGTTGATGAATCCAATTTGCAGCGCCAGATTATTCATGGCCAGTCAGATATTGGAAAGAGCAAGGCGCAATCTGCGCGCGAGAAGATTGCTGAAATTAATCCGTACGTCAATGTCATTACCCACGAAACTCGACTCGATAATTCCAATGTGATGGAGATTTTCTCCCAATACGACATCATCGTTGACGGTACCGATAACTTCGCAACACGTTATCTCGTCAATGATGCATGCGTGCTTCTCAAGAAGCCATATGTCTGGGGTTCGATTTACCGCTTCGACGGACAGGCCTCTGTCTATTGGGCCGAGTATGGACCTTGCTACCGCTGTCTCTACCCAGAACCACCACCTCCAGGAATGGTTCCAAGTTGCGCTGAAGGCGGTGTGCTTGGAGTTCTCTGCGCAACGATTGGTTCAATCCAAACAACCGAGGCAATCAAGGTCATTACTGGTGTTGGCGAATCGCTGATCGGCTCACTCATGATTTATGACGCGCTGGAGATGAATTTCCGGAAAGTGAAGATTCGCAAGGATCCTAACTGCCCAATATGTAGCGAAAATCCCAAGCAGACTGCACTTCTTCCAGATTACGAAGCGTTCTGCGGCGTACTCTCGGATGCCGCCCAAGAAGCAAGCACTGGTTCGACAATTACCGTGCAGGAGTTGAAGGCGAAGCTAGATAGTCAAGAGAACTTCTACCTCATCGATGTTCGCGAGCCTTCAGAGTATGAAATTGTTCGCATCCCAGGTTCGCACTTGATTCCTAAGCAAGGATTTATCGACGGTAGCGTTCTAGCAAATCTTCCTCAAGATAAACCCATCATTCTTCACTGTAAGAGTGGTGTGAGATCTGCCGAATGTCTTGCAATCTTGAAAAATGCAGGTTTTGCGGATGCATCACACGTCAGTGGTGGAGTGATTGCATGGGCAAAGCAGATCGATACCTCACTTCCGGTCTACTAATGAAGAGCTCGTATCAGGGCTATCGCCTCTTGCTGGTCCACGCTCATCCTGATGATGAGACGATCAACAATGGCGCAACGATGGCGATGTATGCCGCGCTTGGAGCTCAGGTCACTTTAGTAACCTGTACTCGAGGCGAAGAGGGTGAAGTTCTTGTAGAAGAGCATGCCCACAAAGCCGCAATCCACGATGACATGTTAGGCGAACATCGCGTAATAGAGCTCGAGGATGCCATGAAGGCACTGGGCGTTAATGATCATCGCTTCTTGGGCGCTCCTGCTACTCAATATCGAGATAGCGGCATGATGGAGACAGAACCTAATAAGCGCCCGGATAACTTTTGGAATGCCAATTTCGATGAAGCAACTGCGCATCTCGTATCTGTCATAGAAGAAGTCAAGCCACATGTAATGATCACTTATGACGAGTTTGGTGGATACGGCCATCCTGATCACATTCAAGCGCATCGCGTTGCCATGGCAGCTGCCGAGAAGAGCGTCTGGGAGATATCGAAGATTTACTGGAACGTCACGCCACGCTCGGTAATACAAGAAGGTATTGAGAAAATGAAAGCCCTAGGCTCAGATTTCATGGGCGTAGATAACGCGGATGATCTTCCATTTTGTAAAGATGACTCCTTTGTCACAGCACACATTGATGGCAACGACTATGTCAATCAAAAGATGGATGCGATGCGCGCCCATGCAACACAGATAGCAGTCGATGGGCCTTTCTTCGCCCTTTCCAATAATTTAGGGCTGCAGGTGTGGGGAAATGAGTACTACACCTTAGTTAAAGGTAAAAAGTCTGACGAAGTTGATGAACTCGGACGCGAGAATGATCTTTTCGCAGGAGTGACGCTGTAGGTGAAGTATTTACTCGCTCTTCTGGGCGGCGCAGCAACAGGTGTCATCGCTATCTTGCTGCACCAAAGCATCCCACCAGTCGGAGTCATAGCCGCAATGGCTTTCTCTTTTGTCGCAGTGAAATACTGTGGACGCCAATTAGGCGGCCGAAGTTATAAGTGGCTCGCTGCCGTGGCGTGGATTGCAGTGATTCTGCGTGGATCTACCTTTGGTGAGGGGCAAGAACTTTTAGTGCAAGCCGATGGAGTTGGTTCAACTCTGCTCTTATTGGGAACTGTGATTGTTTTGGCAGCGGTAGTAGCTCGAGTTTAAGGAATCGCTATCCAGCTCTGACCATCTTTGCCGTCGCGCACTTCGATTTTTAACGCTGCCAGCTCTTCGCGAAGACGATCACTCTCGCTCCAGTTACCGGCAGCGCGCGCATTAGCTCTTTGATTAAGGAGAAGTTGCGCTGCTTCATTAAGTTCTGCTTGCACTTTGACAGGGCGATCTAAATCCAAGCCAAGAACTTGATCTGCATACAAGAAAATCGCTCGCTTATCTTGATCACCCATTGTCTTATCTTTCTCAAGATTTCGAAGATAAATCAACACCTTTGGTAGATCAAGATCATTCATGATAAATCGATTCACCTCTTCGCTCAGTTTGCAATCGAGCGAATCTCCCCATGAGGTCATGGCGCTACGCCAACGGTGCAACGTCGCATCTGCTGCTTTCAACGAGGCGATAGTGAGATCCATCTGCGCCCGATATCGATTCTCCATCAGCACCAATCGCAGTGAGAGCGGATCGAGCCCTTGCTCCAGTAAATCCTTTACTAGCAAGACATTTCCCGCACTCTTAGACATCTTCCGCCCCTCGAAGAGGAGGTGTTCGCCGTGTAGCCAGTGGCGCACGACATCGTGACCTGCGATTGAATTGGTCTGCGCCCGTTCATTTTCGTGATGGGGAAAACGTAAATCGATTCCACCGATATGGAGATCGATGCTATCGCCAAGGTATTTAAGGGACATTGCCGAGCACTCAATATGCCAGCCAGGAAAACCTACACCCCATGGTGATTCCCACACCATTTCGCTCCGACCTTTGGCAACTTTCCACAACGCCCAGTCTGCGTGAAACTTCTTTCCACCATCTCCGGTGTATTCGTAGCGATGGCCTGGCTTTAGTTGATCTAACTTATTTCCACTAATTGCGCCGTAGCTCTCGAAACGCTGTGCATCGAAATAAACATTCCCATCGCTTCCAATGTAAGCAAATCCAGCTTTTTCAAGTGATGAGATGGAATTGATAATAAGTTCCATGCTTTCACTTGCACGGGGATATCGATCAGCTGGGCGAATATTGAGGAGCGCTAGGTCCTCATGAAAACGTGCCTCGTATTTCCGAGCAACTTCGTGCGCACTTAAGGATTGACGAAGACCTTCCTCAAGAACTTTATCCCTTCCTGATTCTTCCTCTGAAATGTCATCGGCCATATGCCCAACATCTGTGATGTTTTGAATCAGAGTCGTCTGATGACCAGCGAGCTCTAGTGCACGTACCGCAAGATCGGCAAGAAGGAAGGTACGCATATTTCCAACATGCGCATCTCGGTAGACCGTTGGTCCGCAACAGTAAATTGTGACTGCGCTCCCTGATTCTGCAATTTGAACAACTTCTCGCGTTCTCGTGTCATAGAGCTTTAACTCATCTGAGTGAAGGTCTCGTCGATTAAAAACTGGCACAACTCGGAAGAAAGCAATCTCGCTCGCCGTAAACTCAGCCTCACTCCCGTCGCGTTTTACGATTGTTGTCTCATTCTTTAATACGCCTAAGAGGTCTCGATAGGTATGGAGATCGCCCTCCTTTTCTAGCAGGCGGATACTGACGCGCTTGCCGATAGCGGCGGAGATTTCACCTGCAAAGGTCATGGGTCAACCATATTCAGCATTTCCCGTCTCCGCATGGTTAGAATTACCGCCTGCCCACGTTCTTACTGAAGGAGGCCCATCGTGACCTATGTGATTGCCCAGCCTTGCGTCGATGTGAAAGATAAGTCATGTCGCGAAGAGTGCCCAGTGGATTGCATCTATGAAGGTTCACGTATGCTCTATATCCAGCCGGATGAGTGCGTCGATTGCGGCGCGTGCGAGCCAGTCTGTCCGGTGGAGGCGATCTATTACGAAGATGACGTCCCAGGCGAATTCCAGAATTACAAGAAGATTAATACCGAATTCTTCGTCGAGCTAGGTTCACCTGGCGGAGCATCAAAGGTGGGACAGACAAATACTGACCACGCCGATGTCAGCGCTCTTGGGCCACAAACTTCCTGATTTTCCGTGGGATGCGCTCGCACCATATGGCGTAACTGCGAAAGAACATCCAGCTGGAATTATTGATCTCTCCGTTGGAACCCCCGTTGACCCCACACCTAACTTTATTCAGAGCGCACTGCGCGAAGCATCAAACTCACCAGGTTACCCCGTTACCGTTGGAACTCCGGAACTTCGCAGTGCAATAAGTGATTGGGCGAGAACCAATCTCGGGGTTACTGGCGATTTTGGAGTCCTTCCGCTTATTGGTTCAAAAGAATTCGTTGCGTGGCTACCGACATTTCTCACAGCGAAGAGTGTGATTTTTCCGGAAGTTGCCTATCCCACATACCTAGTGGGGGCTCTTCTCGCTAAAGCAGCTGCAACAACTGTTGAAATTGATGCAGATAGTTGGCCTGATGCAGATGTGGCTTGGGTTAACTCTCCATCAAATCCAACAGGCCGCGTGCATAGTGCAGCTGAATTTAAATCAGCAATTGAATGGGCTCGTCGTACTGGTGGCGTTGTCGTATCTGACGAGTGCTATTTAGAGTTCGGCACCAATCTCACTCCGACTTCGATATTGCACTATACCGATGGAGATAATAAAAATATCCTCGCAGTGCATTCGCTCTCTAAGCGCTCAAATCTCGCAGGATATCGAGCCGCTTTTCTTGTTGGAGATCCAGAGTTAATAGCTCAGATCCTGGAAGTTCGAAAGCATGCCGGCATGATGGTTCCACTTCCAGTTCAGCAGGCAATGATTGCCGCACTATCGGATTCTGTTCATGTCGCCGAACAACGCGCTCGTTATAACGCACGTAAAGCAATTCTGACTCCCGCACTTCAGGCAGCGGGCTTCACTATCGATTTCTCAGATGCCGGTCTCTATCTCTGGGCCACACGCCATGAGGATTGCTGGACCTCTGTCTCGTGGTTGGCACAACATGGAATTTTGGCAACTCCAGGAATTTTCTACGGCGAAAAAGGTGCGCAACATATTCGCATTGCGATGACCGCTACTGATCAGCAGATTCAAAGCGCGGCAGAGCGAATCCTGGCAGCGCTGGATGTGAAGTAATGGCTATTGGAATTCTTCTAGTTGGCGGATTTGGCACACGCCTCAAGCCATTAACTTCCGAATCACCAAAACCGATGTTGCCAGTAGCCGGCTTACCTGTCACTGAGCATCAATTACTTGCGGCAAAGCGCGCAGGAATTCACACCTTAGTACTTGCCACTTCGTATCTCTCCGAAGTCTTCACTCCTTATTTTGGGGATGGTTCTGCGTGGGGCATGAAGATTCTTTATGCAGTTGAGAAAGAGCCTCTTGGTACTGGTGGAGCAATTCGCAATGCAGCTGAGATGCTGGACCTTGCTTCACTAGGTGATGAGCCGATTGTGATTTTTAACGGCGATGTACTGAGCCGACACTCAATTGCACATCAAATTTCATTTCATCAATCAAAGGGAGCCGATGCGACTTTACATTTGATTGAGGTTGAAGATGCTCGCGCATTTGGATGTGTGCCGACCGATAGCGATGGACGTGTCACTGCATTTTTGGAGAAGATGGATAACCCGATTACCAATTCAATTAATGCCGGCTGCTATGTATTTCACCCATCAATCATTTCTCGAATTCCACTAGGTGAAGTCGTCAGTATCGAACGCGAAACTTTTCCTGCCTTGGTGGCAAGTGGCCGTCCGGTCTACGGCTATCAAGAGCAGGCATACTGGCTTGATGTGGGTACGCCGGCAGCTCTCTTTAAAGGCTCACGCGATTTGATTGACGGTGATTTTCATACGATGTCTGGCTGCCAGATTGATCCCAGCGCCATCATCACTGGCAAAAGTTCGCTCGGCAAGAATGTGAAGGTAGGAGCGGGAGCTCGCATCGATGATTGCATCCTCGGAGATAATGTGGTCATCGGCGAGGGAGTAGTCGCATCGCACTCATTTATTTTCCACGGAACCGTGGTAAAGAGCGGGCGAGAAATCACCCGCCACTATCTCTCCAACGCCATTTTTGAGCCGATAAATCTGCCATAAATCGACTTTTCGCCATCCCTGACCGTTCATCATCGCTTTGAGTTACTTCTCAGGGGTTGACTTATGGGGATTACATGGGTGTAATTCGTACCTAGAGCGCAGCAATTCACTCTCGAATTGCGCCCTAAGTTCTGCAAGGAGATTCGACTTATGCCGATCCGCCCAGAAGGTTCTTCAACCGGTAACCCAACCAACCCGCCTACCACTGGCCCAACTATTCAGCTCGCCAATGGCGAAAATATGGAGCTCTCATGGCAAGAGCGCTCACTCTGTGCACAAACCGATCCCGAAGCATTCTTCCCGGAAAAGGGTGGCTCTACTCGCGAGGCGAAGCGTGTCTGTCAATCATGCGATGTTCGCCAAGAATGTCTTGAATATGCGCTCGCTCACGACGAGCGTTTCGGCATCTGGGGTGGCCTCTCCGAGCGTGAACGCCGTCGCCTCAAGCGCCGTCCTGCATAAGGCGCACTCACCTCTTGGGTGAGTTACCCGCGATAATCAATCCATGAGCAATCCACGCGTCACTGCACTCTTGGTAGTGCATGACGGAGCGACCTGGCTTCCCGAGGTCGTTGCATCAATTACCTCTCAAACACGGAGCGCTGATCAGATTCTTGGAATCGATACCGGCTCCCTTGATGCATCAGCAAAACTTCTCAAAGGTGCACGCATTCCAACGGTCTCACTTAACCGAACCACATCATTTGGTGCTGCAATTAGTTACGGCGTATCGCAGTTACCAGCAGCGATCGATGGTGCAGATGAATGGATATGGATTCTCCACGATGATTGCGCCTTAGATCCGCATGCTCTAGAAGAATTATTAAAGGCGGTCACTGATCGCCCAAATATTGTGATGGCTGGTCCAAAACTTCTTGGCTGGCATGATCGTACCCACCTCCTTGAAGTCGGCGTGAGTATTGCAACCAATGGCACGCGCTGGACCGGCCTGGAAAACCATGAGTACGATCAAGGACAGCACGATGGCAGCCACGAAGTGCTAGCCGTCAATAGCGCAGGTGCACTTATTCGCCGCGATGTATTTGAAGAACTTGGCGGATTCGATCAGAACCTCGAACTCTTCCGTGATGATGTTGACTTTGGTTGGCGCGCACACTCGGCAGGACATTCAGTTCTTGTCGTTACCTCGGCAATCGGGTATCACGCACAGGCTGCATCAACAGAACGACGCGCAATCGATATTGAAGGCGCTCCGTTGCACCGCCCTCTGCTCTTGGATCGCCGCAACGCTGCATATGTTCTCTTAGCGAACTCATCGTGGTGGAAGTTGCCGCTCTTAGCGCTGCAACTCTTAAGCGGAGCTGCCATACGTTCGATTGCATATCTCTTCGCCAAACTTCCAGGCTATGCCAGCGATGAAATTTTAGCTATCGCTTCTCTGCTTATCCATCCAGGCGAACTACTGCGCGCTCGAAAGGTTCGCAAGCAGCAACGTCTAGTCTCATCGAGCACAGTTGCACGATTTATTCCTTCACGTGCAACACAAATTCGAAGTGGTGCAAATCGCCTCATTGAAAACGTTCGCGCTCGAATTCTTCCGGAAGTTATTGAAGATTCTCCAGTCATTAGCGAACTCGAAATAAATGAAGATGAAGAGATCTTAAAGCCTCTTGCAACAAATGCATGGAAGAACTTCTTTACGAAGCCATTCGTTCTCGTTGCAATGTTCTTATTGATTATCACCTTCGGCTGGACGCGCCATCGATGGGGTGCAATCTCCGGGGGAGCGCTCGCAACATCACCCGATGGAGCGCGGGATATTTGGAGATTCTTTGTAGAGAGCTGGCATGAAGTGGGCATGGGCTCGAATATTGTGGCTCCAGCATGGTTGATATTTGTGGGGATTGGTTCAATCTTTACCTTTGGCAATGTAGCGCTCTTTATAACACTCTTCTTTATCGTCGCCCCATTCTTGGCACTATGGAGTAGTCATCGCCATTTAAAGAATCTCACCTCTAGCCCGTGGCTATCTGCAATGGCTGCTCTGCTCTATGCCCTTTCGCCCATTTCAATCTCTGCCATCAATGGTGGTCACCTTGGCGTAGTGGCTCTTATTGTCTTGTTACCTTGGTTTACCGCGGTATTCGGTGAGTGGCGCACCATTGAAATGCGATCTCTTCGCAGCCTCTACGGCATCTCCCTCTTTATCTGGGTGCTTGCTGCCCTCAATCCATCGCTCTTTATAGTCTTAATCTCCGTCTCGATATATTTAATAAGCCGAGATTTTTTCTATGTTAATAAGAATTATCGTGACCCGCTCTTCATTACTCGTGCGCTTCGCCGCTCAATTGTTCTCTTCATACCGTTGGCACTGAGTTTGCCGACTTCGCTTACATATCTTCGCCACCCTTCTCGTCTCTTAGTCGAGATCGGAATTATGCAACCGGGTGGCGGAAGCAATTTGGCGCTTTTAGCTAACCCAGGTGGCGCAGGATCCCTTCCTTGGTGGTCACTTAGCCCAATTCCGCTTCTTCTGCTCGTCACATATTTCTCAATTCCGCAAGCGCGAAAATTTGCTGAGCCGGGGATCGCTTTCCTTCTCCTTGCGGGTGCGGCAGCATCTTTCCAGGTGAGAGGAAATGGTTCATCAAGTCGGGAAGCGGTTTTTGCGGGGGCCTTCCTTGCTATTGCAACTTTATTAGCGTTGATAGCGACGGTCATAATGTTTAATGATCTTCGTAGCCGACTAGAGAGTTCACATATCAATTACCAACACTTTGCGGTGGCGCTAGTGATGTTGATTTCCATCTCCTATAGCGCGACATCATCGTTATGGATTTTCTCTGCTGGTGCTGCATCACCGGTTCAACGAAAAGGCGAGGATGTCCTACCAGCATTCTTAGCAATCGAACGCGATGCAAAGACTCTGGTATTGCGCCCGCTTCAAGAGGGTCAGCATTCGTCGCTCGCTTATTACATAGCTCGAGGCGGTGAAATCACACTGGGACAACCAGATGTAGCTATCGCAAATGCAGAATCCATCACCAAAGCAGTGGAGGGCCTCATCGACAATACAGGTGTCGGAAGTTCAAAGGTCTTCGCTGCCCATGGAATTAAGTATGTCTTTGTGAAAAATCCAGCTCATGAAGAATTAATCCAAACAATCGATGGATTAGGCGGATTTAATCGCGCCTCAGCCACTGATGTAGGAACTGTCTGGAAAGTTGCTTCACCGACAGGTCGAGCAATCTTTACTGATTTCTCCGGCAAAATCACAATTCTCGAATCGACGTTGGGTGCAGTCACAGCCCCTGGCCCCGGAACAATTACATTGACAGAGAACTACAGCCAATCGTGGCAGGCGCTCTATAACGGTATTCGCTTAGAGAGATCGCAAAACGAATTCGGATTGCCGACATTTAAAGTATTTGAGGCGGGAGAAGTTGTCTTCCTCCATGACGGAACTATTAGACGGGCCTGGCTCTCACTTTTCCTCATCACATTAATTACCACGATTGTGATGGCCCTGCCCGCTGGGCGACGTCGTCGCGAACTCTCTGATCGTGAGGTTTCGTAATGAATAACCGCGCCGTGAGATTATTCGCCGCAATTGTGGCTGTTCTTGTTCTTGGAAATCTCCTGACTTTCACGACGAAGAGCAATAGATATTCTGAAAGCTTTCCGGCTGTAGTCTGCCCGGGAAATTCTGCCGGCCAAAGTTCAGTGATAGCTCTTTCGTCGCCTAATACGCAAGTTCGCAAAACTGGCACTTCGACAATGGCTTTTAAAGATGCACGCATCCGCAGGTTAGCTGGAACAACACAAGCAACAGTGATTGATGCACAAGCAGTTACGCCAATTGCTTGGCAGGTGCGCACTGGAGTGTGGGGTGGAGGGCTGACATGTTTGGCGCCCGTTACATCACAATGGTTCGTGGGAGCTACTGCAGATGTAACCTCAAAGGGGACGCTTTCTATTACCAATAGCGGACTTGGAAAAGCGCTTGTTGCAATCACTGTCTACACCGAAGCCGGTGTTCAGGCGGAGAGATTAGTTGCAATCAAAGCTAACTCTCTGATGACGATGCAACTTTCCTCACTTGCCCCAGGTGCTAAATCGATTGCGATTCAAATCAAGCCACAAACTGGAAGGGTTAATGCTTTTGTGATCGACGAGCGAGGCCGTGGGTTGCAGGCATTAGGCGGTGACACCGTTAATTCGATGGAAGCGCCTACGAAATCTATGGTGATACCTGCGATACCACAACAGACTGGACGTAATACTTCACTTCCGCACACCTTGAGGGTTCTATTTCCAGGGGAAGTCGGAGCCCCTATCAATGTTGAAATCGCATCAACTGATGGAACATTCTCCCCAACTGGCATTGACGGGAAGATGATTCCAGCTGGAAGAGTTGTAGACATTCCACTCAATGTAATTATGAAATCTGGAAAGTTCGCACTTCGCCTCAAATCAGAGCGACCATTTGTTGCCTCAGTCTTTACCAAAACCACCGCGCTGCGCAAGACCGATTTCTTATGGAGCACTGCAGTTCCACCGCTCAGTAAGAGCATCTACTCCATCACTGGAATGGCCCCTTTACTGGTCTTCACCGGTGAAACCATTGAGATCGATCTTGAACTCACATCTATTAAAGGAAAGAAGCAGAAGGTTTCAATCAGAGGTGACGAGATTGCGACCTATCAACTCTCTGACCGCATCCGCTCATTTGAAATTTTGAAGACATCCGAGGAAACTTACGGTGCCGGTCTTATTACCTCTAAGAGTGGATTTGGCTATGCACCGTTGGTTCCAGGAAGCACTCTCACTCGAACCACAATTCCTACGGCAAATATTCGAGTGTTGATTCCCTAAATAACGTACCTGCCCCCACTAATCTTTCACCTATGAGTCAACTCTCGGGCCGCCCATGTTCGCGCGTCACTTGTCGCTCAGCTGCGACCATGACGCTCACCTACATTTATGCAGAATCCCGTGCAGTTCTAGGACCAATCGCGACATTCGCAGAACCACATGCTTACGACCTCTGCGAGCGACATGCGGCTCGATTGACAGTTCCCAACGGTTGGAGCGTTGAGAGGGAAGCAATTTCTTCAGAAGGTGTCGGGCCTAGTGAAGATGATTTGATGGCGATTGCGGATGCCGTCAGAGAAGTAGCTCGAACACATCACGAGAGCACAGAACCCGCGTCCTCATCTAGTCCCGCACAGGTTGGTCGCCGTGGACATTTACGTGCAGTTCCTTCCTGACCAATTAACTCTTACTATTACAGCATGAGCGCATCAATCTTTAAAGCCTATGACGTCCGCGGTCTCGTAGATTCTGAGATCACTCCTGAATTCACTTTCGCCACAGGTGCGGCCTTTGCTCGCTTCCTAAAAGGAGAGCGTGAACCAGGAACTGTAGTAATTGGTGAAGATATGCGTCCTTCATCTCCGGAGTTGGCAGATGCCTTCAGCGCTGGAGTCACCTCTCAAGGCCTTGATGTGATTCGTATCGGCTTGGCATCGACAGATATGTTGTATTTTGCAGCCGGAAAACTCAATCTTCCCGGAGCCATGTTTACCGCAAGCCATAACCCAGCTGCTTACAACGGCATCAAAATGTGTCTCAGTGGTGCTCGGCCGATTGGAAAAGAATCCGGTCTGCTGACCATTGAAAAGTTCGTGGAAGAGGGATCTCCGGTTGCTTTATCTCAGGTAGGAGTCGAACATCGACAAGAAATGCTCGACGAGTATGTTTCGCATCTGCTCCACCTTGTTGATGTTTCGAAAATTAGAAAACTAAAAATTGTTGTGGATGCTGGAAATGGAATGGCGGGACATACCGCCCCTGCTGTCTTTGCTCGAATGAACGCCGAAGTCATTGAGATGTATTACGAACTTGATGGAACCTTTCCTAACCATGAAGCAAATCCAATTGATCCAGAGAACTTGAAAGATTTACAAGCAGCAGTGAAGCAGCATAAAGCAGATATCGGACTTGCCTTTGATGGTGATGCAGATCGCTGTTTTCTTGTTGATGAAAATGGTGAACCCGTTAATCCATCATCGCTCACAGCGTTAATCGCGACTCGCGAACTCGGCAAGCATCCAGGTTCGACAATTATCTACAATTTAATTTCTTCCAAGAGCGTCAGAGAAGTTGTTGCTGAAGCTGGCGGAACTTCTGTGCGTTCGCGGGTAGGCCATTCATATATTAAGAAGTTGATGGCTGAGACCGGAGCTGTCTTCGGCGGTGAACATTCGGGCCACTTCTACTTTAGGGATTTCTGGAAAGCTGACTCTGGAATGCTCGCAGCCCTGCATGCAATTGCAGCTTTGGGTGAGAAAGAAATTCCACTCTCACAACTGTTGGCTCCATTTAATCGTTATTTTTCAAGTGGTGAAATCAACTCAACGGTAAAGGATGCGGCGGCGGCAAGTCGTCAGGTTGAAGAGCTCTACGGCGCTAAAACAGGAGTCCAACTTGATCACCTCGATGGCCTGACTGTCACTGGCGATACCTGGTGGTTCAATCTGCGAGCATCGAATACCGAGCCTCTCCTTCGACTCAACGTTGAGGCTACGACCGAGGCTGAGATGGGCTCTATTCGTGATGCTGTTCTCAAAACCATCCGCGCCTGACCTTTAATTCCACCTTTCGCTGCGGTGGCTAGTAATCTATGGCCATTGCAGATCAGCACAGTAGAGCCCTACGCCGAAGGTCAAGCGACAAGAAGTGCCCGTCATATTCGTAGGGCCTATTCAGGGAGATAAATAAATGACAGTTAGAACTATTCCAAAGCACGTTATCGGGGATGCATCACTTGCAGCTGCCGGTCGTCTTCGCATCGAATGGGCAG
>JACCDK010371047.1_pt1 | contig 35710 bp, 33 predicted proteins | sample 7445871 | NCBI WGS metagenome assembly JACCDK01 (sample SAMN15323436, study PRJNA562643) | freshwater metagenome | isolation source: river surface water | place: USA:Blue River Watershed | collected 2017-08-15 | reverse complement strand
TATGAAGCTGGTAAAGATGTAACTAAGCCGTTGGATTCAGACGGAGATGGAATTTTCGACTTCCGTGATACGGATTCAGATAATGATACTGTACCAGATTCAGTAGAAGCGGGCGCTGATCCGACGAAACCAGTTGACACAGACAATGATGGTGATCCAGATTACCGCGACATTGATATTGACAATGATGGTATCCCAGATGCGATTGAAGCGGGAAGAGATCCACAAGTTCCGGTAGACACGGATAAAGATGGCAAGCCAGATACACAAGATTTAGATTCAGATGGAGATGGTATTTCTGATGCGGTAGAAGCAGGAAGTAATGCAAAAGCCCCAGTAGATACAGACGCAGATGGAATCTTTGACTTCCGCGATTTGGATTCTGATGGCGATAGTATTTCAGATACAATCGAGGCAGGCAGAGATGCTGTAAACCCAGTAGATACGGATAAAGATGGTGTGGCCGATTTCCGTGATTTGGATTCAGACGGAGATGGATTAACTGACCGAATTGAAGTTGGCACCGATGCGACTAAGCCTGCTGATGCAGATGGAGATGGTATATTTGACTTCCGCGAGTTGGATTCAGATAATGATACGATGCCAGATGCTGTAGAAGCAATTACTTTAACTAAGCCTGTTGACACAGACGGTGATGGCACAGCGGATTACCGTGATACTGACTCCGATGGTGATGGTATTCCTGATTCAATTGAAGCAGGTAGAGATGGAAGAACTCCAGTAGATACGGATTTGGATAGAACACCAGACTACCGTGATTTGGATTCAGATAATGATACCTATGTAGATAGATTAGAGGCAGGAAGTGATCCAAGATCACCTCTAGATACAGACAAAGATGGTATTTTCGATTTCCGTGATATCGATGCAGATAATGATGGCACATCCGATATAAACGAAGATAATATCAATTTAGGTGGTTTAGCGGATTGCGATGGTGATGGCGTTTCGAACCGGGTAGATGCGGATACCTGTCCAGTATTTGCTCCACAAGGTATTTCACCAAACGGAGATGGCCGTAATGATTTCTTAATCATTCCAGGTTTGTTAGCAACTCCGCCACCATATACCTTATATGTCTACAACCGTATGGGTAATTTGGTTTATGAAAAAGAAAATTATCTAAATGACTGGAACGGTGGCGATTTGCCAGATGGTACATATTATTATATCATCGACTACAAAGGCCGTAAGACGAACTTGAAAGCTTATTTGTACATCAACCGTTTAGATAAATAATTTGACGTTCTAACACGTAAATCAAACGCAACAAAGACATGAAAAATAACATAGATTTTAAACAGAGAGTAGATCAATTCAAGTGGAGCAAGGGCCTTTTGGCTCTTGTATCCCTACTTGTATTGACAGCAACGACGACTTACGGTCAGTTGGAAGCAGGTTATTCGATGTATCGTTTTAACCCTCAAGTTATCTCCCCTGCACATTCGGGTAGCACAGCTACAAGTGATGTGACTTTAATGAACCGCCAGCAATGGCTTGGATTTGAAGGAGCACCAAAAACGTATGTGTTCTCAGGGAACTTTAAGTACGGTGCTAATAAAGGATTTGGTGTAAATGCCATGCTTGACCAAGCTGGTCCAATGAAAATCACTACCTTCAGTGCGGACTATGCTTACCACACGAAACTAGCCGAAGAATGGACATTCTCAGGTGGTGTGCGTGCAGGAGTCGCAAATTTAGCATTGAACTTTGACGAAACGAGTTTAGTACATCAAGGAGATCCTACGTTTGTGAATCGCTCTTCGATGAACTTCAATACAGGTTGGGGAGTAAAGATTGCCAAAGGAGATGGATTCTTTGTGAGTGTATCACAGCCTCGTGTATTAAAGTATGACTTAGGAGATGGCTTTAAAGATGTAGCGTATTTCTACGGTATGGTGGGTACAAAAATCAAGGCGAATAAAAACGTAACGATTTACCCAAGTGCTTTAGTTCGTGCAGCGTCAGGCGTTCCATTGAGTTGGGATGCAAACGTATTGATGAATTTAGCAGGTAGGTTTGACATTGGTGCTAACTTCCGTAACCAAGATAGCTGGGGCGTTCGTGCCGGTGTTCAAGCAACAAAAAATATTTATTTAGGTTATGTGTTTGAAATGCCTACTTCTCAGTTGAGCCGCGTGAATGTACAATCGCACGAGATTGCATTGCGCTACGCATTTGGAAAGTAATTTTTATTGGGAAAAGCTTAAAGCGTAGCCAAGGCTAGACCAAGTATGATAATCCAAAAAGCCCCGTGAGAAATCTCGGGGCTTTTTTATTTCTTCAAAAACAAGATGGCCACTGGCTGCTTAACCGAAATGTCTTCTTGGGTGTCTGTTAGTTCACCATTTTTGAATGCAAACTTTTGAATGCGATTTTCTCCTTGGCTCGCCACATATACAAATCGTCCGCTCGGGTCAAACTGAAAGTTACGAGGTAACTTACCTACCAGATATTCTTTGTGATCCCTCAATTCACCGGAAGGTAAAACGGCTAAGACGCGAATGGAATTTTGAGTTTTTCGGTTGGAGGCCAATAACCATTTGCCGTCCGGAGATAGGTGTAAATCGGCACTAGCGTGGTTCGGATTGCCCGCACTTTGGTCTATCGCGATCCGTTGCAGGTGGGTAAATTCATTGGCATAAATACGAAACACATCGATTGTTCCACTTAATTCCCCGAGTACGTAGGCGATGTCTCCAGATTGATTAAATACCATATGCCTCGGCCCCGTTCCTTTCGGTAATTCTACATCTTCATATCGCGTAGCCACAAGACCATTGGATTGTAACGCATGTACGTGAATTTTATCCGCTGCCAAATCCGTAACGACCAGTTGGCCCCCATCCGGCATTATCGCCGCCATATGTGCATGACTTGGTTTTGGATAAATGATATTTTGACTGATTGGCTGCATGATCCCCCCTTGGCTTTGGAAAACGCTGAGGTTCCCACCCATGTAATTTGCGACATAGACAGTTTGGCTAGCTTCGCGAAATAGGACGTAACAGGGAGCGTCGCCTTGGGTCAACTGGGTACTCAGCCGCGTAAATATGCCATTTTCTTGTTTGTAGGAACTAATTGCACCTTTCCCCTCCACTTCTTCATGTACCGAAAACAAGTAACGCTGGTCGTTGGATAGGGTTTGAAAGGAAGCTTGCGGCTGCGCAATGGCGTGTAATGTATTGCGGGTTTGTGGATCGATGATCTCAATCCCGGGATTTCCTTGGCGCGTATACGAACCTACGAGCAGGTTGACGGCGGAGGTATCCGGACTTTGATAGCTTAGCATGGCCAAGGCGATATTTATTAAAATCATTTTTTTAGCTTTACCTGCAAATTAACCTATTTACCTATGCAAAACCGCGTTGTCTCCCTAGATGTTTTTCGAGGTTTGACTGTTATGCTTATGACTTTGGTCAATAATCCGGGAGACTGGGAACATATATATGCGCCATTTGAGCATGCCAAATGGCATGGATGTACCCTCACAGATCTTGTATTCCCCTTCTTTTTGTTCATCGTAGGCGTATCGATTGTACTCGCAAAACCCGATGGAAAACCAGTCCCTGTCGCCAAATTAATCACCCGTACGCTACGAATTTTTTTATTAGGTTTTTTCCTAAGTTTCTTCAGTCGGATTCATGTGGGTGATTTGGTTGGATTCCCTTTATTGCTCTTTCGTTTGGCATTCACTGCCTTAGTTACCATCGCCCTCCTTGGGAAATATGCCGCAAAGAACCAATTAACCGTGGCGGTTATTCTGGCAATCGTCATGTTTGGATTGGCATTTAGTGGCCTGGAAGATTTTAAAACGGTTCGTATTCCCGGCGTATTACCACGTATTGCAGTTGTTTATCTGATCGTGGGTTTTATGTATGGACGCCTAACGTTAACTGCCCTTGCCTTCATTGCCGCTTTGTTACTGGTGGCATATTATGCGATGATGACGCTAATTCCGGTGCCGGGTGTTGGGCCGGCCAACTTGAATGAGGGAACGAATTTGGCGGCTTATATTGATAATTTAGTTCTTCCTGGACATTTATGGGCCGTGTCTAAAACATGGGATCCTGAAGGAATTTTAAGTACCATTCCAGCGATAGCGACGGGTATTATTGGGTTGCTTGCGGGTACTCAGATTCGAAAAACAAGGCATTTAGCATGGGGAGGCCTTGTCTTATTAATTCTTGGTTTTGTTTGGGGTATATATTTTCCCCTGAATAAAGCCTTGTGGACAAGTTCATTTGTTTGCGTGACGGCAGGTTGGGCTTTACTGAGCTTAGCTGCTTTGCGTTACTTCGTGGATGAAAAGAATCAAACAGCTTTCATTGCCCCCATTTTGTTATTTGGTATGCACCCGATGCTTGTGTTTTTCTTTTCTGGAATTATTCCACGGGCATTGAATATAATTAAAATAGGCGATCAGGGGATTGCGGGTTGGATGTACCAACAAGCCATTGCGGGACATGTATCCAATCTATACGTTGCGTCTTTGACGGGAGCGGTGGTGTATTTGGTGATTTGGTACGCTATTTTGCGTGTGCTGACCTATTTAAAATGGACTGTGAAAGTGTAAACAAAAAGGGCCGGAACGCGTTAGGACAACATGAAACATTTTTCTTTAGCGGATTTGGCGGTTTGGGATCGCTTTACGCGTGCAAATTTTGTAAACTCGCTTTCTGGCTTCAAAAGCGCCTCATTGATTGCTTCGCAAGATAAAGACCAAAATCTAAACCTAGCAATCTTTAGTAACATTGTGCATTTAGGGGCTGATCCAGCTTTGATCGCGTTTGTAAATCGGCCGCGGGAAGCAGCTCCACATACGCTAAGGAACATTGAATCGACCGAATTTTACACGATAAACCACATTGCTGTAGGGCAAATTGCCCAAGCTCACCAAACCAGTGCCAAATATCCGGATGGTGTGAACGAATTTGAGGCCGTAGGTCTTAGCCCAGTCTATCAAGCCGATTTCCCCGTACCATTTGTCTCGGGAAGCCCTGTCCAATACGCAATGAAGTTGGAGCAAATTATACCCATCACCTTGAACAATACTTTTTTGGTGATTGGCTCGTTGCAGCATGCCTTTGTGGATCCTGCCGTGATGGATGCGGATGGATTTTTAAATTTAGATGTTGCAGGAAGCGTAGCTTCGCTCGGTCTTTCTTCGTATTACGAAACGAATTTGGTTGGAAATTTTCCTTACGCACGGCCTGCGGTAAAATAATTCCACCTATTTTAGGTGTCTCAAATCTTGAACATCTATGAAAATCGATTTTATCCATAAAATCCAGCATATCGGTATCCCTGCCCATGACCTGGAAGTTTCTATTCCCTTCTATGAGCGTCTAGGTTTTGAGAATGTAATGGAATCCCCTTTTGAGTTTGACGGTGGTTATGGAACTTGCGTAATGATGAAAAATCACGAGGTGATTGTCGAGTTATACCAAATGCCTGCCAAGCAATTAGCCGAAATCAAGCAACGTTCAAACGGCCACGTAGATCATTTTGCGATAGATGTTGCGGATGTCGACTATGCATTCGAAACGCTGAAAAAAGCTGGATTTGAAATCTTGGAGTCAACGCCCACGTTTTTGCAATTTTGGAAAAATGGTACCCGCTTTTTTAATGTCAAAGGGCCATCTGGCGAGGTTATTGAATTCAATCAGATATTGTAGACCCGATTATCAGTTTAGACGTTGGACATTAGACATCGGACGTGCGGTTACATGCTAACGTAAAATAAAAAAAGACGCGAAGTATCGCGTCTCTACATGTCAGGTCTAACGTCTGACGTCTAATTGGTTAATCCATTAGCGCTTTTCCCTTCGTTTCCGGCAGGTAAATCACCCCAATAATCACGGTCAATGCCGCCAGGGCAATCGGATAAAAGATCCCCGCAAAATTCGAATGCGTAACCGCGCCTAACCAAGTCGCCACAAAAGGCGCACATCCGCCAAACACCCCATTAGCGAAGTGATACGGAATCGAAAGAGAGGTATACCGGATTTTGGTTGGAAATAATTCGACTAAAAAAGCAGCAATCGGCCCATAAGCCATCGCGGCAAACGTCACCAAGCAGGTACAAATAAAGGCCAATTGGACCTTCCCCGTCATCGATAAAAAATAGGCATCACCTACGAGCGTGCCTTCTTGGTCAACGATGTCCGACATCCACGCAAAAAGTGGGTAATAAAAAATTGCGGCTAGGGCCATGCCGCCTAGCATCACTTTTTTCCGACCGATGCGATCGGATAAGCTACCGAAATACACGAAAAGAGGTGTCCCTATAACAAGTGAGGCGGCAATGATGAGGTTGGTGGTTGTGAAGTCAACCTTCAATATTTTATTAATAAAGATCTGTGCGTAAAATTGGCCCGTATGCCAAACTACGCCTTGTCCTACAATGGCGCCAAACATGGCCACCAACATCAATCTGCGATTTTCCTTGGTTGCAAATGCCTCTTTCAATGGGTTTTCCGACAAACGACCCTCAGCTTTTAATTTCGAAAACAGGGGAGATTCGTGCATGTTCCGACGAATAAAATAGGAAACGATCACCAAAATCCCTGACAATGCGAAGGGTACGCGCCAGCCCCAATCACGAAACACGGCATCCCCCATCAAATTTTGCGAAACCAAAATCACAATGATCGAAACGAAAAATCCGAGCGTAGCAGTCGTTTGAATATATGCCGTGTATTTTCCGCGCTCCGCATCCGGTGCATATTCCGCTACGTAGGTCGCCGCTCCTCCATATTCGCCGCCCAAGGCAAGGCCTTGGATGATGCGCAAGAAGAGTAATATCGCAGGAGCCACAAGGCCGATTTCCGAATAAGAAGGTATGAAGGCGATTGCGAACGTGGAGCCACCCATGAGTAACAAGGTTAACAAGAACGTATATTTCCGGCCTATTCGATCCCCTAGTCTTCCAAAGATCACACCACCAAATGGCCGCGCCACAAAGCCAGCGCCAAAAGCCGCAAGCGTAGAAATAAACGCGGCGGTCGGATCTTCTTTAGGGAAAAAAGAAAGGGAAATAATGGCTGACAAGCTGCCGAAAATATAGAAATCATACCACTCGATTACTGTGCCTACCGAAGACGCAATAATCACTTGCCAAAGCTTCTTAACGGGTATTTTATTGTTATCAAAAATAGGTGCCTGCTCTTGCATGAATTTTTTTTTAATGGGGACGTCGGCGGGGTGTCTGACCGCTAGACGCGACACAAAAAACAAAAAAATCTCGCGAAAATCCTATTCGAAAACTGATAAAACTATCCAAAAATTTGATAATTTGCCTCTCTCTAAACCTTATCTCGCTATGAAATTAAGTACCTTATGTTTGTGCACATTACTTAGCCTGCCGGCTTTGGCGCAATACACACCCTCCGAGGCAAATCTTCAAGAACGCCAAGCCTTTCAAGATCGCAAATACGGTATGTTTATCCACTGGGGACTTTCCAGTATGCTCGGCGACGGGGAGTGGGTCATGAACAACAAAGGCATTTCAAAAAATGATTACGGACGCTTAATGCCAGCTTTTGACCCAAGTAAATTCAATGCAGACACCTGGGTAAGCATTGCCAAAAACGCAGGTATGAAATACATCATTTTCATCACCCGCCACCACGACAGTTTCTCAAACTGGGATACGAAACAGTCTGAATGGAAAATTACAAATACCCCATTCAAGCGCGATGCGCTCAAAGAACTTGCCGAGGCCTGCAAAAAACAAGACATGAAATTAGGCTTGTACTACTCGACACTTGACTGGTACCGTGACGATTATCCGTGGGAAACGGGCCGTACCGGACAGAAAAGTGGCCGCAAAGGCAAAGGCGATTATGCATCTTATTTGAAATTCATGAAAGCGCAATTGACCGAGTTGCTAACGAACTATGGTGAAATACATAATATTTGGTTTGATGGACACTGGGATCAAACAAATCCTGAAGGTGCTTCAGATCGAAAAGCGCGCATCGATTGGAAATACGATGAAATCTACAGCTTGATTCACCAGTTGCAACCTGCATGTATGATTGGAAATAACCACCATTTGGATCCGATTCCTGGGGAGGATTTCCAGATGTTTGAGCGCGACCTGCCAGGGGAAAACCATTCGGGCTTGAGTTTTCAGCAAGCATCCCAACTGCCACTTGAGTCATGCGAAACGATTAATGGTGCGTGGGGGTATAACATCACTGACCGGAAATTTAAAACGCCTAAACAAATCATTCACCTGTTAGTAGGCGCTGCTGGGCGCAATGCAAACCTATTGTTGAACGTAGGCCCTATGCCTACGGGCGAAATTCAGCCCGAATTTACGGACTCGTTGGCCGTTGCCGGACGCTGGTTAAAAGGTCATGGTGAGTCCGTTTATGGAACGCGCGGCGGCCCATTGGGACCACAAGTTTGGGGGGTAACAACACAGACTGATACGCACGTCTATGTTCACTTGTTGAAACGCCCGAATGAGGAAACTATTTATATTCCAGGTGTTTACAAGAAAGGACCTGTGGCGATGTTGGGGGAAACGTCAACATTAAACGGAACGGTGGAGAAACAAGGAATCCACATCGATGTAAAACAGCTTCCTCCTTACCGCATCGACTTAGTTTTAAAGCTAGAAAAAGCTAAATAATTCCTTGAAAAACGAAGATTCTGATTAATTTTGTGGCTTGTCAAAATTCACTAAAATTTTGACATTTGACCTAAACATTTTAATATATAAACTATGCTGAACAGAAGAGATGCAGTCTCTCGCATTGCGATGTTAGTAGGTGGTGTATTTAGTGCACCAACCTTATTCGCGATGGAGGCAAAAGAAGCCGGTATAATCGCTGAAGCAGGCACGTTTTCGTTGACTGAACTACAACGAAACATCGTCGCTGCCGTTGCCGAACACATTATTCCAAAAACAACTACAGCGGGAGCGATTGATGCGGGTGTTCCAGCCTTCATCGAAATGATGTTGAATGATTGCTACAAAAAACCAGAACATGTAAGCTTCAAAAAAGGAGTAGATAATTTGGCCAAAGCTAAATTCCTAAACCAGTCGCACGATGCGCAAGTGGCGATGTTGACACTTTTGGAGGCTGATACGAAGGAATTAATGAAGAGTTATTCCGCAAGTAAAATGAAGGTGGGCGACAACGTCGACAAAGATGTATTAGAAGGCGCGGGCGGTGTTCCTTTCTGGCGTGTCATGAAAGAATTGACACTTTTGGGCTATTACACGTCTGAGAAAGGTATTCAAGCTTCTTTCGTTTACGAACCTGTTCCTGGCCGTTTCGAAGTTATTTCCGACATGAAGCCAGATCAAAAATCATTCGCATATTAATCCCAAACGACACAAGAAAATGAATCTAAATATAGATGCAATCAAGACCCAAACGTTTGACGCTATTGTCATTGGATCCGGAATTTCGGGTGGTTGGGCCGCGAAAGAATTAACTGAAAAAGGACTGAAAGTGGCTGTGATGGAGCGTGGTCGTGAGATCAAGCACATCGAGGGCTATGAAACAGCGATGAAAAATCCATGGGAATTCGACCACCGCGGTCGGCCTACCAATATGGCTGCCGAGGAATATTGGGCAGGTATGCGTACCGGATATACACCTGCAGAAGAGCATCGTTACTTATTCGAAAACGATAAACAAAATCCATACATTGAGAAAAAAGGAGGATTCGATTGGATTCGCGCCTACCACACGGGAGGTAAATCGTTGTTGTGGGGTCGCCAAACGTACCGTTGGAATCGTGAAGATTTCCTAGCTAATGAGAAAGAAGGGATCGGAACACCATGGCCGATCGGCTATGACGATTTAGCTCCTTGGTATTCTTACGTTGAAAAATTTGCCGGTATTTCAGGTCAAGCAGAAGGCTTGGACGTTTTACCAGACTCTGATTTCTTGCCGGCCATGCAAATGACGGCTCCTGAGGTACATTTCAAAAACGAAGTGAATAAAAAATTAGGCCGTCCAGTGACGGTTGGCCGCGTAGCTCACCTGACAAAACCGGGTAAGCAGCATACTGACTTGGGGCGCTCTTCTTGTAACTACCGCAACAAATGTATGCGTGGCTGTCCGTATGGCGCGTATTTTAGCTCTTTGTCAGCAACCTTGCCAGCGGCGCAACGCACAGGCCGATTGACTATGGTGCACAATGCGATTGTTGCTGAAATTATCTACGATGAGAAATCGCAAAAAGCAAAAGGTGTTCGTGTAATCGATCAAAATACCTTGGAGTCAAAAGAGTACTTTGCGAAAATTATTTTCGTGAATGCAGGTGCAATCGGATCCACTTCGATTCTAATGAATTCTAAATCCAACCGCTACCAAAATGGATTGGGAAATGATTCTGACCAATTAGGCCGGAATATTATGGATCACCATTTGGGTGTAGGCGCGAGTGCGACAGTGGACGGTTTCAATAAAGATTACATGTTTGGCAATCGACCAAACGGCCTATACATTCCGCGTTACCGTAACTGGGGCAAGGATAAGCGTGGGTATTCACGTGGTTTTGGATACCAAGGTGGTGCGAGTCGTGAAGGCTGGGGCCGTGGCGTAGGTCAAGATGGTTTCGGTGCAGAGTTTAAAGAAAGCCTAACGCATCCGGGCCAATGGACTGTTGGTTTTGGCGGTTTTGGTGAAATTTTGCCAGATCCTAATAACCGTTTCACGCTAAGTGATCAAAAGGATAAGTGGGGTTTACCTGTACTTTCATTTGAAGCTAATTTTGGCGAAAATGAATTGAAAATGCGTCAAGATATGATGAACGATGCCGCTGAAATGTTAGAAGCAGCAGGATTCAAGAATATAAATGCGTATAACAAAACAGACACACACATTGGTTTAGGTATCCACGAAATGGGTACGGCCCGCATGGGTACTTCAGTGAAGAATTCCATCGTGAATAAGTACAACCAAGTACACGAAGTGAAAAACGTGTTTATGACAGACGGTGCCGCGATGGCATCCGCATCTTGCGTGAATCCTTCATTGACCTACATGGCAATGACTGCACGTGCCGCTGATTTTGCGGTTAGTGAGTTGAAGAAGCGCAATTTATAAACCAAGTTTACCTGAAATCGGGTCGGTAGGATTTTCTTGCCGACCCTTTTTTTTGCCTTTCCCAATATGACATCAGTTGTCGTAAATGTTTAGCTGTAAGCAATAATGCGACATCAGCTATCAATAAGCTTATAATCTGTTGTTTTTTTATACCAATCAATTGGTTTATTCGAAACAAGCGTACATATTCCTTACATAATTTACCTAACTCTAAAAACTGATGAAAACCAAACACCTCTTTTCCGTGCTGTTGATCAAATCCCGGCAGTCAAAAAAATTAACTCAGAATCAAGTTGCTCGAGCCGTTGGCGTCAGCCAAAGCGCCTACAATTATTGGGAATCGGGTAAGCATTATCCTAACGCAAAAAAACTATTTAATTTGACGAAAGTGCTGAGTATACCGATTGAAGAAATGATTACCGCGTAAATGAACGATCCTTGGAGTCAGCCGACTTCAAGGATTTTTTCTTTACCTTTATGCCTGTTATGCAAATTCAAACGCGCTTACTTCTATTGTTTAGTTTCTTCAGTTTACTGGGGTTGACAAGTGCATGTACGGAAGAAGAAGCTCCAGCTCAGCGCCAACTTTATTTTCCAATTGCCACGTATTTACAGCGGGAGATTTTACATATGCAGAAACATCCCATGCGCGTACACAAAACAATGATTTTGGATGGGAAGAAGGAAGTGAAGATTTTGGCGGATATGGATTGGGAGAAAGAATGGGCTCTTTTTATCGAGTCAGATTTAAATAAACCGGCCTTTGATAAAAGTTATGACAATTTATCTGAGGAGGGATTTCGTTGGTATTCTTTAAAAATTGGCGAAAATTTACCTGTGAAAAAATTTAAGATTCAGCTGGATGCCCTCGAACGTCCTGCATCCATCGAGATTGAGATGTCACAATCTAATTTTCTATTTGACACGCAAAAGAAGATGCATATGAATTTTGTGGATGGTAAGGTGCAGACCTATTCGATTGAGGGTACGCAACAGATGCGCTGGGCTTCCCCCACGCATTATCAGTTACTCGGTGTATTACTCACCAAATAGCCCACTCGATAAATAGCGATCACCTCGGTCGCAAATAATGCATACAATCAAGCCTTCCTCAAGTTCCGCAGCCAAACGAACACTTGCGGCAACACCGCCGCCACTACTCATCCCGCCAAAAACGCCTTCCTCTCGAGCTAACCTTCTCGTCATAGCTATTGCCTCCTCTTCCGAAATATCCATAATCCGATCCACGCGTTCAGGTTGGTAAATTTTTGGACGGTATTCAATCGGCCAACGACGAATCCCTGGAATTTTTGATCCCTCTGTGGGTTGACAGCCAATAATTTGAATCGATGGGTTTTGCTCTTTTAGGTACATGGATGTCCCCATGATGGTCCCCGTTGTCCCCATTGAACTCACGAAATGCGTAATTTTCCCATGCGTATCGCGAAATATTTCGGGCCCTGTAGTCTTGTAATGGGCTAAAAAATTATCTGGATTTTCGAATTGATTTAATAAAATATACTCCCCAGTAGCTGCTTTATCTACGGCATAATCGCGAGCAGACTCAATACTTTCCGTTAAGGTAACTTTAGCCCCAAAGGCCTCCATCGTTAGCACCCGCTCCCGCGTGGAATTTGCAGGCATGGCCAATTCAATTTCTAGTCCAAACAAACGTGCAATCATCGCTAGGGCGATACCGGTATTTCCAGAGGTCGCTTCGATTAATTTGGTTCCTGCCTGAATGTCTCCGCGTGCAATCGCCGACTCAATCATATTTTTTGCCGCACGATCCTTGACTGAACCACCTGGATTATTTCCCTCCAATTTCCCCAAAATGCGTACGCGTGGATTTGATTGCAATTTGCTTAGCTCTACCAACGGGGTGTTTCCTACTAAATCTAATAATGCCGACATCCTATTCTTCAATTATTTTTAAATTCTCTTGATGGTAAATTTTGGTATTTGGGGCGACGGAGCGTGTAAGCCAGACGTTACCGCCGATCACGGAATCTTGGCCAACAATCGTTTCTCCCCCTAAAATTGTAGCTCCCGAATAAATAACGACACCATCTTCGATCGTTGGGTGACGTTTCGTAGAGGCCATGGTTTTAGCCACTGAAAGGGCACCTAATGTTACGCCCTGATATAACTTTACACGTTTGCCAATCACACAAGTTTCTCCGATGACAATTCCCGTCCCATGGTCCATAAAGAAATAGGGTCCAATCGTTGCCCCAGGGTGAATGTCAATACCCGTCTTGGAATGCGCATATTCCGTTAAAATACGTGGGATCAAGGGCACTTTTTCCTGCTGTAATCCATGTGCTAAACGGTAAAATGCCATGGCATAAAAGCCAGGATAGGTCCGAATTACTTCATAATCAGTCGTTGCCGCGGGATCTCCATCGACCATAGCCTGAACATCCGTGAGTAAAACTTCATAAATGGCCGGAATGCGTGCCATGTAGCTTTTGGTTATTTCCTGTGGCGTTGCGGGCAAGTCTTGGCTCATTGTATGTAATATACTTTCAAGACCATGTTCGATACTTTCCCAGATTAATTTTAGATCCTGTAGGTCTACAATTTGCTTCCGTGTTTGTTCAGGAAACAGCGTTAATACGATTCTGGTAAATAGCTTTTTTATGTCAGACGTAGCCGGGAATGGCTTCGTTTGCGTGTGGCGGCTCAAAATTTGTTTTAAAAATTCTTCGTTCATGGGATTTTAAGAAAAAGTGGATGTGCCATAACAGCATCTGTCTGGAGGTGTGGATCGCAGGTAGCCAAGACCAAACGGTGGATTTTTTCTGTTGCTCGGATTTCTAAGCCATGCACATATGCCTTATCGTAATAGTGCAAAGTGATGGCCGCTACTTCCGAGAAATTACCTATCTCCAAGGCTTCATGGGCATTTTTTGCGTGATCTCCTCCAAGTCGTTTTTTGATTTTATCAATGGCGTGCGCTAACTCTTCCTTTGGGTAATGTGCATATACATCCACTAAATGGGGCAAACGGTATTTTGCCTCAATGTCTAGAAACAAAACAGGTGCCGCGCGTAATTGATCATAAAATGCGCCATTCATAAATACTTTGCCGATGTGTCTACTTTCATCTTCTACCCAGATAGGCTTTGAATAATCAAGTTGCATTAATTCCCCCACCAGGATATTTTCGAATTGTTCGGAAGTGGGCTGCTCTTCTAAACCCAAATGCCCAAACGCAGAACCTCGATGATGTGCAATACCTTCAAGATCGATGACTTGCACGCCACGCCGCTTCATTTCTAGTAAAATATCCGTTTTTCCGCTACCTGTTTTTCCGCCCAACACCATAAGTGGGATAGGTTCTTCTAACTTTGATAGGACAAAGTTTCGGTAGGCTTTGTACCCGCCCACCAACAATTTTACTTGGATTCCAGCTGTTTCAAGTAACCAAGCCATGCTGCCAGAGCGCATGCCTCCCCGCCAGCAATGAACATATACGGTATTGTCGACTGCTAGTTTTTTTGCTTCTTTAACCCATTTGGCTAGTTTAGGCCCAACGAATTCCAGCCCAAGTTCAACGGCTGCATCCTTCCCTATTTGTTTATAGATCGTACCTACACGCGCACGCTCCTCATCCGTAAACAAAGGGAATGAAATCGCCCCAGGTATGTGAGCCCGCTCGAATTCGCCTGGCGAACGTACGTCAAGAATCGGTCCGTGTGCTGCGGCCGAAACAAATGCATTGGGTTCTAATTTTTCAGGCATCTAGGGAGTGAGTACGGTTAATTCAAACGCAAGCGGATCAAATGCATTGTATAGTTTAGCTAAAAACGTAGGATCTGTCAGATAAAATTCCAAGAAATTCGTGTAACGTTCCTGCCAATGCCCAGCTGGGAATAAATCATTTTTTACGGCGGCTAGTTGGCGCAACCCCACTTCTTGATTCCGTTCTTCCGCTTTGCGCATTTTTTTTGTCAATCGCTCTAAGCCTTTTTGCCAGCGCGTTTCTTCTGCAAGAACGGCGGGTTCCAAAGTTTCATCGATGGCCTGCGCTTTTTGGGCAATTTTATTCATGAGGGTAGCTAGACGCGCATGCTCATCGCTTAAGTCCAATGAATTTTGGGTATGTGCATCGATGAATTTTGTGCGTAAAACATGCTCCTCTTGAAATAAATCCAAGACTGAAAGCTGAAGTTTTTCAACTCTTTTCGCGACCAAAGCTGGTACAATCAACGCAAAATTTCGGGGTAAAAGAATTGGGAACGGAACGTGATGTAAATCAAAAATACCCTTTAATTGCAACCAATAGCCAACCTCGGCTGGCCCACCTACATAAGCGATGTTTGGCAAGATTAGTTCTTGGTATAAAGGTCTAATAACCACATTGGGGCTAAAGTTCGCTGGATGATTAGCGATTTCAGCTTTCATATCCTCTTTGCTGAAACGGATGTCGGAATTCAATACATGGTATGTTCCATTTTTGAACTCGATCCGTTCCCGAAGGTCACCTTTCATATAGAAAAAATTGATCTCACGGGCATGAATCTGTGGTTTATAGCCTAAGGATGTTAATTGATCATCTGTATTTTGAACGGGTTTTTGGTGCGCTTGCTCAAGTACATCTACTTCGATGATTGGTTTCAACAGCCCTTTTAACCGGGCATCATCGGCATCGATGCAGATTAATCCTGTTTCGCCTACTAACGCGTGGATGTATTTTCGGACAGCTTCTGCGAGCGTTTGGCTACTTTGGTATGCATCTTTAAAAAGCGAAATGCCAGCAGGCAATTGGCTCAAGAGCTCAGCTAAATCATCAGTCTTAAAACGGCCAACGGCCCCTGATTGAGAACTTGAGCAGGTATAAGTTTGACCGAATAAATGTAGGTGATTAATCTCGTCCCAATCGTGGTCCTCAGTGGCCATCCAATAGACGGGTACAAATTTGAATTCGGGATAGGCCTGTTGCAGTTTTCTAGCCAAATTAATGGTAGAGACTAATTTATAAATTACATAAAGTGGACCGGTCAGCAGGTTTAATTGATGTCCAGTTGTAACGGTAAATGTTTTTTCATCGCGAAGGCAGTTAATGTCTGGGGCGTCTGAAATAGCGTGGTATTGATCTTCAAGTACATCGGCCAACAACTGCCTATTACTTGATATTTTTTGATCGATTTGCGCACGGAGAGAAGCAAGTGTAGGAGTTGCTCCATAAAATGAATTTAGCTCGGGTTTGCCGCCTAGGTAATCTAGAAGTAATTTAGAGAAGCCTGGAACGCGATTTAGCGGGTAGCTTTGAGTAGGCATATTCAATGGTGTTGTTGCGTTAATTTTAAAAACCCCGCATATTTCCGAAAAGTTCTAACGAATTTAAATATATTTAGCCGAAATTTGTGGTTCTATTAAGCGCGAATGAGATTTTTAATCTTCCTTTTTTTATTCTTGGCCTCGATTCGGGGGATTGCCCAACAAACCCCGCAGTTTTCTCAATTCATGATGAATCGGTTTTTGTATAACCCGGCATTTGCGGGATACGAAGATTATTGGGATGTGCAATCAGGTTTTCGCACCCAATGGACAGGAATTAATACGGCAAATAGGACATTTTATACGACGGCTAATTTTGCCTTTGATAAAACAGATCGAACTTCGACTGGAATTACCCCATACATGTCGAAAACGATTCGACGGAATTACACACCCACTTACATTCGAAAGAAAACGCGTAAAGTTAATTTTCATCAAGGGGTAGGGATGCAATTGCTATCGGATCAAATAGGTCCTGTGACAAGCATGTCACTGAGTGGTACGTATGCCTATCATTTGTCGTTGGGCGGTGAACGTAAATTAGCTTCCGGCGGCTCAATGGGCTATTACCAACGGGTTGTGGATATGACCAATCTCAATGTCAGAGATGCAGGGGATCCATTTATTACGTATGCTAATTCGTCTGGTTTACCTGCAGGCAGGATATCAGGGGGCCAATCATTAATCAACGTTGGCGCCTTGTATTACACCCGAACTTTCTATGTAGGCCTATCGGCAAACCAGCCTGTTTTTGGGGATTTCTTTTTTACGAACAAAAGTGGCGATACAGGGCAAGAAACACGAAATGCAATTTATGATCCGTTAATTGAGGAGGTTCAAGCGGATGAGACGATTGATCCTGATCGGAAATTGTGGCTTTTGGCGCAATTAAATTTTAAGAAAAATGGTGCTACGCAATGGATGGGTACCGTCGCACCTACATTCTTTTTTCAGTCAGGGATAGATATTCGTTCGGGAGAACATTGGACCTATTCGCCAGCCGTGTTAGTTAAGTACATGAAAGGGGCTACATTAGCCGCAGAGGTCAACATGCGCGTAAAGTATGATGAGCAATTTTGGGTAGGTGGCACGTATCGGCATAAGGATGCCATTGGAATCATGGTAGGTGCGCATGTATCGAATGCATTGAATTTGACTTATGTGTATGAATCGCATGCCTTGGGATATGCGCGTCAATCCATGGGATCACATGAAATTGTTTTGGGAATGAAATTCCGGAATAAGATTTTTATGTCTAATCCTGCTTATTAATTTTTACGAAAAGAATCGTAAGCCTCTGGAGGAACTGGACTCTCAATATCAATTGATTTGACTTCGGGCTTTTCCCAATCCAAATATCCTCTTTTCCAGGCGAAAGCAAGTCCAAGCGCAAGCATACCTACAAAAATCAACATTTCAACTAGTGCATAGGTAGACCAATTAGAGGCAGCGGCAACTAACGATTTTTCTCTATATACGACTGCCCAAGGGAACAAGAAGATAAGCTCCACTTCAAACAAAACGAAGAGCAATGCGATCACATAAAAACGTGGGTTAAAGCGCGTATTTGCATTTCCAGCAGGTTCTTCTCCGGATTCATAGGTACTCAATTTTTCCTCATTGGGCCGGTTTGGGCGAATGAAACGCGCTAATGTTAACACAAATGCCAAAAACAAAATACCAGCCAAAATGAATGCGGCTACATAGCCAAACTGCTCAATCATCTTATTTTCGTAATTTCAAATAGCCTTTAATAACGGTAAATGTCGTAATGCCCAGGAAAAATAGAATGATGTACTGGACATAATTAATGATCCATGGGAAATGTTGGCCCATATAAAATCCACCTGCTACCAGACTCCCCACCCACATGGCCCCGCCAATAATACTCAGGACGATAAAACTATACCAGGGCATGTGACTGATGCCGGCTAAAATCGGAGTGAATGTTCGAACTACGGGTAAGAAGCGCGATATAACCAAGGCCATAAAGCCATATTTTTCGAAGAATTCGCGGGTCGACTCCAAGTGCTTTTTCTTAAAAAATAAGCTATCGGGTCTCCGCTGAAGGGAATTTCCAAAAAACCGGCCAAATAAGTAACCTAGCAAGGAGCCTGTAATGGCCGCTAAAAATATACTAATCAAAAGGGTGGAAAGCGGTTCCTTTAATACACCTGTGCCGCCAAAAACTCCAGTTAAAAATAGCAGGTAATCACCCGGAAGGAAAAAGGCAAAAAACAGACCATTTTCTGCGAATACAATGAGTGTAATTACCAGAAGGCCAGAGCGAATGATCGTTTCCGAGTCCGTGAGCTGATGCCACAAAAGATTTATTTCATCCATATTTTCAGAAACCCGAAATAGAGTTTGGCCTAGCTCCCATTATATTTTCAAATTGGGAGCCTAAATATCCAATAAATTTCGAATTTTTTCTACATTTGGGCTATGAAAAATGCGTTAGGCTTTTTATTGTTCATCCTTTTTTTCTCCGGTAGTCTTATTCCGAAGGTAGGGTTAGAACAATCTTTTAAGGCCAATGAATTGCTCAAGCATTTTCAGGACCACCAACAAATGAGCCCCGAGGGAATTAGTTTTACTGATTTTCTTTGGATGCATTATGCAGCGGATTCCAAGCACACCAAAACGAGTAAGCATCCTACCTTACCTGCATTCGATATGAGTGGCGCCATGGGTTATGTTTTACCAAGTTTTGCCCTAGTATTTCTTATCCCATTCGTGCTAGCACGCATTGTGCGTTTGCGTTCTCGATGGGAAAATCAATATCAATTCTCGTATGTACGCGTACTGATCGCGCCGCCCCGGGCCTAAAATTCAAGTTGAATTTTTCAGGTTACATAAACGAGCAATATGATTAAATCCATAATTTCATTTAGTATTCGAAACAAACTGGTGGTATCCCTGTTTGTGTTCGGTTTGATCGCTTGGGGGGGCTATTCATTAAGCCGATTGCCCATCGATGCTTTGCCCGACATTACGTCGAATCAGGTACAAGTAATTACCCAATCGCCTGCGTTAGCAGCGTCCGAGGTGGAGAAGTTTGTAACATATCCCTTGGAAATTTCGCTTAGGACTATCCCCAATGTCAAAGATATTCGGTCGGTTTCCCGCATGGGACTATCTATAATTACCGTTGTTTTTGATGATGCTGTGGCGATGGAAGTTGCGCGCCAGCAAGTCTCTGAGAAATTAAAAGGGGCGGAACCGTATTTATTGAAAGGTGCCGGAGTGCCCGAAATGGCGCCTATTACCACGGGGTTAGGTGAATTTTACCAATATACCTTAGAGGTAGATCCTGCATTTGAGGATCAATATTCTTTAGCTGATTTACGTACCTACCAAGACTGGATTGTGAAACGTCAGTTACTTGGAATCCCGGGTGTGGTCGAGGTAAGTTCATTCGGTGGGCACTTAAAGCAATATGAAGTAGCGGTAAATCCGGAGCGTTTGCGCGCGCTGGGTATTCAGGTAAATCAGGTTTTTGACGCCTTACAAAATAGCAATTCCAATTCGGGAGGTAGCTATTTAGAGAAAGGCACAGATGTTTACTTTATCCGATCGGAGGGTATGTTGACCTCCCTCTCGGATGTGGAACAAGTGGTTGTTGCCCAACGTGGACCTGGCGGTATGCCAGTTTTAGTTCGGGATGTAGCCACGGTTCAATTCGGTAAAGCCATGCGCTATGGCGCCATGACCCGAAATGGGAAGGGCGAGGTGGTCGGTGCTGTGATGCTTTTGCTGAAAGGCGCGAGCGCAAACAACGTAGTGAAAGACGTTAAGGAGCGGATGGAAGTAATTCAGAAAACCATGCCCCAAGGGATCAAAATCGTTCCCTTTTTGGATCGAAGCGTGTTGATCGGTAAATCAATTTCGACAGTGGAAAAGAATTTGATTGAGGGGGGCTTGATCGTTGTTTTTATTTTGATTCTGCTGCTTGGCAACTGGCGTGCAGGCTTAATTGTGGCCTCCGTGATTCCCCTTAGTTTATTGTTCGCTTTCGCGTTAATGCACATTTTTGGTGTTTCGGCCAATTTGATGAGCTTGGGAGCCATTGATTTTGGATTGATTGTGGATGGAGCTGTGATTATTGTGGAATCGATTATCCATCGACTGCATGTCCACCGAAAAGGCGAGGTATTAACTCAAGATTCGATGGATGAGGAGGTAAGCATTTCTACACAATCCATTTTTCAGTCGGCAGCTTTTGGTGTGATCATTATTTTAATTGTGTATTTCCCCATTATGGCGTTGGGAGGAATCGAAGGGAAAATGTTCCGTCCGATGGCCCAAACGGTTAGCTTCGCGATTATAGGGGCCCTGATTTTATCTTTAACCTATGTCCCGATGATGTCGGCAATGTTCTTAGCTAAAAACATAAACCATGACATCACGGTAGCGGATCGCATCATGCAGTTTTTGTATCGTGGCTATAAGCCCATGGTCGACTGGGCATTAAAGCGACGCAACGAAGTCGTGCTTGCATCCGTACTCCTACTCGGTGGTAGTTTATATGTATTTTCGACCTTAGGGGGCGAATTTATCCCTGAATTGAATGAAGGAGATTTTGCGGTGGAAGTGGTATTGCCAACAAACGCTTCTCTTAGTCAAAGTATTCATATCAATACAGAAGCTCAAAAACTGCTTATGAAGGAATTTCCAAATGAGATCAAGCAGGTGGTATCGCGCATTGGTGCATCTGAAATTCCAACGGATCCGATGGGAATCAACGCATGTGATTTGTTGATTATTTTAAAGGAGCCTGAGGAATGGACAAAAGCGGAGACGATGGAGGAGTTAGAGGAGCAAATGGATAATTCTTTGAAGGTATTTCCAGAGGTTAATTTCGAATTTACGCAACCAATTCAGATGCGGTTTAATGAATTAATCGCTGGGGTCAAATCGGATATTGCAATCAAGATTTTCGGCGAAGATTTGGAGGAATTATTTACGCATGCAACGGAAGCTGCTCGACTTATTCGGCATGTGGATGGGGTTGGTGATCTCAAAGTGCAGCAAATAGATGGCATTCCCCAACTTGTCGTGAAATATGATCGTGGGAAAATGGCACAATATGGCATCGAGGTGGAGACGGTAAACCAATTAATCAAAACAACTTTTGCTGGTGAGACAGCGGGCATTGTTATGGAAGGTGAAAAACGCTTTGACTTGGTCGTGCGCATGGACAGTGCACACCGCAAGGACATTCAAAATTTGCGGGAACTGTATGTGGAACGTCCAGATGGCGCTCCCATTCCCTTGCAGGAAATTGCGCAGGTCGATTTCGAAAATGCACCGGTTGAAATTTCGCGCGACAATACGCACCGCCGGATTACGATAGGCATTAATGTTCGGAATCGTGATGTAGAAAGTGTCGTGGCCGATATTCAAAAGATTATGCAAGATAAAGTAGTATTACCAGCGGGGTATTACGTCACCTATGGGGGAACTTTTGAAAACTTGCAAGCGGCCAAATCGCGCTTGGGACTTGTAGTTCCGATCGCACTCATCCTCATTTTTGTACTACTATTCTTCACGTTTCAGTCAATCACCGAAGCTGCCATTATATACCTAGCCATTCCTTTATCAGCCATTGGCGGGATTTTTGCCCTTTGGATGCGCGGCATGCCTTTTTCGGTCTCAGCAGGTATTGGGTTTATTGCCCTATTTGGGGTAGCGGTATTGAATGGAATTGTTCTATTGTCTTTCTTTAAGCAGTTGGCAAATGAAGGCCTCTCAGTTGCCGAACGTTTACACAAGGGATTGGAATTGCGTTTCAGGCCAGTCATCATGACGGCATCGGTTGCATCATTGGGCTTTTTACCGATGGCTTTGAGCACCTCGCCTGGGGCAGAGGTACAGCGCCCCTTAGCGACAGTGGTCATCGGTGGATTAATTACGGCTACTTTTTTAACCTTGGTCGTTCTACCGGTGGTATATTCATTATTGATGACGCGTCTGGAACGGAAGATGACGTTCAAAGGGAAGGCAATTGTATTCTTAATGCTAATCAGTTTTGGATCTTATGCGCAAACGCCTCGCCTCTCATTGGATCAATGTTTGGAGATTGCGGCTCAAAATAATGCATTATTGAAAACAGGCGGCTTGGAGGTGCAGACAGCGCAGGAACTTATCGGTACTGGCCGGGAATTACCCAAAGGTACGGTGGATTTTCAGTATGGTAAAACGCAGACTTATTTCAGCCAAGATTATACCATTATCGCGAACCAGAGTATTCCGTGGCCAGCTTTGTTGAAAGCACAAGTAAAGGCCTTAACTGCTCAAAAGCTTTTGGCCGAAAAGCGCCTCCAGATCACACGAAATCTGGTTCTTTCGTCTGTAAAGTGGACGTATGCGCAAATTTTGCTGCAAAAGAAGCAGTTGGAATACTTGCAGGTTCAGGATAGTATTTATGTCCAAATGAAGCGTGCAGCTACCTTGAAATATAAAGAGGGCGAAACGGGGAAGCTAGAATTAGTGGCTGCGGATGCGCGTTTACGGGAGTTCCAACAAAAGCAAAAGGCGCTTTTATTAGATATGAGGTCGAATTATCAGCAGCTTGGGTATTGGCTGAATCGTTCCGAGCCATTTGAAATTCAGGGTTTGGAAAATATCATGCTGGTATTCAAGAAAGGAAAGGATGTGTCTGAAACACCTTATGTACAATTGCTGAATGAACAAATAGCGCAAAGCAAATTGCTGACGGAAGTTGAGCGCCAAAAGCTAATGCCAGATATTCGATTCGGTGCGGTTACGCAAAGTATAGAAAATCAGCGGGGTCAGAATTTTTTGCAAGCAGGACTTTCAATTCCAATTTTCACAAAGGGTCAAAAGGCGCGCATAGCTGCTGCAAAAAGCCAAGAGCAAGTTTTTGAAAGCCAAAAAACACAAGGCCTGGCTCAAGTAACGGCTGAGTTGTCGGGCTACATTACGCAGTTGGAGAAATACCTTGGCTCCTTGCAGTATTACCAAGAAACAGGTTTAGCACAGGCGGCATGGTTAGAAACAACGGCTTTGAAGAGTTACCAACAAGGCGAAATCGAATATGTAGAGATGCTGGCGAATACCCAGCAGGCTTGGCAGATTCGGGAACAATATTTACAAGAGGTTTTGGCTTACAACCAATCCATCATTCAAATCGAAACTATTTTAGGCAATGAATAAGTACATCATCATTATAATCGCTTTGCTTGTCACAAGTTGTGGTAAGAAAGAATCAACAGAGGTTGAACAGGCTCCCGCAGTCATTCAGTTAAGTGCGGATCAAAAGCAACGTGCAGGAATTGTTTTTGGGAAGTTGGAAGAACGGGAAATGTCGGAGCGCATTTCATGTACGGGTTTGGTAGATGTGCCACCCATTTCGCAGGCTTCCGTCTCTGTTCCCATTTCGGGGTATGTAAAAAATACATTTGAGTTATTGCCAGGTAAGCAGGTTTCGAAGGGCCAGTTATTAGCCACCTTGACTAGCTTGGATTTTATTCAAATGCAACAAGAATATTTACAAGCTCAAAGCCAAATGAATTTATTGGTTTCCGAGCGTTCGCGTCAGCAAGTCTTGCAGTCAGAAGAGGTAGGATCTAAGAAAAAGTTTCAGCAGTCTGAGGCCGACTTAGGTAATTTACAGGCATTGAGTAAGTCCTTGGCTTTAAAATTGGAGATTTTGGGGTGTGATATGAAGTCTTTGGCGCAAGGGAATATCAGTTCGACCTTGGCTGTGAAATCACCTATTGACGGGTATATTGATGAGCAATTTTTGGCTATTGGTAAGTTTGTTTCGCCGACCGACGTATTGGTTAAAATTGTGGGGGTAGCGCATAAGCATATCGAATTAAAGGTTTTTGAGCGTGATTTAGCCAAAATTAAGGTGGGTCAAGTGATTGATTTTAGTGGAAGTGGGACAATGGCGCAAGCAAAAGTTTTTTTAGTGGGTAAGCAGGTAGATTTGACGACACGTTTGACGCCCATTCATGGCCATTTCGTGTCGGATGCGGCGGAGGCCAACTTTACCATTGGGCAGTTTGTGAATGCAGAAATTCAGGTGGGTACGCAGCGGATGTTGACGATTCCACAAGCAGGTTTAGCCCGCGTGGGGAAAGGAGGCTTCATTTATGTGGAGACTGCGAATGGGGCAATGAAGCAAATACCTGTGGAGGTTCGCGGTGCGATGCAGGCGTATGTAGGCATCATTCCCAAGCAACCACTTCCAGCGGGTCAAGTTGTTATTCAAGGGGCTTCTGCATTGGAAGCGATATTTGCGAAAGATTAGGGCATAAACCCATGCCAATGTGGGAGTTTTTGCCAAGCTTCTGGGATATCGATTGCTTGATCGTATAGACCAAATAGCGTGGAACCCGATCCGCTCATAGCGGCGTAAAAAGCTCCTAGGTTATATAAATCAGTTTTAATTTCCGCCAGTTGGGGATATTTCGGGAAGAGACTTTTTTCAAAATCATTGGAAAGGGTCTCTTTCCATGTTTGTAAAGGTGCACTAATTGCCTCACTAATTTTTATGGGAGCCTTTTTAGGTTTAATACCTGCAAATGCTTCCTGTGTAGATATACCAAAATTTGGGTAAATCAATACGAGGTATTTACCGCTGAGATTCAAGTCAATGGGCGTAAGAATTTCTCCTCTTCCGGTACCGATTTGAGCTGTTTTGCCAATGAAGAAAGCACAATCACTGCCTAGTTGGGCGGCGTAGGGGATTAATTCTGCATCGGTTAATGGCAATTTAAAAAGGTCACGTAATCCCTTCAGAGTAAAACTAGCATCGGAAGATCCACCGCCGAGTCCTGCACCCATAGGAATGACCTTGTGCAGGTGAATGTGTACGGGAGGGATGTTGAAATCTGATTTAAGGGCTTCATAGGCTCTAAAACACAGGTTTTTTGAGACAGGACCCTCAATGGCTAATCCGCTAGAGGTAAAACTAAATTGATCACTTTCGGTGATTTCGAGTACATCAGTCCAGGGCACATGGACGAAGCAAGTCATCAGTTCATGAAACCCATCGAGCCGTTTTTGGGTGATGTAGAGACCTAGATTTATTTTGGCGTTTGGGAATAGAATCATATTAGTCTTCAAGCATGTTTTCGATCCACGTGAGTTTAAGTACGAGGCTTGCTAAAAAAAAAGCACAGGCTCCTATAAAAAATGCGAATGCTGATGATACGTGTTCTTCCTCGCGGATCACTAGTTTTCTTGATTTTTCTAAGGTGTCTATTTCCTTGAAAATTGCCTGTAAGGTCGATTGGTCTGTTGCGCGGTAAAAGCGTCCGTTTGATTTGATTGCAATTTGTCTGAGTGTGGTTTCGTCGACAGGATCAAGGGATGGTTTCAGGCTACCTACCGCAATAGTATATACTTTTATTCCAAAAGTTTTAGCAAGCGAAGCGGATGTTAGTGGGTCTAAATTTCCCGCGGTGTTATTGCCATCACTTAGTAGGATATTCACTTTTTTGGGATTGGGTTCTTCGCGAACTTGGTTGATACTCATCCCGAGTGCGTCTCCTAAGGCGGTACCTTCTTCGGGGATTTGATTGCTTTGTAGGCGACGGAGGCTATGCTGAAGAAATGCGGTATCTTGTGTTAAAGGGCTAGCGAGGTAGGGTGCTCCGGCAAAGGCCACGAGGGCAATGTTATCGAATTTGCGCGATTTGATAAAGTTTTTGGCCGTTTCTTTGGCAACTTCCAGTCTAGAGGGCTGAACATCTTTGTTGAGCATCGACGAGGACAGGTCGATCGCCAGTACAATTTCGACTCCTTCTTGTTGGATTCGCTGATGGTATACCACTTGGTATGGATCTGCCAGTGTAAGGATTAGGCAAATCAGGCATAGACTTAATACCGTATCGGGGATGAAGCTGAGCAGGCGCGTAATTTTATTCTGCTTGAGTGGCTTGATGAAGGAGAGAACAACCTTTGATTTTGTCTTACGGCGGATCAAATACCTAATTAGCAGCAATACGAGTGGCAGTGGCAGGAGGTATAGAAATAATTCATTCTCCCACCGATAGACAAATATCGATTCCAATAGATTCCAGATGGATTTCAGGTTTGGGATCATGCGTTCTTTTTCTCGAGGCTAATTTTTTCACGCTCGGCTAGGTACAAAGATTGTGCAATTTCGGTTAGTAAATTAACGGCATTCACCGTTTTTTCGGAGAAATTTCCTCCATAGATAGCGGAATCTACTTCTTTAAGCACCTTAATTAGGCGCTTGTCTTTCAAGTTATCAACCATTTCTGTCGTGGTAAACGCAGAAAAGGGAAGCATGGTTAAGTTTTCTAAATAGTTTTTCCAGAGAGAGAAGGCATTTTCGAGGTTTTGCAGTCCTTTGTTCGTATTCGAAATATTCCGTTGGAGTCGCTGAAAGGAGCGCTTAAATTCTATGTTTTTTCGCCAGAGCAGGTAGATTCGCAAGCCACGTTCGATGCGATTACCAAAAATCCAGTAAACAAGCCCAACCAATATAAGTAGGCTTGCTCCTCCCCAAAGAATATTTTTAATATCGGCCTTAGGCTTTAGGGGAGGAATCGTGATGGATTGATAAAGCGAATCTAGGTCAACAGACTTGGCATTGGGCACTAAACGCTTAAGGAAAATTGTATCGGGCTTAGGTGCTAGTAGTGTGCAATCTGCATCTGCCCACGTGTAGACGGGTATTTGGAGTAGCTGATAATCGTCAACGGCAAATGATTTGAATGTATATACTGCTGAATCAATGCTGGAATTTCCTTCCGTTCGTGTCGCAAAGTAATCTTTTTTAACTGGATAAAGCTGGCCAAATCGCTGATTGATACTTGGAAAGAAAATTTCTTGTCCTTTGGGGTGAATGACGCGGAGGCTATAGTGGAAGTCTTGGCCAATTTTGGCGGAGTCTTCAATGAAATGCCCTTCGATTTGAATTGGTCGCTGTTGCATCATCTTCTGACTCTAAAAAGTTTAACTAAAGCAGGAATAAAGTCTTTTCCTGATTGGATGGAAACGTAGTCTGCTTGCCACTCTTTGCAATGTTGTTTAAGTTTTGCTAGACGGGAATTATGCGCATTTAGCAGTGATTTAAATGATTTTGAAGCCGTGTTGACATAGGTAGTCGTATTGGATTCTGGATCAAAAATAGGAATGATACCAAAATTTGGCATGTCAACTTCTGATGCATCGTGTAGTTGGATGACGATGAGGTCGTGTTTTTTTGCTGCCGCTTTCAATAAGTCTTCATATCCTTCATCGAGAAAGTCGGAAAGGACAAATAAGAGGCTTTTCCGATTTAATGTTTGTAGGGCAAAGCGAAGACCTGCTTTGAGGTCGGTCCCTGTATTTTCTGGATTTAGCTTAAAAAGTTCTGAGATAACGCGGTATCCGTGTTTTTTCCCGGAACCTGGAGCCATGAATTTTTCAATTTTATCAGAATAGGCACAGAGTCCGATGTGTCCAGCCTCTTCAATAGCAGAGAATGCCAGCACGCCGGCGACTTCTTTCAGGGTGTTAAGTTTGGAATTTGATTCACGACCAACTAGTAAGGAGGAGCTTACATCGATGAGAAAAAAGACGGTTTGTTCTTTTTCTTCTTTGAATAGTTTGACATAAGTTCCGTGTCCTTTGGCTGTTGTGTTCCAGTCGATGTGCCTGATATCATCTCCGTAATGGTATTGGCGGAGGTCACTAAATTCTAATCCTGATCCTTTGAAAACGGAGGAAAAGTTGCCGTGCATTTGGGTGTTGATCGCTTTTCTGATGCGAATTTCCAATTGCACAATCCGGGAAAGAAATGATCGAATATCCATTTCTGTGGGCGCGTATTTTGGCTTAGAATCGCGCTAAATTACCTATTTTTTAGCCAATTTGAATGAAATCCGAGAAAAGCTTTCTAATTTAAGCCTTTATTTGAGAGATGAAATTAGGCTATTTATTGGTATTGATGGTGTTGCTTGGGTGTTCAAAATTGGACAAGTCTGAGCGTATTGAGGAAGAGAAAATGGCGCAAATTTTGGCTGATATTCATATAGATGAGGCAAATATTAGCACAATGGCTATTACAAATACGGACTCAAGTTTGTTGATGTACCATTACTTAGAACGGAAGACATTAAAGCGTCATGGAGTTGATTCGCTTACGTTTGTAAAAAGTTTAGAGTCGTATATTAAAGAGCCGAATGATTACATTCAACTATATGAGGAGGTAAAGCAGGTGGTGGCGGAAAAGCGTAAAAAAGCCCAGCGTCGTTGACCATGAAACTTGCGCTATTATTGTTTATAAATTTTTCACTTATGGCCCAAATTCCATTTCTTCAAGGTCATCGAGGGTGTCGTGGATTGTATCCAGAAAATACGTTGCCTGCATTTGCGCATGCTTTGGAAATGGGGGTTCAGGTACTTGAAATGGACGTGTGCTTGTCGGCAGATGGCCAGGTAGTCGTCAGTCATGAACCGTATATGAATTCTTTGTATGCGAGTCACCCGTCTGGGGATCCCGTGCTCAAGACGGAGGAGTCTACTTTGAATCTGTTTCGGATGACCTATGCGGAAATTCGTGCTTTTGATGTGGGCAAACGCGGGAATAAATTGTTTCCAGAGCAGCAGGCCGTTGGGGCAGTTAAACCTTTGTTGCGCGAAGTGCTTGCCATGGGCGAGGCGTTTCGTCAGAAAACTGGGAAAGCTGTATATTATAACATTGAAATTAAGTCGGATCCTACTGAATATGGCAAATCTCAGCCGAAGGAGGTAGCTGAATTTTCGAAGGTGGTGCATGCGGTGATTGCGGAGCAGGTAGATTGGTCTTTCGTAGTATTGCAGAGTTTTGATTTCGATGTGTTGACATATTGGCATCGCGTTTGGCCTCAGGTAGTGTTGTCGGCCTTGGTTGAGCATGACTCGCCATCGAAGGTATTGGCTGACTTAGGATTTACCCCGGCGATTTATAGTCCGAGCTTTAGACAATTGGATAAATCGCGTTTGGAATTTAGTCATGCGCATGGGATGCGCGTAATTCCTTGGACGGTAAACTTGCGGGAAGATATTCAAAAGATGATTGAATTAGGGGTAGATGGGTTGATTACTGATTATCCAAATCGTTCGCCAAAACTTCCGTAGATGTCCTTGTTTAACGAGACCTTATTGTGGTTTATGAAGCGGCGAATGCCGCGGATTGAGGCGATGTATACGCGTCCGTTGGATTTGCAGTATGATGGATTGACGCAATTGATTGAGGCTGGGCGGGACACGGAATGGGGCCGTAGGCATGGGTATGCAGATTTTAGTTCATATGAAACGTTTCGTCGGCGTGTACCCATATCTACCTATGAGGAGATGGTTCCATATATTGAGCGGATGATGCAGGGGGAGCAGCAGGTATTGTGGAGTTCGCCGATTTCTTGGTTTTCGAAGTCATCGGGAACGACAAATGCGCGGAGTAAATTTATTCCTGTTTCGAAGGAGGCGCTTGAGGATTGTCATATGATGGGAGGGAAGGATATGATTACCTTGTTGATTCAAAATAAGCCGGATACGAAGATTTTTGAGGGCAAGGGTTTGTCGATTGGGGGGAGTTTGTCTTCGGATACGATGAATTCACGTATGTTGATGGGTGATGTATCGGCGGTGGTAATGAAGAATTTGCCTATTTGGGCACAGATGATTCGGACGCCATCGTTAGATGTGGCCTTGATGGGAGACTGGGATCAGAAGATTGAAAAGATGGCGCTGGAGACTTCACAAGAGAATGTGACAAGTATTTTGGGGGTTCCTACGTGGACATTGGTGTTGATTGAGAAGATTTTGGAGTTGACGGGTAAGCAGTCTATTTTGGAGGTTTGGCCAAATTTTGAGTTTTTAGTGCATGGGGCGGTGGCCTTTGGGCCATATCGGGATTTGTTTCAATCGCATGTTTTTCCTTCTTCGGAGGTTCGATTTTTAGAAATATATAATGCATCTGAGGGCTTCTTTGGCATACAGGATGATTTAAATCGTCCGGATGAGATGTTGTTGATGCTCGATTACGGGATTTTTTATGAGTTTATTCCGATGGGGGAAACTGGGGAGGAGATGGAATTGATTGTGCCGCTTGAGCGGGTGGAATTGGGGGTCAATTATGCGATGGTGATCACAACGAATTCGGGTTTGTGGCGGTATAAGATTGGGGATACGGTGCGATTTACGTCGCTTAGCCCGTATCGGGTGAAGATTTCTGGGCGGACGAAGCATTTTATAAATGCGTTCGGAGAGGAGTTGATTATTGAGAATGCGGAGCAGGCGATTGCGTGTGCATGTCGTTCGACGGATGCGGAGATGAAGGATTATACGGCTGCGCCGGTGTATATGGATGGCGGTAAGCGGGGGAGTCATGAATGGGTGGTTGAATTTTCGAAAGCACCGAAAGATTTGTGTACCTTTGCGGCTGTGTTGGATCAGACCTTGCGGGAGAACAATTCGGATTATGATGCGAAGCGTTCTTACGATATGGTTTTGGGTCCTCCTTTGGTGCATGTAGCGCCACAAGGGTCATTTTATGGCTGGATGCGGAGTCGAGGTAAGTTAGGGGGACAGCACAAAGTACCTCGTTTGAGTAATCATCGGGAATTTATAGACGGAGTTTTGGCTCACATTAATCAATAACATGGCATTAAAAGAAACAATTGAGGCGGGCATCAAAGATGCGATGCGTGCAAAAGATGCGGATCGTTTACGGGCGTTACGTGCGATTAAATCAATGATTTTATTAGAGGAGACGTCTGGAGCTTCCGATGGCGGTATTTCTGCGGATGCGGAGATGAAGATTTTGATGAAGGCTGCCAAACAGCGGAAGGATTCGTTAGAAGTTTATTTGGCTCAAAATCGGGCGGATTTAGCCGAGAAAGAGCAGGCGGAGTTGACGATTATCGAGGAGTTTTTGCCGAAGCAATTATCGGATTCAGAGTTAACGGAGCGCATCACAGCGATTATTACGTCTGTGGGGGCATCTAGTCCGGCGGATATGGGTAAGGTGATGGGCATTGCGTCGAAGCAATTGGCTGGTTTGGCGGATGGTAAGGCGATTTCGGTGAAGGTGGGTGAATTATTGAAGAAATAGGATGGTATTGGAGAAGCGGGCGATACGGAATTTGAGTTTGGAGTTGCTGAAGCAGGAAATGATTCAGCATGGGGAGCCTGCGTTTCGTGCGAAACAGGTATATGAGTGGATTTGGAAGAAGTCTGCACGTTCGTTTGAGGCAATGGGAAATATTCCGAAGTCGACGCGCGAGTGGCTGGCGGCCAATTTTGATTTGCAATGTGTCACCACTGCAGAGATGCAAGTGAGTACAGACCGCACGATTAAGTCAAGTTTTGCTTTGTATGATGCAAATTTGGTGGAGGGTGTTTTGATTCCGACACGTGAGCGGATGACCGCTTGTGTTTCGTCGCAGGTGGGGTGTTCGTTGACGTGCAGTTTTTGTGCGACGGGGTATATGGATCGGAAGCGGAATTTGGAAGCTCATGAGATTTACGATCAGGTGGTGTTGATTCGTGATCAGGCGCAGGAGAAATACGGAATTCCATTAACAAATATTGTGTATATGGGGATGGGGGAGCCTTTGTTGAATTATGCCAATGTATTGAAGTCGGTGGAGATGATTACGTCTCCAGATGGGTTGGGGATGGCGACGCGTCGGATTACGGTTTCGACGGCGGGGATAGCGAAGATGATAAAGAAGTTGGGTGATGATCAGGTAAAGTTCAATTTGGCCTTATCGTTGCATGCGGCGAATGATGTGAAGCGTAATCAGATTATGCCCATTAATGAGTCAAATACATTGGAGGCATTGGCGGAGGCGTTGCGGTATTTTTATGATAAGACGGAGAATGAGGTGACGCTGGAGTATATCATGTTTAATAAGTTTAATGATTCGGTTGAAGATGCGCGGGAGTTGTATGAATTTGCCCGTCGTTTGCCGTGTAAGATTAATATTATTGAGTACAATCCGATTAAGCAAGCTGATTTTGTGAATGCGGAGGCGGATGCTTTGGCGAGGTTTACCGCTTTTTTGGAGAGTAAGAAAATGATTGTGAATGTCCGTCGATCGCGCGGCAAAGATATTGATGCTGCTTGCGGGCAGTTGGCCGGTAAAAAATAAGCCCATGAATGAGCTTTTCCCTATTTTTTTAAAGTTGGACCGCTTGAACACCCTGGTCGTGGGGGGAGGTAATGTGGCGCTAGAAAAAGCTTCTGCTTTGTTACATAATTCGCCTGCTGCGCGGGTGACGTTGGTGGCGCCCATGTTCCGTGCGGATACTATATCGTTTTTGAAGGCTTATCCACAGGTCGTGTTGGTTGAGCGGGGATTTGAATTGGCCGATTTGGATGGGCGAGATTTGGTGATATGTGCGACGGATAATCGTCTATTGCATGAGGAAATTAAAGAGGTGTGCGCGGCACGTCATTTACTATGCAACGTTGCGGATACGCCGGACTTATGTGATTTTTATTTGGGTTCGATTGTACAGAAGGGGGATTTGAAGATTGCGATTTCGACGAATGGGAAGTCGCCGACGCTTGCGAAGCGGATTCGTGGATTTTTGGAAGATGTCATTCCGGAGGAGATTCAGGAGGGGTTAGAGGGAATGGAGGCTGCTCGAAAGACGTTAAAGGGCGATTTTCAGGAGAAGATTCGCGTGTTGAATGAGCTGACGAAGGGTATGGTGTTTAAGAAATAACTTACCTTTGCCAATCCTCCAAGGTTTGGCAAAGGTAGGGGGGGAGAGATTAGATTTTACAGAACTTTATGAAAATTATCAATAACTTGATAATCTTTAACTAAGGTTATTGATATACTTTGAATGTGACTAGATTTAGTGAAAAATCTAACCACTATGTCACAATTATCTCATTATTTGACTCGATTTCAGTCGGGGAAATTCTATCATATTTACAACCGGGCTATTGATCGAAAGCTGATGTTTAAATCACGTTCGAATTATAATTATTTCATGCGGTTGTGGAAGCGCTATATGGACGGCTATTTAGATGTAGTTTCCTATAGCTTAAATGCAAATCATTATCATTTTCTTGTACGGGTTCGCTATTTCAGTCCAGAGCAGTTGATGGGGCGTACGGAGCATGAACTCGTTGCGAGTCAGTTTAAAGTATTCTTTCGAACATATGCCTTAGCATTCAATAAGCATCATATTCGGACTGGATCTTTATTTGAGGGACCTTTTAAGCGGGTTCTTATTGGCGATAATCACTATTTGACTTATTTAATTCAGTACATACATGTAAATCCTGAGAAGAATAAGTTGTGTGCTGATTTTAGAACATGGGATTGGAGTTCGTATAGATACATTGTAACTCCTGGGGAATCTGTTGTAGACCGCAAATTTGTCATTGAATGGTTTGGTGGTTTACAAGAGTTCACTCAATTTCACTTGAAGGAAGACCAGGAAGTTGATATTCGTTCTTTTTTATCAGATGACGATGATTGAATTTTTTAAAAATCCCTACCTTTGCCAAACCTTGCAGGATTGGCAAAGGTAAGAAAAAAAGGGGCTGTGCGGCAGCCCCTTTTTTAATTTAAATATCTCGAAAGATTATAAGTATTGATTCGCGTTTGTCGCGTTCAAGTCTTCGAAAGCAGTTTTTAAACGAGATACTAATGCTTCCTCTGCCTTACGTAACCAAACACGTGGATCATAGTATTTCTTGTTAGGAGAATCTTCGCCGGTTGGGTTGCCGATTTGGCCTTGTAAGTAACCTTCATTTGCTTTGTAGAATCCTAAAATTCCGTCCCAGAATGCCCATTGTGTATCTGTATCGATGTTCATTTTAATCGCACCATAAGATAATGCCTCACGAATTTCTTCACGAGAAGAACCTGAACCACCGTGAAATACAAAGTTGATAGGTTTCTGAGCCGCTAGGTTATATTTCTCTTTGATGAATTCTTGTGAGTTCTTCAAAATTACCGGTTGCAATTTAACGTTACCTGGTTTGTACACACCGTGTACGTTTCCAAATGCAGCTGCGATGGTGAAGCGGTGTGAGATTTTGCTCAACACTTCGTACGCGTAAGCAACTTCTTCTGGTTGCGTGTATAATTTAGATGAGTCAACATCCGAGTTATCCACGCCATCTTCCTCACCACCCGTAACTCCTAACTCGATTTCAAGCGTCATGCCCATTTTAGACATACGCTCTAGGTATTTCGCACAGATTTCTAAGTTCTCTTCTAATGGTTCTTCTGACAAGTCGATCATGTGCGAAGAGAAAAGCGGTTGGCCAGTTTCAGCAAAGTATTTTTCACCTGCGTCCAAAAGACCGTCTATCCAAGGCAAAAGTTTCTTCGCACAGTGGTCGGTGTGTAGGACAACTTGAACGCCGTAGGCTTTGGCCATTTGGTGAACGTGGTAAGCTCCTGCGATTGAACCTGCAACTGCTGCAGCTTGATTTTCATTTGAAAGGGTTTTTCCAGCGTAGAAAATACCGCCACCATTTGAGAATTGGATGATTACTGGTGAGTTTACAGCTTTGGCAGCTTCTAATACTGCGTTTACTGTGTTAGTACCTGTAACGTTTACAGCTGGAAGGGCAAATTGGTTCTTTTTTGCGATCTCGAATAATTCCTGCACCGCATCTCCGTGCAATACTCCTGTTTGAGTGGATAAACTTGACATAATGATTTTTTTTCTTGGGAAATAAATATAAAGTACCTGATTTTCAGCAAGTAAAGGTCAAAAATACTAAAATAAGTTCAATTTGCAGGCATGAAAATGAGAAAAATACAATTTTAGCGGGGACTAGTGTCCAGTCGTCAGTAGTCAGTCGCCAGTCGTCAGTAGTCAGTCACTCGTCTGTGCAGGAATAAACTACAGTAGCTAAATGGATGATTCAGCATGTTGACTATTCCTCGGACTAGCGAATGAAGACTAGTGACTGGTGACTGCTGACGACTACACCCTAATTCCCTGACTTTCAAAATATTTTTACCCAACCTATTGCACGTGTTATTTTTTTCTGTACCTTTGCACTCCCGTTCGACAAACGTAGTTTTCAATTCCGAAAGAGGTTGGCAGAACTTCTCGAATTTATTCAAAACACAGAAATACGTGTCGAAACAGGTCTAAAATTGAGATAAGCTCGATTTTTGTGTCAGAACTGGTATTGATTTATGATCGCTGAATGCCCAGCCCATGAATTAAATATTAAGCTACACAAGGTGTTTTTCACTGTTTTCCACAGTGGTTGTCATCTTGTCGCCTTTTACCAATTCTGCTTTTTATTTAATGTGATTCTTAGATCGTTGCGAAACGATTTTGAATAAAAGTCTTACAACAAGCCT